>Ga0316197_10002484_pt1 | contig 13195 bp, 15 predicted proteins | sample OudBiesiAoxic_MG_FD_204939 | JGI IMG/M metagenome (GOLD analysis project Ga0316197, IMG submission 204939) | Coastal sediment microbial communities from Oude Bieten Haven, Netherlands - site A oxic | ecosystem: Environmental > Aquatic > Marine > Coastal > Sediment | place: Netherlands...
AATAAATAAAGGAGTTATTATGAGTACCGTTATTACTGGGTTATTCGAAAGTGCATCACAAGCAACACTCGCAATTTATAGATTAGAAGCTTTAGGTATTAATGAAGCAGATATAAGCATTGTAGCCAACGACTCATACGCAAAGGAAGATTTTGCTGTAGACGAAGGTACTAAAGCTTCTGAAGGCGGCCTTATAGGCGCAGCTTCGGGTGGTATTCTTGCTGCAATTATTGGCGGTTTCACTGCCGTAGGGACTGTAGCAACAGGCGGTACTGGCTTATTAGTTGCCGGTCCATTAGTCGCTGCATTTGCCGCTGGTGGCGCAGGCGCTGCAGTAGGTGGTACTTTAGGTGCCGCAGTTGGTGCGTTTATCCCTGAGCACGAAATTAAGTATTATGAAGATGCCATTGAAAAAGGCTCTATATTAGTTGGTGTTAAGTACGATAGTGATAATAAAAACGCTATTGAAGAAATACTTAACAACGCAGGCGCAAGTAACGTTTCTACGGCGTAGCACCAGCTAGTTAATTAAAAACTATTCATTAGTTAATAAAAAAGGTGAAACTTAGTTTCACCTTTTTTGTGCTATTTTTAGCTTTGCGAACCCATAAAACCTAACTTTAAGTATCGCTCATAATTAAGTTACTATTTGAATTGTATTAATACCAAACCCGAGAACATTTTGAATTATTTAGCTCACCTTTATTTAGCACAACCTACAGCCGATTCTCACTTTGGGAACTTGTTGGGTGACTTTGGTGGTAAAAGGCATGTAGAGCACTTACCAAATACGGTTAAAAACGGGCTCGATAACCACTATTTAGTCGATAAATTTACCGACTCTCATCCTTTAGTAAAACACGCTAAACAGTACTTTTCACCCGAGCGTAAACGCTTTGCTGCTGTGGCTATAGATGTGGTGTTTGATCATTTTTTAATTGTGCATTGGCAGCGCTTTAACGAGCAATCTTTGAGTGATTTTAAGTACACCAGTTATCAGCTTTTAAATAACCGTATACCTGTTATGCCACCACGAATGCAGCATGTTGTAACAAGCATGACTAAAAACGATTGGTTTAAAGAGTACGAAACCGTTGAGGGAATAGGGCTAGCGCTTGATAACATAGCTAAGCGCATTCGCTTTGCTAACACTTTTACAGGCGCTGTTGACGATATAACGCGTAACTACGATGAACTAGAGGCTACTTTTTTAGAATTCTTCCCAGAGCTAATTAAGCATGTAAGCGAGTTTGACCTTGAAAGCACCCCAAAAAATGACATAAAGCGCTTTATTTAATGTCTTCATTAATTGTTAACCTTTTGTAATTTTTTAATGTAAAAAAAACGCTACTCTAATACAAATTAATTTTTGAGTGTTTTTAATGAATCGCAATTACTTGGTTATTGTGAGCTTTGCTGTTTTAGCGGCATTTCAATCCGGTGTTGTATTGGCTTTCGACTTTGACCTAAAATCAGTACGAACCACTATTTCAAACCCAAATACTAGCCATGCGTTAATATACGATGACTTGGCTGGTAATCAAAAAACACTGTTTTCGTTAGAGCCCATAAACAACCAACGTGTGGGTGTGTTTTTTGATATTAACGACATTGAAATTGGCTACTCTGCCGATATTTTTAAAGATGATGTTGAAACAAAAACACAAGATATACTGCTTTCATACAGAAAATTTAAAAATTCTAAAATCACTTTTAACTATCAAACGCTAGAAGGGCTGCAAAGCACGGCTAGCAACCTAAGCGGCAATCAGTCAGAGCAACTTTTCTCGCAAAATACACGTTCAACTAAGTTTGAGCTATCTGGCCAGCACAACTTTTATACCTTCAATAATAAAGAGTCTTTGTTTGAGCATTTTTTTCTTAATAGGCCGAAGCTAAGTAACAAATTTGACGTAGCATTAAGTGTTGTTGGCGCGTGGTCTTTCAAACATGTATCTCTTGAAAATAAAGATAATATTGTGTTTCAGGCTGATTTTTTAAATTCATCTGCACCACAGATCACTAAGTTAATTTCTAATTCGTATGGGGCAAGTATTGGCTCGCTTTTATCGTTTTCGTTACCGCATAATGTTCATGTATTTGCTGAGTACAAAGTAGGTAAAGGGCATATTCAAAACACAGACCCTGGGCTGGGATTAAAAGATTCGGGCGCCGAAAAAATTGAGGCCTACGGTGGTGGAATTTCTTGGACTTCCGACAATAAAAAACTTATGGTCGTACTACGCGCGTGGGAACAAACAGGTCGGCATATAGATACTTCTTTTGGTGACTTGTCAGTCATTAAGTTTTTTTAGTATTGAGCACCGAAATAATGAATTTACCAGGAATATTATGAGTAAGAATAACGATGTACCTCAGGCTTATGTGAAGCAAGAGGAAGGTTACCGAATAAAAGCCTTAAGATTATACCCTTGGGTGTGTGGGCGTTGTGCTCGTGAGTTTGAGTACTCTAATTTACGTGAATTAACGGTGCACCATGTTGATCATAACCACAGTAATAACCCTGAGGATGGCAGTAACTGGGAGTTATTGTGTATTTATTGCCACGATAATGAGCACAATAAATATCACGAACATATTATGTATGGCGGGTCGACTACAGAGCGCAAAGTAGAGGCTGCAACGCATTCTCCATTTGCCGATTTAAAAGCAATGCTTAATAAATCAAAGTAATATTAGTTAAATTAAGAGCCTAAACCTAATTTTTATTAATTTAAATGGCATTTTGAGGGTGAACGGTTATAAACCGAAGCAACCTCAAAATTAACTTTAAATTGGTTTTATTAAAGCTCTTTTGCTGTTTTGTCTTTTATGTCAAACCAGTTTGAATCGGCTGAAGTAATAAAGCCAGGTACGTCTTTTAGCCATTGTTTTTGAACCGATTTATCAAGATTTAAATAAAGTTTGTTTTCAACAATTTTGAAAGCCTCTGGATCTACGTCAAACTTTTTCTCCATTGATACACCAAACGCACAAAAGCCACCAAATTGCGGTGCGTACTTTTCTGGGTTAGCTCTAAATAAATCGCGGTGTTTAGCTGAGCTGAACTTATAAATGGCATTTTTATGCGTTGCAGTATATTCAGAACTACCTGTGATTGCTTTGTTTTGGGTAAAGTAAGCAACGGTATCGTAGCCACTAATTGCAATGTCGTTAACGTCTGCATTTGCGTCTATATCTGCTGCAAAGCTTAATGAACTTGCAAGTACTGATGCTGCAAAAAAAGCTGATTTAGTGAGTGTCGAAAATTTCATGTGTATCTCCAAAGAGTAATTTAATTAATGTGTTTGTTTAAAGCTTAGGTGTACTTTATCGTTATGCTTTGGTTAATATGCGTCTATTAGTCTGTATTTTCATACCAATAATCCAAAGAGGTGTTTATGGACGTGCTTTCGAGCGTGCTGAGTCATTTTTCACTTAACGCTAATGTGTTTTTTAGTGGGAACATGTGCGGTACTAGCGATTTTAGTAACGACCAAGGTGTTGGGCATTTACATTTATTGCGTTCAGGTACGTTAAAAGTGCGCAGTAACAGTGGTTTTGAAGTGGTTTTATCAACGCCTTCAGTTATATTTTTTCCTCACTCTACAGGGCACTGTTTATTTTCGGATAAGGGTGACGGTGCTGATTTAGTATGTGCACAAATTAGCTATCAAAGTGGAGGACATAGCCCTTTATTACAGGCGTTGCCTTTTTGTTTAAATTACGAAATAACAGGTGATGGATTATTAGAGCAGAGCGCTTTTTGGATTTTTGAAGAGGCATTTAAAGACGCCAGCGGTAAGGATTTAATTATAGATCGCTTATGCGATGTGTTTTTAATTAGTGTTTTGCGCAAGGTATTAGAAGAGGGCGCAATTAAAACCGGGATGATGGCAGGGCTTGCCCATCCTCAGTTGGCTAAAGTATTAATAAAAATACACCAAACCCCAGAACAAAGCTGGTCGCTTAGCACTATGGCTGAGGCGTGTGGTATGTCGCGCTCTAAATTTGCCGATACGTTTAAGCGAATTATAGAGCAAACACCAGCTGACTATTTGGCTGATTGGCGTTTGTCGGTCGCTAAAAAGCTTATTTTAAAAAATCAAAATATGGATTTAGTAGCTAATCAGGTTGGGTACGAAAATGGCTCTGCACTTGCTCGTGTATTTAGAAAAAAAACAGGGCAAGCGCCAAAGGAGTGGTTATTGAGTCAGCAGTAAATTTTTAGTTTTATCCCAGAGTCGTTAATGGACTTGGCGATCATTGCGTTTAATAGTGGGTCAATATCGCACAGATAAAAGTAAACACAATTATTGAATTTTATAGGGACTTAGTAGTAGGTATAATCGCTGCGTATATTGATTTTTATTATATTTTTACAAGGAAGTTATTTATATGCCCGATATAACGGCACTTTTATATATTGCTATTATGGCTTTTTATTTTTTGCGTTCAAAAGATGGTAGTAAGTTAATTATAACTACGATCGTTTTAGCTGCTATCCCTCTATTTACGGGCGACTATTGGCAGTGGTTACAATTAAGTGGGCTGTTAAGTGTCATTATTTTAATTATAGAAAAAGAGAAAGCAGGAGCTACCGCAGGTGGTGCAATTGTGGTGTTAGTCGCTCTATTTATAGGGGCTTTTATTGTAAGTATAATTATTAATACGGTATTGACCTTTACGAGTAATTTTAAGCTTTCTACTTTTGAAGTTGTATCCCCCTTAAGTCACGAATGGTCTACTCATATAATTTGGTTATATGGTCTTACTTTTGTTATACCGCTGTTTGCCATTTTACGAGGCATTAAAAAGCCCGTAGCATTCTTTGGCACTAATTTAATCGCACTCGCTTTAGCTGTATTACCACATTATTGTGGCTCATTTATTTATGGGCTTATGCTAAGCGTAGCTATTATTACTACTCTTTACTTAGTCGCTTTCGTGTTTAAAACAGATTCAGAGCAACGCTTTATGTTTACGTATATGGCCATGAGTGGACTACTAACTAGCTGTATAGTTAAAGGTATTATAGTGGCTTACTTTTAAACTTCAGCGGTTTATTTTATCCGTATTAAAACCAATCAGCAGCAACTTGTAGTGGCGTCGGGTCGCCTTTTTTAGATACCCAAAATACTAAGGCTTGCTTAATTGGCATTACATTATTAGCGCTAGGCAGGGCTAAATTAGCGGATGTTAATTGTTGCTTGGTTTGCATGTTACTTTGCTCGTAACCAATAACAACAAAGTCGTGTTTTAACTTATGACCTGCATTTTCACCATTGTGTATTTGTGTTTCTATCCCAAATCCTAGCAAGGCAACATGGGCTATTAAGTTTTGAGTGGCACTGGACTTAATATCAGTTGCATTATAGTTAATCTTAATTTTGTTATTGTTTATAGTGGCGCGTAAATTACCTAAATGAGGGGGGCTTGCTTTAGGGATGGCTTGTTTATAAAACCAACCTTGCCACCCGCTGCCGTTAACCATAAATCCTGGGGTTGCTACAATCCTACTTTTGCCAAGTGCTTTATAAGTACGTTGTCTTTTGTCGAAATAGGCGAAAGAAAATGGGTCTTTCCATCCTAAATAATCCCAATAGGTAACATGAAAATTAATAGGAATTAAATCAGTCCATAGTTTTTCATCACCTGTAAATTTTGAAATCCACTTTTCAGCTGGTGGGCAACTACTGCAACCTTGCGATGTGTAAAGCTCTAAAAAGTTAGTCGGATTAGCTGTGCTTGAAATAGTTACTTGCCCAGCAGTTTGGCTTTGAGAGTAAAAAGTTATTAACCCAGCAAACGCTATAATTAATGGACGAGATAGTGTTTTAAAAAGCATGTTATGACTCAAAAGGCTAATATTCACCCTAGCATAAGTGATTTTTAAGAGTGAAGTATCACGAAATACTCACAATTAAATCACGTTTTAACTGTGTATTTTACTTAGTTAAAACTTAATTTGAACACCCGCTCAAGCTATGCTTTAATCGTTGTTCAATTATTGAGGAACTTTACATGATTAAATTTTATTTTCACCATACTCCTAACCCAATGAAGGTTGCTCTTTTTTTAGAAGAAACAAGCTTGCCGTTTGAACTTGTTCCTCTTGATACTTTAAAAGGTGAGCAACATACACCTGAATTTAAAGCAATTAACCCAAACGCTAAAGCGCCAGCCATTGTTGATGGTGAAACTCGAGTGTTCGATTCGAATGCTATTTTAATGTACCTTTCTGAAAAATATGGAAAGCTTGAAGGAAAACCAGATGACCGCGCTGAAATGCTGTCGTGGTTAATGTTTATCGCATCTGGTTTGGGGCCGTATTCAGGGCAAAGTGTACACTTTAGACACATGGCGCCAGAAGGGCTTGATTACGCGGTTAATCGCTATTTACGTGAAGCGCAGCGCCATTACGAAGTGCTTGATACGCACCTTGAAGGGCGCGACTTTATTGTGGGTGATACGTATACTATTGCTGATGTATCTGCATGGGGCTGGATTGATAAAGCGCGAGTTGTACTGGGCGAAGAGGGCTTAGCACCGTACCCAAATCTTAAGCGCTGGTTTGAAAGCATTAATAACCGCCCAGCGGTTGCACGCACACGCGCAATTGGCAATGACATCGAATTTAAAAAAGAGTTTGATGAAGACGCTAAAAAAGCGTTTTTCCCTTCAAACTATCCAAAAGTATAAAAGCACTCAATACTAATACCAATTCCATTAAGTATGTGATCTAAATTTTACACCGAAAAAATAATTCAGTTCTAGGCGTAAATTGATGTAAATGGTTGTTCCCTTTGCGAAATTTACAACAAAGAAATGGGTTGTTTTAGCAAGTAAAATAGATCAGCTATTTATTGGAATTGGTATAAACAGCAGATCAGTTAGCTGATCTGCTGTTTAGTATTTTATGGCTGTGTCAGCACCTCTTTATTTTCATCTGCCACGAATAAATTAACTTCCTCGGTGTGCTGGCTTACGCTATTTCTTTTTAGGGCGATGTATAGGTCTGAGTGAATGTATATACCTTCTGTTCCTGACTTCATTCCTGCAATATCAAACCATGAGAGCAGCTGGCGTTTTCTGCCTGCAAGTTCAAGCCTTATATCGCGCTTTTTAAATATAACGTCGAGATCGGCAAGCATGGCCATTACACTCAAATCTAAGTGAGTAAAGCAGGGCACTGCGTCAATTATTACGCATTGTGTATCGTCTTTTTGTCTTGCGTATTGTTCTAGTAATCTGCGTTTAAAATAGCTGGCATTAAAGTAAGTTAAAGGTGAATTAAAGCGATAAATAAATACGCCTTGCACTGCTTTTGCTTTATCAGTGGCGTCTAAACTTCTTACTACGCCGTTGATATCTACGCCGAGTATATTGTCGGTTGGGCGCATAACAGTGCGAATAAACTGAAATAACCCTAGTAATACAGCAAGTGTGATCCCTGGTATAACGCCAATAAATAACACCGCAAGTAAGGTGGCTGAGGCAAGATAAAATGCCTGTTTGTCTTTTCGTTTTAATTGCCAAACAGCTTTTAAATCGAGTAAATGAACAGAGGCAATAATAAGTACAATACCTAGCGCTGCGCTTGGAATAAATTCAAGTGGGGCTGTTAAAAATACAGCTATGATAGCAATAATGGCTGCTGCTATTATTGATACTAACTGCGTTTTACCACCTGTTGCATCGTTAACAGCGGTGCGTGAGTCGGCGCCACTGACTGCAAACCCTTGCGAAAGAGCCGACGCAATATTGGCAATACCTAACGCTCTAAATTCTTTATCGGCGTCTATGTCGTAGCCATTTTTAGCAGCAAAGCTACGCGCAGTTAGCATCATACTAACAAAGCTCACGATGGCTAAGTTAAGTGCGGGTACTACTAGCTCTCGAATAATCCCTAAGTCAAAAACAGGGGTATTAAAAACAGGAAGCCCGCCAGTTACGGTGCCAATGGTTTTTATATCAAGCTGTTTTAAATCAAAAATCCATACCAAAAGCGCACCAAAGGCAATGGCGAACATAGACGAAGGCCATGTGGGTTTTACGCGTTTCATCACAAAATAAACTGCAAGTGTAAACAAGGCCATGAGTAAGGTTGGGACATGTGTTTGCGCTAGATATGTGGGCACACCACCTAGGCGTTCAAGTAAGTAGCGCTCGTCAAAAGTAAAGCCAAATACTTTAGAAAACTGACCCACAATAATAGTAATGGCTACGCCGTTTAGTAACCCCATTAAAATAGGTTTAGATAAAAAGTCGGCTAATACACCTAGCTTAAATTTACTGGCTATAAAGCACCAAAAGCCGGTCATGGCGGTCATGGTGACAACAAGTTGCCAATGCTTAAAGCTGTCACCTGCAGCAAGAGGTGTTACTACTGCTGCAATAACTGCGCAAGTAGCAGCATCAGGACCGACTATTAACTGTTTTGAAGTGCCAAAAAGTGCATATAGCATCATTGGCAGTATGCAAGAATATAACCCGACGGCGGCGTTAACACCGGTTAGTTGCGCATAGGCTATGGCAACGGGCAAAGCAACGGCTGCTACCGATAGCGCTGCTCTTACATCATCAGCAAACCATTGTCGCTCATAGTGCAGCAATGTATCTAAACCCGGCATAAAATTATATAAACGCGACAGCACTTCAACTTTTCCTGTTAATAGTAATAACGCTTTGATAGTAAATTTAATATTCAAATAAGTATAGCTAGAGGAGAGTATTTTACGTAATACCCACTGTATTGAATTAGTTATTTACTATAGCGATGGAGGGTTATTTAACTCGGTAGACGACCATCTTTAACTCGGTAGGCGACCACCTTTAAAATTTATTGTTTATAATTTACAATTACTTAACTAACCTCCTAAGTCTTCTAAGTTATACATAAAGTCTTTAAAGGTAAAAGTAGAAGGAAAGTTTTCTATTAATTTAACTTCCCTAATTGCTGTAACCCAATTGATTATAAGTTTAATGAGTTAAGGTAGGGGAGTATTGCAGGATAGGCCTTTCAGGCTAAAGTGTGATACACCTTTATCTACGACCACAAAAATAATATATTATTATCGAGTCTTATAATTAAACTCGAAAGTCAATGCTCAGTGACTTTAAGAAAAAGAACCCGAAAAGAGACGGGTCAGTATCATTTAGCCTTTTTTCCATTGTATTATAGTCTCGACCATGGGCGTATGTATCTGGGGGAAATTGTTTACTATAGCGCTCCGTTAACTCGTTAAGCATAAATGAACCATTGAAGTGATCGGGTTGAAGATCTTCAAATGAAGTACTCTTGAGCTTAATCGCTTCTACAGTACTTGTATGTACTTGAGAAAAAGCGTCTACCAGTTTATCATTTTTCGCAATCTCTTCTTCTAGTTCTGACAACTTAAAGTCGGGTAAACTCGAGTCTGTGAGTTTCAAATTACCCTCTTTATCCAAAGATAAATCGAGTTGGCTTAAATCTAACTCTGGATTTTTAGCCATTTGTACTTCCTTAAAAGCTGTAAACTCTTCTAAGCTTATATTGAGTGAAGATTGGATTTTCGCCATTTCTTTTACTTTGTTTAACATATTCTCCGATGCATTTTTATCAATATACCTCGATAATTCAGCAGAGATCCCTTTATCAACATTAAGCGATATTTTTTCTTGGCTAGCTGGTTGAACTCGCTCAGGCGTTGCTGTTTTGAGAGATTTAGCAAGCGTTTGTTGTTCAGCTCGACTTGATTGTGGGTAAGTTAAAATTTGATTGTTTCTATTAATTTCTACCATGTTTTCAATCCTTGTATGTTGTGGTATCTGTATTAGCACCCAGTCTTAAATGCAGCCCGATACTACTTTTAATTTAATTTAAAGGAGATTATTTAACAAGCTCAGGCGTAATATAAATGTTAATAAAAAGTATTGACTAATTTAATCAAATCGATAGCATAATTACACTTATGATAATTATGTCAACGGCTTCCGCTGAAAATAACAATCAATTTCCAACAAAACTCGAAGCGCAATTAAAGATTGAAGATTTACTGGGCACTTTTTTTGATGGAAAAATATTACCGGACTCCAACGTACCACTTAACACTGATTTCCCTTTTCAAATACTTCAACCTCAACAATCTAAAAATAAAATTACATCAATGCAGATGATGAGCAGCGAAGCCACATTGACTACCCCCGCAGAGCGTAGTGGGTGTCCTGAGCTAAACTTGGATAGCGCGGTGTACACTAACTTCACAGCTCAAGGGCAGATCCAGTGTTATAGCATTGAGCTTACAGAAGCTACAAAAATAGAAGGGTTACTAACGAATATTCCTTCAGAGGTAAATTACAGTCTTTATTTATTTAAGCTTGAAGACGACAATAATTTTACCGTTTTAGATTATTCTACCGCAGCATCAGTTACAGCACAGCAAGTTGTTAATAAAGTGGAGCCTGGTATTTATATTCTGGCCGCTGAATCCACTGAGGGAGTTGCCATTGAACAAGCAATCATGGGTTGGTTTAATCACCCAGATTTTGACGCCCAAGAAGCTAATGATAAACTATCTCAAGCCACACCACTGTCGTCAACAATGACAATTCAAGGTAATATTGATAGTCAAAATGATCTAGATTTCTTCTCTTACCAAACTGACGTAGATCAGAGCCAAGTTAAATTTACATTTAGCGCTAGCGAACAATTTATATTGGAACTTTGGACCGGTAGCGCATGGGTACAGGCCACTAATAATAAACTATTCAGTATTGACGTTAACCCTGATTCGGCTGTGATATTCCGAGCTCGAGGAGATCAAAATAACTTACCTCCAGTATCAGCTCAGTATGCATTTACAGTATCTAATGCGAATGCAGGTACCAAGGTGTCAGGAACTTATGAGTGGAACAATGAAAATTTAACAAATCTCCTAAACCCATCTCTACTTGAGGCCCACAATAAAATAGGTATGTCAGGCAAGGTGATTGATGATGCAGGTACAGCTATCCCTTACGCACAAGTCGCACTAAGAGTGATAACCCATGATGGGCAAACGATCGGGAGTGAAAATTTATTAACAGATATTCAAGGTCAGTTCTCAACTACAGTTGCTCTATCAGACTGCACAGGTACTCACAAAGCGGAAAACGTAAGAAATCGCTCGTACCATGGTACGCCTACTAATCCAGAGCTTTGGTGGGATATAAGCTATGAATTTGCAAATTATTATTATTTTTTAACTAATTCTAGCGGCGAGATAGTCTATCAATTCGATCATGAATTTGCGCACATTTGCAAAGAAAAAATAGTTCGTAGTTGTCACTGGCAGCGAGATTATCAAAATGGTGGTGAGGAATATATTTGTAGATAGTATTCAGAAGTTGCAATCGATGTTTAAAATAAAGCTTTCAAGTAGGCAATGTTAAAGTGAAATATTGGGAGCGATATTGATACAAATATGAGGGATATAGAAATTAATATCCATTTCAATTTTTTGAGTTCTTTTAGGTGATTGGCGTTTTTAAGCGATTCATTTAGCCGCTGAATATTTAGTTCAACTTCGCGCATTGTCTCCTGAGAGACGTGAGCTAAATTTTCAATACTAGCAACAGAGCATTTTAAATTTCTCTCTGTTGTTAGTATGTGGGTATCAACGTTCTTACTTTCCAGTGATTTTTTCACATATTCAGATAAAGAAACATCTTGCTTTTGCGCCTCATTATTTAAAGACGCTTTTAATTTATCGTCAATTCGGATGCTTAGAATAGCCATTCTAAAATACCTCTGGTGTATACGGGTGTAAACAAAGCGTATACGCCTATTTTTAAAGGAGCAACAGGTTATTGTAGATGAAAACTGTGTATGACCAAATGAGATAATAGGCACGCCGTCGACTGTATACAATTACTTCGTAATCTTAATACAGTCGCGTGCAAAGGGGATACCCCTTCAACCCCTTTTAAGCATTAGAATAAAAATAATAGCTCTTGCACTTTTATCTCAATTGAATATAATTAATGTATATACAATTGTAATTACAGGTGTGCTATGGGTACTATTAATATTCGTGTTGATGATGATTTGAAAGCGCGTTCTTATGCAGCATTAGAAAAGTTAGGTATAACTCCCTCTGAACTATTAAGACAAACATTAGAATATGTTGCACAAAGAGAAGCTTTACCATTCAAATCTGTGCTATTAACTAGTGACGACGAGGCGCTAATTGCTGTTGCAAAAGCCCGTTTAGCTGAACCAAAAATAGGGGTAAAGGTTTCGCTAAATGACCTATGAGTTAGAATTTGACCCTCGAGCGCTCAAGGAGTGGCATAAATTAGGTGCAACCGTACGTGATCAATTCAAAAAGAAGTTGTCAGAAGTCTTAAAGCACCCTCGGATTGAAGCTAACCGACTAAGAGAGTTGCCAGATTGCTACAAAATTAAGCTGCGTAAAGCAGGGTATCGCTTGATATATCAAGTACAGGATGAAAAGGTTTTGATTCTTGTTTTGGCTATAGGGAAAAGAAACAAGTCAGAAGCTTACAACGATGCAGAGAAACGAGTTTAGCTAAAATCCCTCAAATTTCATTTGGTCATCTACTCGATAAGAGAACCTTAGCTTAGTTGCTTTACGTTGCTTCCTCTCGATGATTTCAACGCTTATATTCTTTATTTCGGTAGTGTCTTTAATCGTCTCTATACTTCGCTTTATGACAAGTTTATTCAAGTCTTTAAATAGAGGGTATGAGTAAAATTTTTCCTTATTTTTTGTTGTGTATAGTCCTAGTTCGTCTTTTAGCTCATCGACACCTATTTCAAAATAGCGGTCTTTCTTTTCGCTTATTTTCTGGCGTAGGAGTTGATATAAGTTACTTGCGTTTGTGTCTTTTAGCCGTGTGCTCGATATTAAAACTTGGGTGGTATATTTGCCCTCTATCATGCAAATATACGGCTTCATTTGACGGCTAAAGTTAATGTCTATGTAACCGTCACCGTCCTCATAGGCGCAGTATTCAGTGACGTTAAGTATACGATACCTTTGCCGCTAGGTTTCCTCCAAGGCTTATCTCCAGAGCGTGGTATGGGCAGGGCAAGAGCATGAAAAAACACTATAAATTCAATACCTTTTCAAGATAAGCTGTACTGCGCATCGCTTTCTTCTGCTTTGCTGGCATACCTTTACCAAAACTGGTTTCAGCCTTTAATTGATTA
>Ga0316197_10002486_pt1 | contig 13190 bp, 6 predicted proteins | sample OudBiesiAoxic_MG_FD_204939 | JGI IMG/M metagenome (GOLD analysis project Ga0316197, IMG submission 204939) | Coastal sediment microbial communities from Oude Bieten Haven, Netherlands - site A oxic | ecosystem: Environmental > Aquatic > Marine > Coastal > Sediment | place: Netherlands...
ACAACGTCTACGTTCCGCTGGACAACGCGCTGGGATCTCTGGGCAAGGAAGACGCGCGGAGAAAGGTCACCCAGCGCATGAACGAGGTTCTCGACGAACATCTCAGAAAGATGCCCGAGGACGCCCGTGCACGAACGTTGCTGGCCGTGAACTTCGCCAAGGCCGGTCGGGAGGAAGACGCCGTGCGCGAGGCCAACATGGCCATGACGCTGCGCCCGGACGAGTCGACGGTGCTGTACAACGTCGCCTGCATCTTCGGCCTGATGAAGAAGCGGGACGAGGCGATGGACGCGCTCAAGAAGGCCTGGAAGGCCGGCTTCACCGATGCGGACTGGGTCCGCCGTGATTCGGACCTGACGATCCTGCACGACCATCCGGAATTCAACGAGCTCTACCCTCCGCTCGAGGACGGCAAGTAAGCTACCGGGGACGCGGTAAACGGACCGTGTCGATCAGCGAGACGGGCTTCTTGCCGTTTCCGGCAATCCAACGATGCGTCGATGGCTCCTCGCGGATCGCGATGCCGCGGAGCGCCGCCGTCTCATTCTGATCTCTGAAGACTCCGACCAGATAGGCGCTCCTGTCGGAAAACGGCTGCACGACCTCGACGGGCACGACCGGCGAGTCGGTCTCAGGCCGCGACTCGCAGTATGCGGTCAGCACGGACAAGGCGTCGGCGCCGATGACCTGGGTCACCTGGCCCTCGTGGTCGGTGCGGATCTCGGTGGGGTCGGCTTCCCGAGCGCTGAGCATCTGTCGGCTTTCCTGGAGCGTGAGACGCTTCGGGTCGGCAAAGGACTCTGCGCGCTCGTCCTGAGGCCCGGGATACCACAACCAACCGGCGAGCGAGAACAGTCCCGCCAAACCCAGGACAGTTACCTTCCACGGGAACGCGCGACGGTCCCGCGGCTCCGGTTGCGGTTTGGAGCGAGGTCCGCTCGCCTGGATCGCCGCGAGAGTGCTGCATCGGTTGTCGACGACGTCGAAGGCCAGATGCATGGGCAGATCGTGCCTCTGCGCGATGTTGGTGGCCAGAAGATCACGGTCGCCGCGTTCCACGGCCTGGCGAACCGTCAGATGACCTTCCGAGATGGCTTGCTCGAAACCTGGATCGTAGTCGGGCACCAGCAGACTCTCCGCTAGCTCGCCGCTCTTCGGTTGCCCGACCTCTCCATGAGGCAAGGTGCCCGGCAGGACGGTCTGGACTATCAGGGTGTTTTCTTTCCCGCAACTACCACAGGCGAAAGATTCCAGCTCGGAACTGGGTTCGACTCTCGTTGTGGCATCACAGAACTCGCAGGCGATGAACATGGATACGTCACCGATTCGCTACAGCCCTCTCGAAGATGATGCGGATCAAGGTGCGTAGGCTCGTCATTGTTGTCGGAAGGAGGTCAGGGTGTAAGGGAGACGCGGATTCGCGTCGAGCATGTCGTTGGTGCAGTACTCCCACAGGTTGTCTTCATAGACCGTGTCGGTGTGGATGGAATCGAACCCGCCGTCACCACCCGTGCAGTCGTCGCTCGTGCCGTACATCTCGTCGGGACCCGCGATGTCGGCGACGACCATCCCGCCGGAGTAGGAGTTGTCCTCGTTCCCCGGCTCGGCCCATCCTTCTCCGACGACGAGGATCATCCCACGCCAGGCGTTGTAGCCGAGCGTGTCGAACTTTCCGGTGACTACCAGTAGACCCTGGCCCGTTTCCGTCTCCTGCAAAGTCAGGTCACCGTCGTAGAAGGTGATGCTGGACGACGTCGTGGCCGGCAGTGAACATCCGCCGCCGCTGCAGACAAACGTCGCTCGCTGCCGGATCCCCTCGATCATCTCCTTGAGCTTGACGCAGTTCGTCCACACGGGATCGATCGGAGCGGCGACCAGAGGTTCGTTGATCGGATCGGTCAGGTCGGCGATGGTGTCCAACTCGTCGTACGGGCCCGATACGTAGTCGATCGTCTCGCACTTCTTGCCGGCACACATGCCGGCCTCGGCATCGCCTTCCGCGGGGGTCCCGATGGTTCCGATGACCGGCATGTAGAGTCCAGGTTCTCCGGCGCCGGCGCAGTCCTCGCCATCGAACCGGGTGCGATCCCCGCCACCGGTGTAGTCAGGCGCCGGACCCAGCAGCGTGATCAGCGCTGGAGGCAACTGAGGAACCAGGGTATGGCTCTCGACGATCCGCACGGTGACTTCCACCGATCCTCCGCGCAACGCACCCACGCTGGCCACCGTCATTCGATGGTTCGTGTCGGCGGCCGCGCTCAGGGCGAACGCCGTCGTGTTCAATTCGACCTGGACGGAGATGGGCTCACCGACGGCCAGGAGGAGCAGATCCTCATCCGCCACCAGAACGGGCAAGTCGAGTGGCGGCCGACCAGCGATGTCGCGGACCCGTTTGTTGTGGTGGCATTCAGGATCACCAACGATGAGGATGGGGACGGGATTCCTGAGCCCAAGTTCGTGCCGGATAGCACGATCAATCCGACGCGGATCACCGTGCAGGTCACGGCTCGGTCGGCCACTCGCGATCCGGGGACCAAGCAGTTTGTTGTCCATACGGAGCGCAGTGTGGTTGTTCTCCGTGGGGTTCTGGATAATTCCTGAAGGGGGACGTTCAGTACGATCCAAGAGAATACGTTGAGCCCGAGGACTGCTGTTCGACGGAACAGACCGGCTCAGCCGCCGCCAGTCCGGCGAAACGCCTGACGCGCTCGCCCGAGACGTTCGGATCGAGGTGCTCTGGCTGCGCAAGACTCGAATCGTGAGGCCACCAAAGAGACCACTCCTCGAGGAGCTGCGGCTCGACTCGCGTCGTTCGTGGGGCCAGTGAGAGCCGATCCAGTTCCTCGATCGGTGTCCCGACGGACTCGAGTCGTGACGCGGCGGGTGACTGAGCGGATGACGCGACCTCGTCTGGCGAGGTTGACGCCACGTACGGGACGTAGTCGATCCGGTTCGCCCGACCTGCCAACATGACGGCGATCGAAACCGTCGCGGCAATGGTCACGGTGACCTGAAGCCCGGTGTAGCGAAAATCCGCGACGCGCTGACGAAGCGGTGTCGGGATCGGCCTGGAGCGCTCCGGCACGGCTCAGTCGTCCTCGTGTCGAGACCAGCGCCGGGACGATCCGGCGGACAACGGTTCCCAGCCGCGGCCGATCGGAGGCAGGGTGAAGCCCCCGAGGGCGAGTGCTGCTCCGCGCCCCTGGTCGAGCACGTGTTCCAGCGACATGACGTACTTCGGCACGGACCGCTGGATCAGGTCGAACATCACGACCATTTCCTGGACCCAGAACGGAAAGCGCTCGGTGAATTTGATCTCGAGAATGATCCCGCTGAGGGGTGTCAAACGCCAATCGCCCGACGTGCAAGAGAGCGTAGGGTCGAGGGTCACGGCATGCATCAGGTTGCTGTCGAAAGTGACCCGTACCGGCTCGCCGGTCGCCGCGATCCACGCCTCCCGCGAGTACCTCACCCGGATCACGGGCTCGGCGACAGTCTGGCCGACGAAATACTGGAACGACTCCACCGCCTGCCGTGACGGCTCGGAAAGTCCGCGCACCGCATCATCGCTCTGCCCGGCGAGTAGCGCTGCAACCCGCTCACGGGAGATCGCCGCTCGAGTCTTCTGCAGGATCGTGTTCTCGCGTCGCTTGATCTCCGGGAAAACCGGGCCCGCCGGGTCGTCGTCGTAATAGCGGATGCGCAGCTTGAAGCGGCGCTTCTCTCCGGCGACGGTTTGCCCGTAAAGTCGCAGGTCCTGCGAGTCGAGGTATAGGCTGCAGACCGTGTACTTGTATTCATCGTCCGGATGCTGCTCCGAGTAGGGATCGTGCACGGCGAAGGATCGGAGGAACGCGCGCATCTCGGGAACGAGCATCGGGTCGATCATGTACTTGCATTCGAAGCGCGGCAGCATGGGATCGACGGATCCGGTGGGCATCGTCTACGTCCTTTTCCCCAGGAGTTGTCGTTAATGGGTTGCCGGTGCGGCGTCCCGGCGAATCAACCACCCTTCTTCAGTTCCTCGTCGATGATCTTCTGAAACTCCTCGAATGGCTTCGCCCCGGAGAGGAAGCGCCCGTTGATGAAGAAGGCGGGCGTTCCGGTCACGCCGAGTCGTCCTGCCTCGGCCGTGTCGTCTGCCACCAGTTTTATCGCTTGCTCCGAGACGAAGTCCCTCTGGTATCTGTCGACGTCCAGGCCCAGCTGTCGCGCGTAACCGAGAAACGTCTGGGGCGAGAGATCGCGCTGGTTGGCGAAGATCAGATCGTGCATTTCCCAGAAACGACCCTGCAGTTGCGCCGCCGCGGCTGCGGCGTGGGCCGCGGGGGCGTTCTTGTGCATGGCCAGCGGCAGATTCTTCCACACGATTCGCACCTGGTCCCCGTAGGTCTCCTGGATCTTCTGGAGGGTCGGACCGACCCTCGAGCAGAACGGTCACTGGAAGTCGGAAAACTCGGCGATGACGACCTGGGCGCTCGCCGGCCCCTTCGCCGGAGATCCGGCGATCTTGATCTCGTAACGCCGATTGGGGTCGGGACCTCGCTGGCGTTTCGGTTCGGCTCGCGGCGGTTGGGCCTGGGCCACCAGCTTCAGCGCGTCCTTGGTTTCCGTGAGCCGGGTCCCGATCCCCTCAATCTGATTCGCCGCCTCGTCGAGCGAGGACCGGACCAGCCAACTCCCGGCCAGAATCGCCCCTCCCACGATGATCGCGGCGACAACCGTCGCCGTATTCTCCGGCTTCCATCCCACCATTCGTCGAACCTCCTCGATCCCGACAGGAGACCGGGAGCACCGGTACGGTGCGCGTCCGCGGTCTCCTTGCCTGCCTGCCTGCCGCCAGTCCCGGTCGTCAGTTCCTTTCCCCTAGAACACGCCCTCTTCCGGGAAGCGACCCGCGTGACCTCGCGTCCCGCTGAGGCCCGCGAAGCGGGATCTGCCCCTCGTTGGCGCTGCCGACGAGGGTCACCGGCGACTGCCCGGTCGTATCCTTCAGCGCCATCACGGTCACGTTCAGGATCGACCCCGAGCCTTCCAACGGGAGGACGCCGTACATCGCGATCCGCACCTCTCCGTTCATGTCGTGGCTCAGCGTGGTGAAGTCGGATCCGATCCCGTCACTCGCGACTTCCACGATCGCGACCGCCTGCGGATCGTAACGAAGCACGAAGTCGAGACTCTCGATCCCGTCCGCGTTCGAAATGGAGAACGTGATCGTCCTCTGCTCCCCGACCGCCGCGGGTCCGGTCCATCCCGCGGCTGCGAGCACCGCGGCGCCCGCACGCATCGGTTTCGGCGCCCGCTTGATTCCGAGCGATCGCAACCGATCGGCCTCCTTGCGGTCCTGCAAGGCGGCCTGCGCCTCGGTCGACTGCGCCTTGCCGCCCGCCGGGACCCAGTTGCCGGTCACGTCGCCGTAGAGCAGGGCGTAGAAGTTGTCCACCTCCGCCTGCGCCAACGGATCGTGCGCGAAGATCGGCGACGTGCAGTCGTGGTTACCCGCGTCGACGTAGTTGTCGCACCGGAAGAAGGCCCAGTCCGAGCCCGACGTCGTGGCGACGTCGAAGTGGTCGAGCAACTCGGTGGCGAACTGCGCGACCCGGGCGGCATCGAACGAGGTGACCGATCCGTTCCCGCTCACGTCCGCCGCGATCTGCTGGTTGGCGGATAGCGTGATTTGCATCACCGAGTGTTGCGCGATGAACGACGCGTCGAACGACGACACCGCGTTGTTGTGGTCCGCGGCGCGTGGACTGCCGAACTTGTCCAGCGTCGTGACCAGGACGCTGCCGTACATGTCGCCCAGTCCGTAGACGCCGCTGGTGTCGGTCGTGGCGTCCGGCAACGCGTCGGCGCTCGCGTCGATGTCCACCGCGGACACCGGCTTGCCGCTGGGCTCGACCGAGGTGTCCCTGTAGTACCACACCGAACCCGACACACCACAGACGCCGCTCGGCTCGTACAGACACGCGCCGTCGAGACAGCTGTCGCTGGTGCAGACGTCACCGTCGCTGCAATCGATCGCCGCACCGACGCACACGCCCGACTGGCAGACATCGCTTTCGGTGCACAGGTCGCCGTCGTCGCAGCTGTTGCTGTCATCCGCGGTGTAAACACAGCTTCCGGCGTCACAGGTGTCGTCGGTGCATGCGTTGCCGTCGTCACAGTCGGAGTCGTACGTACAGCCCTGGATCGTCAGCACGCACTGGGCCGAGAACTCGAGGTCGAGCGGGTCGCCGTTCACGTCGGCCAGTGCCGAATCCGGTGGCGCGGCGAACGAGATCGCGAACGTGCTGCCCTCGGTCGCATCGCCCGAGACGTCGAGGAAGTAACCTGAGAGGTAGGCCGGTGAGGGCCCGACGACGACCCCACCGCTGAGCAGGGTCGATGAGGCTCGCCGGAGTCCGCAGTTCGTCACGGGGTACTGGTCCGGCTGGCCGTAGAACAGGTAGTCGGCCCGGGTGTCGTCCACTTCCACGCCACCGGGGCAGGAAACGGTCACGTCGCCGGTGCCGGAAGTGCGCGTGATCTCGATCTGCGTCTGGTAGCCGCGCACGGCGGACAGGTCGCCCAGGTCTTCGAGGAAGATCTCGAGGCCGACGCTGCCGTTGGGTCCCGCCGTGTCGCTCGTGAGCTGGCAGCTCATGAGTCCGGCCCCGACCGTCTCGACGTACTCCACGGTCAGTGTGGGCCGTTCCGCGGGGGTGGTCGTGTACTCGCTCGAGCGCACCTCCACCCCGTTGACCGTCGGGCCCGCAGGGACGAAGATCCAGCCCAGGTTGGCCGCCGGATCCGCGATCCAGGCCTGCAGGCTGGTCGTCACGTCGACGATCTGCGATCCGAGCACGTCGCCCAGGGCGGTGCCCACGGAGAGGCTGTCGTACTCGTCGTCGGCGTTCGCGCCCGGATCACCCCCGAGCGTGTCGTAACTCACCGACTCGTCCCAGGGGACGAGAAGCTCGTGCACCGTTGCCGGTTCGCCGGTCGGATCCCCCGTTCCGCCGACCGTATAGGTCAACGTCGCCGAAAGGATTTCGGCGCCGGCGGGAATCTGGTCCGGGCCCGGGCCGAAGATGTCGCCGAACTGGATCAGTCCGGAGTTCGGCCCGGCTGGCGTACCGTCGGAGAGATCCCACTCCAGAGCTTCGAGCGCGCCGTTGACCGCGGTCGGTAGTGCGGTCTGGATAAAGGTGTCCGCGGTTCCGACGTAGCCGTCGAGGCCGTCCCGGAAGACGATCAGGGTGGGCCCCGACTCACAGACTCCACTGGACTCGTTGCAGCTCTCGCCACCGGGACAGTTGTCCGTGAACTGGCAGCCCAGCAGCGAATCGCAGGTGTCGTCGGTGCAGGCCACGCCGTCGTCGCAGGTGATCGTGGTGCCGGAGCAGAAGCCGCCGCCACAGACGTCGCTTGCGGTGCAGGCATCGCCATCGTCGCACGAGAGGGTGTTGTCGAAGTTCTCGCAACCCAGCAACGGATCGCACGAATCGTCTGTGCAGGGGTTGCCGTCGTCGCAGCTGAGCGGCGTCCCGGCGACACAGGTGCCCGCCGGACAGGTCTCGAGGCCGTTGCAGGTATCACCGTCGTCGCAGTCCGAATCGAACGTGCAGGGCTCCCCGCTCGGCGGCGGCACCGTCGACGACAACGAGTTCCGCGACTCGTAGGCCGCGTAGGTTTCGCTGTGCGGGCTGGTCCACACGCCATCGGGATAGCCGGCTCCCAGCGAGCTCTCGTCTGCGTAGTAGCCCGGCACGTCGTAGCCGGTGTGCAGGTCGACGTCAGACAGCCGCTGGCAGACTCCCTCGAGGAACGACGCGTCGGCCGGATTCGTGTTGCGCAGAACTTCGGCGCGTGGCCAGCTGACACCGTCGAAGAAGATGTCGCCCTCGGCGTTGGCGCCGGTATCCGATCCGTCGTGACGCCCGTAGATCACGTTGTCCGTGATCACGCCGTCGATGACCAGTTGAAGACCTCCGGCGCGCTCGGTAGCGCCCAGCTCGCCGGTAGCCAGGTCGAGGCTCGTCTCCAGATCGTGGTAGTTGCCGCCCGGCGCCGCCACGCCGGACTCGGCGATGAGGAAGAAGCCGTAGGGGGCAATGGTGGCGCCGGTCAGGTCCGGAAGCTCGTCGGCGAGTTGCCAGTCGAGATCGAGCACGCCGTCGGCGTTGCTGTCGACCCACATCAGCAGTTCCATCCCCTCGAGCGAGATCGGCGTGTCCGTGGTGTTGAACAACGTCACGAACTCGCTGACGTTCGACCCCTGTGGGTTGTTGGCGGCCTGGAAACCGGCGATGATCACGTCGCCCGGCTGGATTGCCGCCGGAGTCTCGCAGATACCGGTAGTGACATTACAGACCTCGCCGCCGGTGCAGTTGTCCAGTCCGACGCAGGCGCCGGAGCTACAGGCGTCGTCGGTGCAGTCCACACCGTCGCTGCAGAAGTTACCGTCGTCGGGTGTGAACTGACAGCTCCCGCTACCCACGTCGCAGGTATCGTTGGTACACGAGTTGGCGTCGTCGCAGTCGCCGTCGCCGGTACATCCCGCGGTGAACGTGGCCGACAACTGGGGAGTCAACAGGAAGTCGCGGCTCGTCAGCGTCGTGTTGTGTCCTTGAATCGTCAGGACGTTGGTTCCCGCTACGAGCAGCCCGATCGATCCGGTCAGGTCCACGGTGTGGTTGACCGGCGGAGTGTCGCCCGCGGCGGGCCCGCCCGTGGCCAGTTCATCGAACGTCGGCGGGGTGCCGGCCATGTTGGCCCGCGCCACCTCGTTACCGTTGAGATAGGCCACGAAGCCGTCGTCGGAGTAGGTCTCGAAGGTCAGCGATGCCACCAGACCGGGGTTCTCCACCGAGAACAGCCGGCGCAGGTAGACGCTGACGTAACCCGGATCGCTGCACGGCGCCGTGCCGCAACCGCGCATGTCGTCCAGTTCCGTCACGATGAACGGTCCGTAGTCGCCGTTGGCGTTGGTGCCTCCGGTCTCGACGTAGTAGTCGTATCCGATGCCGGTGCCCCCTTCGGGCCAGGCCGAATCGTCGAATCCGATCTGGGTCCAGCCGGTGAGGTCGGCGGGTGAGGGTTCGTCGAATCCCTTGTAGTACTTCCATGGGTCGCCGAGTACGATCGGCAACGGATCGGCCGTGATATCCGTCTCGCAGATGCCCGTCGCGTAGTTGCAGACCTCGCCCACGACACAGTCGTCCACGTTCTGACAGCCCAGACCCGGGTCGCACGAGTCGATCGTGCAGTCCACGGCGTCGTCGCAGTCCAGCGCGCCCCCGCTCTGGCATGCGCCGCCGGAGCACGCGTCGTTCGCGGTGCAGGCGTCGCCGTCGTCGCACGGTGCCGTGTTGTCCACGTTCGAGCAGCCGGCGGCGGCGTCGCAGCTGTCGTCGGTGCAAAGGTTGCTGTCGTCGCAGTCGAGCGGGATCCCGGACACGCACTGACCGATGTCGGTGTTGCAGATCTCGACGCCGTTGCAGACGTCGTAGTCGTCGCAGTCCTCGTCCAGCGTGCAGGAAATCTCGAAGTACTCGACCGTCAGGATCGGACGCTCGGCGGGGTCAGCCACGTATTCGCTCGAGCGAATACCGACACCACCGCCCGCCGACTGTAGTGGCTGCGGGACCAGGATCCAGCCGCGATTGAGGCCGGGATCGCTGATCCAACGTTGTAGGCTGCCCGTCACGTCCGAAGAGAACTGGCCCGTGTACGGGGCGGGGGCGACGTCGGGACTGGCCGCCGAGTACTCGACCCCCTCGTCACAGGTCGCCCCGCAGAAGTTGTTCATCGTCGCCGTGCTCTCGTCCCAGTCGACCAGCGGCTCGTGAATCGCCGCGGGCAGTCCGGTGTTGAAGATCGTGCAGGTCAGTGAGGCGTAGACGATGATCGCGTCCGGAGGCACCTGCCCCGGGTTCGTGCCGATGATGTCGTCGAAGCGGACCAGACCGAAGTTCGGCTCGGTCGGATCGCCCGCGGGATCGTCGTCGTCCCACTCGAAGGCCTCCAGCCCGCCGTTGACGTTGTCGGGAGAGGCGGTCTGGATATAGGAGTCCTGGGTGCCGGCGTAGCCGTTCGCACCGTCCTGGAAGGTGACGACGCTCGGCACGGTCTCGCAGACGCCGCCGGACGGGTTGCAGACCTGCCCGATCGGGCAGTCGACCGAGGTGCCGACGCACGCGCCATCCGTACAGACGTCCGAGTAGGTGCACAGATCGTCGTCACTGCAGCTCGCCCCGTCGTCGTTCAGGTGGAAACAGGCACCTCCCGAGCACGAATCGAGCGTGCACGCGTTGCCGTCGTCGCACTCCACGTCGCTCAAACAGATCGAGTAGGTCACGGAGAGCACCGGTGGGTTCGTGCCCTCGGCCGAGTCGAACTGCCACGAGTTGTCCGTCGCCGGAGGCAGCCAGGCCCAGCCGTAGTTCGGCTCCCCGGCCGACCAGGCGGCGAGGCTGTCGGTCACGTCGAGGACGTAGGTCCCGACGTCGCTGGTCCCGCTGGTGTCCGGGGTGGCCAGCGCTTCGATTCCGTCGAGCTGGATCCCGCTGCCCCAGGTGTCCCATGAATCGGAATCGTTCCACGGCTGGAGCATCCGGTGCAGGGAAGCGCCTGCGGTCAGGCTCTCGTTGGTGACCTCGATGGACAGACTCGCCGAGTCGATCGTTGCGCCGTCCGGGATCGGTCCGCCCTCGGACAGGAACAGATCCTCGAAGCGGAGCAGGATGTGCCGCTCGGGCGAGAGGTCCACCACCAGGGTCGCTGTGGTCGCGTTGCTGGCCGTCGGAGCTCCGCTGTCGAGGAACGTGTCGATCGTCCCCGTGTAGCCGCCCACGCCTTGCTCGAAAGTGTCCAAGACCGGGTCGGCCTCGCAGAAGCCCGTCTGGGAATTGCAGGTCTGATCAACGCCACAGGTGATCGGAGTACCGGCGCCGCAAGTGCCCGCCGAGCAGACGTCGCCGACGGTGCACAGATCGCCGTCATCGCAGGTATCGGTGTTGGGTGTGAACTCACACTCGCCCGTGCCGGAGTTGCAGGAATCGTCGGTGCAGGGATTGTAGTCGTCGCACTGGGACGCATCGCTGCACGACGCTCGAAGCGTCCAGGTCGGACCGGTCGTGTTCGACGTCCCGTCGCTGACCACGACATACCACTCGTACTCGATCCCGGGGGTGAGCCCCGACCATTCGACGAATGCGTCGTCGCCGCTGGCTACGCCGGTTACGGTGCCGATCTCGACGAACGGCTCTCCGCCCTCCATCTCGTAAGGCAGCACGAATTCGCTGTCCGCGTCGTGGATGTAGTCGTTCAGCACCGGCGAGTAGGTGGAGACACGGATCTCGTCGTTGGTCGGCGAGAACTCCATGATGCGGGTCCAGCCGTTGCCGCCGTTCGGATAGTCCTGATAGTCGGCGACCACGGTGTATACCGTCGTTCCCACGCTGGTCGTGTCGATGCGCTTGCCCTCGCCGTGCCGGTGCCCGCAGAGCATCAGGAACAGGTTCGGGTTGTCCTCGAGCTCGTTGAAGATCAACTGTCCCTGGTTGCCGAACGGTCCCTGCTCGCCGAGCTCCATGATGTAATGGCTGGTCACGATCGCCCGCCGCGCGGGGTAGGCCTTCAGGAGACCGTCGGCCCACTGCAGCACGGCCGGATCCGGGCTCGTGTTGTACTCGAAGTGGATGGCGATGAAGTCCATGCCCGACGCACTGAACAACGTGTAGTAGTTGTCGTTGTCGGTGCCGTTGTAGTTGCCGCCGTAGTACGAGCGGCCCTGGAAGCGGCTGATGCCGAAGTAGCTGTTGTAGTTGCCGGTGCCGGCCGGGTTGCCGTTGGGGTCCATGTCGTGGTTGCCGGGGGCCGCGCCGTAGGGGATTCCGTCCGGGAATTCAGGAAGGATCGGCACCTCGAGCAGGCTCATCGCCGCATCGGCGTTGACCCACTGAGCGATTTCGCTCGCCGTGTTGACGATGTCTCCCGCCTGGGCCAGGTACTGGATGTTGAGGCTCGCCTGCTCGGCGACGATCCAGCTCGTGATGGACGCGAAGGTCGCCGGGTAGCTCTGGGAGTAGAACTGGGTGTCAGCCAGGTGAATCAGCGTGAAGTCCTCTGGAGGCGGGGCCCCGCCGTTGGGTCTTCCGTAGAACGTGACGTCCATCACGTCGAGGTCGGGGTCGGTCACGTTGACCCGGAGCTCGACGGGCGAGGCCACGCCCGTCGCCCCGTCAGCCGGCGCGACCAGCGTCGGTGAGTTCGGCGCCGTGACGTCGATGGTGCCGGTCAGCTCGGGAATCAAGGTGAAGTCCGAGCTGCCCAACGTGGCGTTGTGTCCCTGGCAGGCCAGCACGTTCTCGCCGGCGAGGAGCAGTGCCGAGGAGACGCTCGCCACCTCGACCGGCCCTCCGCCTCCGGCCACGGCTTCGTGGTCCGGTGTCGGTACGGTGTCATACGCCGGAGGTGTCCCGGCGATGTTCGAGCTGCGGGCGATCTCGATGCCGTTCAGGTAGCAGACATAGGCATCGTCGTAGTCCACCGCCAGCTCGACGCCAGTGACCGCACTGGGATCGTTCACGTAGAACGCCCGGCGAATGTAGAGACTCCAGTACCCGTTCTGCATGTCGAGCAGCTGGGTGTTGTCGTCCAGGTCTCCGTAGCCGAAGCCGCTCGGGCCGACGAGCCACGAGCCATCGTCGAATCCGACCGTGTTCCAGTCGATGGGGGGTTCCGACAGACCCTTGAAATAGGTCCAGTCGTCCCCCTGTAGGATCGGAAGCGGCAGGAGAGCCTGGGTCTCGCAGACCCCCGTTCCGAGATTGCACGCCAGGCCGCCGGTGCAGCCGTCCAGGTTGAGGCAGCCCGTCCCCGAATCGCACGAGTCGTTTGTGCAGGCCACTCCGTCGTTGCAGTCCAGCGCGGATCCGGTCTGGCAGGTCCCACCCGAACAGACGTCGTTCTCGGAGCAAAGGTCCCCGTCCTCGCATGGCGCCGTGTTGTTCGAGTACTGGCAACCGACACCCACGTCGCACGTGTCGTCCGTGCACTCGTTCGAGTCGTCGCAGGCCAGATCGTCCGCCGCAACGTCGCACGAGTCCGTCGTCTCGTTGCAGGTGTCGACCGTGCAGGCCACCCCGTCGTCACAGCTCACGGGTGTGCCGGCCACGCACAGATCGGTCCCGCCGATGTCGCAC
>Ga0316197_10002487_pt1 | contig 13189 bp, 15 predicted proteins | sample OudBiesiAoxic_MG_FD_204939 | JGI IMG/M metagenome (GOLD analysis project Ga0316197, IMG submission 204939) | Coastal sediment microbial communities from Oude Bieten Haven, Netherlands - site A oxic | ecosystem: Environmental > Aquatic > Marine > Coastal > Sediment | place: Netherlands...
CGGAGACGCCATGCGCATCGGAATCACCGGTGTACCGGGAGTCGGCAAGAGCACCTTCATCGAGAGCTTCGGCATGATGCTGGTCGCACAAGGCCACAACGTTGCCGTACTGGCTGTCGATCCGAGCAGTTCAAGAAGCTGTGGCAGCGTTTTGGGAGACAAGACCCGCATGGAAAAACTGTCTATGCATGCGAATGCGTTTATAAGGCCGTCTCCCACCAGCGGTACCCTGGGCGGTGTGGCCAAAAAAACCCGCGAAACCATGATTGTCTGCGAGGCGGCCGGTTATGATGTTATTCTGGTTGAAACAGTCGGGGTCGGTCAGTCCGAAACCAGTGTGGCATCCATGGTTGATTTCTTCCTGGTACTGATGCTGGCCGGAGCGGGCGACGAGCTTCAAGGGATTAAAAAAGGTATTTTAGAGTTGGCGGACGCGATAGCAATCAACAAAGCCGATGGTAACAACATCGATAGAGCCATGGAGGCCCGCAACGAGTATGCATCGGCGCTGAACTTGATGGAATCGAAATCTTCGGTCTGGGACGTACCGGTTCTGACCTGCAGCGCCTTGACCAAAGATGGCCTTGACGATATCTGGGCAACCATAGGCGATCATCGCCGGAAACTTTCGGCCGCTGGAGAATTGACCGATAAGCGGCAATCTCAATCGATCGACTGGATGTGGTCTTTAGTGGAGGATGGATTGAAAGATCGGTTTTTCAAGGATCCTGATGTCAAAAACCGGCTGCAGAAAACCATCGCTGCCGTCGCGAACGGCTTGACTTCCCCTTCGGCTGCGGCCCGGGAACTCCTGCACTTGCATGGTAAGTGACAGTCATTTCCAGAAAGTGACGAATCGTCGCATCAGCTATCCCTTCCGACTCAGCGCACCGGCGATGATTTTCGGCCACGATATTGTCGAGAATGCCGATATATTGGCGACAATGGTCGATAATGTCGAAATCGTGCTGTTTCACACCCCCACCCAAAACAACTATCTATCTCGGCGGGATATTATCAAGCTATCTGAGATCAGTCGGCAAACCGGCGTGAGTTATACCGTGCATTTGCCAACGGCGCTTGAAGTCGCTTCACCCGATACCAAGCGCCGGGAAGGATCGGTCCAAATGGCGAAGGCGCTCATCGAACGAACCCTTGAATTGAACCCCTTGCATTATATTCTCCACGTTCCCTACTCTCCACCGACCTTGGTGTATGAGCCGGGGATGTATTTCAAACACATCAATAATCCGGCGTGGCAGAACTGGCTGGGACGGGCCGCTGACAGCCTAACTGATATTACTACAGCTATCGGAAAGGCCGCCGGATTGCTGGTCGAAAACATCAACTACTCGGTGTGTTATCTCGAACCGCTGGTGCAACAACGGTTTTGTGCCCTCTGCCTGGATGTGGGCCATCTTCTTTTGGGCCAGGAGCCAGTGACACTTGAAATTATACGCCACCGCGATGTCATCAGGGAAATTCATATTCACGGAGTCAAGGGCCACACTGATCATCACAGCCTAAGTATCCTGCCGCAGAAAAGGCTATCAAAATGGCTAAGGTATATATCGGGTATGGGCTTTTCAGGTATCCTAAATCTGGAAGTGTTCACCCCGGCCGACCTAAATTCTTCCCTCGATCTTATACCGCTTTTCAAAAATAAATTCCGATAAACAGAAGGATAGTATAAGTGATTGTAGAAAAAACGTTCGAATAACGAAACGTTTTTTTTGACAACCACTATATCAATCAAATAGGAAGGCAGTGACGAATTCATGATCATTACGGTTGAGGATCATCGCTGTCGTTGTACTGCTGGAGGGTATATTGGCTCCACATCTGTGCGTCTTGACAGCCAAGAACGGTCGCCGCATCCATATCATTCGTTGCCATCTGATAGTTGCCGAGTCGGTAGTGACACACTCCTCTCCTGAAATACGCCTCCGCCCGATTTATATTGTTTTCGATAGCCAGAGTGAATGCGCCAACCGCTTCAGACAGTTTACCGGTGCGGCTCAGCCGGCATCCTTCCGCATAGATTTCATGGTTGGCCTTCACTTATCTACTGCCATTTCACTTTATGTCCGCTGGATCTCTTTGCCGTTTTCGCCTCCCCGAATTCCATCGCAGCCTCACTTATTAAGCCTTTGGTTTGGGCCACCCAAAGTGGCTGCCGTTTGGCATTCGCAAACAGATAAATGATCGCGCAACCGTTCTGTGATCTGCTTGGTGGTCATCACCTTTCCCTTGGAAACGACAATTCCATCGATGATCAGCCCGGGAGTAAAGAAAACCCCCATGGCCTGAAAATAAGAGATATCTGTTCTCTTCCGAACCGACACCCGATCACTGTTACCGGATTGGGCAACAGCTTGGACGGCGTTGTCGTACATCAGGTTGCATTTTTCACAGCCGGGTCCTAAAACTTCCACGATGTGTTGATGTTGGCTGAGGTCCGCCCCGTCTCCCAAATAGGCCAGAATCCACCCGCTCACCTTTTGGCGGTCAGGCACGCTTCCCTGATGGAACAAGCGTCCCTCCATCACCAGCGCGGGAGTCATCAGGATACCGGCATTGAGTGCGACGCGTTCGCAGGGACGCAACGCCTCGTCCAATGCCGGGGACCACTTGGTCGCGGCCGTTGGGCAGCAGGTCGATACCCGATCGGGTCCGTCAATCAAAGCGTGTATCTTATCCCAGTCGACATCAACGCCCGCTTTGCGGGCAACATCCTTTGCTGTTCCCGGTTCCAGACCGATAGATACCGCAAACCGGCGGGCCTCTTCGCTCGCATAGGATAGGTGCCTCACGGTTGCCAGTGCACCGGACACGGCGACAATATCCTTTACCATCCGGGTCAGGTAATCGCAGCGTGGACAAGGCGGTTCAGTGCCAATAATCCAAATTTCCCCAGGTGTCATCGTCTTTTCTCCTCGCCTCTGGCTTGATGTTCATTCAGTCTTTCAGCAGCGCAACGATCCGCTCGGTTTTAAATACCTTGCCTTGGGCAACCACCATTCCCTCGATGATCAGGGCCGGACTGAGCAGCAAACCATACCGTTTGCGTATTTCCGGAGCCAGGGTCCACTTTTTTTCCACCGTTGCCTCTATACCGACGACTTTAACGGCCTTTTTCGTATTCTCAAGCAATTCGCTGCACTTTTCGCATGGCGGATCCAAACCGACCACTTCGATACACATCATGATCCACCACCTTCCTTCATTCGGTAAGGGGGATTGGGGTAAGCTGGGCTGAAACACTGCAGATCGACGATGTCGATCTGCAATGAACAGGATTCCGCCACACCGGTAAGGGCATCCCGCACAATGGTTTCCAAATCCACCGGCGCCATTTTAACGCGCGCATTCACCAGCAGCGTACCACTACTGGATACAGTCTGGTGGCCCTGCGGACCGAGGCGAGGATCGCGGCGGAGATCGGTAAGGTTGGCCCATGTTGATTTGCCGGCGGAAGTGAACACTAGTTTCAGATGACCGATGCCGGCATTTCGCTGTCGAAGCGCACCCCGGATCGTAAGCAAAAGTCCCTGCATCACCTCTCCCGGGATAATAGGTCCTTTGGACCTGACCTTGACCGCCGCGTTGAGCCAACCCAAAATCGCCTCGGCCTGCGCATACCGGTCATAATCGATTTGCCGCAACACGGTATCGGCTCCAGGACGACCGCTGAGAAGAATTTCCAACCAGGTTTGCATGCCGTCACCCTGCAGAGCAGATGTGGCGAGAACTTCCTTGCCCGGAAAGCGGTCTTTTATGGCCCTTTCTAAACGATCCTTTTCCGATGGTTCTAACAGGTCGCACTTGTTGAGTACGATGAGGTCCGCTTCCTCAAGCTGCTTTTCGAAAAGATAGGCGACTTCTTCGGGAAAGGTCGACTCAGTCTCCTTCAGGAGCAGTTCACGCAACCGATCTGGATCGACCATGGTGGAAAAAGGAGCGAAGATGAACGCGTCCCGGTAATGAATCTTGATGGGATGAGCAACCGCAGCGACGAAATCGGTACAGCTGCCCACCGGCTCACCCAAAAGTATGTCCGGTTCGTAAATGAGTATTTTTTCGATTGAATGAATCAAATCATCGAATTTGCAGCAAAAGCATCCCTCGACCACCTCCTCGATCGGCACGTTCAGTTCGGCGAGCATCTGTTTGACAATGACCGTGTCGGCCAGATTGCCGCTCTGATCGTTGGTGACGATGCCCACACGCATCCCCCTGCGGATAAGGTCCCGGGCCAGGACACCGAGCGCGGTGGTCTTGCCCGAGCCAAGGAATCCGCCGGCAAAGATCAGTTTAACCGGTTTGGCGACGTTCAACGGCTGGGGGTTTTGCATGGTGGTCCTCCCTTTACCTCGGTAGGTTCCGGGGGCGTCGATGAGTGGGGCAGAGCAGCGGTTGGGAAAACGCTGCGGGCCTGATCGAAAAATTTGCCAATCAATGCCATCTGATTGGTGAGGGTTCCAATCCAGCGCCACAGACACTCCACACCGGCATCGGTCAGAAAGTAGCGGCGTTTGGCCGGCCCCTTTACACCAACGTCCCATTCACTGGTCACCATTCCCCGTTTCTCCAGCATGTTGAGGTGGCGGTACAGGCCGGCCAGATTCAACCCGGCTTCCGTATCTTCCAAGTACCCGCTGATGATTTTACCGATTTCATAACCGTGGATGCCGTTTTGTTTGAACAGTGTCAACAGAATCCACGGTGCCGCCAGGTTCCGCATGTTCTTACCCGTGCACGGGCAGTCAGGATCGATAGGGGCCATGGTCAAACAATCCGCTTTGCACATATATTCGACAATGTCGAATATATGTGCAAAAAGTAATTATCGTGCGTTTGGATTTCAGCAATGTCATCAACCGATTCGCCAGTGCTTTCGGTTGCGGCGCATTTATCTATCGCGGTGCCGGTTGTCAGCGCCCTGCCAAATAATCGCCCACATGCTTGGCGGCCCGTGCGCCGTCGGCACAGGCCGTGAGAACCTGCCACATGTCCGTATCCCGCACATCGCCGGCGGCAAAAAGACCCGGAAACGAGGTCATGAGTTTGGTGTCGGTCGTCAGGTACCCTTCCGGCGTCTTTTCGACCGTAAGATCGAGAAAAATGGTATTCGGCCGCCACCCGACAGCCATAAATACCCCGTCCACCGGCAGCTCGTGTTCTTCGCCATCTGGCGATCTGATGGTGAGGGCCTCGATCAAGTCAAGCCCTGTGATGCCAGTCACTTCGGTCCGGCCCATAATGACCACATTTTCTTGGCCAGACAAAAGATCGGCATGCACGGCATCCATGCTCACCTGCTCACTACGGTGAATCAGGTATACTTTATCGGCTATTCTGGCCAGTGTCATGGCATGCTGGCCCGCACTGTTGTCACTTCCGATAACCGCCAGTACGGCATTTTGGTTGCGGTACAGCGGGCCATCGCAAACTGAACAGAAATTAACGCCTTTTAAATCCGCCTTCGCAGATGGAAGTCTTATGGGTACGCGTCCAGTGGCGATAATGGCGGTTGCGGCCGCATGCACCTGGCCATTGATATCGATCGCCTGAAATACCCCGTCCCCGTGCCCGAGTTTTTTCAGCCGGGCCATCGGAAAAAGTGCGCCTTCGGTTTGAGCTTGCTGGAACAGCTTGACGCCGAATTCGGTCCCGGCAATGCCACCGATAAATCCGGGATAATTTTCTATTTTTTCGATCATATAAACATTGCCGCCCGGAATGTCTCCAAAAACTATGGTGTTCAGGCCCAAACGCTGGCCATAAAGTGCGGCCGTCAATCCGGCCGGTCCGGTGCCGGTAATCACGATATCGAAGAGGTTATCTGGCATGTCGTCTCTGATTTATTGCGAGAAAGGTTATTTTCTCTTTTCAAACTGGGCGAAATAGGTCCCCAGGACACAGGTTTTATACTCGGTCGGACCTTCCAACCACCTCTCCAAGAGGGTTTCATTGGCCATCCGGTCCGCATTATTTTTCCATTTCAACCAGTTTTCCACCCCTTGCCACATACTGATGACCAGTATCTCTTGCGGATCATCATGGTTGATAAGAGTCTCTCCGGATACATACCCCTTCTGGTTCATGGCATCAGATCTGTTTCTGTTCAGTAGCGCAAAAACTTCCCTTGTTTTCCCTTCCTGGATTTTTCTTGTGATGATAACCTTTACGACCATGTTGCGCCTCCTTTTGTCATTAGTATTTAGGCATATTCAACACTGGTCCGGACATCGAAACGATAAACCCCATAGAACAGCCTTCAGTCTGAGTAGGGCTGATAGACGCCCAAACTGACCCAGTTGCCGCTTTGGGTGGCCGCGCCGATGCCGTCCATCGAATCCGGTGGTCCGATGACGACAATGACGTTTTTGTGCTTGATGCGACCCACCGGAATTCGCGAGTCCTCGATAGTCCAGTCTCCCATCACGTAGTTAAATATCAGCATGCTACCGTTTGCTTCGACAAACCCTTTTGCGCGCACGACAGTGGCGGGTAGTGCGTCTGCCATATTTTTGACCTGCGCCAGGTCGTCACCGGTCCACCGGTAGGCCACAGAAACCAAAAGATCCGGGGGGGTAATCTCAAGGTCGGGGCTGTCGAGAAGATCGTCGAGAAATCGGTCCAGTTCCCCTTCCGACAAGACAGCACCGGACTTCTGCTCTTTCCGCCGGATATCCTCCTGGCCCTTATTGTCAAATCCGAAGGTAAAAAATCTTTCCAAAGGGATGTCGGAATAATTGGTTTCAAAAAAAAGCGGTTCCGGGTGAAATTGCCGGATCACATCTTTTGTCTTTGCGACGGTCTCGGCTGCCGCGGTGTCGATCTTGTTGATGATGAACACGCTGGAGGAAGCGATCTGCTTCTCCAGTGACGCGTATACTTCGTATGCATCCAGAAAATGGGCGGCATCGATGACGCAGAACTGCTCCTTGAATTTGAAGCGGTTTTCGAAAATGGGCAGTTGGAGGTCTTTTTTGAGGTCTGAGGGATTGGCCACACCTGTCGATTCGATCAGCAGCACGTCGGGCTTTACACTGGTGTTGAGAGCATAAAGCCCCTTGATGAAATCAGTCTTTACACAGACACAGAAGATGGAGCCCTTACTGATCTCCATCGTATCAATGTCTTCACCTTCGACCAGAGTTCCGTCTACCCCGATTTCTCCGAATTCGTTAACCAGCAGGGTCAGTTTTTTATCCTTGGGAAATCGTTCGATAATCCGGTTGAGCAAGGTCGTTTTGCCGGAACCGAGAAAACCGGTAATCAGGTAAACTTGAGTAAAATCGGCCATGGATTATAATTTCTCCGCTATCTTTTTCTGGATTTCTGCGGCCGGAAGGACCTTGCCGACCGAAATGACTTCTCCATCGATGACAAGTCCCGGGGTTACGAATACGCCCATTTGAGTGAAGTATTTTATGTCGGTTATTTTTTTGACTTCGATCCCGTCCCCAGCATCGAATTCTGCCGAAGCTGACACCGCATTTTCATAAAGTTGGTCACAACGTTTGCAGCCCGGGCCCAGCACTTCGACTTTCATTGTTCATCTCCTTGTAAACTCGGGTTCAAGAGGGTTTCATCGTGCTCAAAGCCACAATGCCTGAATGTCACATTTCCCATTGTTAAACGCCTCACGGGATATAGACTCCGCGGCCGTCGCTGCGACTGCTGGTTAAAGTACAACGCAGAATCTTATTTTCTAAACTGACCATATTACCCGTCAACCAGCACGTTGGCCTGGCCTGCCGCTACAGGCAGCTCTATAGGATTTTGGCAAAATTTGCAGACGCCCAACTCAGAAGACTCCGGGTTGAGCTCATGCCAGAGAACGCCATATAGTTTAGAATCTTCGGCACTGACGCGCTGGGGTAAATGGTCGGGTGTTTCGAGCTTGTGGATGCGGTCGGCTTTTCCGCAATAGGGGCATTTGATACCAAAGAGTGCCATATCTGTCTGGGGAAGGCTGTTGGTGATGATCAATGTCTTCAGTTGCTCGACGGCGGCATGTCTTTCCAACGTTCTGGAAGCTCCTTCATCCCTTGAGAGACCATCCGGGTCCTCTCTGGGACCCGGATGGGTAAAACGCGATGGTTACTTGACTTTGGAGTCCACTCGGGTCGACTGTCCGGCACCTGCCTTGGCCAGGTTTTCCTGGATCTTGTCGAACTCAAAGCCGACCTCACGAAGCGAAATGATCCGTTGTTTCATCGCTTCGTTGGGGGCTCTTTTGGCCATCTCATCGATGAGTTCCTCGTATTGGGGGATGATGCTTTCAAACACGAGGTCCCTTTCAATGCAGATGGTCGGCAAAACCTTGCCTTTGAGCTCGAGGAACTTGCCGATACCGTCTTTGTTCTTGATCGACCATTCCTTGTAAACAATCATTTCCTGCACATCTGAGGGCAGGGCGGCAATTGACTCCATCATGTAGCCACAGGCCGCACACTGCACGCTGTCCAGGGTTAAAACATCAATGGTAATTTTATCTTCTGCCATGATCCGAATCCTCCTTTCGCGAATGGTTTACCAAGATTCCGGATACTTGGCATAGTACTGATCATACCAATCTCTGGCTTCGAGCGCTTGGTCCATATGTTCCACCGGAACATCGTAGGGCATGTCTCACCCAGGTGCAAACGTGTAACCATGCTGACCTCCAGCAGCGAGACTCACGATGGCATCTTCTCTGGGTGACAGCAACCCCAGGCTCAGAGCCAGGGTCAACTTCAGGTTGCCACCGAACCCGACACCGTGCTTGCGGGCCAGGTCGCGGACGAACACCAAATTGAGTTGCTCGTCGATGGCAAACCCGTGGGTACCGAGTTTGCAGACGTCTTCCATTACCTTGGTGCAGTCGCCGCAGATGAAGAACGAGGACGTCTTGTCGGCATCGTGTATCGCCTTGATGGCCGGCTGGCAGTTCGGGGTAACGAATTCTTGGAAAGTTTCGGATTTGATTTGTGAGGCAACCGGGTCGACGATGGCAACGATGTCGCAGCCCATTTCCGCGTAAAATTGAGCGGCAAGAGCACCGACTTCACCGGCATATTTGAGTATTTGGTGGGCGAATTCTTTATGCTTGTACACATCTGTGAAAATACGCACACCGGCCAAATGGGAGGCCAGGGTCAAGGGACCGCAGAAGAGACCCATCAGCACACAATCGAGTTCGTCAAGTTGGGGTTTGGCAATTTTTGCCGCTTCGAATATCACCGGCCACCGCCCGGAGTCCTTAGTGGGCAACGTCAAACCGGCCTCGGACGGTGTTTTGCCAGAGCACGGATGCGTGGTTACTGAGGGAACGTTGTCACCCCACCATTTGAGTTCACACCCTACAGAGTTGGCTTCCACTGACAAGTCGAACAGTAGGGGGATACCATCGGCCTTGTAACGTTTGGCCGCGTTGACAACACCTTTTGCAAGGAGTTCGGGGTCTTTGAGCATTTTTTCCGCCGGCTCATTGATCAAAAATGCACAATGAACCCCAGCGTACGGTACCCAGGGAGCTTTTTCGGTCCTTTTGCCCCGGTAGGCATCAATCAGCATTTGTTTGGCCATGAATCTTGTCTCCTTTCATAATGTCGACGTTAAACGCTTTCATTATCCAAGTTACCGCTTTTTTATTTCTCACCTCCCTTCCGAAATAATGGCCTTAAAGTGTAATTACAGGTTAACAACACGATTCCGCCGTTTTACGTGTCAACGCGTTGATGATATTTCATCACTATTCAATTATCGACTCACTTTGTCAAACAAACTCTTTGCGGCAATCCTTTTATATTCAATACCCGGAAAATAGTTTTTATTCCAACAGGATAATCCCATAATAGTCAAAAGTCTCACCGGTGCTCGTGGCCACTTTCGATGTGGTCCCCAATTTCTTTAACGTGCCGATGACGTCGATGGAAAACGATTCCACCGAGGGCCTTTTCTCCTGGGGAAAACGGCACTCATCGGGATACGCACAGGTTTTGCAAAGGGCGCAGCATTCGCCCACCAGACTGAAAGCTTTGTAATATCCCTCCAGAAACAACATCCGCTCGATCCCGATGGTACCCTTCCAGCATTTCACCTGCAGGCCGCGCTTGCGCCCGTTATTGCGGTAGAAATCGGCGCAAGTTTTGCTGCCCACCAGAAGCAACGCCGTGGTATATTCGTTTAAAATTTTGCGAACCTTTTCGGGCCCGGGTGTGGCCGGAGGACAGCACCAATTGGTGCTGTAATTCTTGCAGCCGTAGCGACACTTCAGGTGCACCCATTCGGACACGAGAAGTTTATCAACGCTGAATGGAAACACCGCATTCAGCCCGTATTTCTTCCCTTTTTCGAGTAGGCGTTTCAGTAGTTCGTGCGAGATACCCTCGTCGGTCTTGAATGGGACGACATTTGGTTTTTTCAAAGTGATATGGCGGCTCATCGTCAACCTTCACTCTCGTTTCCAGGTTGGAATTTAATGCGAACGTCTTTGGGCAAGGCCATGTCCATGGCGACTTCCACGGCTTTCAGCACGGCCGAAGGGATCGCGCAGGACGGGTGGCAACCCGATTTTTCAGCCGCGATGTATACGGGATTACGGGTTAAGGGTAGAAAAAGATCTTTCAAGGTCATCTCGGTCAGGCTGTCCGCAAGACGCTTGACCTGTTGGCATTCCGAACCCGTTATTTCCACGGTTACCGTTCGTTTACCCGACTTGCACGCCCTCACCGTGCAGGCAAACCCGCAGATCCCTGGATCTGCAGTTATGAAGGCCATTTTCGGTGTCTCGCCAGTGTCGGCGCTCAAGATAATGCTCTCATCAATCGGCAGCAGCTTTCAGCGGGTGTGGTCAAAAAATCGTCTTAAATCCGCGGTTGACATCCAATGCAGTGAATAGGAAATTCGGACCGGATCCCTGACAGAAATTTCCACCGCCGGGGATCCGGTGTGCTTATTGGTCGAGAATTTCGTCCGGCACAATGCCGCGCAGATGCGGAAATTCATCGGTCATGTGGGGCATCTGCATGGCTTCCATGAATTCCTGCTGGAAGTTGGGCTCCACCGTCAGCTCGATGTATTCTACGTTACGCGAACACCAATTGGCTTCCACTCGTTTTTTGACGTTCAACAAGGCCGCACGGCATCCATCACCGGCCGCATTGCCCACGCTCTGGATCATTTCGATCTCGCAGTCCGGGAACAATCCCATGATCAGCGCCTTGGTGCGGTCCACGTGGGTACCGAAAGCCCCGGCAATTTTGACCTTGTCTAATTTTTCAAGTCCCATGCGCTGGACCATCAGCTTGCATCCGGCATACAGGGCGCCCTTGGCCAGCTGAATCTGTCGGATGTCCTTCTGGGTAATGACGATATCCTGGTCGATGCTCGACTCCTCGGCCCAGGCCAGTACGAACTCAGGCTGGTTGGTGTCCGGGTTTTTCCGAAACCGTGCAAACTCCTTGAGTCCCTTTTTATTGAAAACGCCACTCTTGGTAATCACGCCGCTGGTGTAAAGTTCGGCGAGCACATCCAGGATTCCCGACCCGCAGATGCCCTTGGCCTTCATTTCTTTCGGTTCGGAGAACTTGCGCCAGGCATCGCGACCGATAACCTTGTAGTCGACCTCCTTGGTCTCGGGGTCGATCTCGATGCGCTCGATCGCCCCGGGAGCCGCACGCATACCGTAGGACAGCTGGGCGCCTTCAAGGGCCGGCCCTGTGGCGCAGGAAGACGAAATCAGCTTGTGCCGGTTGCCCAGCACCAGCTCACCGTTAGTGCCGATATCTATGATCAGTTGATTTTCTTCGTGCTTATACGGTTCTTCGGCGATCAACACGCCCACGTTGTCCGCACCGACGAAACCGGCCTCGTTGGGCAGCACAAACATGTACGAGGACGGATTGATGCAGACACCCAGATCACGGGCCTTGATGTCGATACTGTGGTGGATGACCGGCGGAAACGGCGCCAGTCCCACGTACTCGGGGTTCAGCCCCAGCAGGATGTGGTGCATAGCCGTGTTGAACCCAATGGTAATGTCTTCGACATCTCCGGTCTCCAAGCGAAGATAGGTTTTGCCCTCTTCGGGCACTTCCACGTATTCCACCGGACCCTCTTCGCCCTTTTTCTTCTTTTTCTTCTTTTTGGGCGGATGGGTGCCGGCCACGGCCTTTTCGACGAGTTCGTTGACACCCTCGATAATGTCGTCACTCATACGCTTGAGGCCGTCGGGGGTGGTCATATGGAAAGTAATACGGGCCATGACGTCCTCACCGTATTTGCACTGGGGATTCATCATGGAGACCGTATCGATCACCTCCATCGTGGTCAGATCACAGAAATAGGCCGCCACGGTCGTGGTCCCCACGTCGATGGCCAATCCGTAGGCGTGCTCGACCTTTCCCGGGCGCACGCGGATAATCTCTTTGTCGTTCCAGACGCTGACGGTCACGGCCCATTTGCCCTCCCGCAGCGCATCGGGAAGTGTCCGCAGGGTAAAGATATCGCTGGTCAGGTTCTGCAAGCTGTATTCCCGTTCCAACACCTGGCATATGCGTTCGAAGTCGGCCGTCGGTTCCTCGAAAGTGGGCGGATCGACTTCCACGTAATACAGGCGTATGGCCGGGTTGTGGTCGATGGGGATGTCGCGAGCCGCCTTACTGACGACCTGTTTACCGGCCCGGGATTCCTCGGGCACGAAAACCAGCATGTCGCCCTCGACCGTGGCCACACATCCCAGTCGAAAACCCTTTTCCTTCCGATCGGGGTTTATGAACTTATCTTCTTCCTCCTGCCAGGCGCTGCAGTTGGACTTACTGGAAGTAATGCCGTATTTTTCGAAATGGCCTTCCTCCACGCGCACAATACATTTGCCGCAAACTTTTTTTTCGCCGCACAGCGCCTCGATGTCCACACCCAAGAGCCGTGAGGCTTCAATCAGGTTGACGCCTTTGGGCACTTCACCTCTGCGCCCGGAAGGCTGAAATATAACCATTGCCTTATCAGAATCCATTCGTACTGCTCCTTATCCGAATTATCAACCGCAGGAGACGGGCTCCTGTGATTGTCTAATTGTCATCAGGGAATCAACGCACTGCCGATTCTTCCGCTCAATTAATCGCCGATCGTGTTTCTAAATCACCACTATCCGTCCCGCATGAACAATTGCCCACCACTTCGAACGGAATGAAGG
>Ga0316197_10002488_pt1 | contig 13189 bp, 9 predicted proteins | sample OudBiesiAoxic_MG_FD_204939 | JGI IMG/M metagenome (GOLD analysis project Ga0316197, IMG submission 204939) | Coastal sediment microbial communities from Oude Bieten Haven, Netherlands - site A oxic | ecosystem: Environmental > Aquatic > Marine > Coastal > Sediment | place: Netherlands...
ATGCCCGATCTGCGTGGATATGGAGAAAGTTCGAAACCTGAAGCCGGTGAAAACTTTATCAACTATTCCAAGCGCGAAATGGCCCGCGACATGGTTGAGGTGATGCAAGAGCTTGGTCATGAGCGGTTTCTGGTGGCTGGCCATGACCGGGGAGGGCGAGTGGCACACCGGCTGGCTCTGGACTGGCCGGATAATGTCGAGCGCCTTAGCGTTTTAGACATTGCGCCAACCCGTGAAATGTATGCCGCCACCGATATGGCGTTTGCCCGGGCCTATTGGCACTGGTTTTTTCTGATCCAGCCAGCGCCTTTGCCGGAAAACATGATTGCAGGCGATCCGCAAGGCTATCTCTTTCGCTCTATGAAGGTCGGCGGGGATTCTTCCCTTCGTTCATATGACCACTTTCATGAAGAGGCGGCCGCTGCCTATCTCGCCGCTTTGAGCGACCACGATACGGTGCACGCCATGTGCAATGATTACCGCGCTGCCGCCTCGATTGATCTTGTTCATGACGATGAGGATGAAGGCCACAAAATCACATGCCCGCTGCATGTGATCTGGGGTAAGCGCGGGGTGATTGAGAGGTGCTTTGACCCGCTCGCTCTTTGGGCGCAGCGCGCCGAACAGGTGAGTGGTGAAGCCCTTGATTGCAGCCACTACATTCCAGAAGAGCGCCCGGCTGAAACGGCGGCCGCCTTGTTGGCATTCTTCAAGTCATGACAGTTTCAAATCAATACAAAGGCGTACCATGAAGTCTGACAGCCAGTTTTCATTGTTCTTTGAGCGCCGTTTTGGTCCGTTATTTGTCACCCAGGCGCTGGGGGCATTTAACGACAATGCGTTCAAGCAGGCGCTGGTTATTCTCGTCACATTCGTGCTGGCAGAACAGCAGGGCATCAATGCCGCATTGTTCATCAACATTGCAGCGGGTCTTTTCATTCTGCCGTTTTTCTTCTTTTCGGCGACTGCAGGTCAGTTGGCTGAACGCTACGACAAGGCCATGTTGTCGCGCCGCATAAAACTGGCAGAAATTGCAATTATGTGCCTCGCGGCCATCGGGTTTGCGTTTCAAAGTCCATATTGGCTGCTGGTGGTGCTGTTTTGTATGGGCACCCAGTCTTCATTTTTCGGGCCCATAAAATACGGAATTCTTCCCCAGCATCTTAAACGCAGCGAGTTGGTTGCCGGGAATTCGTTGATTGAAAGCGCCACTTTGGTTGCCATTTTGCTGGGCACGATGTTTGGCGGGTTATTGATTACGACGTCCTACGGTGCGCACGTCGTGTCGATCGCTATTATCGCATTGGCGATAGCCGGGTGGCTCGCCAGTAAATCTATTCCGGCGGCCCCGCCGACTGCGCCTGATCTCAAGATTGATCGCAATTTCCTGCGTGCCACATTCAGGATGACCCGGCATGCAGCGTCAAACCGGGATTTGTTTTTGTGCATTCTCGGCCTTTCCTGGTTCTGGCTGGTTGGTTCGGTATTCTTGACCCAGTTGCCTGCCTACACCCGCTCGGTTCTTGGCGCTGGGGAGACGGTCTCCAACCTGTTTATCGCCGTGTTCACCATCGGTGTTGCGGTTGGGGCGCTGCTCAATAACAAGCTTTTGCGCAAGACAGTCTCAGCGCGCTATGTGCCATTGGCAGGGCTTGGCATCTCCATTTTCGGTATCGATTTTGCGTTGGTAAATGGCCTTGGGCAACACAACCCGCCTGAAACTCTGCTGGGGGTGGCGGCGTTTCTTTCGTCACCTGGAAGCTGGCGGATAATTATCGATCTGTTTGCCCTGGCGGTGTGTGGCGGTTTGTTCTCGGTACCGCTTTACGCATTGATCCAGCGTTTGTCTGAGGCTGACCGGGTGTCGCGCAATATCGCGGTGAATAATGTGCTCAACGCTGCGTTTATGGCAGGTGCTGCCGGGGTGATTGCGGTGCTGGTTTCAATCGGCTGGACCGTGCCAATGGTTCTGCTGCTCACCGCTGCACTCAATGTTCTTGTGGCGATATATGCAATCAAACTGTTACCCGCCGAGGTGATTAAAAATATCGGCCGCCAGCTTTTCCGGCTTGTTTACCGGGTTGAGGTGCAGGGGCTCGAACATTACGAATCTGCCCGTGGCAAGGCGGTGATCGTGGCCAACCACACATCGCTCATTGATGGCCCGTTACTGGCGTGTTTTCTTCCCGATATGATGAGCTTCGCAATTGATAAACAGCAGGCAAATCGCTGGCTCATCCGCCCGTTTCTCTCTCTATTCAGGCTTCTGCCGATTGACCCACGCAATCCGATGGCAATCAAAACCCTGGTGCGCGAGGTCAAGGCGGGAAACAAATGTATGATCTTTCCTGAAGGCCGGATCACCACCACTGGCGCGTTGATGAAAGTTTATGATGGCCCGGCGACGGTCGCCCATCTTGCTGATGCGCCGCTCTTGCCGATCCGGATTTCCGGGGCGCAGTTCTCGATGTTTTCACGCCTGCGCGGAACAATACCGCATAAATGGTTCCCCAAAATCACCATCACCATATTGGAACCGCAGACGATTGAGGTGGAAGAGGGTTTGCGCGGGGCTGCGTTGCGTGAACGCATGAGCTCCAGGCTCTATGCCATCATGACAGACATGATGTTTGCCACATCTGACAATGACAAAACCCTGTTTACGGCTTTGCTTGACGCGCGCGCCGTACATGGCGGGCGGCATCAGATTATCGAAGACATCAAATTCGACCCGATGAGTTATTCAAAGCTGATAACTGGAAGTTTTGTGCTTGGACGCAAGATGGCAGCCACAACACCCGGGGAAACAAATATTGCCCTGTTACTGCCAAATGCAGCGGCTGCAGCGGTGGCTTTTTTCGGGCTCCATGCCTATGGCCGTGTTCCGGCAATGCTGAACTTCTCCGCAGGTGCCCGCAACATGGTGTCTGCGTGCAATGCGGGGCAAATCAAAACCGTATTCACGTCGCGGGTCTTTATTGAAGTTGGAAAACTTGAGGCGGAAGCAGAAGCCCTCGGCGGTGTTGCCCGAATAATTTATCTCGAAGATTTACGCGAAAAAATTGGTACCGGCGCAAAGCTCCTCGGGCTGCTCTCTTCATGGTTTGGACGTCTTGCCTATTCGATCACGTCGGGTAACCCTGCGCCGGAAACGCCAGCGGTGATCTTGTTCACGTCCGGGTCTGAAGGCGAACCGAAGGGGGTGGTGCTCAGTCACCATAATCTCATCGCCAATTGTCACCAGATTTCCGCCCGCATAGATTTCACTCCCAAGGACACCGCGTTTAACGCCTTGCCGGTGTTTCATGCCTTTGGCCTCACCGGCGGAATGTTGTTGCCACTGCTCAATGGGGTAAAAACATTTCTTTACCCATCGCCCCTGCATTACCGCGCGGTGCCGGAGCTGATTTATGACACCAATGCGACCATAATGTTTGGCACAGATACGTTTCTTGCAGGCTATGCCCGCATGGCCAACCCGTATGATTTCTATTCCATGCGCTATGTGGTGGCAGGTGCTGAAGCGGTGAAGGATACAACCCGCAAGCTATGGATGGAAAAGTTCGGTTTGCGCATTCTTGAAGGCTACGGCGCGACCGAAACCGCCCCGGTGATTGCCCTGAACACGCCCATGCATAACCGGCCAGGCACAGTAGGTCTTATTTTGCCGGGTATCGAATACAAGCTTGATCCCATTGCGGGGATTGATGAGGGGGGCAAGCTATCAATTCGTGGGCCAAATGTGATGAAAGGCTATTTGCGAAGCACCAATCCAGGCGTGTTGGAACGCCCTGAGGGCGGATGGTATGACACGGGCGATATTGTCAGTGAAGATGCACAAGGGTTTATCACCATACAGGGCCGGGTTAAGCGGTTTGCCAAAATCGCTGGAGAGATGGTGTCTTTGCCGGGCGTTGAGACGATGATTGCCGACCAACGGCCCGGTCATGATTATGTTGTGGTAAAAATCCCTGATAGCAAAAAAGGTGAACGGCTCGTACTTCTCACGACCGACCAGAAACTCACCCACAAACACCTCGTTACAATGGCCAAAAAGGCGCATATGCCAGACCTATGGGTGCCACGGGAGGTTATGCACCTGGACGAAGTGCCGTTATTGGGAAGTGGCAAGACCGATTATGTGCGTGCTGAAGCTTTGGCGCTTGGCAATGCCGGTTGATCGTCAATAGGTTGCGCGGCCGCCTGAAAGGTCGAAAACAGCTCCGGTGGTGAACGAGTTTTCTGCCGACACCATCCACGAGATCATGTTGGCAATCTCCTCAACCTCAACAAACCGGGCGCGTGGGATCTTTTCCAGCATGTAATTGATATGTTCGTCAGTCATCTGGTCGAAGATCCGTGTGCGGGCAGCCGCGGGCGTAACACAGTTCACTGCGATGTCCTGACTGGCCAGTTCCTTGCCAAGAGATTTGGTGAGCGCGATGACACCGGCTTTTGAGGCGGAGTAGGCGGATGCATTCGGGTTGCCGTCTTTGCCGGCTATTGAGGCGATGTTGACGATGCGCCCATAGCCACGCTCTTTCATTCCTGGCACGACCGCACGGTTGAGGTAAAATGTGCCGTTGAGGTTGATTTCGATCACCCGTTGCCATTCTTCGACCGGGTAGTCGTCTACTGTCGTGTTAATCCCGGCAATGCCCGCACTGTTGACGGCGATGGAAACAGGACCAAGCTGGTCTTCGGTTTCATCAAGCGCGCTGGAAATATCGTCAGGGCTGGTGACATCAACCTGCACGGCAATAGCATCGCCGATTTTGCAAAGGCCGGTGGCCGCCTCGCGGGCAAGCTCCGCATCCATGTCCCAAAGCGCAACTTTTGCGCCTGAACGTACCAAGCGTTCCGCGACTGCATAGCCAATACCCTGCGCGCCACCCGTTACAATGGCCACTTGTCCAGCCAGATCAATATCGTTCATTTTATGCCCCTTAAATTTGCAGCCATGAAAGTCGAATTTGCCTTACTTGGCAAGACCTGAAACGGTCAAATCCGGACCGAGATGGTCGCGTCCAACAATGATTTCGATGACGGCGGCAGCACCTGATGAATAAGCGCGCTCAAAAGCCGGGTAAAACTCTTCTGTGCGGGTGACGGTTTCCCCATGCGCGCCAAAGGAACGGGCATAGGACGCAAAATCCGGATTGGTGAGCCCCGTGCCGGAAACCTTGTCCGGGTGGCTTTTTTCCTGGTGCATACGGATGGTGCCATACATGGAATTATTGATAATCAAAATGATTGGGTTCGCGCCATAGCGCATTGCAGTTGCCAGCTCTTGACCGTTCATCAAAAAATCCCCGTCGCCGGAAAAACACACAACAGCACGTTCGGGATGAGCGAGTTTTGCGGCGATGGCAGCTGGCATTCCGTAGCCCATTGCGCCAGATATCGGCGCGAGAATAGTGCCATGGCTGCGATAGGAATAATATTTGTTTGGCCAGGCCGCAAAATTGCCTGCGCCATTGGTGACGATTGTATCGCGCGGCAAGGCTGCGCGCAGCCATTCCATAATTTCACCCATATCAACCGGTCCGGGTTGTTGGTCCAGGTGCAGGCTTTCAAGATAATCTGTGCGGGCCTGCTTGCGGTTTGCAGCAATTGCGCCCTTGCGGCATTTGCCCATGGCAGCGGCCGCATGGGCAAAGGCGTTCACGTCTGTTTCGATAGCAAGATCAGGCTGGTAAACCCGGCCTAATTCTCTGGCGTCCGGGTGCGCATGTACCAATGTCTGGCGTGCTTGCGGTGCCTCTATGATCTGGTAGTCCAAAGTGGTTGTGCTGCCAAGCCGGGCACCAACCGCGATAATCAGATCGGCTTCCTCGGCATAGGAATTTGGAAACGGTGTGCCGAAAAGTCCCAGATTGCCGATGTAGCAATCATGATCATTGGCGAACAGGGATTGGCGGCGAAAGGCAGTTGCAACCGGCAGCACATTGTTTTCGGCAAATTCAGTAATCTTTTCCCGGCCTGCCCGGTTCCAGCCGGTGCCGCCGAGCAGTAATAAGGGCTTGGCAGAATTGCGCAGAAAGGTCCTCAGTTCGATGATCGAGTTGCGGTCTGGGCTGGGAGTTGTTCTGGCATGGGCGCGGATATCGGGCGCTTCGCATTCTTCAATAAGCATGTCTTCCGGCAACGCCAGGGCAACGGGGCCTGGGCGGCCTGATACTGCTGTGCGGAAAGCCCGGGTGAGCATTTCTGGAATACGCGCAGCATCATCAACTTGCGCCACCCATTTGGTAACGGGTCGCAACATTTCCCGGTAGTCGATTTCCTGAAATGCTTCACGCTCCATTTGTCCGCGCGGCACCTGACCAATGAGCAGCACCATCGGGGTTGAGCCCTGGAACGCAGTGTGCAGGCCAATTGAGGCGTTGGTGACGCCGGGGCCGCGGGTAACAAAACAAACGGACGGTTTGTCCGTGGCATTTGCATACGCCTCCGCCATGAAAGCGGCACCACCCTCCTGGCGGCAGGTAATGTAGCGGATAGTGCCAGAATTGGCCGCAATGGCGTTGAGGGCTTCCAGGTAACTTTCACCTGGCACCCCGAACACCGTGTCGATGCCGTTTCGTATGAGTGTATCAACCAGAACCTGCCCCCCGGTACGCATGGCGCGGCTCCCCTTCCAAAAACGTGTACTAACCAGCTCAAGCCTTGTGGCTACAGCTTCCTATAACTGCCCTATTTATACTGTCAATTCCAGCGGGATCGAAACATAATCAGCAAGACAGGCGGAGTGTTCAAGGTGAAATTAATGACAAAAGCAGCCCGATTGGTGCTTCTGACGGTGTTTTTGGCTGGCTTTGGTCCCTGGACCTCGGAACTGGGGCAGAAGAATCAGCTCGTCGGCAAGGTTTTTGACGGTCGCGAATTTGTGAGCAAAGACCGCCTGATTGACCGCATTGCCTCCACCCCATACGTTTTGCTTGGCGAAGTACACGACAATCCAGACCATCACCGGCTTCAAGCCAGGATGATACGCGCAATGGTAGATGCCGGGCGGCGGCCCTCAGTGGTTTTGGAAATGCTGCCACGTTCTGTTCAAAGTGAAATAGACGGCTTCCTCGCAAATGAGGGTGCAAATGCTGCCGGGTTTGGCGCTGCACTGGACTGGGAAAAACGCGGCTGGCCAGATTGGACAATGTATCAACCCATTTTGGAGGTGGTGCTTTCTGCCGGATTGAAAGTTTTTGCCGGAAACCTGCCTAAACAGAAGACCCGTGAAATTGCCAAGCAAGGCTATGAGGCCCTTGACGGTCAATTCGCATGGAAAGCCTGGGGTCTGGATAAACCGCTCCCCACAAGCCTTCAAAAGCGCTTGAACACCACATTGCAGGAAGGCCACTGCAACATGCTGCCGCAAACCGCATTACCTGCCATGAGAAAGGTGCAAAGGGTGCGCGATGCTTCCATGGCAGATGCTTTGCTGGCAGCAGGTGCACAAAGCGGCGACGGCGCGGTGTTGATTGCTGGTGGTGGCCATGTTCGAAGTGATTTTGCGGTGCCTTTTTATCTGAAACAGCGCGGCGCGGGATCGCAATGGGTGAGCGTTCAGTTTACCCCGGTGCACGGTGATAGTTTTGATCCGTTGAATTTCATCAGGAAAAATGCGGAGGCTGACGGGCACGTTTTTTACGTCTTTACCCCAAGCGCCGACGATATCGACCATTGCGTCGAGTTACGCAAGCGTTTCGGCAAAACGAAACCAAAAGGCGGCTGACTTACTTTCTTGGGAAGGCCTGAAGAAAAAGGTGAGACGTTGCTCTTAAGCAAGCCCCAGAAGGGTTGCCACTTCCGGCCAGCCTTCCCACAGCATTCTCAGCGATACATAAATCAAAATGACGAGACCCGCCCAGGAAATCCAAGGAAAACGGCTAAGCAGTTTGACAATGATCGTAGCACAAAAGCCCATAAGTGCGATTGCCAGAACCAACCCGAAAACCAGCATGGCAGTGTTGTCGCGGGCAATGGCAGCGACAGCCAGCACATTGTCGATAGACATGGAAACGTCGGCAATAGTGATGGACAACAGTGCGGAGGCCATGGTGCGCCGTGGCGGGCCTTGATATCCGCCTTCTTCCATCTCTTCTTGCGCTGCCGCTGCCTGGCGTGCCTGGTTTTCGCGGATTTCCCCATAAAGCCGCCATGAAACCCATAGCAGCAGCAGGCCGCCGAGAAACAAGAGACCCTTGATTGCCAGAAGGTAGGTTGCGAACACTGCGAAGATAATTCGCAAGATTGCGGCGACTGCCATGCCATAGATAATTGCGGGCCGGCGCAGCTCAGGTGAAAGAGATGCAGCTGCCATGCCGATGATCAGCGCGTTATCGCCTGAAAGAACGATATCGGCGAGAATGATCGACGCAAAATCAAAAAGAATGGATAAGTCCATACAGATGGAATCCTGGAAGAACAATTGCCTTAGCCAGGATGTGTGTAGCTGTACTTGCGCTAGATTGCGAGGGGAAAGCTCAAAAAAAATGCAGGCAATGGGCCTGCTGGATCACTAGTGGATTATGTATTTCTCATTGCCCCTGATTTTGTTTCTGCCAGTTTGGCATAGCCGTATTCTCAAGCTTAGTTTTAAACAAGGCATGTCACATTTGCAAATGAGCTGTCATCGTTCGGAAGGTAGAGGGTTTCAACCCCACATCGCGAGAAAAGGCGCGCGAAAATATCGCCGTATTGGCATAGCCCAAATCAGTTGAAATTGCAGAAATTGGCATCGACGTTCCGGCGATAAGCTCCTTGGCAAGATCGGTTCGGATTGTTCGGGTCATTTCGCGGAACGACGCGCCTTCCCGTTCCAATTGCCGGCGCAGTCGACGTGTACCCATATCGAGAATGCGTGCCGTAGCATCCATGTTGACCTGGCCTTTGCGACCCTGGACGCGTATGATTTCCGCGACCGCATCCGGCAGTGTTGTCGGTACCTGCGAGGTCCTCGAACGTCTGACATCGGCAAGTGAAGTGGGCTTGGCAACAGGGACGCCCGCCCGACGCAAGCCAAGAAGGTCTTTTCGAAAAGCTACCCCGATACCGCTCGCCTTAAAGTGAAGATCGCAGGAAAACGAGCGTTGAATTCCCAAACTGCGTCTTGGCCGGTCAATGTCGAACTCTACCGCTTCAGGGTGCCAATCTGTTCCCGCATAGTGGCGAATGATGTTCGCTAAAACGCCGACCCCGCAATATGCAAGGTTGGCGTAGTTCTCGCTCTTTTCGATCTGAAACCGGTAGCGTATCCAGACTAGGTTCCCCTCGGCAAAGGTCGTCCAACTGCGATATGAGGCATGAAGATCGATCACTTGCCCAAATCTTACCAAGCACTCACGCAATGTTGGTGCCTCCAGAACATAACGTCCCCAAGTCCCGTAAGATGCTACAGAAAGATACGGTGTAAGTTGGAGACCAAAGTGCTGATCTCCGGCGTTGCGTGCAGCAGCCTCAATGAAGCCTGACAGAGCCGCTTCAGGGATGTATGCATTCTCAACATCCATGATTCCAACTGGAAGACCTGTCTGATCATAAACTTTTCTTAGAGCGCGGGCGCCAAATTCGCTGTGAATAAATTCGGGCATTCCGCGCAATGTCAACGCCGAAATCATCGGAACTGTTGAACTCATGGCCTTCCCAACCCAATAGCCTCCAGATTACTAAACCAGCTTATCGTAGTGTCCGAAAATGACAACCATTGGTAATTTCGTCGATATGCGAACTATATTACTATCTCATACAATAAAATCATGAGGCGGTAAAAAGGAACAAGGTTTATGTTGAAAAAGCTGGGAAGATTATTTGCGGTTTCTGTGTTTATAGGTGCCACTGCGACAATGAACTGGCAAGCCATCGCCCAAGAAGCAACTCCCGGCTTTAACACCAAAATTCCAGACTCGATTTTGACACCCGATTCGATCGAAACCAAGATCGGTACGCTGGAATTTTTTGATGGGATTCCCAAAGAACCGGCGGCTAAAGCACTCTTTGCCAATCTGGATCTGAATCGCGGTGTGCAAGCGATGCTAATGGGTATGCCGGCCTCTAATTTCGAGGCTGGTCGCGCTGGTCATTTAGCGCTTGGACAGGTTGAGGCCAACCAGGCGATTATCTTTGACGGTTTAATGGACAGCAAATCGCTGTTTCTCACCGGCAACGCCGGTACTGTTTACTTCACATCTTTTCTCAATCTGGAGAGAGATGGACCAACGGTGGTAGAAATACCTGCCGGAACAGGACCCGGGATTATGGTTGATTCGTTCACCCGAAATGTCATCGATATGGGTCCTCCTGGCCCCCATCAAGGCAAAGGCGGTAAATTTCTGATTCTGCCACCCGGTTATGATGTGGCCGATTTCGAAGGGATAGTTCCCAAGGGCGTATATACGATTGTCAGTTCACGCAGCTATGCGGTCTGGGTTTTGTTGCGTGGATTCCTAAAGGATGGAAAACCGGATTTTTCCAGCAAATTGTTCAGAAATGGCATCAAAATTTATCCGCTTAGTACTGCTACCAATCCACCGAAAATGGAGTTTATCAATGGCACGGGTAAGGATTTCAACACGGTTCATTCCGCCAACTTTAAATTCTAAAAAGAACTTCATGCTGTGATAGATCGCGAACCACTACAATTCCTTGATATGGAAACTCGTGGTTTGTTTGCGTCCATTGGTATCCAGAAAGGTAAACCGTTTGCCCCGGACGAACGGATGAAGAAAATTCTGACGCAAGCCGCAAAATTAGGAAATGCGACCGCACGTGCCCTGTTTTGGTACGAACGTGATAAATCCGAATTTCTATATGAGAATAGCTATTGGAAACGTGGAATGATTGGTAACTCTCACGAGTATATCAAAGATAACGGTTTTGGCGGGCGTAACCTTGATGCGAGGGCACAGTATTTCTACATGGCGACGTTCAACTCTCCGGCCATGGTATGGAAACTGATCGGCAAGGGTTCGCAATAAGCATGGGGATATTTGGATAGCAGTGGAGATTATCTGGATGGCGGCAAGAATTATAAGCTGAACCTTCCCGGGGATGCCCCTGCCAAGCAGTTCATGTCGGTGGTCGTCTACGATTCGCAGACGCGCTCAATGATACAAACCAGTCAACCGTATCCGAACAAGAACAACAAGCGGGACAAGTTGGATACGAATGAAGATGGCTCCATCGACATATATTTTGGACCGAAGGCACCGAAAGGCAAAGAAGCCAACTGGATACAAACACGCCCCAAAAAAGGCTGGTTCTGTCTCCTGCGCCTCTATAGCCCCACTGAACCCTGGTTTGACAAAACCTGGCGGCCAGGCGAAATCGAACTGGTGAAGTAATTTGGGGTCTACACGCTCTTTGCCAATGCAGTCATGAGCGATAAGTGATTGGCCGAAGCAACACCGCAGATAACTTTGGGCTGACCAGAGGAATTATGCAAATAAATGAGACGAAATGGGACAGTTTGCGAACTGTGAATGGTTTCTGAACAGTGCGGTCAGAAAAGGTTCAGTTTGAGTTTTCTATCCTCCTTAAATCGAAAAGGGCGGTGCGCATTTCAATACTCCGACACAGACAAAAAAAGCGCAGCGCAATCTAGCGATAGGGTCAGGGTTCGAGCCCTGCTCCCGCGAAGGGGCTCACCTTGCACAGGAACCGGTTGCCACCATGGCAACCGGTTTTTGTTTCGGCTCAGGCTCTTGTTTTCACTTGATAATGTAGGTGGTGACGAGGTGGTAAATCAGATAAGCCGCGAACAGGAAACCCAGGCCACGGCCAATGCGTTTGCCCCATATCTCAATCGGATCATTTGGATCAAGGGATGGGTCAAATGACACATCACCAGGTTGCGCTTTTTCCGCAGGTCCGAGAATTTTCTCGCCTTGTTCCTGCATCCGCTCAAGATCGCGTTTGGCCTTGGCGGCCTCTTCAATGCGATCTCGGGGATGTTTTGCCATGTTAGCTTGCGTCGCGAATGTCGACGAAATGCCCGGCGATTGCCGCTGCAGCTGCCATAGAAGGCGAAACCAGGTGGGTGCGTCCGCCGCGCCCCTGACGACCTTCGAAGTTGCGGTTTGATGTCGACGCGCAACGCTCTCCCTCAGCCAGCTTGTCATCGTTCATGGCAAGGCACATGGAACACCCTGGTTCGCGCCAGTCAAAACCGGCATCGATTAAAATCTTGTCTATGCCTTCAGCTTCAGCTTGCGCTTTAACCAGGCCAGAGCCTGGAACAACCATGGCATTCACGCTGCCGGCAACTTTCTTGCCTTCCACCATTTCTGCGACCTGACGCAAATCCTCGATACGGCCATTGGTGCATGAACCAATAAACACCCGGTCAATGGCGACGTCAGTGATTTTTGTACCTGGCTTCAAGTCCATGTATTTGAGCGACCGCTCGAGAGCAGCGCGTTTGTTTTCATCTGCTTCTGCTGCGGGATCTGGCACTTCTCCAGTGATTGCGACCACGTCTTCAGGGCTCGTTCCCCATGTGACGATGGGCGGAAGCTTGGCCGCGTCAAGGTGGATTTCCACATCGAAATGCGCGTCATCATCTGAATAAAGGGTCTTCCAATGGGCTATCGCCGCATCCCAGTCAGCGCCTTTGGGGCTGCGCGGACGGTCTTTCAGATAGGCAAATGTCTTTTCATCTGGCGCAATCAGTCCAGCGCGGGCACCGCCCTCAATGGTCATGTTGCAGACCGTCATGCGACCTTCCATGGATAGATCACGAATAGCTTCGCCAGCAAATTCGATAACATGGCCAGTGCCACCAGCAGTTCCAATTTCGCCTATTATGGCAAGGATGATGTCTTTGGCTCCAACCCCTTTAGGCAACTTGCCATCAACGGTAACCCGCATATTCTTGGCCTTGGACTGGATCAATGTCTGGGTGGCCAGAACGTGTTCCACTTCCGAGGTGCCAATGCCGTGGGCCAACGCGCCAAACGCGCCATGGGTTGATGTGTGGCTGTCGCCGCAAACAATAGTTGTGCCGGGCAGGGTGAAGCCTTGTTCTGGCCCGATAATATGCACGATGCCCTGGCGCTCGTCATTTTCGTGGAAGTAGTCAATGCCGTGCTCGGCGGAATTGGCGGCAAGCGCTTCGACCTGAATTTTTGCTTCCGGGTCATCAATACCCTTTGAGCGGTCTGTGGTTGGCACGTTGTGGTCAACGACTGCG
>Ga0316197_10002490_pt1 | contig 13183 bp, 11 predicted proteins | sample OudBiesiAoxic_MG_FD_204939 | JGI IMG/M metagenome (GOLD analysis project Ga0316197, IMG submission 204939) | Coastal sediment microbial communities from Oude Bieten Haven, Netherlands - site A oxic | ecosystem: Environmental > Aquatic > Marine > Coastal > Sediment | place: Netherlands...
ACATCGACGAGTCGGGTGCGACCACGAACCCGACTCCCGACCTTGACCGGCTCGATGAACCGCACCTTGTCGGTGCCGTAGTTGACCACCATGACCATCCGGTCGGGGGCGACCATGGCCTCCATCAGCATGGGGGTGGTCAGGGAGAGCGTCAGGAAGCCGTGGGCGATCGTCGATCCGAACGGTGTCTGAGCTGCTGCTTCTGGATCGACATGGATGAACTGATGGTCCATCGTGGCGTCGGCAAAGGTATCGATGCGGTCCTGTTCGATTGTGATCCAGTCCGAGACACCGGTCTCCTCGCCAACGTGTTCGACAAGGCTCTCGGCCGGAATGATTTGCATCGCAACTCCTCTGCTCGTTGGTCTCAGGGTAGATTCCCCGACCCTGCCCGTGGATGATCCCGCCTCCGGGTCGATTGCCATGCGCAAACCAGGGTGGCCGGTACCGTATTGGTCATCATGAGACCAATCGCCGCCGCCGTGTTCTGCCTCGCGATTGTGCTCGGCGCGTGTACATCAGGCCCGGAGATCGACGCAACCGAGGAATCCTCGACAGCACCGGCAGGAGACGCCTCGTCGACAACCACCGAGGTCACGTTGCCTCCAGCCGAGGACATCGAGCGGGGAACGGTCGACGGTGTCGTCGATGGCGACACGCTGCAGGCGATGGTCAACGGGCAGCGCGTTGAGATCCGCCTCATCGGTGTGAACGCCCCGGACGCTGAGGATTGCTACGGCGCCGAGGCTCGCACGGAACTCTCCGCCCTCGTGACCGGTCAGACCGTGGTGCTCGCTTCAGATGGCCCCGACGTCGATGACTCCGGCCGGGCCCTGCGCTACGTCATCATCGAGAGTTCACCGCCGATGCACGTCAACGCGGAACTCATCTCGGCCGGCGCGGTGATTCCGACCCACAGCGGCCACGTGCAGCAGGAGGATTTCCTGGCCCGTGGCGATCGCGCCTACGCCTCCGGCAAGGGCCTGTGGGGCACGTTCGTCTGTGGCCACGCCGACAACGGGGTCTCACCCGACCGACCGCAGCTCCGCCTCACCGAGATCTCCCTCACGCCGACCGGCACCGGCGAGGTAGACCTCACCGAAGAACAGTTCCAGATCGTGAACCAGTCATACACAGCAGTCGACATGAGTGGCTGGCTCGTCAGGAACGAGACCGGTGAGCGCTACCTTGAATTCCCAAGCGGTACATCGGTCCCCGCAGGTGGATCGCTCAACGTTGTCACCGGATGCGGGAATGTCTCGGGAGAGACGCTCTACTGGTGCTCCGAGACCCCGGTATGGTCGCCCGCTTCAGACACCATCATCCTTCGCGATCGGCTCGGCAATGTCGTCGATCGACTGCCGTACGAGGTGGAGTAGCCCCCGCTACGCCATCCGTCGCGCCATCGACTTCATCTCCATGAAGAGGCGGAGGTAGTCCGGGCCGCCCGCTTTTGCGTTCGAACCCGACATGTCAAAACCGCCGAACGGCTGGATCCCGACGAGGGCGCCGGTGATCTTTCGATTGATGTAGAGATTCCCAACGTGGAAATCGCGTCTGGCACGCTCGATCCGCGACTCGTCTGCGGAGTGCAATCCCCCGGTCAGGCCGTATTCCGTGCCGTTGGCGACGGCGAGCGCCTCGTCGAAGTCGGCGACGCGAATCACCGAGAGCACGGGTCCGAAGATCTCATGTTGTGCGAGTCGTTGGTCCGGGGCGACATCAGCGAAGATCGTCGGCTCGATGTAGAAGCCTCCGTCGAGGGACACGGGACCGCCCCCAAGAATCATGGTCGCTTCGGCCGTACCGCTCTCGATCTCGTCAAGGATCGATCCGAACTGGTCCTCTGAGATGACCGGCCCGACCGAGTGGTTGTCGGTGGGTGAACCGACGCTCAGCGCGGCGGCGAGCGCCACCACCTTCGCAACCACTTCGTTGTGGACGGCGTCAACGACGATCAGACGGGAGCAGGCTGAACACTTCTGCCCCTGGAACCCGAACGCTGATCGCACCGCGTCGGCAGCCGCAGCATCGAGGTCGGCCGTCTCGTCGATGATCAAGGCGTCCTTGCCTCCCATCTCCATGTAGGCCCGCTTCATCCACTTCTGCCCGCCGTGCACCCGTGCGGCGCGTTCAGCGATGCGGAGTCCGATCTCCTTGGATCCGGTGAAGTTGATGAACCGGGTGGTCGGATCATCCACCAGGGTGTCCCCCACTCGAGACCCCGGTCCCGGCAGGAAGTTCACGACGCCGTCCGGGAAGCCAGCCTCCGCGAGCGCCTGCATGAAGCCCCAGCCGACGATCGGCGTGTTCGACGCAGGCTTCAGTACGACCGTGTTGCCGGCCGCCACCGGCCCGAGGGTCATGCCAACGAGGATGGCCAGCGGGAAGTTCCACGGTGGAATCACCACACCGGCGCCAATCGGCTGCAGCCACGATTCGTTGACTTCGCCTGGGTACTCCGACACCGGGACCGGTTCGGCCATGGCGAGGGCCTGATGCGCGTAGTAGCGGCAGAAGTCGATGGCTTCGGCGACATCCGCCTCGGCCTCGGCCCAATTCTTCCCCGCCTCGAATGTCTGCCATGCCGCGAAGTCATAGATCCGGTCGGCAATCAGATCACCGACGCGGTGCACGAGATCGGCTCGCTCCGCGGCCGGACGGCGCGACCAGTCGGGGAACGCCGCCCACGCAGCGCCGAGGGCTTCCGTCCCATGATCACTCGTCGCCGATGACGCGGTGCCGACCAGACGCGTTGGTTGAGCGGGGTCGGTGCTGCGGATGACGTCGTCCGTGGTGACGTGACGGCCTCCAATCACCAGTGGCGCGTGGACTCCGAGTTCCGCGCCGACTCGCTCCAGCGCTCGCCGGTATGAGGCGGCGGCAGCCTGGTCGGTGAAGTCCGAGTAGGTCAACGACTGGTATGTCGGCAACATCGTGTCTCCTGACGACGACCGGTATGTCTACGGAGGCGATGCTAGGCCAAAATCAACCCCTCACCAGGGCCAAGGGACTGTTCAAGGCGGGGCGGAAATGTGCCGATGAAGGTTCGCATGCGGCCCTCTGTGCTTGTAATCGAGGACTCCGCCAGTGTGAGGCGGTTGATCGACGTGTGCCTACGCCCGACCGGGGCTGAAATCCGGTCGGCCGAGGACGGTTTGTTGGGTCTCGAGGCAGCCTGGTCATCCGTTCCGGACGTCATCGTTCTCGATATCGGTCTCCCCGGACTGGATGGATGGGGCGTTCTCTCCCGTCTCCGTGCCGACGACCGAACCAACGAGGTTCAGGTGCTCGTTCTCACCGCTCACGCACAGCCGGAGATGGCCGACCGTGCCGCGGCGGATGGTGCGGACGCCTTCATGACGAAGCCGTTCCGCCCGGACGACCTGCGAGAGACGATTGAGTCCCTGATTGACGTGGCGCAGACGGCCCCAACCGCCTAGCCAACCCCCCGGAATCGTTCCAGCACTTCGACGACCGTCTCTTCCTTCACTTGGCTGAAGTCGTCGTACCACGATCCGACAGCGAAGAACGGGGACGGTTGGAGTGGGCAGATGGCGGCGTCCACGATCCCGCGCAGGCGCAGGATTGTCTCAGCCGGACCGACCGGGACGGCCGCCACCACCCTGGCTGCACCGGATCGCACAACCAGCCTCAGTGAGACTTCGAGGGTGGCCCCGGTGGCCACGCCATCGTCGACGACCACACACTCCCGCCCGGCCAGGGGCAGCGGTGTCCGCCCGGCTCGGAGGACCGTGGCCTTCCGCTCGACGCCCACCTGCTGACGGCGCCGCTCGGCTTCTACGTACTGCGGATCGATGCCGATCCGCTCCACGACCAACTCGTCAACAATCACCGTGCCATCTTCAGCGACAGCGCCGATGGCGTACTCCGGATTCCCCGGCGCTCCGAGCTTCTGAGCGACGAGCACATCGAGATCGCCGCCGATCCGATCGGCAACCACCGCGGCCACGGGGACCCCTCCGCGCGGTATCCCGAGCACGAGCGGCCGCACGTCCTGGCTCACTGCACCGGCGGTCTCAATCGCTGCGGCGAGACGCTCTCCGGCATCCTGGCGATTCCGATACCTCACCACACGAGCGTACCCGACCTGCATGCACCGGCACGGCCGAACTGGCCCTCGTCGGAGCAGACGCCACATCGGCGAGCACCGTACCCTTCACCCGATGCGCCGACTGCTCCTCCTCGCCAACCCGTCAGCGTCCGGTTTCACCGGGGCGTTGTACCGCGATGTGGTCTCAGTGCTCTCCGACTCGTTCGACGTGGACGCCGAGTGGCCGCACGACCCCGGCGAGACTCGCGAATTCGCATCGCGTGCGGCGGCCGACGGATACGCCGTCGTTGCGGCGATGGGTGGCGACGGGGTCGTCCACCATGCTGCCAACGGTGCGGTGGGCACGAGAGCGGCGCTCGGGATCATCCCGGTGGGAACCACTAACGTCGTTGCGCGGGTCTTCGGCCTTCCCAAGAAGCCGCGCAAGGCCGCAGCAGCAATGGCGAATCTGCCATCGGTCCCGACCCGGATGGCCCGAATCGAGTCCACGTTCGAAGGCACCACAACGGTGCAGTACGCGACCTTCGCCGTCGGTGTCGGATTTGACGCAGATGTCGTCGAGCGCGCCGAACGGCGTCCCCACTCGAAGCTCCAATTCGGCGGCCTGCACTACGCCGAGTCCGCCATTTCTGCGCTCCTCCGGGATTGGCGCAATCGCCCGGCGAATCTGCGGGTCGACATCGATGGGGTGCGGGTCGACGGCGTCGCCGCGCTCACACAGGTGCATCACCCGTACACCTACTTCGGGCGCGTCCCCCTGCATATCACCCAGGGACCAGTCGACGGCCTCGCCGTTGTGGTTGCAGGAGATCTCGAGGTTCATCGCTCTGCAGAGATCTTCGCACGAGCCCTGCTCCGTAGGCCCCTCGGGGAACGCCTCGGCGCGCCGGTGTTCCCGGAGTTCGAGAAGATGACGATCGAGGCAGACCCGGCAACCCCATTCCAGGCAGACGGCGAACACCTCGGCCGTGTCTCTCACCTTGAGATAACGCCGGCCCACGACGTCCTGCTCGTCGTCCGCGACCCGGGAGCATGCTGCGCCGAATCCAGGCGATAGCCGTCAGGTTCGATCGTCGCGTCGATCGACGGTCACGTGCGGGTAGGGGATCTCGACGCCCTCGGCGTCGAGTCCGTTCTTGGCTCGTCTCAAGAACTCTCGCTTGACCTGCCAGCGAAGGTCGGGATCAGTAGCAAAGAGCACTCGGATCGCCACGCCCGAATCCTCGAGTGCGTCGACCCCCAGGACCTTCGGTTCATCGACCAGCGCGGCCGACCACTCCGGATCGGCGCCGAACGCCGCTGCGATCTCCCCGATCACTTCGATCGCCCGGTCAATCGGCTCCTCATAGGCCACCGACAGATCGACGACCACCCGGCTGTACTCGTAGGTCAGGTTGGTCGCGACCCGAACCGCGCCATTCGGCACGTGGTGCACGCTGCCGTCGAGGTCCCTGAGCACCGTGGTGCGGAGCCGTATCTCCTCCACACTGCCCGAGACACCGGCAAGTTCCACGACGTCACCGATCGCGTACTGGTCCTCAGCGATCACGAACACGCCGGCAATCACGTCCTTGACGAGGTCCTGTGCTCCGATTCCGATGGCGATGCCAACGACCGAGAGGGACGCGACGAGTGGGCCGATCGGAACTCCCCACACGGCGAGGCCCGTCGCGATCACGACAACGATCACGACGATGACCAGAACGGCGGAAGCCAGCCGGCTCACGGTGGCGATCCGCTGTGCCCGCGCACGGTTCACCAGGTCGCCGGTCGACTCGAAGTGCTCTTGGAGTCGACCGCCCCACCGTCGGATCAGCCACCGACCGATCAGCCAGACAGCAATTGCGACCACCACGATCAGAGCGGTCTGCCAGATATGGGTCAGTGTCTCGTCAGCGAAGGTCATGTCAATGCTCCGGGCTGGTCGTTCGAGAGTTCGGCGCATGCGACACCGAGGGCAGCCGCCGTTGCGGCGAGTTCGGCACGCTGCAAGAGCAGCCCGTCAACCAGGCCGATATCGCCATCCGAGGCGATGACTCCGTCACGCAGCGGTCCGTCGATCGCAAGGTCATCAAGCACGGCGACGAGTTGTTCCGGATCGTCGAGTGCTCCCTGGATGCGGCCGTGGGCATCGTCGGAGGTTCCACTCCACACAGCCGTCTCGGCTGCGAGCTTCCGACCGGCCTGCAACAGATCCTCAATCAGCTTTGCGCGATCTGCGCGTTTCGCAACGAGGGTGTCGTTCAGCACCGCAATGAGCTCCTCGATGCCGATCGGGTCTTCGCCGGGCGGTGCGGCTGCGACCGGGATCACGGTGGCATCCTCGAATCCGTCCATTGACAGGATCACACCAAGGTGGGTCGACACGGCTTCTATCTCAGCTTCGTCCAGGCGGTCGATCTTGTTCAGCACGAACGTGAAGACCGGTTCGTAGGTGACCAGGTGCGTGAGGAAGTCAGCGTGAATCGACGGATCGTGATACTTGACGGGGTCGAAGACCCACATCACAGCGTCGACAAGTGGGAGCACAGCCTCCACCAACGTCCGGTGGTCGTCGTCGACGCTGTCGAGGTCCGGGAGATCGATGATGGCGAGTGCAGGGCCAGCGTCGTGGACTACAACGTCGTCAATGTCCAGGTCGCTCACGAGCTTCGCAATCGCCGGCTCATCTGCCGGGATCCAGGCAAGCGGTGTGTTGGTGTGCGGCCGCAGGGCGCTCGTGGAAGCGATCGCCTGCCCGGCAATCGCGTTGAGCAGGCTGGACTTCCCGGAGCCAGTCCCGCCGGCGATCCCGAGCACGATGGCATCCGAAAAGTAGTCCTGTCGCTTCCTCGCTGCCGCAGCAACGTTCGCTGCCTCTTCACGACCGGCCTCCGACGCCAGCCCGTGAGAACTCGCGACGGCCAAGTCCAAGAGGTCGAGAGCGGAAGTGAGGCTACTCATCGTCGGTTACCGCCGGCCCGAGCATGCCGCTCCCCTCGAGGGTGAGCGCCGCGGCCGCCGCGCGAATCTCCTCAGGAGACACTCCCCCGAGCGGATCGAGCCGAGCCTTGAATGCTTCGATGCGTGCCGTACCCGCGTCCCGGATGGCCCCAACAAACGTTGATCGCCCTTCGATACGGAGGTCCGGCAGTCGCCCTTTCACTGCCTTGCGAACACGTTTGGTAGGTCGGCGGCCGAAGTCGATCGCGAGCCGCCAGAGCTGATCCCGGACTGCCCGGGAGCGGCGGGGATGCAACCACCGGCGCCGTACCGCCTTCACACCCGAATCGCTGGTCGCCTGATACCACTCGTTGATCGGGTGTGTGTCGATCTCGGGAAGACGCACGGCGGAAGTTGGCTCCGCTGGAACCTCGATCTCGTCGCTCTCGATCGCTGAGGTCCACGCGGCGATCGCTCGATTCGTCGCCGTCCGGGCTGATCCGGCGATCGCCACAACGGCATCGTCCCATTCGAGGTTCGCTGCCTCCGCGAGCTCGGCTTCGTCGATCCCGACGCGACCGAAGGCGGCATCGGCGCGGTCGATGAGGATCTCGGCGGCATCGGCTTCGACCGCCAACACATCGGCCACTTCGGAGGCTCGGAGCGCAGCGAACGCGGCGGCAGCCTGATCCCGCCGCAGCATGATGGTGTCCTTCTCATGGACCATCTCGGTCAGGACGGTTCGAAGCGGACCCGCATCATCGGTGACGATCGCTTCGATGACCATGGTGTACTTGATCTCGGCATCTCGAACCACGGCGTCGAGTTGATCCGCCCCGGCGTCTGCGGTCGAGAGCACGATTCGCGTCGGGACGCCGCGTTCGCGGACTGTCTCGAGCAGCGTTGCCGTGATCGCATCGGCATACCGCTCTGGTGAAACCACGAAGAGCACGGCGTCAACGCGATAAAGGAGATCTGCCACGGTGTCCGGATAGTGCTCGGCCGGCGGGGTGTCGATCAGCACGACTCGATCCGGCCGGTTCGGTCCGGGGACGCGCCTTCCTGGGATGTAACTTTCGGCGATGTCCCCCCAGATCGCGATCTCGGTCGTTGTCGGCCGGAGCGGCCCTGCGGTGACGACGCCGGCGCCGGCGAGGATGTTCACGATCTCCGACTTGCCGACACCAGATGCCCCGACGACAGCAACGATCAGCGCGTCGCCGGCCTCCGGCCGAGCGAGGAGCCGCTCAAGCGGCTGCAGCGCGGGCTCCGCGAGTTCCGGTTCGATTTGGGAGAGGAGGGCGTGAAGCTGCTCGGCCCTTTGACGGTCCATAGACCCTGTATTGAAACACACCGGGGCCACGAACCGGCGGGTCCGGTCGAATCACCTAGGAGGAGAGCAGCCCCATACCGTCGGGAGGTGCTCCGTCGCGTGCCGCCATGAGCTCGAAATCCTCGTACGGATAGACCGAGAGAATCAGTTCTGACGGTATCTGAAACCAGGGTCCGTCCGGATCGATCTGCGTTCGATGAGCCCGGAGGGCGGACCGCGCCCGTTCGAGATATTCGCCGACGTCGACCCGCGTGAGCGGTGGATCCTCGGCCTCCGGGTCGATGCCGGCAATCCATCGATCAAACGGAGATTCGAGCCCCCGGTCGGACATCGCCGCGCCGAGGAGACGGATCCGTTTGAGCGAGAAGGCCGGTGCGTAGAGCCGTTGCGCTGCCCACGGTTCGCCGGCGTCGGGGAACCGATCCGGATCCGCGGCCGCGGTGAATACAGCCTCCGACAGGTCGTGGATCCGAAGATGATCGGGGTGCGGGTACCGCTCGTGATCGTCGTAGCCGAGGATCACCTCCGGTTGCTCGGACCGGACGATGGCGACCATGCGGCCGAGGATGTCTTCAAACGGAGCGTTCACGAACGCCAGTGGGTGCCGGTTCTCGTCCGTGTCCGGCATGCCGGAGTCCCGATATCCAAGCATGACGACGTCGTCGTAGCCGATGATCGCTGCGGAGTCGAGCAGTTCCGATCGCCGCACAGCAGCAAGATCGGCCCGGGCTTCGGGGCTATCGGCCGCAGGATTGAGGATGTCACCCGCCTCACCACCAGTCGCCGTGACCAGCACCGTCCGAACGCCCTCGTCGCTGTATCGCGCGATCGTCCCCGCGCCCTTGCTCGATTCGTCGTCCGGGTGCGCGTGCAACGCAACAATCGTTCTGGCCATCAGAAGAGTCAACCAGATGCCGAAACGCTGTGGGGGGGTTCTTCTTCGATGGGATGCGTTGTAGGTGGTAGCGGAGTAGCTGAGTAGCGGCGTAGCAGAGGAAGACCATCTCGCCGGCTACTGGCGCCCACATCCCGGCACCCGTCCGGATACTCGGCTACTCGGCTACTCGGCTACTGGCTCCGTACTCAGCTACTTCAACTCAGTAGCGCTACCGCTGCCGCTCCCTCAGTGCAATCTTCCAGCAGCGGGCACCAGCGGCAGTGGGGGCCGGCGCGGCGCTCGAGGTCATCGCCGGTCGCGAAGGCGTCACGCAGAGCGTCGACCATGCTCGCAACCTCGTGTGCCGTCACTTCCGCACCCTCGATGGTTGGGGCGATCCCGGTTCTCTCACCGGTTTGGACGGATACCGCTTCGGCGCGGGCCGGCAGCACGCCGTGCTCCATTGCCCACACCATGGCGTAGAACGCGAGTTGCGGCTCGGCATCGTTGAGCCACGATCCCGTCTTCCAGTCGATGATGACGGGGGTACCGGCGTCGTCGAAGATCGCGTCGACCCGACCTCTCAGATCGACACCGTTGCCAACATCGACGTCGAGTGTCACTTCGGCCGAACGGAATCCGTCGGTGGGGAATCGCTTGAATCGGGCATAGAGATCCCCGACTTCGGCAAGAATCGGTGCGAGGCGTGATGGCCGGTTGAGGTCGAGGGGGCCGAGCTTCATGTTGAGATGGCCGTCGGTGGCGCCAATCTCCTCCCTGCATGCCTGCGGCACGTCGGCCTCTGCGATTGGCCCTCTGACGAGGTGCCGGGCGAAGAGTCGGTGGGCCAACGAGCCACGGAACGATGCGATGGTGTCCGGCGGGTACTTCCCTTGCAGCCGACCGAGCGCCTGTTGGGGACACGACCGATAGGTCACGAACAGGGTGGCCGACACCGCGAGGGGCTCTCCTGGTGCGGTGTCGGGGAATTGGATCACGGATCTTGATCCTACGCCTGAAACGCTTACAGGACAAAGGTTCCCGGGCGTCGAGATGCGCGCCGTTATTGGGGTCCGTTCCTATAATCGCGGCGATCACTCCCCTCACAAGGACTTCATGACCTCCCGCACGCTTCGCATCGCTGCCTCGATCGCCGTTCCTGCGCTGATCCTGCTCCTCCCGATCGCGGTGTACCTGGTGGATCGAGCCGCTGGCTACGGCGAGATACCGCGCAATGTGAGTGTTGTGGGCATGGATGTCGGAGGCCTGTCCGAAGACGACGCCACGGTCGTCGTCCGGGCATACGAGTCCAACCTCAAGAATGAGAAGGCCACCTTCGTCGTGAGCGGATCGACCTACGAGCTCGATCCGACGACCGTCGGCCTGGAAGCTGACGTGAACGGCGCCGTCGAGACCGCCATGAATCAGCGAAGCGGCGGCTTGTTCAGCGGGTTCATGCCGTGGATCCGCGGATTCTCGGAGCACGTCGATGTCGAACTCGCGCTGTCCGTCGACGACGAGGCGGTCGGTGCGTACCTGGCCGATTGGGAGCAGGAGGCGATCGAGAATCCCGCGTATGAGGGGTCGATCGACGTCGTGAATGGTGAGATCGACTTCGAGTATCCGAGAATCGGACAACGCATCGACCGACCGGCAGCCATGGCGATCGTCGACTCCGTGCTGACGGAACCCGAGCGGCCAGTCACCAACCTGCCACTGACCGACTCGGTTCCCGAACTCACCGCAGCCGACATCGACGACGCCGTCGTCACCCTTCGGCGCATGGTGTCGAGGCCGGTGCTGCTCTACAACGAGGACCGGAACGTGGTCCTCAGCGTGAGCCCGTCGGAGATCAGCTCCGCCACCATCGTCGAGATCGTCGAGAGTTCGCCGGTCAGAGTCGACATCTCGCTCGACGTCGACCGGGTCGCCGCGATCCTCGAACCCCACCGCGAACAGCTGGAATTGCCTCCCGTGAATGCGGACTTCGACGTCGACATCGAGACCGACGAGGTCACGATCATCCCGTCGAAGAATGGAACGGCGCTCGACCCGGAAGCCGCAACCGTCGAGTTGCTCAAGGCAGCGACATCCGAAGAAGCGACGGGCGATCTCATCTTCGGCGTCGGCGCCGAACCGGAGTTCACCACGGCGGACGCCGAGAACTTCGGCCCCCTCGAACTCGTATCCGAGTTCACCACCAAGACTCCTGGAGAGAATCGGGTCCACAACATCCACCTCATGGCAGACACCATCGACGGATACGTCGTCTGGCCGGGTGAGGAATTCTCGATCAACGAGATCGTCGGGCCGCGCACGGAGGCGAAGGGTTACAAGCGCGACGGAGCGATCATCGGCGGAGAGGTCGTCTGCTGCGACGAACCGGCGAACGTCGGCGGTGGAGTCAGCCAGTACGGCACCACGGTCTACAACGCCATCTTCTTCGGCTGCTACGAGGACCTCGAGCACACCCCGCACAGCATCTACATCTCGCGCTATCCCGAGGGTCGCGAGGCGACGTTGGGCTTCCCTCAACCCGACGTGCGGTTCCGCAACGACACCGCCACGCCGGTCATCGTCAAGAACAGCTACGACGGGAACAGCACGATCACGGTGAAGCTGTACGGCAACAACGAAGGTCGCATCTGCGAGGCTGAGCGGTCGGAGCGCTTCAACTACACCGATCCGAAGGTCGTCTACGAGGCGAACAGGGCCGTGACCCCGGGGACCGAGCAGGTCGTCTCGAAGGGATCTGAGGGCTGGAGCGTCACCGTCACCCGGGTCATGACGATGCCGGATGGCACCGTGATCCGTGAACCGTATACCCACCGCTACCGGGGCACGTTCCGCAGGATCGAAAAGCACCCGTGCAACATCCCGGGGAGCGGCGTGGCCTGCCCGATCGGCGTCCCTGGTGTCTCCGGATTGAGCGAGGCCGATGCCGTCGCCACGCTGAGTAGTGCCGGCTTCCCCGTCAGCGTCACCTACACCGACGTCGGCGACGCTTCGCAGAACGGCGTCGTCATCTCCGCCTCACCGAGCGGCTACCAGAGTCCGGGGACGACGATCACAATCACCGTCGGGGTCTACACGCCGCCATCTGACGGTGGCGGCGACGGCGCCTAGCGAACCGCTTATCGGGACTCGCGGGTACCCTCCGAACCGCACATGAACACCGACCGAAACGCATCGTGAAGCCACGAATCCTCCTCTTCGCCCTCCTCCCAATCGCCCTCTTCCTCCTCCCTGCAGGGGTGTTCTGGGTCGATCGGTCGATCGCGGAAGGCGAGATCCCACGCAATGTCTCCATCGAGGGGATCGACGTCAGCGGCCTCAGCTATGACGACGCGCTGCTGACCGTGCAGGCCTACGAGCGGCAACTCCAGACCACTCCTGCCGTCTTCGAGGTCAACGCCAACTCGTTCCGCCTCGATCCGATGTCGGTCGGCGTCGAACTCGATGAGGCGACCGCGGTCAACGAAGCGATCAGCCAGCGCACGGAAGGTGGCTCGATCAAGCGGTTCTTCTCGTGGCTCGGCGGATTCAACGAAACGGTCGACATCCCCCTGCCGGTCACGATGGATCGTGCTGCCATCGAGGACCAACTGGCGACCTGGCAGGAAGTCGCAATCCCGAACCCGGCGTACGAAGGGTCCGTGTCGGTCGTCGACAGCGAAGTCGTCGTCGAGTATCCCCAGGCCGGTGAGCAGGTTGAGGTTGAAGCAGGGACCGAAGTCGTCGTTGAGACGCTCGCGGTCCTCGGCGACCGGGAAGCCCGCATCCCCATCACCGAGCATCGACCGCTGGTGACGAACTCCGATGTCGACGCCGCGGCCAACCAGGTACGCAGGATCATCGCCTCGGACGTCACACTCACGAACGAAGACATCGCCTTCGCCATGACGTTCACCAAGGACGAGATCGCACGGGCCGTCTACACCGAGGTCAACACCAATCCGGTCCAGATCGACATCAT
>Ga0316197_10002493_pt1 | contig 13174 bp, 13 predicted proteins | sample OudBiesiAoxic_MG_FD_204939 | JGI IMG/M metagenome (GOLD analysis project Ga0316197, IMG submission 204939) | Coastal sediment microbial communities from Oude Bieten Haven, Netherlands - site A oxic | ecosystem: Environmental > Aquatic > Marine > Coastal > Sediment | place: Netherlands...
CGTCCCGGTGCTGCCGCCTTGGTGGAGCGGGCTGAGCTGGGACCGGGCAACTCGTCACCGGACAACATGTTCGATCAATTCGATGGCTTTCTACGGCACCAGGTGAACCGCCCCAAAAAGCGTCCCTACGAAACGCACTTTCTCCACCTCGACGTCGACACGTGGCGGGTTCGAAAACTCCTCGTCTCCGATCAAATCCGGGGACTGTATGCCGATCCCGACCGCGCCTATCTGAGCACTGACAAAGGAATCCGTGTCTTGGACCGTCGTGACTTGAGCTTCGAAAAGGAACCATTGCGCTTCGAGGTGATCAGGACGCTCAACCGTCGATACGCCCTCATCCGCCAGCCCGGAGCTAAGAAGAACGAGGCAGAGTTGTTTGACTTTCGCGAGGGCAAGACCTTGGCGCGCTTGGATTCTCCCGGGGGCTGCTGGAACCGCTACGCGTTGCGAGACGATGCCGCGGCGCTCGCGGTCTTTCCCGGATCCGATTCCGGCCGCTTCGGGTTCGGCAAGACGGATTGGGTGAAGACGAATCTCTACCTGTACGACCTGAAGGGCGGCGAGCGGCACACCGTCCGGTTCACGACCAAAGTCTCCCCCGGATCTGGCGTGCCCGTGATCTACCACACCTTCGAGATCCAGTTCGCCGAGGACGGATCCTTGGAGCTCACCGATGGCAACCCGCCCCACTACAAGAAAGTGGACCCAGTATCCGGCGAAGTCACAGCGACGAAAAGGGAATGGGTCGAACGGCCGAGAGCCGAAGATGAGCAAGCGGAGGCGATCGCCGAGCTGGTGCAGGCAAAGACCGACTTCGAGATGCACCCAAATTATTTCTTCGAGTTCGCGACCTTGCCCGGCGGCCGTTTCCTCGCGCTGACGGAGGGTGGCCAGTCGTTAGTCTATGGCGATCTGAACAAGAGAACTGTGCTGCCTGTCCCCAACCCATCCCGTAGCGTCGATGTGAATATTTACGCGCTGCCGGCCGAACCCGACCCAAAGTGACAAGCGATGGCTCCCCCTCTAGGTAAGTGCGAGTTTAGACATCGATGAAAGTAGTGCCAATCTCTGTCGCCGCCCTTGCGCTGCTCGCGGGATCGGCCGCGTGGCTCATGATTGCCGATGATGATTCCAGCGGTCCCGAACCGGCGTCCGCCAGACCCTCGAAGACCGCAAGGGCTCCCGGACAACTCACTGCATTGAGCCCACGTGCGCTGACACGCGGTAGATCGCGACTGGAGATGGAGGTTGCGTCGCTATCGATCGATGAGATCCGCAGGCAACTTCCGCAGAAGCCCGTTGCGGGTTCGGGATGGCACGAGGCTGGAGATGATCCACGGGGCGAGCTGCTCTTCCAACGCCTCGGAGCCCTGCTAGGCGAGCAGGCACTGGACGAACTCATCGGCCTCTACGGCAAGGAGACGTTTGCAATCTACGCGGTGGGACAGGCGCTTGAGGGCTGGATGAAGTCGCAACCCGACGAGGCCACAGAGGTCTTTCTTGGCATGGCAAATGGGATCGGGACGAGTGGTGCGATCCAGTGGAACGGTGTGCTCCTCGATCCCGGTCCCGGTGTGTTCAGCAAGACCCTGACGCTGAAATCGCTCGGAGGGGTGGTCGCCGCTGCAACGGAAGCCGATCCGGAGGCGGGGCTTTCGCTCCTGGGCCGCCTGGTTGAACCCCACCGTTCCGCCAACGAGTCGGAATTGACTGCGATGGGATTCTACGAGGACTTCATGTTCTTCTTTGAGAGCTTCGCCAGCGCGCTCCCTCGGGGGACTGATCGGATGGAGGTGTGGCATCAACTCGATGGTTCATCCGCCATCGGTGCCTTTTCCCAGATGGAACAAGTCCGGAGCCTGTTTGCAAACTCCTGGGCACGCAGAGATCTCGGGACTGCGTTGGACTGGCATGTGACAGAGAGCACCCGGCGAGGGGATACTCCAGAAGACGGATTGACCGCCGGCCACACTCTGTTGCGCTCTCTGAATGATCGCTCGAGGGAAGTGCGCTGGCTCGAACAGAACCATGGATCCGGGCTTGTCGGAGATGAGTTCATACAGAACTACGGCAAGTGGCTCCAGTTCGACGAACGCGAAACTTATGCAGCGCGACTCATCGCGCTGCCGTCCAGCGAGGCGGTGAAAGAAAGCATGCTTTCTTCGTTCGTCACCTCGCCAACCCAGAGCAACGACGGGGCGCAACACCGCCCGGCCTTCCTTCGCTCTCTCCTCGAAGCCGCAGAGTTCTCATCAAAGGTGGAGGCCTGTTGGCGGATGTTGACCGAAAGCGGCGACCATATCCCCCGGCTTCGCGAGTGATCGATCCTGCGGGGCAACAAGGCGAAAAAAGACTGGGCACACAACGCCTGGTGACGACGGGTTCCCACGAGGTGAGGACTTGGAGCCTGGGATCCGATTGCCGACCCCAAATCCCACCGTGAATATCCAGCCGTCGGCTGCCATGTGCTAGAGGTGCATGCTCGTCACCTCCGTTTCGACTTTGGAGCTAACTCTTTCGCATGTTGGGGACAGCAGGCGCCCCCTCCGTTCTGCCAGTAGTCCAACTTCGGCTTGTGATCGGCAGTGACGCCTGTTCCAGATTGATGAGTCTTGGTCGTCTCACAAGAAGTCGTGAGAACGCCAATGGAGACGAGAAATAAAATTCGAGAGGCGATGGACATCGGATAGCAAAGGTGCAATCGCATAAAAATGCAAATAAATCGCATTTAGTTATTGCGAATCATTTGCGTTAGCCTTAGGAGATACGCCTATATGACTCGTCAACTCGCCTCGCTATCCCTTGCCACCGCCCCCAAGTGGATCGGTGGATTCTCGCTCGGTTTCACCATGGCCTTCGCTTCTGTGTCTGCGGCAGAGCCCAGAGAAAGCACCGGACTTGAGGCGTCGACGTCGTCCGAGCTCGACGCCGTGATGGCGGGGGTCCGGGCAGATCGCCCTAACAACGATCTTAGCCTCGGGGGTATTTTGTATCCCCACCTGCATATCTTCTCCGCCTACGGCTACTCGACCGCACCGGACGGTTCGCTCGCCGTCAACGACCACGATCCGCAGCGCTCGGCCACCTTGCAGGGGTTCGAACCGGGGATCTCTCTACGCGCCGGGAAGTTACAAGGATTCGCGAACGCCACCGGCATCACCGACTCGGACGGAGACTTTTCTTTCACGCTCGAGGAGGGCTTCCTCAAACTAGTCGACCTGCCGCTCGATCTACAGATCCGGGGTGGTCAATACCTCAACCGCATCGGTTTTCAAAACAGCGTGCACAACCACGGCTGGATGTACGTTGACCAAAACCTCGTCAACGGCCGGTTCCTGAACGAGGGGGAACTCATCACCCAGGGTGGTGAGGTCTCTTGGAACGTCCCGCTGTCGATGATGCAGGCCTCGGTCATCTCCGCATCCGTCGGTCGCGTCCAGTCGCACGACCACGGGCACGGTGAAGAGGAACATGGCGAGGAATCGGAGTTCGAGGGTGAGGGCGCCAATTTCACCGACACCATCGTCAGCGCCGTGTGGGTGAACCAGTACGACATCGACGACATGAACCGTCTCACCGGCGTGCTCTCTGGCGTCTGGGGGGACAATGAGTTCGGCCGCACCTCACAGGTCTACGGCGTCGGGTTCGAATACCTGTGGAGGGAGAACGGCTACGGTGTGGGCGGTGATTCGCTACGCTGGCGCAACGAGCTGATGTATAGGCACTTCGGCGCCGTCTCCGGACACCTGCCGGGCGAAGAAGAGGAGGATCACCACGATGAGGAGGATCACCACGACGAGGACGAGCACGGCCATAACGAGGAGGAGGGCGGACACCGTGCCAGCTTAGATGAGTTCGGTCTCTACTCCAGTCTGGTCTACGGGTTCGACGACCGCCTCGAGGCCGGCCTCCGTGCCGGTTGGGTCTCCGGTATCTCAGAGGCAGGGCTCGACGACCGCGTCCGCCTCTCCCCGACCCTCACCTGGTATGCGAATGAAGCCCGCACGGTGCAGGCGCGTCTGCAATACAACTGGGATCACGCCGACGATTTCGGTAGCGAGCACTCTGTATGGTTCCAACTCGGCGTGAACTTCGGCGGCGCACACGTCCGCTAGCCCAACGAATCGATCTAACAAAACACCCAACCCGAGACACCTATGAACCCGGCGCCAGCGACACGATCTATCTCTTCCCTCGCAAGATCGCTGGTCGCACTAGCGGCCTGGCTGGGTGCCTGCTCAGTGGCACAGGCGGGGCTAAAAGTCGCCACCCTGCACCCGATGATGACAGATCTCGCGCGGGAGGTCGGCGGTGCCCACGTGACGGTGATCCCGCTGATGAATGCGGGCGAGGACATCCACGACTTCCGGCCGAGCTCGGACGACATGGCCAAGGCGCGCAGCGCTGACGTGCTCCTAGCCTCGGGCAAGGGGCTCGAGCTCTACCTGCCCCGCCTGAAGAATACCCTCGGCGATTCGGTCAGGGTCTTGGAGGTGGGCAGTGCCGTGCGCTCGGTCAAACTTTCGGCAAAGGACGCGGCGTTCGCCTGCTGCCCGCACCACTCCGCCGGCAGCATCGACCCCCACTGGTGGCACAGCGTCTCCGGGATGGCAAAAGCCGCGGCCTACGTGGCGAAGGAATTTGGTAAGACCGACCCGTCGAACAAGAAGGCCTACTCAGCGAATGCGAAGGCTTGGGGGAAGGAGCTCGACGCCCTCGAGACATGGGCGAAACGCGAGGTCTCGAAGATCCCACGCTCGAGGCGCTACTTGGTCACGGCGCATGCCGCCTTCGGGTATCTCTGCCGGGATTTCGGTTTCAAATCGATCCCTGTGGCAGGCGCCAGCGAAGAGAACGCCTCATCCAAATACCTCGCCGAAGCAATCGGCCTGATCCGCAAGAACTCGGTATCCACAGCTTTCCCAGAGAAGAATGCCAATCCGCGCGCGCTCGACTCGATCATCAAGACGACCGGCATGCGCAAGGGGAGCGCCCTGATCGCTGATGGGTCGGCGAGCGGAATTACGACCTACAAGGCTTTCATCCAGCATAACATCAGAGCGATTGTCACCGGACTGGGTGGCGGTTCATAGCACCAACCCGAAGAACACTTGCGTGGTTTCCCATTATTGAATGTCCTGATCGTCGTCGCCTTCTTCGCGGCGGCATGGTGGCCTCTGCAACACCTTGTCGGGCAACAAGCCGCCGAGGTAGGCGCTTCGAGCGAAAGCGGATCCGCTGCTGGAGACGGTGAGAACTTCACCGTCCGGGTGATGAGTTCGCACCCGCTCGAGAAACTGTCCCTGTCGCACCTCGGTCAACTCCTGCTCACCGTCAACGCCCCGGATACTGAATCGGAAATCGAACAGGCGATCGAGGGCGTAGAGATCCCGCCCGAGGGAATCGAGTTCTGGGTCGAAGCTGGCCTGGCGAGTGCGACAGGAGAAAACCAGCAACCTGCAATCCAACTCGAGCTCATCCCGGAGGATCTTGGGCGCGAGCCTCGCACGGTCACGCTGTGGGGTCAGACTGGCGAATCCAAAATCGAAAAACCCGCAGTGTTTCTGTGGCCGGGGGGGGCTGACGGACCATGACCCAGGATCTAGAAAACTTGCCCCTACCTCAGGACTGCGGTTCCCCCTCTGGGCACGAGCTACGCGTCGCGGCGCTCACCGTGCGCTACGCGGAAACGCTGGCCCTCCAAGGGGTCGACCTGCACACCCACTGTGGCCGCTGTGTCGCCCTAGTCGGTCCGAACGGCGCTGGCAAGAGCACGCTGATGAAGTCGCTCGCCGGCCTCATCGTCCCGGAGACCGGCGTGATCACTTGGCGCGGACATCCGCTGTCGCGCTCGACCGCGGAGATTGCCTACCTCGCGCAGCGCAGCCAGGTCGACTGGCACTTCCCGCTCACAGTGCGCGGGCTCGTCGAGATGGGGCGCTTCCCACATCTCGGCTGGTGGCGACGGTTCAAGCGCGCCGACCATGAGGTCGTCGATAGCGCACTGGAATCGATGCGCCTGACTGACCTAGCCAACCGCCAGATCAGCGCGCTGTCGGGTGGCCAGCAGCAGCGCGCGTTCGTCGCGAGGGCGCTCGCCCAAGAGGCGCACGTGCTGTTATTGGATGAGCCGTTCACCGGGCTCGATCGCCCATCTCAGGAACTTCTCACCGAGTTGCTCAGCCTCCTCGCTTGCGGAGGGCGCTTGATCATCGCGGCGCACCACGACCTCCCTAGTGTCCCCGAGATCTTCGACGAAGTCCTGCTGCTGAATCAGAAAGCGATCGCCTTTGGCGCGGTCGACGAGGTATTCAACGATGAGAACCTCAGCGTGTGTTTTGGAGAGGCGAGTGATCCCACCCGGGCGATTACGCAGAAGAGCAATGCGGTCTCGCCCGAACGCAGACCGGAAAACTAGAACCATGGAATGGATCACCGAACCCCTCGGCTACGAACACATCCGGCGTGGATTGTTAATCTGCACGCTGGTCGGATTCACCAACGGCTACTTCAGCGCCTTCGTGGTGCTGCGCAAATCGGCGCTGCAGGTGGGTTCATTGTCCCACAGTTTGTTGCCCGGGATCGGGGTCGGCATCCTCCTGTTTGGCCTGAGCCAGGCCAGCGCCTTCGCCGGGGCGCTCGTCGCCGCATTGATCGTCGGTCTCGGTAGCCTGCTGGTGGCGCGCAGTTCGCGCCTCGGACAGGAGACCGCGCTGGCGATCCTGTTTACCACAGCCTTCGCCGCTGGCTTGTTGCTGCTCGAGTTCGCCCCGGTGAATGTCGACATCGACCACTACCTGTTCGGCAATATCCTGTTCGCTACCGACGCCGACCTGATGACCGTGTTCTGGGTTTCGGCGCTCTCGCTGACACTCCTGACGATACTGCGCCGACCGATGATACTCATGCTGTTCGAACCGGACGCCGCGCGCGCGCTCGGCGTGCCGGTGCGGGCATTGAACTACCTCTTGCTCGGGCTGTTGATCCTCGTCTTGATCTCGACCTTGCAGGCAGTTGGTTGCCTGCTATCGCTGGGCCTGCTGGTGACCCCTGCCGCGACTGTCTATCTGCTAACCGACCGCGCCGAATCGCTCTTCTGGGGAGGGGGGCTCGTCGGATCCGCTGCGGCCATCGTGGCTTTGATCCTATCCCACCACCTCAATTTCAGCCCCGGCTCGACCATCATCCTCGCCCTCGGCACCATCTTCGCCCTCGCGTTTGTCTTCGGTCCACGCCATGGGATCGCTCCGAATTTGATTAAACGGCTACGAGCCTGCGTGCAGCAGTAGACGCGGTCGCGGCTTCCTGGTCGGGAGCCATTCCAAGGTTTGCGATAGGCGCGTGGTAGCTGATCAAACTTATGCAATTCGTCGATGAGCAAAAATGGATCCCTCACCAGACGAGGGGTCGAATAGCATCGCCTCAACTATATTATATTAAGCGTATTACAACCTCTCAACCCCTTCGCGATTCAGTCTATTTGCCGCTTGGGCGGTACTTCCCCTGCTCGCCACTCGGGACAACCACGACTACGGCTCGCGCGCTGGTGGGGCTGAGCATCCCGTAAAAGAGGAGGCCAAGGAGTGTTTCCTGAGATTCTTCGGCGAACCTGGGGGGGGCGCCGCGATGGGACCGTAGCGGCATCTACGATGCAAAGATCCTCGGTCGGCAGGGAACGCGCGTGCAGATCATCTTGCTCGATACCAAGTGCAATCGCAGCGCCTCGAAGTGAGATCCGACTCCGAAGGAGGAGCGGCTCAAAGCTGGCAAGGTCGGCGGCTATCTGCCAGACAGAGATAAGACCAAGACCCACCTCGGCGCCGAGCAGTGGGCATGGTTGGAAGCTGAATTGGAGAAGCCCGCCGAACTGCGACTCATCTGTTCGAGCACACTGGTCATCCTGGATCAAAAAGGCATGGACGAGTGGGGCAATTTCCCCCGCGAGTGCACGCGCCTCATCGACCTCGCCGAGAAAACCGGCAACGCGATTCTGCTCAGCGGCAACGTCCACTTTGCCGAGATTTCGCGACTTGCTGCTCCGGGCGGCCTCGTCAAACTCACTTCCAGCGGCATGACGCATACGAACGAATTGTATGCAAAGGCCCCCAACTCCCATCGGATTGCGGGACCGAGCATCGACCTGAACTTTGGTCTCGTCGAGATTGACTGGGAATCAGGGCTTGTTGTCCTGAGTGCCTCCACCGATGACGGCAAAAATATTTTCGCCTACGAGCTTTCGATCCGGTCTCTTGCAGCGCCCCGATGAGATCCTTGCCTATTGGCACCAATTGGGCATCACTCTCGGGTTTCAGAATGGATCGACCGAGTTTAGCTTCAGTATGGATCCCCACCTTCCATCCCGTCCGCCCGCCTTCATCCGATGAAAGAACTCCTCCTCCCCGCCTCAATCTTGCTATGCCATTTTTTTTCTCGGTCCCGCTTTTTCACGATCGGAATCCGAACCGGGGAGCTCGAGAAATTTCCCCCGTCTCGGTGGTCGCAACAGCGTTCAGGAGGAACTCGCAGAAGACCGGATCGACTCTCTGCGAGGTGGCATGGGACGGCGGAACGCCTGGAAGGACGGTCTCTACGAGCGCACCGGGCTGAAATTTGCGGTCGAATACAATTCGCTCGGCCGAGCATTGTCATCGAGCGCCTCCAGCGATGACTTTCTCGCCGGCGGCAACGCACGTTTGTTCGGATCGTGGACGCTCGTCGGCAAGGATACGGACAACTACGGCCCCGTGAGCTTTCGCGTCGACAACAGGTCCCGCTACACCGCCTTTGATCCCCAAAACGGCAGAATCGCAGCGGGTTCCGGATTGCCGACTGGCTCACTATTTCCCGGACGCGAATGGGGGCTGGTGAAACTCCAGTGGACACAGGCAATTCTCGATGGCAAAGGCGGCGGCATCTTCGGCATGAGCCCGGCCGACGATTACTTCCACTCCTACGGGCTAGCCAATCCTCTAACAGCTCTCTCGAATCTCGCTTTTCCCATTGGAGGCGAAGTGGCGATTCCCGACACCGGCCTCGCGCTCGCAGCGGGAACCATGCTAGGCGACAACCGGTATTCGAAAGGCGGCGTGCACGACGCCAACGGCAGCTCTTCGGATCCTGACTTCGATTTCATCGGAGATTGGGAACTCTACAAGAACTTCGAGATCGGCAGGACCACAGCGCAGGACAAACTCTACCGCAACCACTGTCACGTCGGCGCTTGGCACGTGGACGAGAGAACCGAAGCGGGTGGTATTCTGGGAGGCCAAGCATGTCCAAGCTTAGCAATAGATCGGCAGCAATCGCCGCCATTGTCCTGACCCTGGGTTTCCTGGTGGCCGTGTGTCCCTCGCAATCCGAAACAATGACTGTTACCTGGGACGACCTGCTGCCAAAACAAGAAGCCCACTTCGACGATCCGTTCGAGGAACTGAGTGAAGAACAGCTACTCGATCTCGGCATGGTCGCGCGGATCCGCTTCCTGTTGGCGAACGAGAAGACCAAACCGGACGGGCCGGACGTGCAGGAAGAGAAGGCTCTGGTGGCAAAGCTCTCAGAACAAGGAGTCGATGTCGACGTCCTGCTGTCCCAGCGCGAACGGGTCGCCGCAGAGCGGCGCAAGCGTGCAGAGGCGGTCGATACCGCCATCGATGGCGGGCGCGTGAAAATCCCGGGCTACATGCTTCCGCTCGAGCGACAGCGGGGCGCGTCACGGAATTCCTGCTCGTCCCCTGGGTGGGCGCCTGCATTCACACACCGCCTCCGCCGCCGAACCAGATGGTCCACGTGGCCGTTCCCGGTGGGGCAGAGGACAAGGGGCGCTTCGCGGCGATCTGGATTGGAGGGGAAATCATTCTTCGACCGGCAACTTACGATCTATTTCTCGTCGACGGTTCGCGCGCGATCAAGGTCGCTTACACGATGTCGACCGGCGCGATCTCCGACTACTCCGCGGCCGAATCAGATGCCCTAGCGAAGGTGGAGATCCCGGACGACCTGACCGCCGAGCATTCGTGGTGGCAGCGCTAGCAGACCAAGGTTTCGCTGAGCTTTACCAAGGCGATGATGGCGATCCAATATCGCGAGTCGTCCTGGCCGCTGTTCGTCGGCCTGTTCGTGGCCTCCCTTCATGGAGTGATACATACTCTGGGACCCGGCCACGGCAAAGCGGTGGTGATCGCCTACTTCGTCGGCGAGCGCGGTTCCCTGTGGCGCGGGGTGCAAATGGGCGGGCAGATCGCGCTGATCCATGTGCTGTCAGCGATCGTGGTTGTGCTGGTCACCGACTTCGCCGTCCGCCAAGCGACTGGCAGCGCGCCGTCCGACTATCGCACCGTGCGCCTTGTCAGCTACGCATCCATCATCGCCATCGAGGGGTGGATGCTGATCAAGGCAATCCGCGCGGCGGGCGTAGAGCCGCACAGCGGGCACGAGCATCACGAGGGCTGCGGGTGCCCGCATCTAGCCGAGCCAGCGAAAGGCATCGGCGGGTTTCTGTCGCTGGCGGTGGGCGCTGTTCCCTGCACCGGGGCATTGCTGGTGCTGTTGTTCGGTCTGGCAAACGACCTGCTTTGGCCCAGCGCCATCATCGTGGTTGCCATCTCACTTGGCATGGCGCTGGCGCTGTCCGCTGTCGGAATCGCGGCGATCCTTGGGCGACGCTACGTCGACAAGCGTCTAGGTGAGGACACCGCCCGCCAAGGCAAGATTGCCTCCGGACTTCGAATCTGTGCGGCGGCGGTCGTTCTGCTCATCTGCGGCTTCCTCTCCACGCTGACGTGGGCAGGACGCCTTTGAAGGTGGAGAATCGGCGTGTGCTGAGAATGAGGTGATTCATCAATCGCTGACGATGGAAGGCACGGTTTTTTCGAGGCTCAGGGTCCGACTCCCCTCACCTCTGTATCTGGTTTCTCTAACAACGCGTTGCACTCCTCGGGGCTAGCCCGAATCTCTCATAGACATGCGATGGATCCTTGCGAACCTCGAAGAGTAGGAGAACTCCGGGCTAGTGGTAGAGCGTTTCGTGTCTGGGGAACTGAAGCAACCAGACGCGCAGATCCCATTGGATCTCGGTTGTCGAAGAGAGGGTGAGAAACGCTGAATCTGGCGCCGCCGGTGTGTTGCAGGCGTGTTGCAGCGAGAGATTGGGAGTGATCTCGTTTGCGGGGGGATGACATCGGGCGCCTGTCCTCAAGGACAGACGTGGTCTGGATCCAGGGTCAAAGTGTCTCTCCATTGGCGAGCCTGTCACGGCTCGACCTGGCTCGCTCTAATCCGCGCGCCCGCGGCAAATGCAGTCCCTCATACCGAAGGAGAAGGCGCTCGATTTGAGGGTGGACTCCATCCCTGATCTCGATCGGTAGCCGCATCACCCGACCGTATCATATGCCACTATTCAGAGATCGAGTGAATCAAAGCGCACGAGCCGTGCCAGGGAATCCGGCACGGCTCGCGGCAGCTCCAAGTGGTGTTTGCTGCGGTCTGACTAGTGGATGGCGATCTCGCGTGGCTTCGCCTCTTCGGCCAGCGGCAGATCCAGCGTCAGGATGCCGTTCTCCACGTGGGCCCTGATGCGATCGCCATCGACGCGCATGTTGAGCGTCAGCGAGAGGCGGTAGTCGCCCTCGGGCAGCTCGCGGAGCACCGGGCTCCAGCCCTCATCCCAGTAGCGCTCGCGGCTACCGGTGATCGATAGCGTGTTATTGTCGAGCGAGATGCTCGCGCCACCCTTGTCGACACCGGGCATCCACACGCGCAGCACGTAGTCACCACCGTCCAACTGGCGCACGTCGTAGCGAGGACGCAACCAGCGCTGCTGTCTGGCAGGGCCAGCGCCCCGCTTTGCGATCTCGTTGTTCTCGTTCTTCTTGATGGCTAGTTCTTCACTCATGGCGGAATTCCTTTCCTTTCAAGTTAGAGTTATGGTTTTGTTAGTTTGCAGGTTTCTTTGAGACTACTTCACGTCGATCGCCAGCGGCTTGCGCTCCTCGGTTTTCGACATGGTGATATGCAGCATCCCGTTTCTCATCTCCGCAGAGATCTTCCCAGGATCGACACCGTCCGGGAGCGCCAGTGAGCGGCTGAAGGCCATCTTCCTCTCGCTCTCGCCGTGCGTGTCGCTGAACTCGCCGCTCACTGTCAGCACGGAGTTGACCAGTTCCACCTTCACGTCATCCTTCGTCAGACCAGGCAGGGCGAACGAAGCGTGGTAGGCACCATCGGCCTCGAACAGGTCAGCGTGGAGGCCGACATCGGAAGGGTCCGAGTTGGTATTCATCGCACCAGCCAGGCCGCCGCCGAGGTTGGCGAAGCTCCCGAAATCTCCAAACATCCTGCGGAACCAGTTATCGAAGCCGTTCGCAAGTGCAGATTCGGGATGTTCGTATCTTACTAGTTTCATCGTGTTCTCCTTTCGTTCTGGATTGGGTTTACCGAGCTTTCCGCTCGCTTTCTGGAGAAGGCTCCTACCCGAAGATTTCAGAAATATTTCCGCCAGATTACAGGCTGGTAATATTTGGGTAACCCTAGCGCAAGGCGGAGCGATCACCCTCCTGACAGCAACCCAAATCACCACAGCCATGAAAGATAACAACCAATCCAACATCGCAAAGAAAGACGACACGGACAATGCCACCCCAGCGCAAGCCAGCGGTGCGGCGTCCCGAACTCTAGCTTCCAGCCCGCTGATCTTGTCCCTGCTCATTGTTCTGCTCGGCGCCGTCTGCGTCCAGGGAATTGCTCTCATCAGTATCGCCTCCAAGGATCGCGATGCCGTGATCACGCCGCTGGCATCGGAGCCCGATGGGGGGCTCGTTGCCAGACCCGAGGCAGCGTCGCCAGCGACTGGGCCGACACCGGCCTCAAGGCTCGCAACCGCCCCGATGGGTTCGTTGCTGACCGACGACTTTCTCAGCGACGACTGGCAACCATTTGCCGAGATGGCGCGCATGCGCGAGCAGATGGACCGGCTATTCGAGGGCAGTTTCCAGCGCTTCCGCAGCATGCCCGGCTTTGACGACGCCTGGCTGGCCGACGGCGCGCCCGCCGAGCCAGCGATCACTGACAAAGGCGATCATTTCCTCGTCAAACTCGACCTCCCCGGCGCCGACGAGTCCACTCTCGAGATCCGGTTGGAAAACGACGTCCTCACGGTCAGTGGACAGCGCCAGGA
>Ga0316197_10002494_pt1 | contig 13168 bp, 6 predicted proteins | sample OudBiesiAoxic_MG_FD_204939 | JGI IMG/M metagenome (GOLD analysis project Ga0316197, IMG submission 204939) | Coastal sediment microbial communities from Oude Bieten Haven, Netherlands - site A oxic | ecosystem: Environmental > Aquatic > Marine > Coastal > Sediment | place: Netherlands...
TTTGGCACAGTTAGGCTCACCATATCGATTTGAGACTTGATCTAGATTGAGTGCGTGCATCGGCTCACACCAACACCTCGGAGGTTGAATTGCAAAAAGATCCCCGTTTCATAGCCATCACCCGGGCTCTCGTCATCACCGTCGTCCTGGTCGCATTCAGTAGCCTGCTGGCGGGCTCCGCACACGCCGCTGACAAGAAGGGTGTCGCGCTCGAGCTCACGGTCGACAGCGCCGGAAAGGCGACCATCTCGGTTAACCCTGAAGACGCAATGATCTGGCGGAAAAAACCGAAAAAACCGAAAAAGATCAACTGGAAGACAGTCAACAACAGCCCATTTGATGAAATCTTCTGGGAAATCCGCTACGACCCCGGTAAGGGGGGCGGCTCGGAGAACTACTTCGGTGATGTGGACATTGAGTGCGGCGAAACGGCGAAAAAGGTCCAGCCCAACAAAAAGCCGGACTTCCCCTATGCCCAGTGGCCTTACTCGATCACCGTTTTCGCCTGTGTCGACGGCGCCAAGGGAGAGAAACTGGCAGAGGTCGATCCGCGAATCGTCTGGAAAGACTGAACCGGCCTAACCGATCCCTCCCACGAGGGCCTGAAAATCCGGCCGATTGCGAAGGGAGCGAAATTCGTCCTCCTGGCGGATCAGTTCCGTTGACTGACCGAGGGCAATCGCTCTCGAAAGCGCCTCGATGGCAGCATCGCCGTCGCCACACAACGAGAAGATGTACGCCAGCTGGTGGGCATTGGGGCCGGTGTTCGGTAGCAACTCCCCAAGCTGTGGAACCAGTGTCATCGCCCGACCGCAGTCGTTTGCCTTTGCCGAGTAAAACGCCAGCTCCGACAAGAACTGAGGGTCGTCCGGATCGTCAGCTACCCGCATCTCCAGGAGATCGCACGCCAACTGATACCTCTCCTGGGCCTCATCGGGCCGCTCGAGGCGCTGGTAGAGATCGCCGAGATTGGCCTGGTACATCGAATCCTGCGGGTTCAGCCGCACCGCGAGCAGATAATTCTCTTCGGCCCTCTGCCACCTCTCCGGATGGTCGGAAAAAAAGTATGCAGTCGCCAGATTCGAGGCCAGCCGCGGGCTGCGGATCGGTTTCGGCAGGCTCTCGTAGATCTCAATGGCGGCGGCCACCTCGCCCACCTGGAGGTTGTAGGTTGCCAGTTTTTCTCGAGGCATCGACGCGTTGGGAGGAGCGACCTCGGCCGCAGTTATGAATGCGTCCCGACTCTCGTCGTATCTGCCACATCTGGCGAGGAAGTTCCCGAGGTGATTCCACGTCGACCAGTCGTCGGGACGCAGAGCTGTTGCTGCGCGCAACGACTTCTCGGCCTCCTCGAGATCACCCACCCGCTCGTAACTCCTGCTCAGCTCCCGCTGCACCTCATCCGGCCGTGGATGTCTGGCCAGCACGGTCTCCACCTCGTTGAGCGCCTCTTCGTGTCGACCTGTCGTCCGAAAAATACGCGCCAGCGCGAGATGTGCCTCGGGCATTTCGGGATCGATCTCGAGAGCCTTCTCAGCGTGATCCTCCGCCTTTTCGATGGCCTCGCGATTGTTCTCTCTCCCATGGATCTGCCAGAGAGCCTCGCTCAGACCCACGTGCGCGAGAGCGAAGCCCTCATCGAGGCGCAGTGCCTGGCGAAAGTTGTCAGCCGCAGCGTCCGGCCCGTGGGGATCATCGATCCGGTCGAGAAAACGATGGCCGGTGACGTAGTAATCGAACGCCTGGCCCACCCCTTTGGGCTCGCGCGCGAACCGCCGGCGATCATGTGCTGAAAGTGGTATTGACAGGAAGGTCGCGAGATCGCGCGCCATCGATCTGGGCAGCCCATAGACCTCTCCACCCGGCGCCGAGTAGGTGTGGGACCACAGAACCATCCCGGTCGCGGTATCGGTCAGACTCACCGTGGTTTCGAGCCGGCTCCCCTCCTTGAGAATCTCACCGTTGACCACCGAACCAATACCGACTTCCTTCGCCATCTCGCCCGGGCTGCGGTCACGAATGCTCCAGGCTTCCGACCTGCCCAACACCTGCAGACCCTCGTTCTCCCGCAGACGGTTGGTGAGTCCCGCAGACACGCCCTCCGCAAGCTGGTCGAGCTCAGCATCGCCGGTGAGGTTGGCAAAGGGCATGACCGCCATGGTCCGCAGCGGCGCCGGTGGTTTCGAGGCGACTTTGCCGATCACCATCGCTCCAGCAATGACGACGGCTACCACCGCAACCACGGCGAGAGCCCATCGAGGGACACGGATGGCCCGCCGGTGGACGGACTTCTGCGAGTTGGAAATGACCTCAGTCTGCGGCTCGCTTCCGCTTCGGATGCCATCCCTGAGTTTGACGAGGTCGTCCTCAAGCCCACGCGCTGATGGATAGCGGTCCTCGGGGTCCTTTTCCAGACAACGTTTGATAACGCCGCTGAGATAGTCGGGCAAATCATCCTTGATGTCGCTCACCTCGGGTGGGTGGTGGCTGAGAATCGACGAGATCACTTCGGCCGAGCTGTCGGCGAGAAACGGATGCTTTCCGGTCGCCATGGCATAGAGGATCGTACCCAGGGAAAAGATGTCCGATCGTTGGTCTACGGGCTTACCCTTGAGCTGTTCCGGCGACATGTAGGGCGTCGTGCCCAGGACCTGTCCTTCCGTCGTCAGAAACTCGGTTTCGAGGTGGGAGTCCGAATGCACCTTCTTCGACTCCTCACGGCTGACCTTGGCGAGTCCGAAATCCAGGACCTTGAGCTGACCGCGACCGGAAACCATGATGTTGCCGGGTTTGAGATCGCGGTGGGTGATGCCGCTTTCGTGGGCTGCGCTGACTGCGTCGGTGATGGGAATGGCGAGATCGAGGAACCGTCCGGGGTCGAGTCCCTCCTTGGGGATGATCCGTGAGAGCGTCTCCCCCTCGACGTACTCCATGGTGAAGAAGGGAACGTCACCATCCTCTTCGACCGAGTGGATGGTGATGATGTTGGGGTGGTTGAGGGCCGCCACCGCCTTGGCCTCGCGACGAAATCGTTCGAGCCGCTCAGGGTCGGCGGCGACCTCCGGCGAAAGCACCTTGATTGCGACCTCGCGATCGAGCCGGGAGTCGCGGGCCAGCCACACCTCACCCATCCCTCCCTCGCCGAGTTTCTCGAGGATTTCGTAGTGGAGCAGCGTGCGGCCGATCATCTGGTTCCCCCGTCAGGATAGCGAGATCAGGCGCCGGCTTCCATGCGTTTTACCAGCTCCTTGTAACGCGCATGCTGGCGGATGTTGTCGAGGTCCGAGTCCTGTCGCATCCACTCGGGATCGGCCAACCCTGCATCGTACGATTTCTCGAGCGCCTCGAGGGCCGAGGTCACCTCACCGGCCAGCGAGTAGAGGCAGGCGAGATTGTAGAGAACCAGGGCATCATTACCAGCCTTGTCGAGAATCCGCGACGCCCACTCGAGGCTGCGCTGGCGCTCACCAAGAGCGGCCAGGGCGCTCGCACCATCGAGCAGCATCGGCACATCATCGGGGTTGAACTCGAGCCGCCTTTCGACAACCTGCACCCGCTGCCTGTTGGCGGCCACCGCCGCGGTTTCGCGGCCAAGTCGCGTATAGATCTGAGGCAGAAGTTGCAGGGCCCTGATCTCGTCGGGTGCCACCTCAGTTGCCTTCTCGAACATCTCCGCCGCGGTCTCCAGCCTGCCTGCCGCGAAGGCAACGGTGCCGTAGTAATAGTAAGCCTCGAATAGACGCGGATTCAGCTCCATGGCGCGCCGGAATTCCCCGGCCGCCTCGTCGTAGAGCTGACGCTGGCCGAGGGCAAAACCGCGCGCAGCGTGCGCTTCGGCGAGGTTGGGATCGAGCTCGACTGCCTCCCGGCTGGTCTCTTCGGCCTGTGCGAGGTTTTCTTCCGTGCTCTCGTAGTTACGCCAGAACTCGGTATAGGTGTCAGCCAGACCCGCCCACGCCAGCGCGTAGCCGGAATCGATTTCGATCGCCTTGGAGAACATCTCGCGCGCCGATTCGAAATCCGTGCGGGTTCGCCGACGGTAGTGGCCGCGACCCCGCAGGTAGTACTCATAGGCCTTGAAGTCAGTCGTGCGGTCGGAGTGTAGGGCCTGTTTCTCAACCGGGCTCAGGGTCAGCTGCAGAGCCTCGACGATGTTGCCGGCAATCTCACCTTGGATGACGAAAACGTCTTCGAACGTTCGGTCATAGGTCTCCGACCACAGATTGAAACCGTCGGACACCTTGATCAGCTGCGTGCTGATGCGAAGCTGGTCGCCAGCCTTGCGCACGCTGCCCTCGAGAATATTGTCGACCCCGAGGCGGAGCCCAATCTCCTGAATGTCGAGGTTCGTCTCCTTGAGCGCGTAGACCGAGGTCCGCGCCGGGATGCGAAGACCCTCGACGTTGGCGAGGGCGCTGATCAGCTCTTCGGTCAAACCGTCGGCGAAGTACTCGTTGTCGGGGTCGGCACTCATATTCGCGAATGGCAGCACGGCCACCGACGGCATGTCGCTCCGGGCCGCGGATGCGACATCCGCGTTGAAACCATCGGATCTCACGTCTGCGACAGCAGACGCCCTGCCGTCGCCACCCCCCAACCACCAGCCGGCGGCAAGGATGATGATCGCGGTGAACCCCGCGGCAGCCCACAACCCGTATCGCCGCGTACCAGTAGACCGTGGCGCGGATATGTGGACGGCCCCACTCCCCGTAGTCACCGAACCCGAGTCGACCTCGCGCCGCAGGCTCTTGAGCTCGTTGCGGACATCCTTGGCCGACTGATAGCGCGCTTCGGGGTCCTTCTCCAGACAGTGCTGGATGATGCGTGCGAGGTGTCGTGGCAGCGATTCGTTGATCTCGGTCACCGTCGGCGGTTCATCGCGTAAGATGCTTGACACCAACGCCGCCGCCGTATCGCCGACAAATGGTCGCTTGCCGGTCGCCATCTCATAGAGCACGATCCCGAGCGAAAAAATGTCGGTGCGGTGATCCATCGCCCGACCCTCGACCTGCTCCGGAGACATGTAGGGCGCGGTGCCCATGACCATCCCCACGGCGGTGAGTTCGGTCGGGATTGCGGTGAGAGCGGGGTCACCGGTCTCCGAATCCGGGTCCTCGACCAGCTTGGCGAGCCCGAAGTCGAGGACCTTGATCCGGTTCTCGCCGGTGATCATCACGTTAGCGGGCTTGAGGTCACGGTGGACGATGCCACTTTCGTGCGCGGACGCCAGCGCGTCGGCAAGCGGCACTGCGATTTCGAAGACCTTTGCCAACGGCATCCCACCGGGCGGGATGATGCGGTCGAGGCTTTCGCCCTCGACCAGCTCCATGGTCAGGAAATGAGTGGTTTCGATCGATTCAATCGAGTGGATAGTGACGATGTTGGGGTGATTGATGGCCGCCACCGCCTTGGCCTCGCGGCGGAAGCGCTCGAGCCTCTCCGGGTTGTCGGCCATTTCGGCCGGCAGCAGCTTGAGCGCGACCTCACGACCGAGCTCCGGATCTTCCGCCCGGTAGACCACACCCATGCCGCCCTCGCCGAGCATACCGGTGATCTTGTATCTCGATAGAGTCTGTCCGATCATTCCCCCGCTCCTCCGACCAATAGCCCGCTACATTTTTGTCAGCTGCGTAGCTTTACAGCATTGTATCGTATAAACAGAAACTCTGTCTCAATTAATCCACCGTGAAGAAAATTGATGGGCTGCGGGAATCGGCGCCATGCGTGGCACGACATATCATCCAAGAATGGTCGAGAATTGGATTGACCGTCGTCAGTTTTCGGGGAAATTCATGCGGCGCACGATGTCGTCAAAGCGGGGATTGTCACGGAGGGGATCGAGCCAGGGATGGATTTTGATCGTGGTCATCAACCACTCCTTGTTCCGATAGGCCGCCTCCAACTGTTCGAAAGCGCGCTCCGCGTCGCCGAGCGCGGCGTGGACCGCCGCAACCATGAACGATGAGTACTCGGTAGCTTCCACCTCAAGACCTTGCATGATCGCTTCCGCCTCAGCCAGCCTTCCCGACGTTGCCGCAACAAACGCCAAAGAAAGTGATGCCATGGAAAACGGACCTTCGGAGAGACCCTGCGCTGCCCGATACGCGTCGGTCGCCTCCTCGAGCCGACCCAGCCCGACATAGACGTCCCCGAGGGTCGTGTGACCGGCATAAAAGGTCGGATCGATCTCGATCGCGCGCTGCGCATAGGCCAGCGCCTGTTCCGCCTGACCCGTCAGGGTCAGGTTGTAAGCTATACATTCATAGGGCCGCGGCCATTGAGGATCGAGCTCGAGATAGAGTTGGCTTTCGGCGAATCCTTCATCGAGACGACCCAGGTTCCAAAAATGGTGGGCATAGTTGTGGTGCGCCTCGGCGAGACTGGGGTTGATCTCGATGGCAAGCGCGAACTCGCGACGGGCAACCTCCCACTCCCACTGGGAGTACTTGACGAGTCCCAGGGCGAGGTGGACCTCGGCCAGGGTGTCGTCGATCTCGAGCGCCTTGCCGGCCGCCTCCTCGGCCCGACGTTCGACCTCGTCACCCAATTCCAAATACAACCCCCAGAAGGCGTAGACCTCCGCCATCCCGGCATACGCCAACGCGTTGTCGGGGTCGTGAGCGGCGGCTTCTTCGAAGTGCTTCAAGGCCATCCGTGCCCCCTCGATGGACTCCTCCTTCAGACGGTACTGGCCCATTAAGTAGGCCTCGTACGACTCTGGATCAACCGGTGAGGCTTCTGCCAGGCGCCTCTCCTCCTGAGGCGTCAGCACAATCTGGATCTCGCCGGCGATGGCTCGGGCGACCTCGGCCTGCAACGCGAGGATGTCGGTCAGATCACGCTCGTAATTCTCTGCCCAGAGGTGCTGATCGGTTGCCGCCTCGATCAGCTGCGCAGTTATCCGCACGCGGTTACCGGATCGCACCACCGACCCCTCGACTACGGCATCGACGCCAAGTTCGGCGGCGATTTCAGGCAGCGGTGTTGTGGTCCCCTTGTACCGCATCACCGATGTGCGGGAGATGACCTTTAAGGCACGGATCTTGGCGAGATCCGCGATCAAAGCTTCGGTCATGCCGTCAACGAAGTATTCCTGACCCGGATCACCCGAAAGGTTGTCGAGCGGCAGCACCGCGATGGATCGGATGGGAGCAGTCGATGGCGCTTCACCCGGTCGATCGAAGAGGGCCGAGGGCGGGAAGATGACCATAACGGCAATGATTGTCGCGATGACTACTGCCAAAATGTGTGGCCAGCGCCTTTCGAACACGGGCTTCTGCCCGGCTTGGACGCTCGGCGATACCGAATCCATCGCGCCGAGCGTCATGCTGAGGTCGCGGGCCGAGGAGAAGCGATCTTCGGGACGTTTCTCGAGACACCTCATGACGACGTTGGCGAGCGCCGGAGACACGTCCGACGCCACCGAGCTGATCGACTCAGGGTCCTTGCCAAGGATGGCGGTCGCGACCTCCATCATCGAGTTTCCGCCGAAGGGCCGCCGTCCGCAGAGCATCTCGTAAAGCATTGTGCCGAGTGCAAAGATGTCCGTGCGTTGATCGCACCGTTCGCCCCTGACCTGCTCCGGCGACATGTAGGGAACGGTTCCGAGGAACGCGCCGGGCGAAGTTTCGAGCGTCGCAGTCGGGCTTTCGGTGGTGAGGTCCTGCTCGCCCCGCTTCAGCTTGGCGAGACCGAAATCGAGGATCTTGATGTGGCCGCCGCAGGTGAGGAAGACGTTCTCCGGTTTCAGGTCGCGGTGGACGATGTCTTTTTCATGGGCTGCTGAGATACCGTCCGCGATCGCCCGCGCGTACTCCAGCGCCTTGTTCGGCGTGAGACCGCCCCTCGAGATTACCTCGCGCAACGACTCACCCTCGAGGAGCTCCATGACCGCAAAGGCGACGTCACCCTCGGTTCCGAAATCGTGGATGGCGAGGATATTCGGGTGATTGAGCTTCGCGACGGCCTGGGCCTCGCGCTCGAACCGCCGAAGACGATCGGGGTCTGTGGCCACCTCTTCCGGCAGCACCTTGATCGCCACCTCTCTATCGAGCCGCTCATCGTGGGCGCGGAAAACCTCTCCCATTCCTCCCTCTCCGACCCTGGAGAGGATGCGGTAGCGGCCGATGGTCTTGCCTACGAGGTCTCTCATTTGATGCTAAATCTACGGTCAGATCGTATCGCAGATCGATTCGCCGAGGGGAATTCGCAGGATCCGACGAGACGCCGCGGCCGCAGAGGCCGCGAGCAACTCGACCAAAAAAATGAACTGTAGGCGTTTGAAGTGAGGAACGGGCTGTCCGGCTTCGCAGCTTTGCAGCTACGCCGTGACCACTTTTCATTTGACCATAGGTCGAATGAAAAGTGGCGCGCCGAAAGGGACTCGAACGTGGCGAGAAGCAGCGGTCTGTGGACGTAGCCGAAAACAAGTGTGATGGTTTTCGGCTTACGGCCACCCGCTGATTCCGACACGACGCCGCGCGCGACTTTTCGCGGCGAAACCAGAACGGCGTAAGCGGAGCGCGCGAGCAACTCGGCAAAACCAGCAGACCGATCCAAGTTGGAAAGGTGAAGAAGAAGGTGGCGCGCCGAAAGGGACTCGAACCCCCAACCTTCTGGTCCGTAGCCAGATGCTCTATCCAATTGAGCTATCGGCGCAGCCAAGGGAGGGCATTCTGCCACAAGGGGGTTTTCGGCGCAAGCCCAGAGCTAATTTTGGATTTCGGATTTCGGATTTCGGATTTCCGCGCACTCGCCCATTTCAAATTTCAAATTTCGGATTTCGGATTTCGGATTTCGGATTTGACGCACACCCGATTCGCCGCCAGGGCACCAGGAACACCAATGGATTGTTGAGTCATCAGAAACGGATTGGCGTTTTGGCGAATAGGCAGCTGGGAACCGGGCGAGGGGTTTGTGATGAGGCAGGGAATTGTTCAGCAAAACCCCTGGTGATCTACTGGTGGTCTTTGTGTCTTGGTGGCTTCAACGAGAGTCGGGCGCGGGCGCGTTGACCGGAGGTGCCTGGCATCCCGATTCGCCGCGAATCGGCGTGCCTGGCATCCTCTCGGAGAGCGCGCTCAGAGAAGGTCACGGTGAAGAAAGAGGCGCTGACCTGAGGACGGAGACGGGCAGGTGGAACAACGGACTGGCGAGCGCGTAGTATGCTCCGACGCTGCACAAGGAGGCAGAGTGGACGCGATTCTGGATATTCGAAATCTGTGCAAGCGATACGGGGACCATGTGGCGGTCGACGATCTCAGCTTCTCGGTCCCGCGCGGTTCGGTCTTCGGGCTATTGGGCCCGAACGGGGCCGGCAAGACAACGACGATCAGGATGGTGATGCGGATCATCGCCTCAGACAGCGGCACGGTGTTGCTCGACGGCCAGCCAGTGGATGACGACCGGCGGCGGATCATCGGCTATCTGCCCGAAGAGCGCGGCCTCTACAAGAAGATGAAGGTGCTCGAGCACCTGGTCTATCTGGGCACCATCCGCGGCATCCGTCCGGGCGAAGCGAAGAAGCGCGCCGCGGCATGGCTCGAGCGTTTCGATCTCGCTGAGTGGGCGACCCACAAGGTCGAGGATCTGTCGAAGGGGATGCAACAGAAGATCCAATTCATCGGCACCATCCTCCACCGGCCGCCGTTACTGATTCTCGACGAACCCTTCTCGGGCCTCGACCCGATTAACACCCGCGCGCTCAAGGACCTGCTGCAGGAAATGGCCTCAGAGGGCGTGACCATCGTTCTCTCAACCCATGTCCTGCCGCAGGTCGATGAGCTGTGCTCCGACATCTGCCTCATCAACCGGGCGCGGCCGATCCTCCTCGGCTCGCTCGACCGCATCCGGGAAGACTACGGTGGCAATACCTGGCGGGTGAGCTCGGATCTTCCAGAGAGCGAGCTCGCCGCCCTTCCCGGCGTGACCTCGGTCTACCCGCTCCGTGACGAGCAATTGCTCGAGCTGGAAGACGGCCGAGAGCCGAGAGACCTGCTGCGCGCGCTAGTCGACCGTGGCCAGGTGGAAAGCTTCACCCGCTTCATCCCGGACCTCGAAAACATATTCATCCGCGTCGTGGAGGAGGATCGAGCTCATGATTAATCGCATCCTCGCTGTCATCCGTCGCGAGTACCTCGAACGGGTCCGCACCAAGGCGTTCTGGATTTCGACGATTCTGGTACCGATCTTTCTCGGTGCCGTGATGATCCTCCCGGCCTGGCTCGCCGCACGCGGCGGCGGTGAGTTTTCGGTCGCGGTGCTCGATCTCTCGGGCCGCTTCTTCGACCCGGTCCGAGACGAGGTCGTGCGCATGCTCTCCGGGGACGATGAAAAACTCAGCGTGACGCTCATCTCTCAGGAACCGGGCCCCGACATCGAGGCAACCCGTGAAAGGCTCAAGAACGACGTCCAGAACAAAGAGTTCGACGGCCTCCTGGTCATCCCCGCAACCATGCCCGACGAGGGCCAACCCGACTACGTGGCGCCCAACGTGGCCGCCTTCAAGTTGTTGACCGTGATCGAGCGATCGGTCAACAACGTCATGGTCGCCGACCGGCTGACCGGCGCCGGCCTCGACCCCGAGGCGGTGCGCGAGCTCACGCGCCGGGTCGGCCTCAACACCCTCAAGCTCGGCAAGGGCGGCGAGGAGACCTCAGACCAGGGCCAGACCTTCATACTCGCCTACGTCTTCATGATGATCATTTACATGACGGTGCTGATGTATGGCATCTATGTCATGCGCGGCGTCCTCGAAGAGAAGAGCTCGCACGTTGTCGAAGTGATTATTTCGACCGTCAAACCATTCGAACTGATGCTCGGCAAGATCCTCGGCATCGGTGCGGTCGGCCTCACCCAGTTCCTTATCTGGGCAACGCTGATGGCGGCGATCTCGGCCCCCGGCGCAGTTGCGGCAGTCGGCGTCAGCGGCATGGAGCTGCCGGCGATTCCGGCGCAGCTCCTGTTTTTCTTCGTTGTCTATTTCGTCCTCGGCTTCCTCCTCTACGGCACCCTCTACGCCGGTATCGGCGCCGCCTTCGACACCGAGCAGGAGGCGCAGAATTTCCAGGGCGTGGTGACGATGTTCCTGATCGTGCCGTTGGTGCTGATGGTTCAAATACTCAACCAGCCCGACGGCACTCTTTCGGTGGTGCTGTCGCTGATCCCCTTCTTCACGCCGATGCTGATGTTCCTGCGCATGACCCTGACCCAGGTGCCGCCGACTCAGCTCGCGGCTTCGGTGGTGTTGATGGTGGGGGCGATTCTCTTCTGTACCTGGATCGTGGCCAAGATCTACCGGGTCGGAATCCTGATGCATGGATCAAAGCCGAAGTTCAAGGACCTCGTTCGCTGGGTGCGTGAAGCGTGATAATTTTTAATTTTGAATTATGAATTTTAAATGAATACCCATCCTCCCGAGCACTGGGGCGGGTGGGCGGAATTCAAAATTTAGAATTCAAAATTAGCGTTCGGGTTTCGCAAGAAACCCGAGCGCTTTGTCGGCTTCCGCGTCCATGACGACCTGCAGGAGTCGGCCGTCAGCCGCATCCGCGACCCGGATGACCCGCACCACATGCTCCATGTCGGCGAAGTCCGGCGCCACCTCCGCCAGGCAGTTGGCGGAATCGTTGAGGAAGGTGTCGTTCCACACCACCTCGGGGTCGTCGGGGTAGAGCGGCAGGTACTGGATTCCGGACTCCACGAGATCGTTGAAGAAGTGGGTGCCGAAGCTGACATCGGGGAGATACGAGCCTTTTTTGCGGGCGATCTCGACCAGGATGCTGGTGTGGCAAATATCGGCGTAGGTCACCGGCACACCGAGTCTGATGTCACCGCGGCTTCCCCACCGTCCCGGGCCCATGAGCAGGAATCGGCGCTGGGGCAGCGCCTTGTTGACCGCGCCGACGGCGCGGGCGACGCGCAGCATCTCCTCCCGCGTTCCGAGCTCCTCGTAGTCCCGTGGGTCGACCAACACCACGTACTCGAGGTCGAGCGCCTGGCCCATCTGGACGTAGCGATTGGCGGAGAAGACCTGGTTATCCTCGGCGATATCCGTCGGCAGCTCCACCCGATCCGCCATGGCGCCGCGGCTGAGAGCGCGACACTGGAGCATGAAAAAAGCGTCGCCGTCGTGCGCGAACTCGACATCGACCGGTTCGCCGAGGCCCTCTTCGAGGAGGTCGAGCATGGTCTTGAGCTCGCGTGGAAAGGGCGATTTCAGCAACCCATCGAAGGTCACCACCAGATCGTCGGGATCGAGCTGCGCGAGGATTCCAACCATCGGCAAGATCTGGTCGTCGCGGTAAATCGAGAAAATGCGGTTCATGTTCGGGATTGCGCGTCCGACCCGCCGCATATAGTCGGCCAGCGGCAGCGACTCGAACTGGCTTTCGCGCAGATCGATCACGTCGACGTCGTGCTGCGAGTAGCGGTAAACCTCGTCCGGACGCTGGACCGCGCGAAGGGCGGGCTGTTCGAGGGCAACCAGCACCGGGTAGTCGGTGACGGTGCGGTCAACGGCGCGGGTGCCGAGACCGAGCACCAGCCGCGCCATGCCGTCGGTGTGGCGAATTCGCGGTGACCACCGCATCTCGCAGCGCGAGAACGCGACGCCGGCAAAGACCGGGAAGAGCATGCCGCCCGCCTCGCGACCCACGACCTCCTGGATGAGGATACCCATCTGCTCCTGGAAGTCGATCAGGCCTCGCTCACGGCGATACTCGATCGGGTCTGGGTGGAAGATTGAAGCGTAGACCTCGGCGACGGCGTCCTCGAGGGCCGCCATGCGCATCTCGAGGGTGCCCTTGTTGGAGATGAAGAGACTCTTGTACTTGCCCGAGAAAGCGTGGCCGATGCGGTCCTCGAGCAGACTCGAGGAACGGACCACCAGCGGCACCTCGCCGATCTGGTAGAGCATCTCCTCCAGGCCTTTGTGAATGGTGGGAGGGAACTCGCCGCTCTTGAAGAGGCGCTCGACCAGCGGGTACTCCTCGCGCACCTCCTCGGAGGTCTTGTACTTGACGTTGATGAGCTCGTCGAGTTCGTTGTGCTCGATGAACTCGAGGATGCCGTTCGACGGCAGGAAGTAAGAAGTGGGGATCTTGTGCTCGGCCTCGAGCCGGCCCTCGCGCTTGGCCTCTTGAAGAATCGAGTGGGCGAGGATCGGACC
>Ga0316197_10002496_pt1 | contig 13163 bp, 11 predicted proteins | sample OudBiesiAoxic_MG_FD_204939 | JGI IMG/M metagenome (GOLD analysis project Ga0316197, IMG submission 204939) | Coastal sediment microbial communities from Oude Bieten Haven, Netherlands - site A oxic | ecosystem: Environmental > Aquatic > Marine > Coastal > Sediment | place: Netherlands...
AGTTATCGGCGATGTCGTGAATACCGCCAGCCGCCTCGAGTCAGCAAACAAGACCACCGGGACCATGATCCTGGTCACCGATGCCGTCCGGGACAAGACTGTCTCCGACATCGAATACGGCCGGCGCTTCAGTCTCGAGCTTCCCGGCAAGGATGGCCAGGTCGTTGCATACGAACCGGTCGCCCTCATCGACTGAGCCGCGCCGCCGCTCTTCCCCTGGGGTTGGGACTGTTAGTTGGTGCCGATTCTGTGCCAGCGCGCAGCCGCCCGAACACTGCGCTTCGCAGCCGCCCATATTGATGACATGGGGGCCAGGGCATTTCGGCCCTAGTTCCGGTCGGCAATCGGCGTTCACTTGGAGAACAGGGGTTTCGGGGGGAGGGTTCCTGGCCTCACAGGAGGTGGCCACCATGGTGAAGATATCGAACGCGATCCACGTGGACGCGGAGCCCGAGGAGGTCCTCTCCGGCCTCCTGGACGCAAGCCTCAACCCACCGGGCCTGACCATGGCGCCCGTGTACGAGGCCCCGGATATGGAGGGCAGCGTGTACGAGTGGAGCTTCAAGATCGTCGGGGTGCCTCAGAAGGGGATCATGGTCATCACCGGTTACGTCCCCGGCAAGCGCCTGTCGACCCGGAACCTCGGGGCGATTGAGTCGAACTCCACGATGATCTTCGAGCCGGAGAACGAAGGTACCCGGGTAACCATGAACGGGGAGTCCCGCCTGACGATCCCGCTGATCGGCCGGTTCCTCGACTCGTTCCTCGAGCGGGGGATGCTCAAGAACACCGAATGGACCATGCGACAGGTGGAGATGCGCCACGCAAAGAATGAGGCCACGGCCGCCTGACACGCGTCGCCGGCGCATCGCAGGTTTGGTGACAGGCGTCAGGTGAGGGGAACATGACGACGTCGCTGGTGCGCGGCTTGCTTCTGGGGGTCGGACGATCCTCGGTGAATTCGTGTCTCAGCGCGCGCGGCATGACCGAGCCGGGGCTCGCCGCCGATGCCCGGGCAACGTACGACCAGATGGCGGATCAGATTGTGTGGCCGGATCAGTCAGCGAACAAGGCCTACCTCGCGGTGATGGTGCTGCCTGTGGCCGCGTTGTACAAGACGTTGATCGAACGTGGGTGGGCGCGCCAGGACGCGGTTGACACCGTTGAGGCCGCCTTCCTGGCGACGGGAGCGCCTCAGCGCGGCCTCTTCAAGCTGCTGTTGGGTACCGACTTGGGACGGCGGATGTTCCTGCGTTCCCTGAGACCCAACTGGCTCTGGCTGACCCCGCCCCCGGCCAATCAATGGTACGTGACTGAACGATCCAGGACCCGGGTGACGATCGAGGTCACCCGCTGCTACCGATGGGATGTGTTCTGTCTCCTTGGTGTGCCTGAGATTGCCTCGGCAGCCTGCAGCTTCGAGGAACACATGATGAACGTGAGTCCTCACCTGCGACTCACGACCAGCTCCATTGCCACGGGAGCTGACCGATGCCGTTTCTGCTTCGAGCGGCAGCTTCACAACACCAGCTAACGATCGATACACCTGCCCATGTCGGCTGTCGCCTCAAAGGGGTCAGCGCAGCGCTTCGGCGGGTTCCTCTGATGGTGTCATCCATCCAAGAGCTCGCCGAGGTCGATCGTTGAGGGAGTGCGCCGCGGCGTCGAGATCGGCTTGGGCGGGGATGGACAGATCGGTGCCCTTCGGGAAGCACTGACGCAGCAGCCCGTTGGCGTTCTCGTTCGATCCTCGTTGCTCGCGGCTCTTGCGGCGACAGCACATGCGGGCGGGGTGGGGATAGCCGTCTGACGGTTCCGGCTGCCGGTTGTGGGGTTGGGCGGGCGAGTCGCTTGGCCCTTGACGGAGCGCGTGCGTTGGGGTGGAGTTGAAGGGTGGAGTGGTGGGCGCGTCGACTGATCTAGGGAGGTCTCCATGAGGGTTGAGAAGAACCGGCCCAGAGGGCGGGCATCGGCACGTCGTATGTCGAGTCGGCAGACGGAGAAACTGGTCCGCAAGCATGGTCATTGGATGCAGCGATCGGGTGGTGGGGTCGTCGACCGGTACGGTGAAGAGACCGCGGCGGTGATACGAGGGGAGATCCGCGACGAAACCCGGCAGCTGCTTCGCAGACTGCCGTACATCGGGGGCCGCCGCAACATCTACTCCAGCGACCTTGCGTTCTCGGCGTGGGCGCTGGCGACGTATCGCGTGATGGTCAGACACGACGGCAGCCTGGAGGACACCGGTGAACTGGTACGCGATGTCGTCCGGGCTGAGATCGAGCGAATCCCCCACGGTGTTCGTACGCTGATGGTGAGGTACCGCTTCAGCCGTCTTCGTCGGCAGAAACTGGAGCGGGCGGCCAGGCGGTCGCAGGCCCGCCGCTATCCGGGCGACTGGGTGTTCGAGCGCATCGATGGCCACGGGAAGGCGTTCGACTTCGGGATTGACATGACCGAGTGTGGCATCGTCAAGTTCCTTCATGCCGAGGGGGCCGACGAACTCTGCGCGTACCTCTGTGACATCGACTACGTCTCGGCGGAGGCGATGGGGGTCGGGCTTCGGCGCACCAAGACACTGGCGTGGGGTTGCGACCGATGTGACTTTCGGCTTTCCCGGGATACCGTGACGCCCGCTCTCTGGCCACCGGCATTTGTCGAGCGGACCTGCGGGCAATTGGAGACCGACGCGACAACTGCTGCGTCTTGAGTCCGAGCTTGCAGCAATCCCGAACCACAGCCTTGCCGCAAACAACACACACATGGCAGCTGCGTTCGAGGCCCGTCGCGATTGGACCGGGTACTCCCAACCGACACTTCTTGGGAGAAGCGTCGCTCGGTCATCGGAATCCGCACACGTCACCTGCTGCGACCGATAACGTATTCGCATGCGGATGAGACTTCTCTTGCCGGTCGGCGTTGTGGTGTTGTCATTGCTTGGGTTGTCGGAGCCGGCGAGCGCAACCGGCGGCGAGGGCGAGGCGTGGCCCTCCTTCACCGAGTCGAGCTCATGCGGAGCGCAGCGTGTCATCACACCCCATGCGGAGGACCCGGGATGGATGGCAGGTGATGACCTCCTCCGGGGTGAGTTCGCGGCCATGTTCGGCCGAACCGTGGACCAGGTCCGATCGAGCCTCGTGCGCTGGGAGGTGCCTGGTTCGTCGGAGGTGCTCACGATCCACGACCGCGCCCTTCCGGCATTCGAGCGAGCCGCCTCGAACCTCGAGGCCTCACTGGCTGCGGGGGCCGAGTACCGCATCGACCCGGCGTCCACCTTTGCAGCAGCCGCTCGGACGATTGGCGGCAACTGGCGGATCTCCCGTCACACCTTCGGGATCGCGATCGATGTGAATTCCCGGTCGAACCCACACCGTTCCGACAACACCCTCGTCACCGATCTCCCCGAGTGGTGGGTCGATGCCTTCCTCGATGCCGGGTTCTGCTGGGGTGGCCTGTGGATCGGTTCGAAGGATGCGATGCACTTCGCGTGGCAGGGACCGGCGTTTTCGGGGTACTACGCACTCCCGTCGCCGTACGAGCCTCTAACCGATGCCGTCCCCTTCGACTCGCCTTCGGCGGCGACGCGCGTCGTTCCACCAGCACCCCGGGGGACCTTCGCGACGATGCTTGCCGACGCCGACGGCAACGGGGCGCTCGACGTGATACGTCTCGTGGACACCGACGACGGCCTCCTCGTCGACGCGTCCGTTGCGTCCCGACGCCACGACGCATGCTCGTCGCGCCAGTCGCTCGTCGCCGGGTTCGGTGGTGTGTTCAGAGATGCCCACACCGTCGGTTTCGGCGACTGGGATGGTCGAGGCGGGAGGGACCTGTGGGCCGTCAGCGACGACGAAGGGGCCCTGCGTCTGACCGTGCGATGGAAGTACGGTGGCTACAGCGCCGAGACGTCCACCGTCACCAGCATCCCGACCCCCTCGGAGAGCGCATGGATCTCCACGGGCGACTATGACGGCAACGGACACCTGGACCTGTTCGTGGTCGACAGCAACCGTCTCACGGTGTGGTCGGTGGATCCCGACAGCGGATCAACCGCGACGTTGCTGTCAACCGCTAACCCGATGCCGGGAGCATCGGTCTACTTCCTCGGTGATGCCGACCTCGACCTCCGCCCCGACCTGTGGGGCCTCGACAGCCGTGCGGTGCGAGTAGCGACGGCATCGGATGGGTATGCCCGCGTCGCGGACGAGCACAGGCCCACCGGTCTGCCCAAGCATGTCGAGGCCGCGGCGGCCTCCGACTACGACGGCGATGGGAGAGTCGACCTCATCATCTTCGACGGGTTCTCGAAGCGAGTGTGGCTCGGCAACTCGCGTCTCCCCGACGGCTTGCCCCTGGAGGTGTGGTTCGAGGTGCCCCCGGAGGAGAGTGAATGCGACGCTCCCCTCGTGGTGTCAGGGCCGAGCGTCCAGGCCTTCTCGTCGAGCGGCCGAGTGGCCAAGGGTTCCTATGAGTGGCGCGCGGCCCATGGCTTCGCTGTGGGATGCGACCCGGAGGATGAAGGGTGCGAGAGCCCGATCGTGACCGGCACCTCCTTGGCGGAGTTCTTCTCATGGGTCGACGGGCTCTCGCCCGCTCCGGGGGATGTCGACCTCGCCGCGGCGCGTGCCGTCATCCGTGCAGGGTACGAGCTGCCGTGCACACTCGGCAATCCGGGTTGCTGGGACGAGCCCGTGCCGCGCACGGAGGTGTCGTACTACTTCGGGAAGTTCGTCGACGACCGCAGGGGCGGAACGCCGCAGCCACACCGATGGGTCCGACCCGAGGCGAGCGTCATCCGCCCTTGAAGGTGGGCGCAACGACATCCTGCTACACGTTGTGGGGCACAGCCTCGTCACGCTTCCAGCAGGAAGGGTGCCACCGCAATAGTCTGGCGCGACGAGAACGAGACCAGCGGCCGTCAATGCCGTACATCGCCGTGCGCTCGACGCCCATTCATAGCACGTACAAGCGGACATCACGACATCTGTTCGGATTTGCCGGGGCTAGGACTCTCCTTCGGGCCAGGAAGACCAGGTGAACGTATCACCACCAGCGCTCCTTGAGGACAGGGTGGGCTTGTTCACTTGGTGGACAAACCACGACTGGAAATGAACTCGACGAGCTGGCCGATCTCGATCTCATTCTCGAGGGGATGCCGTAGGTGAGCGTCAGGATGGACGCTGTAGTGGTTGCGCCGTCCTTCCTTTTCGTGCGACAGGTACCCGTCAGCTTCGAGGTCACCAACGATCCGTTGGGCCGCACGCTCCGTGATTCCAATACGAGCGGCAATGTCGCGGAGCCGGATGTTCGGTGTTTCGGCAATCAGGATGAGCACCCTGGCGTGATTGGTGAGAAACGTCCAGGTGCGTCGCTGTTCGGTGGTCATTGGTCTACTCCGGTGTTGTGATACCCGACCGCGTTTGCATGATAGGTGTGTCGGGTGTCGCCGACGCGGCGCTACCGACCTCCTTGCCCTCGTCGCGAACGTGGGCGTTCTTGGGTTGCGGAGAAGCCCCGACGCGGCTGGGGAGAGCCACGATCGCTACCGGGATCTCTGTGTGCTCCAGGATGTAGTGGACGCGATGACCCAGGTACGGACGGTTGGTGAGCGGACGATTGGAAGCGCCCACGACCAACAAGTCGAACTCACCGCCGTTCGCGAGAGCAACAATCTCCGCTTCGGCGTTCGATGCGACCCGGACCGTTCCCTCAACCGTGACCCCCAATCGCTCACCGAAGGCAACCGCGTTCGCTGTCACGGCCTCGGCCACTTCCAGGCCGTCGCGCTCGGCCATGTCGTTGAACATGATGCCCTGGTTGTAGGGGCGGCTCACAATGTGGACCGCAACTGCGCTGCCCCCTGTTCCCTGGAGAACGGCGAATGCGACCTCTTCAGCCGCCCTCGACGATCGGCTCGCCACGACGGGCACGAGCACACGGCTCGGGTGCTCGTCGGCCACCGGCCCAGCGGGAAGGCGCACTACGACGGTCGGGAGGTCGACCAGAGCAAGGATCCGATCGACCGTCGTGGAGAAGAGCCCCGCCGCTCCCCGATCGGCGGCGGAAGCACCAATGAGCAGTGTGTCGTATCCGAGGGCCGCCTCCCGAGCGATCGCGGCCGCCGGATCACGTGATTTCATGCGGACGACGCGATGCCGGATCGAGCCGAGACCGAGGTCGACCTCGCTGGGATCGGCTCGAGATTCCTCGCGTCGTCCGAACAGCGATCGGCGGGCGGGGGTGTCGATCGCCAGGACCGTGACATCGGCATCGTCGAAGGCACCGGCGAGCACCTGCGCCGCGTACCGGGTGTTGTCACCACCGCGGGTTGGAAGCAGAATCCGACGACTCCCGAGGATCTCTGAGGTAGCCCTGACGGCCTCCCGCTCGAGACGAGCGGCCTCCTCCTCGGGAACCTCCCAGCCGCGCACGACCCAGCGGAGCAGCTGTGGCGCCGCCATCGAGGTAGCGATCGCCGCAACCACCAGCACCGTATAGCCGGTGGCGCTCACGACGCCCACATTGAGTGCCACCAGCGCGACGACGATCCCCATCGCCCCCAATGCAGACAATCCGGCACCCAGGGCCAGGCCCTCCCTGCCCCGCACTCCGGCGAGGCGGGCACCAACCACCGACCCGATCATCTTCGAGCCGATCGCTGCCACCACCAGCACGATCGTCCAGGTCAACGCAGACCCGGATCGCAAAAGGCCGAGATCCACGCGGAGGCCGCTGAACGCAAAGAAGATCGGCGCGAACAGCGATGCCGTCACCACCTCGAGGATCCTGCGCACCTCCGGCAACTGGTGGCGAGTGGATGCCAGCAGGATGCCGACAAGGAAGGCCCCAAGGATCGCTTCGAGTTGCAGCACCTGGGTCACGATCCCACCGATGAACGCCGCCAACACGCTCACGGTCAACCCGGCGGTGACACTGGATCCGCGGTCGAGGACATACCGCATCACACGGTCGAGCAGCCACCGCCCCGCCGTGACGGCAATCGCCAGGAACACCACCAGCCCGCCGAACGACCTGGCCAACAGGTCGATCCGGAATCCGTCGAGCGCGATCCCCGTGAGCGCCGCCAGAAGGAGCCAGCCAACGGCGTCCATCGCCATGCCCGCGGCCAGCGTGATCTGCCCGAAGTTGCGGCGCAACAACCCGAGGTCCTGGAGGATTCGTCCTACCACCGGCAAGGCGGAGACGGACAGTGCCAGCGCGAAGAACCCGGCGAACAGCTGCCTGCGATTCCCCTCCCCGACGAAGCTCTCCGGAACTGCCAGAGCGAGGCCTCCCATCACCACCAAGGGAATGACGAAGCCGCCGGCCGACACCCACCCGGCAGCCTTGCGGAATCGAGCGATGATCGCCAGATCGGTCTCGTACCCGATCACGACGAGCAACAGAATCACACCGATCCAGGCAAGGCCGAACACCACCGCTTGGACCACATCGTCGCCGAACACCCATTCGTAGGCGTTGGGTGCGACACGGCCGAAGATGGTCGGGCCCAGCACTATTCCTGCGAGCAATTCCCCAACCACTGCCGGCTGACCAAACCGCTGGAACAAACCTCCCATGATGCGGGCCGTGCCGATCAGCAGCACCAGTTGCACCAAGAGCAGCAGAACCTCATGTTCGGTCAGGGGCGGAGAGGCCCCGCCTGTCCCTGCCAGACCGAACAGAACAGATCTCACGCCGGCACCTCGATTCGCGGCATCACGGTGCGTGCGCGCCCGCAACGGCGAAGGTTGCCCCCAATCGCGCCAACGCCGGTACACACCGGGACACCAGACACGCGATTGACGACATTCATATCGTGATACTAGTATCTGATTATGGGTGATGTTGCTACTTCCGGCGCAAATGGGCCTTCCCCGGAGCCGCCGTCACCAGGGGATGCCTTCCGCCGTGATGAGCGAGAGCGCCAACCGTCGCCGCCACTAGCGGTCGCGGACGCAGGCCCGCCCGACGTCGTCCCTCGCGTGCTCTGGACCCGCGGAGCTCAATGCCAGGTCCTCGCCAACGTCCTGAGCGGGGGTGCAGCAATCCAGGCCGGCTCCGACGTCGCAGCATCGTGCGTTCAGGACGGCGCGTCGCTCCTGGTCGCCCGACACCTCACCTCCCTCGACCTCTGCAACGTTGCGGTTCCCCACGGGTTCGCGCCCACCGAGACCAGCTCAATCGTCGCTGCCGTGGGCGGAGGCCCTCATTCGCGCCTGGCTGTCACACTCGCATACGTGCTCGGTCGGCAGTTGGAGTTGCCCGTTCGTGCCGTCTACGGCCACCACGATCCCAGCGAACGCACCCGGGCGCTCGCGGTCCTCGATGACCTCACGGCCCATCTACACGGCGTCGGTGGAGAAGCAATCCAGGCGCCCAGCCCGGCCGCGATGGTGAGCGAGCTGCCGGCCGGATCGCTCCTCATCGTCGGCGCTCCAGGCGGTTCGTGGTTCCAGCGTCAGTTCTTCGGACCCGGCGCCCGCATTCGGGCCAAATCCGCCGGCGGGACGATCGTCGTCAGACACTCGCCCACGCGTGTCTACCAGGTCATGCAACCTCCCAACGCATTCGGCCCGCACATGCGGGTCGCCGACGCCCTGCAACTGGCCGACACTCAACATCTCATCGTCGCCCAGAACGGCAGACTCCTCGGGCTGATTCCACGTGAGAGGCTCGTCGAAGCCGGGCAAGACCTCGAACTCCAAGACATCATGGAGAGCCCGGTCTTCCTCTCTCCCGATGAGGACCTCGACCATGCGACCGTGTTGATCAGCGACCATCCCGGAAGTGCCATCCCGGTCGTCGACTCCCGTCGCCGCATCGTCGGGACCATCACCGCCGCCGACCTCACCACCCGCCTTCCGCTGTAGAGCATCGCTCCGATCAGTCACCACCGATCAAGAGGATTCGATATGGACGGCCTCGTGACCGACGATCGTCAGCCCCGGTCGGGACCAGCCTCGGCAGAGAGGCCGCTCGTACTGGTGCATACGGGGCCAAGCGTCAGAAATCGCTATCTGTGAACACCAGGTGATTGCTGTAATCCTCGAGGATTCCGTACTCGCCTCGGAACTCGTACCCAAGGAAGTCTTCGAACAGGAAGATCCGTGGCGGGAGATAGCTCAGTGTCAGGAAGCTGATCGCCATCACGACCATGATGACCTTCCCGTACCAGTCGAACCGTCGAGGTCGCTGCGGCGCAGTGATGACACGGTACGCGACCATGTTGCCGAGGAGAACGCCGACCGCCCCTGTGCCGATCGCTCCCCAGAGTGTGCCTTCGCCATACATCGGCAAGACGATCCCGAGGTAGAAGTAGAAGGAGACGATCACGCCGATGGTCGTGACGAGCAGTGACAGCCCCTTGCCCCACCAGTAGTTGTTGGCGTAATCCTTCACAAAAGCGTGTTGGACGAGGGCGTAGACGAGACCGGGCCAGAAGAACAGCTTCAGATGCTCCCAGGTGCTCTCGTTCACCGACCCGAAGAGCGCCGCGAACCAATTGAAGCCGGAGAGTTCGTAGACGAAGTGCAGCGCCGACCCGGCGACCATGATCCACACGAACGCACCCGCCTCCCAGAGCGCGATCGTGCGCTTCTGAGCAGTGTCGAGAGAACCTCGTGGCGCATCCTTCGTGCGGGCCGCGCTCGTCATATCACGCCGAAGAGTATCAGGAGGCCTGTGGCCGAGAAGGCGACGCCGAGGCCGCGGAGGACGGAGGTACCCGAGGCGTACCGCTTTGCTACCTCGCCTGTGAGGACACCGAGGATGTGAATGAGCGCCGTGCCAATGAGGAAACCGAAGGCGTACATGGCCGGCCTTGCGACGTCCGGGATCTCGGTGCCGTGGGCATAGCCGTGGAAGAAGCCGAAAAACAGCACGGCACCGGCGATGACAGCCGTTGGTACCCTTCCTTCGCCGGCTATCGCGGCTCCAATGAGTACGACCGACACGGCGATTCCGACCTCGATGACGGTTTCGCTGAGCGACCCCTCGAATCGACCGAGAAGTGCTCCAACGGCCATTGCGGCGACAAACATGCCCGGGACGGTCCAGATCGCTCGACCGCCGATCATTGACGACACGATGCCGACACCGACCATCGCCAGAAAGTGATCGAGTCCGAGCACCGGATGCGTCAACCCGCCGAGGAATGAGCCGAACCGGATGACCTGGTTCTCGTGCGCCAGCGCTATTCCGGGAAGCAGGAGAACGAAACCGGTTGCCGTCACCGTGGCGATTACAACGCGCGACGTCACACTCATGCGGATACTGCGCCGGCGAGGTGTAGTCGTCCTGCCGATCGTCGGTCGTTCGTGGAATTGTACGTGCACGAGGCCATCCCCCTGCGACATCCTAGGCCGCCTGACTCCCCTGCGTGGCCAGGCAAATTCGCCGCGTGGCGGGGGTGTGTACGAGGGCGAGGGCTTCGCCCTCCCATGGCCGTCAGTCGACGCCTGAAGGGATTCGTGATTGGCGGGACTCGATCGTTGTTTCGGCGCTTGCACCGGCGAAGCGGCCGCCGAAGTACGTGCGGAATCCCCAGGCAGACAGCTCGTCCCCGAACAGGCGGTACTGGAGCGTCGAGGGATAGAGCTGCAGCAGGTACACCGGTTCTCGCCCGGTCTTCTTCGTATAACGGTCCTTCGTGTCGTTCCAGATTCCACCGTATCCGACGGCTTTGAGCCCGTGTTGTGCAGCGTACGCAACCGACTCGGCGACGATCGTCTCATAGGCGTGATGGGTGGCTCGAGATCGATCGAACCCACCCTCCGAGAGCTCGAGACGATCCCGGTGTCGCACGAATGACTGCAGACCGGTGAATCGCCCATCACCGGCGATCGTGTAGATGTGGACCGCATCCTCACAGTTCATGAAGAAGGATGCGCAGGTTCGTCGCGTGTACTCGCTGAATTGCCAGCGCCCGACGCCACCGTGGTGGCGATACGTGGCGTGGACGAGGTCAGCGAACCTTCGGGCGAGCGTGCGGTCGACCGGTCCCTCTCGAACGTGGACGGTGCCTCCTGACCGGGCGTGATCGCGCAGATTCCTTCGGAGTCGCTTGTGAACGGCGAGGAAGTCGTCGCCGGTGGCGAAGGAGCGGCAGTCGATCTCACCGATCTGGTAGTCCGTTCGGAGGAGTCTGTGCACGACCGTGGGCAGGGCGGCGCGGACGTCTTGGTCGATGCGCCCGAAGTACATCGCGTAGTACATCGACCTGCGGGCGATCGCACGCAATAGGGCACCCGCAACCATCGGCCGATCGACGTCTGCTGCGTAGTAGATCGAGGTGTCCCAGCCAACGTGATTGCCTTCACCGAGCATCTGTTTGATCGACACGAAGGGCGGCACGCTCATCAGGCTCGTGACACCGACAAGACCGCCATCGATCCTGTGGGCACGGAGGAGTTGGAAGAACCGTCCCGCGGGGGGCAGCACATCGAGCATGCTGGGGCTGATGCCGCGCCGCTCGAGATCCGGCAGGAGCAGTGCCCGCTCGCGATCGTGGAGCGGGCGTCGTGAAACGTGCACGTCGATCTGTCGTGTCACGATGAATAGCTGACGAATCGGGCCTTCGGCATCAGGGTCGAACCTAGCCGATGGCGCTGGAGTGGGCATGACGGCTCGTTCGGAGTGTTCCACACTGCCCGGCGAGGGCGGACTGGTGCCTTGATCAGCCTCCGAAGCCCGGGCCGACGCCGGTGAAGACGGCCTGGCACTCCTCGACGACAGCTGCGACCTCGGGATCGTCGACGTCGAGAGCCTCGAAGGGGTTCTGAAGCTCGCCGCCCGAGAACACATCGGAGAGATCCGGGTCGTCGAAGTCGATGCCGTTGTCGCGCATGCACTGTGCGAACTCCACCATTGCATCCTGCATTTCGGTGATGTCGAAGGCTGAACCACCGGGAGCGAATGCCGCGCCTTCGAGCTCGCTGATGCAGGCGTTCACTGCCGCCTCGGCTGTGTCGTTGTCGACATCGCCGAACGGCGTGGAGCCGCCGCCGGTTCCGAAACTCACGGAGCCGTCGGCACTCAGCCTTGGATCCGGGAAGGTGTCCACACCGTTCTCGCGCATGCAGGCGGCGAATGCGAGAAGCGCCTCTTCATCGTCGACCGAATCGGAGGCATCGGAGACGGTCTGCTCGAGCTGTGAGGCCGCGTTCTCGAGCGTCGCGACCTCATCCTCGTTGGATCCGCCGCAGGCGGCGACGATCAGTGCGAGGCCGATCACGAGTATGAGGAGTCGTCTCATTGCTGGAGCACTTCCCGATGGATTGTACCTGTGGATGCTCGGAGCGGCCGCCTCGGATCCCGACCTCGCCGGCTGTGCGCGGAAAACCTGGTCGCTGCGCAGGGAGGTCGGTTCTAGTCTGTGCATCGTGGTGGCATTCACGCGGGAGCAGCAGATGGGTGGCAGCGGCCTCACCTCACTCATGCATGAGAGGCTGGTCGAGGTCACGTCGGCGCCACTCGACGGGCGTCTCGGGGGTAAGTCGTTCGGGCTGCGATGGCTCGCAGACCATGGATATCGCATCCCTGCGACATGGATCCTCATCGATCCGCCGCGTGACGGAGCCGAAACGGCAGGGTTGCTGCGTTCGATCATCCTGCCGGAACGCTCATACGCCATCCGGTCCTCGGCGAACGTCGAGGACGGCGGTCGAGTGTCGTACGCCGGTCAGTTCACCTCGGTGCTTGGGGTGCGGGGCCTCGATTCGGTGTGTGCCGCCGTAGCCGACGTGTTGGCATCTGCGGACAGCGAGGGCGTGACGGCCTACCGCGAACACCAGCACGACGCCCGGACGGTGACGATGTCGGTGATCATCCAGGAGATGGTCGAACCCGTCGTCTCAGGCGTGGCGTTCTCGAAGAATCCGATAACCGGCTTGAACGAGACCGTGATCGAGGCGGTGGAGGGGAACGGTGAGCGCTTCCAGACCGAGGGGGTGACACCCGCACGGTGGGTCTACCGCTGGGGCGACATCGTCGAGCGCCCAGACGCCGCAATCCTCGACGACGGCCGAATCATGAGCATCGTCGGACAGGTCGCCGACATCGCTGAGGCGATGTCCGTTCCCGTAGACACCGAGTGGGTCTACGACGGCACCGACGTGTGGTGGGTCCAGGTGCGGGGCATCGGCGGTCTCGACGAAGTGACC
>Ga0316197_10002497_pt1 | contig 13163 bp, 9 predicted proteins | sample OudBiesiAoxic_MG_FD_204939 | JGI IMG/M metagenome (GOLD analysis project Ga0316197, IMG submission 204939) | Coastal sediment microbial communities from Oude Bieten Haven, Netherlands - site A oxic | ecosystem: Environmental > Aquatic > Marine > Coastal > Sediment | place: Netherlands...
TACCAGGCAAATCGCCTATCTTAGATCGATTAGATATGTCGATAACTCATCTGCTATAGATTCGAGAATAATGGACTACCCCGAGATTCCTGGATACACCATCAAGCACCGCCTGGGCCAGGGCGGCATGGCATCAGTCTATCTGGCAGTGCAGGATAATTTTGATCGCCTGGTGGCGCTCAAAGTGATGGCCGCCCATCTGGTTTCCGATCCCAGCTTTGGCGAACGCTTCCTACGCGAAGCGCGCATTGTGGCGCAGATGTCGCACCGTAACTTCGTCCCGGTATTCGATGTCGGTCAGCACGGCGATCTGCACTACATGTCAATGGAGTATCTGCCAGCCGGTGACCTAAAGGCAGCGATGGCCAGCGGGCTACCACTGACCGAGGGCTTACGCATTGCCCAGGAGATTGCCAGCGGCCTCCACTACGCGGCCGGCAAGAACTTCGTCCACCGGGATATAAAGCCGGAAAACATCCTTTTCCGCGAAGACCACAGTTCCGTTATCTGCGACTTCGGTATCGCCAGGAGCATGGACTCGACCACCCAGATGACAGTTGTAGGAACTGTAGTGGGTACGGCTTTCTACATGAGCCCGGAACAGGCCAAGGCGGAACAGATCGATGGGCGTTCCGATTTGTATGGCCTGGGTATCATCATCTACGAGATGCTGACCGGCAGTGTGCCCTATGGCGGTGACTCCGCCATTGCGGTGAGTATCAAACATGTCAATAACCCGATACCCATGCTGCCCGAGCACCTGGCCGCTTTCCAGCCGTTCATTGACAAGGCGCTGGCCAAGCATCCGGACGACCGCTTTCAAAACGGCGGCGAATTGATCGACGCGCTACAAGAGTTGGAAGAACAGGAATACGCACTGATTGAAAGCCTGACCACGGCCGTGCGCCCCGATGCCTCGGAGACGCGCATCATCGGGACTGCAGAACAGAAGGAACTCACTCGCATTCAATCGTTCGGTGCGCGAAGTAGCGCAGCAATACCGTCCGTATCAGGGCGTCATTCGCGCCGCGCCGGCAAACGCAGGCAAGCCGAGCATAGCAGCAGAGGGCGGGGCGTACGGTTCGGTGTTTTTCTGCTGCTCTTTCTAATTATTGCTGCCGGCGGGACCTACTGGTACTCACTGCAACCGGGCAATTACCTGAGTCAGATTGCCGATGGCAAGGTGCTGGACAGTGACAGCAGTCTGGGACAGATGCTCGATGCGGGACTATCCAGTCTAAAAGGCGATGGCGAGCCGGCGGTGACCGAGTCAGCCCCGGGGCCCGGGATTCAAGGCAAAGCGGACGAACTCAACAGACTGGCTGCGGAGGCATTCCAATCGGGTGCGCTCTACCAGCCGGATGAAGCCAACGCGCAGCATTACCTGACCACCCTGCTGGCTCTGTACCCTGACGACGAGCGCGCGCAGCAGGGAATAAACAGTCTTTATCGCGTCTACCTGAATGACATCAAGACCGCCATTCGAGCGGCCGACTTTGAGACGGCAGACGAAATCCTGGACCAGGCCTCACAAATCACCTACTACATCAGAAATCAGGCCTATATCGAAGAACAGGGCGAGCTGCGAAATGAACTCATCGTGGCGCAGCAAACCGAAATAATCGCCCTGGAACGCGAACGCGACATAGACGCCTTGTTGAATGATGCACAACAATTGATCGCCGCAGACAAGCTGACAACACCTACTGGAGGGAACGCCTATGATACCTACCAGAAAGTCCTGTCGCTGGACCCGGAGAGTCAGGAAGCGATAAATGGATTACGAGGTATAGCCGGTCAATTTGTCGAGCGAGCCCGGGTGCAGGCCGCTGAGCTGGAGTTTACGCCAGCCAGGGCCAGCCTTGCTGCGGCCGCGCAGATTTTTCCGGGTCACCCCGAGATCGAGCTGATGCAATCCGAGATAGCGCAACTGGAACTATCCCAGAGTGTGGAAGACAATACAGAACAGGCGGCGGAGCTCGTGGCAATTGAGTCAAACCGTGAGATTGAACAGTTGCTGAAAGACGCAGAAGTTGATATCGCCGAATACCGGCTGACCTCACCGGAAGGTGACAATGCCCTTGAAAAATTTGTCAGGGTACTGGAGCTGGATGCCTCGAATGAGGCGGCTAACCAGGGCATTGAAAATGTCGCGGTACGCTACATCCAGATAGCCCAGACCGCGATTACAGACGGCCGTCTGGACGAAGCGCAACGCTACCTGGAGCAGGCCAAGAAGCTATCGCCTGCCAACCCGGACTTTCCGGAAGCCCAGCGCAGACTGATAGAAGCCAGGGAATCATCCGATGGACAAGATGCGGCTAATGAGGAAGTCGCACAGCGACTGGACAGTTTATGGGAGGAGTACGAAGCCGATATTGACGCGGGCCGGCTGTATGCGCCGGGCGACAATTCGGCAATGCTTAAATTGCGCAAGATCCTCGAACTCGATCCCAACAATGAGACCGCTATTGAGCGGCAGGCTGCACTGCTGGAACTTATGGCCAACCGAGCCGAAGCCAAAATCAACGAAGGCCAACTGGATGAAGCGGCACAAGCCATAGACTACCTTGCCAGCGTCGCTGCCATGGACAGTGCACGCGTAGCGTCACTGAGGGAGGCGCTGGTTATTGCCGGGTTGCAGGAGCAGCAGGCCAATGGCGTTTTTTCCGGAGATAGCGAAACACAGGGCGCTGTCAACCAGACCACCCCGGTTGCTGTAGAGCCAGAGCAAGCTATCGATGCCGACTCAGACACAATTGAAAGCCTGTACTGAACAGTTCTGGATAAAGATCATGGCGTCCGTACCGGCCAGTCAGCCGATAGAGTAAAGCTCATATGCCACATTTCAGATTTTTTTTCGCGGCGTGCTGCATGGTATTGACCGCTATCGCACACGGTGACGATATTGCCCTCATAGACGAGACCCTGGATAGCTTCCACCAGGCGGCCTCGCGCGCCGACACTGATGCCTACCTTGACGCCATGACCGACAACGTGGTTTTCCTGGGTACCGACGGCAGCGAACGTTGGCAGGCAGAGCAATTTCGCGCATTCGTCAGCAACCGGTTCGCTACCGGCAAGGGCTGGACCTATGCGCCCTTGCAGCGCGAGGTAACCATTGCCCCTGATGCCCACACCGCCTGGTTTGATGAAAGCCTGTTCCATGAAAGCCTGGGCAACTGCCGGGGCAGCGGCGTGCTGGTCAGGTCAGCCACGGGCTGGAAGATAGCCCAATACAACCTTAGCCTGCCAATACCCAATGACCTGGTCTACCAGGTGGCGGCAGAAATCGCAGCAACCCGTTCGGGTGTGGCCGTAAGCCCCGCGAGTGCGGTAGTGGCTCCCGCGACAACAGACCCGGAAGCATCATCCGATGACAAGCCTGACAACTATAAGTGTTCTGGCAGGCGCTTCAAGACGAATCGCAAAGCGGGCTGCTAACCCGGTAACGAACAGATGAGGCTATATCGTTGCTTAAATATGCGCCTGCCCGACATACCAGGCTCTAATGAAATAGCGAGATAAGCCATGCCTGCACCTCGACCTTCAGGCTTTGTCTTTGTTCTGCTCACCAGCCTGTACTTTTCCCAGGGCCTGCCCGCGGGCCTTCTCGCCCATGCCTTGCCGGCCATGCTGCGTCAGTATCAGGTATCACTGGAATACATTGGCTTGCTCGAGTTGCTGGCACTGCCCTGGATGCTGAAGTTTATCTGGGCACCCTATGTTGACCGGTTTCATTTCCGCAGCACGGGACCGCACCGAAGCTGGATTCTGCCAATGCAGGCCAGCGTCATTCTGCTGCTGATTGCATTGAGCCAGTTCGACCCGGGCCAGATTTTCCAGGCCTACCTGGTGCCCTTTTTTGCCATCCTGCTTCTTTTCAATGTGTGTTCAGCTACCCAGGATATCGCCACCGATGGCCTCACTATCAAGCTACTGCCCAGTGAGTGGCGAGGGCTGGGCAACAGCATCCAGGTCTCTGGTTACAAGCTGGGAATGATCATCGGCGGCAGCCTGCTGCTGTTGGCGATTGACCGCATCGGCTGGCAGCTGAGTTTCCTCATACTGGCGGGCATGCTGCTGTTGCTGACCATTCCCGCGCTGGTACTTCGAGAACCGCCGGATATCAATGCGCCGGAAGTGCCGGCCTCGCGGGCCAGGTCGCCATTGTTTCTCTGGCACAGTCATCTCGCCTTTTTCCGACAACCGGGTATCGGGCTCTGGATAGCGGTATTGGTCACCTACAAGCTGGGTGACTCGTTCGGGTCCGGAATGGTCAAGCCCATGCTGGTCGACGCGGGCCTGTCACTATCGGCCATCGGCGCACTGACGCTCACTGCATCGATAGCCGGTATGATTGCCGCCGTCGCCGGCGGACTGCTCTACTACCGGCTTGGTCCGAAGCCGACCCTGTTATTTTTCGGTCTGTTGCAGGCTCTGGGAATCGGCAGTTTTGCGCTGATAGCGTCAGGCTTCGCGCAAATGACCACGACCTACGCTGTCATGTTGTTTGAACAGATCGCCGACGGCATGTCCACCGTTGTACTGTTTGCACTGATGATGGATCAGTGCCGTAAAAATCATGAGGGCGCCGACTACAGCCTGCAAACGTGCTTCCAGGTCATCCTGTCGGGGATTGTGGGAGCGACATCCGGCTGGTTCGCCAGCCGGGTTGGTTATGAAGCACACTTTATCGCGGCGGGGGTATTGGGTGCGCTGGTACTCGTTCCCGCCTGGTACTTTCTCAAACAGCGGCGACCTCAGAAATGGCGCACGAAAAACGCGTGACCAACGCCGACCACCAAACCGGGCGCGGTCATGGTCACAGCGCGGCCAATACTGCAAAATACCGTAACGCTGATTCAACTCATCCATCTGCCAGGGAACCTGCCCATGCCGACCATTTCGTTTGAGCGTTTCTATCAATACGAAGAGCTATCGGATTTACTTCATGACTATGCCCGCGAATATCCCGACCTTGTATCGCTTGAAAGCATTGGCAAGTCCTTTGAGGGTCGCGACATATGGGTGGTTACCCTGACCAACCGAAAAACCGGGGAAGCGCGGGACAAGCCCGCCGTGTGGCTTGACGGCAATATACACTCGGTAGAAGTAACCGCTTCCACAGCATGCCTGTATCACCTGGAAAAAATGGTATCCAGTTTCGGTAGCGACAAGGCAATCACACACTGCCTGGATACTCGCACGTTCTATATCTGCCCACGGGTAAACCCCGACGGGGCCGAGTGGGCACTGGGCGAGATGAACCGCAACGTCCGGTCATCCGTGCGCCCCTACCCCCACGAGGATGAACAGGTCGAGGGCATGAAAGTGATGGATGTGGACGGCGACGGCCGCGTCCTCTACATGCGAAAACCGGATCAACATGGCCCATGGAAATGTCACCCTGAGGAACCCCGACTAATGGTGCGTCGTGCGCCCGATGACTTTGAGGGCGAGTTCTACCGCCTGTTTCGCGAAGGCGAAGTCATCGGCTACGATGGTGCTATCGTCACCCACAACATCCCCCTTGAGGGGCTGGACCTCAACCGCAACTTTCCCGCGAACTGGGCACCGGAAGGCAAGCAGGTAGGCGCGGGGCCGGTCCCCTTATCGGAACCCGAAACCCGCGCACTGGGCGATTTCATCAGCAGTCATCGCAATATCGTGATCGCAGTCGCAGGCCATACCTTCTCTGGCATATTGCTGCGTTCAGGCTCCAATACCCCGGACCAGGATATTCCGGTCAACGATTTGCGTGCCTATAAAAAGATGGGCGAAAAGGGAAGCAGCCTGTCGGGCTATCCGGCAGTTAGTATCTATCACGACTTTCGTTATCACCCGAAGCAGAATATCGCGGGCGGGTTCGACTGGGTTTATGAGCACCTGGGTATCTACTTCTGGACAATCGAATACTGGGCGCCGCACAAGGCAGCCGGCGTGGATATGACCAAAACACCTTACTCTGACTGGTTGTTCGACCATGAGGAGGAGGATGACCTGGCGGTATTCAGGTTCTTTGACAGGGAGAGCCCAGGCAAAGCACATGTGGATTGGTATGAGTTCGAACACCCCCAGTTAGGCACGCTGGAGATCGGTGGCTGGGACGTCCTCAATTCGTTTCACAACCCGCCCGCGCACCTGCTGGAAAAAGAGATAGCCTGTTTTCCTGACTGGTTCGTATACCAGGCGTTGCTCACGGCGAAGCTGGCCCTGGTTGAAGCGAGCGCCACGCGCGTAGGCGACCGGGCATTCCTGGTCCGGCTGGTGGTGGAGAATGACGGCTATCTCTCTACCGCAGGCAGTGACAAGGCCAAAGCCAACGAGACGACCCGGGAGGTCGTGGCTGAGATTCACCTGCCCGAAACGGCAGCACTGTTGCGCGGCAAGCCATGGGAAGAACTCGGCCACCTGGAGGGCCGCGTGGCGATGATGGCCTCCCCGGTCTTCATGGCCACCGGCTTTGACGCAATGGACGGGCGCAGCAGCCGGGCGAAAGTTGAATGGCTGGTAGAGGCCGAGCCCGGAACCAGGCTGAACGTGAAGGCGCGCCAGGAGCGCTCCGGGATGGTTGAGGCAACCGTTATCTGCACATAAAGTGCCGCCCCGCAGCTGGCCAGCCCCCCTTTTTTAAGAGGGTCATGTCGGACTCAACCAGTCCCGGCATGATCAGTGCCTGGATTTCAACACCGGCACAGGTATTAGTGACGGGTGGTCATTTGTTGTGCTCGATATACTGCGGCCATGACAACAGACGCCACCGGCCGCACACGGGCACTCTATACCTGTATTTCAAAACGCGCGAGGACGTGTTACTGGCACTGTATAACGCGCAATTCGTGTGCTGGTGTGCCGAGCTTTCCGGCTCAGTTACAGCCGATATGAGCGATCAGGCTTTCGCAGGTCTGTTCTTCAAAACCATGCGGCGAGATCCGCTTGCTCTCCAGCTCCTGGCCCGCCTGGATAGCGTCATCGAGCACAATGTCTCTTTCGAGGCACTGGTCGAATCGAAGAAACTGATGATCGAGCAGCTGCAGCAGATGTCACCAATGCCCGCAGAATACTGCGTGGCATTCGAAGCGACTACGGTGCCGGGGCAGTAGCCCCGTCAAAGGCCTTGAGAACCTCGCGCAGCAGCTCCCAGGGCTCAAAGCCCTGATTCCCGAAATCAAGACCGCGCCGCACGATCACCAGTTCATGAGAGGGCACCACGATCACGTATTGCCCCCGGTTACCTTTGGCAGAATAGGCATCAGCCGGCACATCCGTCACATCATCGGGCACCAGCCACCACTGGCCGCCATAAAAATTGCCCTGTGCGCGAGTAGCGGGTGCGGGCGTGCGCACAAAGCGGATCCAGTCGCTGGATAACAGGCGCTGACCGTCCCAGACCCCATCTTGCAGATATAACAGACCGAAGCGCGCCAGGTCACGGGCATTGGTATACACCTGGCTGGAGAAGATGAAGTCGCCGAAGCGGTCCATGCCGACCAGTGTGCTGCGCATGCCGATTTTGTCGAACAGCGCAGTTCGGGGAAACGCCGAATAGGCCTCCTGCGTTTTTAGCGCCCGCTTCATGGCGTAGACAGCCAGCAGCGTGTCGTAATTTTCATAGTCCCAGTAGCTGCCGGGCTCCCTGACAAGACCGCGATGACGCATACCCTCTGTAGAGCTGGCACCGGCCCAGTAAGCCAGCCCCGACCCCGTCGCGTATTCCATGCCGAAGCTGTCAACGGGGTAAAGGCCAGACGACATATTCAGCACGTGGCGCAGGGTAATCGCCCGACGCGGGTCCGCTTCCGGTGCAAGCAGTTCCGGTTCCCAGTCTATTCCCAGCGACGCGTCCAGCTGCAGTCGCCCTGAGTCCACCAGCATGCCGACCAGGGTTACCGCGATACTCTTGGCCGTCGACCAGGTCCGGGTACGCGTGGTCTGGTCAAACCCTGTGGCGTAGCGCTCGTGGACAATGTCGCCCTTGTGCACTACAAGCAGGCTGATGGTGTCCTGCTCCGGCGTATCCCGCTCAAATGCCCAGTCGGAAGCGGCCTGAAGCGCGTCCTGATCTATACTCTCGGGGTGCGCCGTGACCGTCACCCGGTCGCCATTGGGCCAGTCAATCTGAGCGGGGTCGAACCGGGGATAGGGCAGGGTCAAGGCTGGCAGTGAATCGTCCTGCCTCAAGTCTTGTCCGGGAGCGGATACCACACAACCGACACCCTCGCGAAACACAGCGCTTACCGGTGTCCCCGTCGCTACACCTACCGTGACCAGCCTGTTCGCTTCATCAACCCGGTAATCACCTTCCGATGCATTACCCACTACTCCCCCGAAGCGCTCCGATCGCAGGTATGCCAATTCCTGGTCGAACACCTGGTCCAGTGTGCGATGGGAGGTAAACAGGCCATTACACTGCAATACTGCCTGCACCCCGTTGTGAATGAGTTCCCGGTTTTTCGAAAAGTAATCAAACTCTTCGTCCTGCGCGAAGGCCACTGCGCTGACCAGCAGGCCAAGGGTGCAATAAAAATGTCGTGCGGGTAACGTCATGGCTATTATTCTCCCTGGTGGATTGTGCCATGGTAACCGAATTCGACAGGGCGGTTGGTTTCGATAAGAATGTACGCTCGCAGCGATCAGGCGCCAACCGGGCGAACCCCTTTCTCAGGAGAGCTTATGAACGCACCGATAGTGAACGGACCCAGCTGGGATCTGTCCATTGCCTACAGTGGCCTGGATGACACATCAATTCAGACCGACATCACATTCGTCAGAGGGCGCCTGTCCGAACTGGCTCAGTGGGAACAGGGTAGCGCCGATCCCGCGATCATTCAGCGCGCGTTGACCGAGTCCGAGCGGGCACGCATCATCGCCTACAACCTGGCCGAATATGCAGGCTGTCTGCTGGCGGTCAATAGCGCTGACGAGGCCGCCCGGGAACTGAGCGGCGAGGCCGATAGGCTCATCGCTGATCTCGAACAGGCTTTCGAGCCATTCCAGGACCGCCTGGTTCGGATGGAGCCGGCTGAACTGGACGCGGTACTTAAGGGCGAGGATAGCAGCGGCCCCCTCGAACGCTTCCGCTTCGAGATAAACCAGCAGCGCAGACTCAGGGACACCAGGCTGAGCGTGGCACAGGAGCAGCTGCTGTCTGCAATGTCGGTGGACGGGCATGGGGCCTGGTCCCGACTGTACAGTCGCCTCACCGGTGGATTGGATGTCGAACTGACCTTAGCCGATGGCGTTATCGAGCGCGTGGGAATTTCCCAGGCGGCGAGTATTCTCTATAGCGGTGATCATCAACGTCGCGAGCCCGCCTGGCGCGGTATCAGGGCGCAAATGGAGACCCATGCCGAATCTATAGCGGCCATACTGAACGCACTTTCCGGCTGGCGGCTCAGCGAATACGACAAGCGCTCCCATACCAGGACCATGCACTTCCTCGACCCCAGTCTGCACGACAGCAGGATTGAACGCGGGACTCTGGATTGCCTGATCAAGGTCGCCTGGGACAACGTGGACCTGGGTCGAAAGGCAGCGAAATTGATGGCTGAGCTTTATCAGACAGAGCGCCTTGAGCCCTGGGACCAGTTCGCCGCGATGCCAGCGCCGGAGGGCGTGACTGCAAAGGAATACAGTTTCAAGGACGCTATCGATATCATCCGCGAGTGTTTCGCGGGTATTCACCCCGAAATGGGTGAGTTTGTCGACATGATGGTGGAGCGCAACTGGATAGATGCTGCGCCCCAGGCGCGGAAACAGCTGGGGGCGTTTTGCAGTGGCTTTTCCGCTCATCGCACCCCGGTGGTGTTCATGACCTGGGGAAACAGTATGTCGGACGTGCTTACCCTTGCCCACGAGCTCGGCCATGCTTTTCATTCGTGGGTCATGCGCGACTTGCCGTTCAGCCAGAGCGACTATCCCATGACGCTGGCGGAGACAGCCTCCATTTTTGCTGAGAGCGTGGTGCGTGACGCCCTGCTGGACCGGGCTGAATCCAGTTATGAAAAACGCCTGATGCTGTTCGAGGAAGTCGCCTCAGCCCTGTCTTTCCTGGTCAATATTCCGGTGCGCTACGAGTTCGAACAGGCTTTCTATGAGCAACGCGCCGCTGGTGAGCTCAGCGTGCGGGCACTGCGTGAGCTGATGGCAACCACCTGGTCACGCTGGTACGGCGACTCGATGAGTCAGCCCGATGATATGTTCTGGGCCAGCAAGTTACATTTCAGTATTGCCGACATAAGCTTTTACAATTACCCCTACCTGTTTGGCTATCTCTTCAGCAAGGGGGTCTATGCACTAAAAGATGAACGCGGCACAGCGTTCTACGCTGACTATGTCAAACTGCTGCGCGGCACCGGCTCAATGACCGCCGAGGACCTGGCCCGCGAGTATTTGCAGGTCGATCTCACTCAACCTGAGTTCTGGCAGGCCAGTGTTGATATAGCCGGCAGCCAGATTTCCGCGTTCGAACAATTGCTGCGCAGTGAACAGACCTAGAAGCGTCGCAAGCTAATATCTATGAGAGGAGAGACAAATGACTACCGTGATCGATGGCGTTGACTATGGCCCATTGCACCAGCTGATCGGCAGCTGGCGTGGGGAGAAGGGGCTGGATGTGTCTCCCGAACCGGACGGCGAAGACAAGAACGCCTACTACGATGAAATCACATTTGCGCCATCGGGCGCGGCCGAAAATGCCGAGGAACAGGTTCTGGTGACAGTTCGATATCACCAGTTGGTTCGCAAACGCAGTAATGGAAAAATCTTCCATGACCAGATCGGCCACTGGACCTATGAACCCAAAACCGGCGCGATCACACATTCACTGACCATCCCCAGGGCGGTCTGCGTACTGGCTGGCGGCAGGCTCGAGAACGACGGGGCCAAGACCGTTTTTCAGGTCGAGGCGACGGCCGGGAGCGAGACATTCGGCATCGTGCAGTCCCCGTTCATGCTGGAAAAAGCGAGAACCACAGCATTCAGTATGACGCTAAAAGTCGAAGGGGACGAATTAAGTTACGAAGAAACCACTTCGCTGGACATTTACGGGCGCAAGTTCGAACACACCGACGGCTGCGCCCTGCTGCGGGTTGTTTACGATTAGGCTGTCCCGCAAAAAGATGACGCGGCAAGCTAGCCGCCGGGTCACATTGCCAGAGCTGGCTGCTCTGCTATTATGAACCCTTATCTCTCATAGGGTAATCGGCAGGGCCGCAACTCACCCAATACGCACGGGAATACAAGAACGTGAATTTATTCAAAAAGCGCTGGTTCCTCATCTTACTTGGTCTCGGTGGTCTGGGACTGGGCGTCGCCCTTAGCTGGGCGGCCGTAGACACTATGATTCATGCTACCGGGGATGATGAGTTCTGTAGCAGCTGCCACTCTATTGCTCCAATGGGCGCGGCCTACCGGGAAGATATTCACGGTGGCAACAACCGCGCCGGCTGGCGGGCAACCTGCTCCCAGTGTCACATCCCACAGGACAATGCGCTGCATTACCTCTGGGTGAAGGGGAAGCACGGCTTGGTTGACCCGACCATGGAGCTTCTCAAAGAACCCCTGGATATCGACTGGCATGGCAATCGCGAACGTCGCGAAGAATATGTCTATGACTCAGGCTGCCTCAGCTGTCACCTGTATCTGCAGGAGCAAACCGAAGGCAATCCAAAGGCATTTCGTGCCCATCGTCGATACTTCAAGGATCCGGATGAGATGAACTGCGTGTTCTGTCATGAGAATGTCGGTCACCACCGTCTGGGCTACCATCTCGAAGCCATGGGGTGGCAACAGTCGGAATCAGAGGAATGACCGCGAAACAACTTGCTTGCCTGGGCATGGCCCTGCTGTTATCGGGTTTTGCAACCAGCTATGCCGCCGACAGCGCCATCAGTATTGCACCCGTGAAAACTCTGCGAATCGACCGCGATCTGAGTGTCCAGGGCAAAGCCTGTATTACCTGCCACCAGCAGGTGTCCCCGGGCCAGGTTGCCGACTGGGCCGACAGCCGGCATGCCCACGCCGGTATTTCCTGCATTGATTGCCACCAGGTAGCCGAGGACGCACCTCACGCGAGTCGGCATGCCAATGTGGAGGATACGCCGGTGTTTGTTTCGGCGCTTGTATCTCCCGCCGTCTGCGGCCGCTGTCACGTCGATGCCAAGGAGCAGTTTGATGCCTCCGGCCACTTTCGCGCCTACCGCCAGATCATTCCCAAGGACAGCCTGCACGCACTGCAGGAGGTACACGAGGGCCGCAACCATCCCGAGCTCTCCGGGGCGCCGGGGGAAACAGGCTGCATGCAATGCCATGGCACCGAGATCAAGCTGGATGAGGACAACCGACCCACAGCGGAAACCTGGCCCAACAACGGCATGGGCAACATCTACCCGGACGGCAGCACAGGTAGTTGCACCGCCTGTCACAGCCGACACAAATTCTCGATCGCGGAGGCCCGCCATCCCCACGCCTGCGCTTCCTGTCACCTGGGTCCGGACCACCCCAACATCGAAATCTTCAATAACTCCAAGCACGGCCACATCTATAACTCGGAAGGCAGTGAGTGGAAAATGGACAGTGCGCCGGACGCATGGGAGCCGGGTGACTATCGCGGACCCACCTGTGCTACCTGCCACATCAGTGGCATCGGGGAGTTGGCCGTCACGCACAATGTATCCGAACGCCTTTACTGGAACCTCTGGGCTAAAAAGTCAGAAGTGCGCGGCTCCGATGACGTCCTGAGCCCGCTACTGGGCGATGGCCCGGCCGGCCGTGAGAAAATGAAAATGGTATGCAATAACTGCCATACCGGCAGACATACCGATAACTTTTTCACCCAGGGTGACAAAGCAGTCAGGCTCTACAATGAGGCCTACTACACACCTGCCACCGCAATGCTGGATGAACTCAGGGAAAAGGGTCTGTTGAAGGAAAACCCCTGGACTGACGAATTCCAGATCACCTACTACTACCTTTGGCACCATGAAGGTCGACGTGCACGCCAGGGCGCCATGATGGGCGGTCCTGACTACGCGCACTGGCACGGCTTCTTTGAATTGCAACAGGACATGTACAAGCTGGAACAGATTCATGCCCGTCGCCTGGAGACCGGCGAAATCGACTGAGAACACTACTGTCGCGGGTGTGGCGGCCGCCCGCAC
>Ga0316197_10002498_pt1 | contig 13162 bp, 12 predicted proteins | sample OudBiesiAoxic_MG_FD_204939 | JGI IMG/M metagenome (GOLD analysis project Ga0316197, IMG submission 204939) | Coastal sediment microbial communities from Oude Bieten Haven, Netherlands - site A oxic | ecosystem: Environmental > Aquatic > Marine > Coastal > Sediment | place: Netherlands...
GTTGGCTTCACCGGCTCCTTGCCCGACGTCGCGGTGCCCTGGACCGAGCTCGAGGCTCCTGTGTTGGCGGTCGATGTGCCGAGCGGCCTCGACGCCGCAACCGGCGACGTGCCGGGTAAGGCGTTCACCGCCAACCGAACCGTCACCTTTCACGCGTTCAAGCCGGGACACCTTCTCGGAGAAGGTCCTGAGCGGTGTGGGACCGTCACCGTCGCCGACATCGGTCTGCACGGCGGGAAGGCTGCGATGCTGGTGTGCGATGCCGTCGACGCGGCCCGTCCTCCAAGGCCGCGCACGTCACACAAATGGTCGGCCGGATCGGTTGCCGTCGTCGGTGGCTCTCCCGGTATCACGGGTGCCCCGATGTTGGCGGCGCGAGGCGCCCTGGCCATGGGTGCCGGCTCCGCTGCCGTCGTGTGTCCCCGGGCTCTGCAGCCGACGTACGCCGCCCTCTCAGACGAAGTCATAACGCGCGGAGTCGGCTCAGGCTCCCGGTTCACCGGCGATGACGTGGATGCGGTGATCGAGCAGTCCAGACGGTTCGACGTCATGGTGCTCGGCCCCGGTCTCGGGCTCGGCCAGGATCGCTTCGTGGAGGGGTTGCTCTCCGAGTGGGACGGCCCGATGGTCGTCGACGCAGATGCGCTCAATGCACTTCAGGGCACCGAGGTGCTGTCGGCACGCACCGCTCCGACCGTCATCACTCCCCATGCCGGGGAGTTTCGACGGCTCACCGGCCAGGAGGCGGACTACCGGGTCGCTGCGGTGCTGCCGGAAGAGGTCGGCGTCGTTGTACTGCTGAAGGGGAACCCAACGTTTGTCCTCGGAACACAGGTGTGGGCGATTCGTAGCGGCGGCCCAGAGCTCGCAACGATTGGGACCGGTGATGTGCTCGCCGGGATGGTGGCTGCGCTGTGGGCACGCGGGCTCAGCGGCGAGGCGGCTGCGCGGTCCGGTGCCTACTGGCATGGGCGGGCTGCGGCCGACCTTGCCACACACATGACGGTGACCGCGGGCCTGCTGGCCAACGTGGTCGGCCAGTATGCCTGGTAGCCCGGTGCGGTGGCGGCTCGGCTAGCGTCACGGCCACGATGACCGAACGGAGGAGGTTGCCACGGTGAGGCCTTCGTGGGTCGAGGTGGATCTCGACGCCATTGCCGCCAACGTGGCGGCGATTCGCAATGAAGTCGCGCCTGCGCTGGTGTGCGCCGTGGTCAAAGCCGATGGCTACGGCCACGGTGATGTTCCTACCGCCGAAGCCGCCATTGCCGGCGGCGCCGACTGGCTTGCCGTTGCTCTCGTCGAAGAGGGACGCCGCCTCCGTGAGGCAGGGATCGATGCTCCCATCCTGCTGCTCTCCGAACCGGAGGTCGTCGACGCTGCGGCCGTCGTCGAGTGGGACCTCCGGCCCACGGTCTACCGCGAGGGCTTTGCCGATGCACTGGCCGAGGCCGCGGCGCAGCGGAGCGTTGCACCGTATCCGGTCCACGTCAAAGTCAACACTGGGATGCATCGGGTGGGCGCCGAACCACTCGAAGCGTTTGCGCTGGCCCGCATGATCGCGGCCGACGATCGGCTCTCGTTCGAGGGGTTGTGGACCCACCTCGCCGTTGCGGAGGAAGACCCCGTCTACACCACCGGGCAACTCACCGCACTCGATCGGTTCCGCACGGCGCTGGAGGCTGAGGGGATCGACGTACCGATCGTGCACGCGGCGAACACGGCTGGGGCACTCGACTATCCCGAAGGCCGTTTCGACCTGGTCCGCGTTGGGCTCGGCATCTATGGGCTGCGGCCGGCGCCAGGGTCCGGACCGGCGGTGGCGCTGCAGCCTGCGATGAGGGTCGTTTCCCAGGTCACACTCGTGCGGCGCCTTCCCGCCGGCGAACGACCCTCCTACGGCCGGCGCCGGCCGCTCGAAGCCTCATCGACTGTGGCTACCGTCCCCATCGGATACGCCGACGGTGTCGCCCGTAGGCTTTCATCCGTCGGCGGCGAGGTGCTCATCGGGGGACGGCGCCATCCGTACGCCGGCACCGTCACGATGGATCAGATCGTCATCGATGTCGGCGATCAACCCGTCTCCGTCGGCGATGAGGTGGTGCTGCTCGGAGAGCAGGGTGATGAAGAGATCACGGCGGACGAGTGGGCTGAGCGGCTCGGCACGATCAACTACGAGATCGTCTGTGACTTTGGGCCGCGCCTGCCGCGCCGCTACCGCAAGGCTCCCTCGGCATGAGCGATGAAACCCTCACCTCGGTTCCCGGTGTTGAGGTCGGTCACTACACGGACGTGCACGCCGCCACCGGCGTTACGGTGATGGTCTTTCCCGAGCCCAACGTCGCCGCGGTCGACCTGCGGGGCGCGGCGCCGGGGACCCGGGAAGTCGGGCTGCTCGGTCCGGGTATGAAGGTCGAGACCATCCAGGGTTTGGTGTTCTCCGGCGGGAGCGCCTTTGGCCTCGCCGCCGCAGACGGCGTCGTGGGCGCCATCGCGTCCGAGGGTCGCGGCCACCCCACTCCTGCGGGGCCGGTGCCGATCGTACCCGCCGCCATCATCTACGACCTGCTCATCGGGGACGGTAGCGTCCGGCCCGGACCCAGAGAGGGGGCCGCGGCGTATCGGGCCAGAACCGGCGATCCTGTGTCGCAGGGCAGCGTCGGTGCCGGTACCGGCGCCATCGTTGCGGGATGGCGCGGTCCCGAGGCGGTTCGGAAGGGAGGAGTGGGCTCGACGGCGATGACGGTTGGCGAGGCCACGCTCGGCGTTCTCGTCGTTCTCAATGCGGTCGGCGACGTCTTCACCCTCGATGGTTTGGCGCTCACGGGAGGAGCGCCGGTGCCGCCTCCGGCACCGGCCGGGATCCGGCCGATCGAACAGACCACGCTGGTCGCATTGGCGACCGACGCGGCTGCCTCCCGGACCGACCTGATGCGCCTTGCCGTGCGCGCTCACGACGCACTCGCCGTGTGTCTGCGTCCCTCGCACACCCGCTACGACGGTGATGCCGTCTTTGCGGTCTCTTCTGGGGACCGTGTGGTCGATGCCGATGAACTCGGCGAGGCCGCCTTCAGAGTCGTTGGCCGGGCCATCGAATCGGCGGTCACCAAGGCTCAATCCGTCGCCGGGATTCCCGTCGTAGAGTTGCGGTCATGACGGAGACGAGCGCCGACGTCCGTGCTGTGGAACTCCACGCGTTGGAGCAGCAAGCTCTCGGCTGTACCCGATGCCGCCTTGCGGAGAGTCGAACCCAGGTCGTCTTCGGTGCCGGGGACGCCAACGCCGATGTCATGATCATCGGTGAGGGCCCCGGTCAGCGCGAAGACGAACAGGGGCTTCCATTCGTCGGGCCGTCCGGCCGGCTGCTCGAGCAGCTCCTGGGCGAGATCGGGCTCGAGCGGCCGGAGGTGTACATCGGCAACGTCGTGAAGTGCAGGCCTCCAAAGAACCGCGACCCACGTCCCGACGAGATCGACGAGTGCAAGGGCTATCTGCGGGCGCAGCTCACCCTGGTCGACCCCAAGGTCGTCGTTACTCTCGGCAACTTCTCGTCGAAGCTCCTGCTGCGGACTGAGACCGGGATCACCCGGCTGCGCGGTCACGCCTACCCGTGGTGGGGAAGGCATCTAGTCCCGACGTTCCATCCCGCTGCCGCGCTACGGGGGAGCGCCCGGGTTCTCGAGGAGATGCGTTACGACTTCGGTCTCGTCGCCGACGTTGTTGCCGGACGGATCGAAGCGCCCGAACCCGAGTCGCGCGGGGTCGCGGCGGAGCCGGAGCAGGCGCCCCCCGACCCCCAGCAAATGGACCTCTTCTCATGATTCTCGAAACGCGGTCCACGTCACCGTCCGACACGCTTGGGCTGGGCCGCGCCCTGGCGCAACAGCTGAGAGCCGGCGACATAGTGTTGCTGGCGGGTCGGCTCGGCTGCGGCAAGACGCTGTTCGCCGCAGGGGTGGCGGAAGGACTCGGCGCCCAAGAACAGGTGACCAGCCCCAGTTTTGTCATCGTGCAGTCCTACGAGGGATTCCTTCCGATCGTTCACGCCGACGTCTACCGACTCGGCTCAACGGGTGAGTTCGACGACCTCGAACTGCCGGAGGCCGCCCGCGATGGCGTGCTGCTCATCGAGTGGGGGGAGGCCGTCACGGCGGTACTCCCTCCGGACTATCTCATCGTCGAGATCACCATCACCGGCGAGGAGGAACGGACGATTCGGTTTGCTCCCGTGGGAGCATGGGAGTCGCGTTCGTTGGGAGAACTCGAAACGTGAGAATCCTGGCCATAGAAACGTCGACGCCGTCGTCGTCGGTCGCCCTCGGGATAGGGGCCGATGTCGTTGCCATGGCGGCGCACACCGATCGTCGAGGCCACGTTGGGTTCCTCGTGCCGGCGATCGACTTCTGCTTCGACCAGGCCGGATGGTCGCCGTCGGACCTCGACCTCATCGCGGTTGACGTCGGTCCGGGTCCTTTCACCGGTCTCCGAGCCGGGATCTCCGCCGCCCAGGCGATCGCCGCTGCGGTGGGCGTGCCGATCGTCACTGTGAGCTCGCTCACCGTGCTGGCGCTGCGGGCTGCGACAGGCCGCCGTCGCATCTGGCCGATCGTCGATGTTCGCCGCGGTGAGGTGGCAACGGCGCCGTACCGCCCGGTTCCCGGCGGTGTTGTGCTCGACGGGGTGCCTGAGACGGTCACGACCGACGAGTTCCGGGCGTTGATCGACGCCGACCCGGATGACACGCTGCTCGTCGGCGATTGGCAGGCTCTGGCGGATGGAACCTTGCTGGGTCTGCACGGTGTCAAGACCGGCCGGCCCCGTTACCCCTCCGCCGATGTCATGCTCGAGATCGCGGCGTTGCGGGCTTCGCGCGACGAGTACGCAGGGGCTGAAGACATCAGGCCGCTCTACATGCGCGAACCCGACGCTCGGATCAACTGGACGGATTTCCGTGAGGAGGGAATGTGGCCGGGGCCTGCATCATGACGGCGCCGGGTTCATCCGCCATGACCGGTCGGCTCACCATCCGGCCCATGCAGTCCGGGGATATCGACGCTGTGGCGGGTCTCGAAGTAGAGGTCTATCCCCAACCCTGGTCCTCCAAGGTCTTTCGAGAAGAGCTGGCTCTGCCAAACCGCCGGTACGTTGTCGCGGAGGACGGAACCGGAACCATCGTCGGCTACGCCGGGCTGCTCCTCGTCGAGGACGATGCCCACATCACCACTCTGGCCGTCGATCCCCAGGTACGGCGCCGCCGCTTGGGAAGTCGCTTGATGCTTGCGCTCGTCGACGCTTCGCTCGCGGCGCATGCGCGGCACCTCACGCTCGAGGTGAGGATGTCGAACCTCTCGGCGCGGCGACTCTACGAGCGATTTGGGTTTGCGCCCGTTGGGATCCGGAAGAACTACTACCGGGACGAGGACGCCCTGGTGATGTGGGCTATCGATATCGACACCGAAGAGTACGAGCAGCGCGTAGCCGGCATCGAATCCGGTCTCAGAGAGGTGGGCTGACATGGGACAGCAACCACTGATCCTCGGCATCGAGACCAGCTGTGACGAGACCGGCATCGCCGTGGTCTCCGGCCTGGAAATACGCTCCACCGTGCTGGGGACCCAGACCGATGCTCACGCAAGATTCGGCGGGGTGGTGCCCGAGGTAGCGGCCAGGGCCCACGTCGAGGCGATCCGTCCATTGGTGCACAATGCGCTGCGCAGCGCAGGGGTGCACTCGGACGAGCTGGACGCCATCGCAGCGACCCAGGGTCCCGGGCTGTCGGGTGCGCTCATGGTGGGGTTCTCGTTTGGCAAGGCGCTGGCGTGGAGCCTGGGCAAGCCGTTCCTAGGGATCGACCACATGGAAGGGCACCTGTTTGCTCCCCGCCTCGAGCACCCGGACTACCGGCCGCCGGCCGTTGTGCTGCTGGCCTCGGGTGGCCACAGTCAGATCATCCACATGCGTGAGTGGGGCCACTACGAAGTGCTCGGCATGACGATCGACGATGCCGCTGGTGAGGCGTTCGACAAGCTCGCCCGCTTCATGGGACTCGGCTACCCGGGTGGGCCCGCCATCGACCGGGCCGCCGCTGAAGGTGATCCGGGCGCGATTGCCTTTCCCCGCGCGTTGCGAGATCGCCCCTACGACTTCTCCTTCTCCGGCCTCAAGACCTCGGTGGTGACCTACCTCGAGAAGGCTAAGGCAGCGGGTGATGTGCCCGCGCTCGCCGATGTGGCGGCTTCGATTCAGGAGGCCATCGTCGACGTGTTGGTCGACAAGACGTTCAATGCGGTGGACGCCACCGGGGCCCAAGTAGTTGCCGGTGGCGGGGGCGTTCTCGCCAACCGGCGTCTCCGTCGGCGGTTTGAGGAAGAGGCGGCGAGTCGAGGTGTCCAGTTGTACCTGCCCACCCCGGCGCTGTGTACCGACAACGGCGCCATGATCGGCGCTGCCGCCACCTACCGCTTCGAGCGGGGCGAGTATTCGCCTTGGAACGCCGACGTTGAACCCGGCTTGCGACTCGGACGGTGAGGCGGGGCTTCCGGCTGGTCCGGCTGTTGGGCGTCGACATCCTCGTTGACGGCTCGCTGCTCATCCTCGTCTTCCTGCTGGCGTGGTCATTGACCGTCGACTTCGGCGATCGCTATCCCGACCTCACTACCGGCGTCCGCCTCCTCTACGCCACCACGACGAGCTTGCTCTTTCTGGGCAGTGTGCTCATTCACGAGTTGAGTCACTCGGTGGTGGCGCGCCGGCGCGGTCTCGATGTTGTCCAGATCAGGCTGTTCATCTTCGGTGGTGTCTCCGAGATCCGTGACGATGCCCGCGGTCCAGGGGAGGAGTTCGCCGTCGCCGCTGCAGGTCCGCTCGCATCGCTCGTACTCGGCGGCCTGCTGGCGGGGCTCGGGCTATTGGTTACCGGCCCATGGGGGCGAGTGTTTGGCTTGCTCGGGGTCGCCAACGTGATCCTCGCCGGGTTCAACCTGCTGCCCGGCTTGCCGCTCGACGGCGGCAGGGTGCTTCACGCCGCGCTGTGGCGCTGGCGCGGCGACTCCGAGGCGGCGACTCGGATCGCGGTCGGTTCGGGTCGGCTTCTCGGGTTGGCCTTGGCAGGCGTCGGTATGGTCGTGTTCCTCACCGAGGCGGCCCTCACCGGCTTGTGGGCGATGGCCGTTGGCTGGTTCATGTACCAGGCGGCCATGGGGGCCAAGGCTCGCGCCGACTTTGTCGCAAGGATCGGTGGTGCCCGGGTTGGCGACGTCATGCGCCCGCTCGCGGCTGCGGTGGATGGCGGCATGCTCGTGGTCGAGGTGGTTGCCCTCCACGGCTTCGGTCAGCGTTTGCCGTCCTTGCCGGTCGAGGTGGATGGCCGAGTGCGTGGGATTGTCGGCGACCGCGAGATTGGGTCTCTCTCCGATGGGCAACGGTCGACCCGTACCGCAGCTGAGGTGATGACCCCCATCGGCCCCGCTGACGTCGTCGCGGCAGAAACCCCGCTCGAGACATTCCTTGCTCGAGAGGGCGGTGCGACCAGGCGGGCCCTCGTCGTCGCCGACGGTCGCGTCGTCGGAGTTGTCACCGCGCGCGAGGTCGCCCACTTGTTCGGCTGAGCGGCGCCCAGAAAATTGTTTAGCAGTCGGGAATATCGTCTGCTAGCACTCGGTTGCTGAGACTGCTATTCTTTAGCAATTGAAGGTACCGACTGCTAATAACGAAGAGGAGGAAGTCGGATGAATCTGAAGCCTCTGGGCGACCGCATCGTCGTAGAGCCCAAGGATGAAGATGAGGCCCGCACCGCAAGCGGCCTCGTTATCCCCGATACCGCGAAAGAGAAGCCCCAACTGGGCAAGGTGCTCGCGGTAGGCCCCGGTCAGTGGAACGAAGATGGTGACGAGCGCATCCCGTTGGATGTCGCCGTTGGTGATCTCGTCTTCTACTCGAAGTACGGGGGCACCGAAGTCAAGTATGAGGGCGAGGACTACCTGATTCTGTCCGCCCGCGACGTACTCGCCGTACTGGGTTAGGAGGACTCACCCCAATGGCTGCCAAAGAACTGAGATTCAACGAAGAGGCTCGTCGGAGCCTGCAGACCGGCGTCGACAAGCTCGCCGACACCGTCAAGGTGACACTCGGCCCCAAGGGCCGCAACGTGGTGCTCGAGAAGAAGTGGGGCTCGCCCACCATCACGAACGACGGTGTCACCATCGCCAAGGAAATCGAACTGGACGACCCGTACGAGAACATGGGCGCCCAGCTCGCCAAGGAAGTCGCCAACAAGACGAATGACGTCGCCGGCGACGGCACCACCACCGCCACCGTGCTCGCTCAGGCCATGGTTCGTGACGGGCTACGCCTCGTTGCCGCCGGCTCCAACCCCATGGAGATGAAGCGGGGCATCGAGGAGGCCGTCGAGAAGGTCGTCGAGAGCATCCAGGAGATCGCCGTTGAGGTCGATTCCGAGGCTCGTGACCAGATCGCCTACGTGGCGGCGAACTCGGCCGCAGACCAGACCATCGGTGATCGTATCGCCGAGGCACTCCAGAAGGTCGGCAACGAGGGTGTCATCACCGTCGAGGACAGCCAGACGTTCGGTGTCGAGCTGGAGTTCACCGAGGGCATGCAGTTCGACAAGGGCTACATCTCCCCGTACTTCATCACCGACCCGGACCGCCAAGAGGCCGTCCTCGAGGATCCATACATCCTCATCGTGAACTCGAAGATCACCGCGGTCCAGGACCTGCTTCCCGTGTTGGAGAAGGTCATGCAGACCGGCAAGGCGATTCTCGTGCTCTCCGAGGATGTCGAGGGTGAGGCTCTGGCCACGCTCGTCGTCAACAAGATCCGTGGCACGTTCGCCTCGGTGGCCGTCAAGGCTCCCGGATTTGGTGAGCGCCGCAAGGCCATGCTGCAGGACATCGCCGTCCTCACCGGTGGCACGGTCATCAGTGAAGAGGTCGGTCTCAAGCTCGAGAACGTCACGCTCGACCTGCTCGGCAAGGCACGCAAGGTTGTCATCTCCAAGGATGACACCACGATTGTCGAGGGTGCCGGAAGCCATGCCGAGGTTGAGGCCCGGGTGCGCCAAATCCGCCAGGAGATCGAGAACTCGGACTCCGACTGGGATCGTGAGAAGCTCGCCGAGCGGCTCGCCAAGCTCTCCGGCGGCGTTGCCGTCATCAAGGTTGGCGCTGCCACCGAGGTGGAGCTCAAGGAGAAGAAGCACCGCATCGAGGATGCCATCCAGGCCACTCGTGCAGCCGTTGAAGAGGGCATCGTGCCCGGCGGCGGCGTTGCTCTGCTCCGTGCCCAGGAGGCCATCGACAAGCTCCGCGGCGACACCGACGATGTGAAGATCGGTCGCCAGCTCGTCAAGGGTTCGCTCGAGGCGCCGCTTCGCCAGATCGCCGTCAACGCCGGTCACGAAGGTGGCGTTGTCGTCGAGCACGTGAAGAACGCCGAGAACGGTGTCGGCTTCAACGCCGCCACCGGCCAGTACGAGGACCTGGTGGCCGCAGGGATCATCGATCCGGCCAAGGTCACCCGTTCCACGCTGCAGAACGCTGCTTCCATTGCGGCCTTGCTCATCACCACCGAGGCGCTCGTCGCCGAGGAGAAGGAAGATGAGCCCGCCGGTGGCCACGGCCACCCCGGAGCCGGCATGGAAGGCATGATGTAACACAACAGCCTTTGATTCGGCCTCCGGCCGAAACAAAGACGAAGCGAAGGGGTTTCGAGATCGAACAGATCTCGAAACCCCTTCGCCGCGTGCCCTCCCCCGCCGGAGGCGGGGGAGGTGGGCCGGCGCCCTGCAGGCGCCGGGTCGGAGGGGGCGGCAGCGCGTCTGGGGGTGAGCCGACCGGGTCGCTTTGGGCCTGACCGTGGTGCGGCTCGGCGCGATCCGAGAGACTTGCGCCCGCGTTGGGGTGCGCAGGCGCCGGGTCGGAGGGGGGAGCTCCGGCGAGTCGCGTGGTTCGGGTGGTGCGCTGGGAGAAATAGGCGGCCCCCTCCGCCTCGTCGAGGACTTCTCGGCACCTCCCCCGCTGCGCGGGGGAGGGCGCAGAAACGTTCGACAGGGGCCTAGCGTGCCCTCCCTCGCCGGAGGCGGGGGAGGTGGGAGAGGGCACCAATGCGAGCCGCGCCTTTGTGCCCTCCCTCGCCGCAGGCGGGGGAGGTGGCCGAGCGAAGCGAGGTCGGAGGGGGCAGCCCCCGCGGGCCGCGTTTGAGCGCTCACCTACGCCGTTCCGTTACCCTGCAGACGATGCGGACCATTCGCGACTGGATCTTCACTATCCCCTTCCTGATTGCCTTCGGGCTCACTTTGGGGTTCTACGACCTCGTTGGCCGGCTTGCGTTGCGCCGTGGGCCGCGGGCGTTCGAGAGGGCGATGGCCTCGTTGCAGAAGTCGCTGGTCGGCACGTTCCGGATCTGCGGTACGCAGATCACGATCGAGAAGTCGGATCTGATTGAGCCGGATCGTGGCTATGCCATCATTTCGAACCATCAGAGCATGTTCGACATCGCGATCATCGGAGGGACGCTCTTCACGAACTACCCGAAGTATGTCGCCAAGAAGGAACTCGGCAAGTGGATCCCGAGCATCTCGCTGAACCTGACCCGGGGGGGCAACGCCCTGATCGACCGCAAGGATCGCAGCCAGTCGCTGCGGGCGATCAAGGAGATGGCGGCGACCTCCCAGCAGCGCGACGTCAGCGTGATGATCTTCCCCGAGGGATCACGCAGTCGCGATGGAGAGCTGCGCGAATTCAAGCGGGGCGGCATGACGACGATGCTCAAACAAGCCGACCAGCTTCCGGTGATTCCCGTCGCCGTTGACGGGTCCTGGCGGCTGCTGGTCAACAACCTGTTCCCCGTCCCGTATGGAACGAAGGTCCGGGTTCGTTTCGGCGATCCGATCGCCCGCTCGCCGGACGACGCCGACGAAGTAGCCCAGGAGGCCGAGGCGTGGATCCGCAAGACCCTCGCGGAGTGGCGCCCTAGCGGGTGAGCACCCGGCGGAACTGCCAGGTCGACAAGGTCAGCAACGCGACGCCCATGGCGAGCAGCACACCAAGTTCGCGAACGATGTCGGCAGCGGTTCCGCTGAGCCGTATGAGTTCGGAGTAGCCGTCGATCGCCCAAGCATGGGGGGTGACGTGGGCGATCTGGCGCATCGTGTCCGGGAAGATCTCGAGCGGGACCATGGCGCCTCCGAGCGCAGCCAGCAGCAGTGAGAAGAACACCGAGAGCCCGGCGGCCTGCTCGGCATTCGAGAAGGTGGTTCCGATCAGCATGCCGGCGCCGGTACCTACGAGGCTGAACGTCACCATGATCAGAGCCGCTCCGAGTGGGTTGCCCCACTGCACTTCGAAGGCCAGCGCGGCGATGCCGATGATGAACAGGCCCTGGAGCAGGGTGACCAGGTATCGCCCCAGAGTCTCGCCGCCGATGATGGTCCCCGCAGAAGTCGGCGTCGAGAACATGCGGCGCGACACGCCGAGTTGCCTCGCCTGAATCAGAGCAGCCGACGAGGTGGTGGCGGTGAGGAACACAAACATGACGAGGTTGCTGACGGCGCCCAATCCGAACTGGCCGAGGTCGGTCTCCTCATTGGTCCCAATCGTGGCGACCGTGACCCGGGGGAGATCAACGGCCACCGCCGCCGCTAGTTCGGTCGCCTCCGGGACGGGCCTGCCGGTGACGTCTGCGGCGAACCTGCCGGCACGCAGCGCAGCGGCGTGCTCGGTTACGGTGGCATCGACGATCGTCTGCACCTGGAAGCTGCTGGAGCTCGGCGCAGTGATCAGACTGAGTGTGGTCGAGGTCCCGGAAGTGACCAGTTCACCGTATCCGGCCGGGACGATCATCGCCCCATCGATTTGGTTGCGGCGAACCTGGAGGCGCGCCTCCTCCTCGTCGTCGATGACGATGACATCAAGCCCGTCGGCCGTCTCGAGACGACTGTTCAGGTCGGCGGCAGCGGCACTGTCGTCGAGGACGACGATTCCGATGCGTGGCGTGAATCCCGCTCCGAAGACGAGGCCGATCACCAGGATCAGGATCACCGGAAGGATCAGCACGAAGAAGATGTTGCTGCGGTCTCGGAACAGAAGCCGAACACTATTGGCGGCAATGACGAACGCTTTCATGACTCCGCCACCATCGAGCTCGCTCGCCACATGCCGATGCCGCCGAGGACAACGGCAAACACGAGGACCGCGCCGGCCGCAGGAAGGATGGCGCTCACCCCGGCGCCGGCCGAGAGATCTTGGAACCCATCCATCAGCCAGAAGTGGGGAGTGAGCCGGCTGGCAACGGCAAGGAACCCGACATCTCGCGTGACGGGGAAGAACACACCGCCGACCATGCCGAGCACCACCACGATGAACGCGGTGAGGGCACCGGCCTGTTCCGCCGTCTTGGCGGACATGGCGACGACGGCGGTCAGTCCCATAGCGGCAGCGACTCCAACGATGATCAATAGCAGCACCCCGAAGGCACCACCCCAGTTCGCTCCCATCAGCAGCGAGCTGGCCCACCACAGCACCACTGTGCTGGCAACACCGATCGCAAACGAGGAAAGCAGTTTGCCCACGAGGATCGACTGCCTGGAGATGGGGGCGGCGAGCAAGCGGGCCATCGTTCCGGTGTCGCGTTCGTCGACCAGGCTGAGGATGCCGAACTGCACAGTGAAGAACAGGAAGAACACGGCGATGCCCATCGCAAAGAACGTGGCGAAGTCGAACCCGGACTCCTCGGCCTCGATTCCCTCCAGCGTTACGGGCGTCGCTTGTTGCTGAGCGGCGGCAACGAGCGCGGCGACCTCGGCAGGGTCGATCCCATTGCCTGCGGCTTGGGCGGTCGTCACCGAGAGTCGTACGGCGTTGATCTCTTCGGCGAAACTGGACGCGATTGATGAGACGACCTGAGCCTCGATGGGGAAGTCGGGATTGGCGACCACGACCAATTCGGCGGGCTGGTTGGCGCCTACTGCGGCGGAGAATCCGTCCGGGATCAAGATCGCGGCGCTCACCGCACCATCATCGATCTGAGCGCGGGCCGAGCCCTCGTCGGAAGCGGTGGTGACGGTGAGGAAGCCGTCTTCCTCGACGAAGCCGAGCACTTGCCGGAAGCCGGCAGCCACCTCGCCTCCGTCGGCGTCGTAGAC
>Ga0316197_10002500_pt1 | contig 13159 bp, 14 predicted proteins | sample OudBiesiAoxic_MG_FD_204939 | JGI IMG/M metagenome (GOLD analysis project Ga0316197, IMG submission 204939) | Coastal sediment microbial communities from Oude Bieten Haven, Netherlands - site A oxic | ecosystem: Environmental > Aquatic > Marine > Coastal > Sediment | place: Netherlands...
GCAAAGCATAGGCTGCGTCTGGGCAATTATCTTCCATACGCTGCAGTATTTCGCTGTAGTCTGCCCGACGGACAATCCGTTTGACGACCGTGCTTGGGATCTCTTCCCAGGCGCACATGTCCCACTGCTTGGCTTCTGCAGCTGTCGGCGTCGCAAGGGAAAACGCGCTTGCCGTTAAAAGAACGATACCGGTTATTGGGAGTGTGTTGAATTTCATGACTGAACCTTATGCACTTGTAAAAACTTGAACCGAAACCGCCTGAATGCTTCCCAGACCGGGTCTCTGACAACCTAACCAAGAATGACCGTCGTCAGTTTGGCCGAGTACCCGGAGGGTTTCCCTGCAGCACAAAACCAACCAGCGACAGTTGTTGCAGAACGCTACAGATATTGGATCGCATCGCGGGCCGAGCAGTGGCACTGTCAATCTCTATTTGTGATCTGAGCTCCGGGAGGCTTGAATGGACCGCCGCGAGCGCATCGCTCCCGGCACCCTTCAAGCCTTCACCGTGAACATCAATTGTCTTTTTCAAAACAAACATGGAACAACTGTCCTACTCGTTACTCTTTAAAATGCCGCAAAAACACACGGCTTACTCGTTACTTACTTTGGTGTACCGAAACTACACTCGGTACTCTTCACTTATAGGTGACCGGCCAGTGACCGAACAATTCACTAAAAACTTTACGCGATTAGCACATTTATGTTTCGTTATTGGGTGATTTATTCACCATCTATTTGAGGCAGCTTATGCGCTGTTAAATAATTGAAAAATTTAACTAATTTTATATCCAGTTTTTGACGCCACCGTTCGCCGTAATTCTGCCATGATTTAGACAGGTTTGCGCCATGAAATGACCTTTGAAACGGCACTTTCCGCAACCTTTCGCGGCGCAAAATCCGTGCCTCGGGTCACCGCCAGCACTGCGCGCACCAGTATTTTGCCCATTGTGGTGCGCGGTATCCAAGCGTGATTCACCAGCGCCAGACATGTGGTCGCACCTTTTCCGCCACGTTGCGGTCTTTCGTTTTTCTTGGGGATGAACCGATGGCCAAGGCCTTTTGGTCTGTGACTGGCCGGGATTGTTAGGACAAATGTGTTCAGACAGCCCGAATTGCCCGGATTGACATATTCTTTCCTTAAATTCTTCATGCGGTCGCCGTGTTTGACAGCATCATGTCCAGTTGATGGCGATCCTGTGTTGGAACGCTCGGCACTTCTGAAAAGCTTGCCCAAGTGTCGCTGCCGCGTTTCAAAACTATCAGTTGGCCGAAAACACCTTTCGCGTTCCGGGGGGGACAAGATGCTTGAAACGAATAGAAAACATATCGAGCTTTTGTGCGATATGGCGTCATGCGCCAGAGGTCGTACACAGTGGTTGCGGGTCTGTCCCATCGACCCGCAGAGCGCGTGAACGGTGTCGACCGGTTGTCTCGATACAGGCTTGAGGGGCCGCCCGATATTCGTTGCGACGATGAGGGGCTGGTCGATGCCGTTCACAACAACAACTTTGAGTCACCAGTGCAAATCTGTGGACGGTTTCCACGCAACAATGCACGAGTTTAAGCGATGACAAAATCACTCAACGAAAATGACAGCGCCCACTTCTTGGCGCAAGAAGACGGGGCTGCGACACCATTTGCTATTTTGCTTCTGTGCACGTTCATCGCGATTGGTGGCCTCGCTGTGGACTTCAACAAGGCAGTATCCGAGCGGACGCAAATGCAACTCGCAACCGACACGGCGGCGCATGCCGCGGCCTATACATGGGAGTTCAAGGATGTCGGTTTTTCCACGACAACTGCGCTGGCGACGACCAACGGTATGTTGCCGGATATCGCCTATCGCGATGCTTTGCTCGCTGACGATATTGAATACGGGTTCTGGGATCCGGCCACGCTGACGTTCACAATCGATCCCACTTTTGTAGAAGACAAAGACGACCCGTTGCGCAGCGCTGTACGTGCCACAGCGGCGTTGGAGCCCGGCCGCTTTAACCAGTCCAGAAATATCCTTCTTTCGATTATCGGTCGTGATGAATTTTCGATCCGGACTGAAACGGTATACACAACATATTACCCGCCGTGCTTTACCGAAGGGTTCGTGGCGGATGATGTTGTGAACATGCAGTCAAACGGCGCATACCTCGACAACTTTTGCATCCATTCCAATACATATGTCACCTTGAACCAGAACAACTATTTTGAAGGTGGCACGGTTGTATCTATGCCAAGCCTGGCTGATCTTGATATTCCAGCGTCCGGTTTTGAGAAGAACGAAGGGTTACAAGCGGCTTTGAGACAGGGCGCATATCGTTTGCGGATTCTCGCCCAGATGCCATTGATGTACGACAGCCTGCGCGCGGGCGAGCATGAGTATGCCGAAATAGCGGGTGTCACGCAGACAACCCCTGCTTTGTATCCCATCAATTACGCGAGCAACGGCAACCAAGGGCCCAGCGAGGACGAAATCCAAGCAGCGGTCACCGCAATGGAGAGCACGGGCGACACAAGTCTCATTGATGCTCTGCCGCGCATGAACAGCGCAGACACAGGCAAGAAAACAATGACGCCCATGCATTTTACCCCCCGCAACCGGATTTTCCGGGCCGAATGCACAGGTAACGGGGACATCACACTGACTGCGGGCCACTACAAAGACTTTGTTATGGTAACCGACTGTCCGATCAACTTTTCCAACGGTGTCATTCTCGACGGTGTTTTGATCGCGACAGAAGCCGACGTATCGGGTTCGCATTTGCAAATCGGAATGAACGACAACTGCACCCCAGGTGGTAACGCGGGTGTCTGGACGATGGGCGATTTCCGCGTGGCGTCCGGAATGCAAGGCTACGGGGCGCAGATCCTCGCTTGGGGTGATGTGGATTTCACGGCGAATGCGAACGGGCTCGAAGGTATATCAGTCGTTGCTTATGGTAGCATCGATGGCACAAGCAATGGCGAGGTTGGATTTTGCTCTGGGGAGGGCATCGAAGATTTCGTCGCAGCGCGTTACTTCAGAATGGTCAAATAGGTCGCTTGAGCACAGGGATAGCGACATTGGTCGTTCCTGTGCTCATCAAGGAGAAAGGATAAACCGACATGACACGGTTTTTATCGATCGCCGATCAAACCGAAAAGCTTGAGAAACGTCGCATGGGACTGATGGTTCTGACTATTGCTGTGGCGGCTTATATCGGCTCTCAGGCCATCGCAGAGAGTGGCGTGCCACTGATCGTATTGATAGGGCCTGAAGTGTTCGGACAGCTATAGAAACACGCAACGCACCCTAGCGGGTCATCCCCCAATATCGATGTTTTTGCAGCAGGCTGCATTTGAATGGAGAACCTTAGGAGTGATTGTGCCGGCTATAGCTTCATGATAGCGCAAGACCGATGTTCAAAGGGGATGAGTATGTTCAAATTCTTCAGCTTCGCACTGCTTATTGTCAGCCTTTTTTGGGCTGTGCCAGACGCGGCCATTGCGAAAGACAAGGCAAAGCCAGAGCACGCGCAAGGCAACGGTAAAGGAAATAAGGCCAAGTTTGATAACCCGGGAAAAGGGCCCAAAGCTGTGCCGCCCGGTCAAATCAAAAGATACACCAGAGGCGCAAAAATTCCTGATGGGGTCGATTGGGATGACATCGAAGATCTCTCTAAGTGGAAACTGTCTCCACCGGGGAAAGGGAACAAATACATCAGGGTAGACAACGAGATCCTCGAGATCGCGGAAGACACACAAACGGTTGTAGATGCCATTGGCATCGTGGACGACCTGCTGCGATAGGTTTTGATCGACACGCGCCGTGCGCGGCCGCGCGTCTACCTTTGCCGCTCTGCAACTCTCTTACAACGTCGTGTGACTAGGGTTCTCCGGAATATACTGTTCCGGCGAAACGATCACGGAACGGCGGATTGGCGATATGACGTTGCGGGGCGCTCAAAGAGATGTGAGTGCCCCGCCTTATAGGATAATTTCAACACGGTAGTCTGCTCCGCGTGCTGATGCGGTTATACAACCTTCACGGTAAGTGCCCCGACGCCCTCAATCGTCGCTTCCATAACGTCGCCGGCAACAACAGCGTTCACTCCTGATGGCGTACCCGCCATAATGACGTCTCCTGCCTGCAGTTCAAAATACTCTGACAGGTATGAGATCATTTCTGGTACTTTCCAGATCATCTGGTTCAGATCGCCTTCCTGCCGCAACTCTCCGTTCACCTCTAGCGCGATGCGCCCTTGGTCAGGGTGACCAACCTCAGAGACCGGATAAAGCGGCCCGACAGGCCCCGAGCGTTCAAAAGCTTTGCCTATTTCCCACGGACGCCCCATCTTTTTCATTTCGCCCTGCAGGTCGCGACGGGTCATATCAAGCGACACGCCATAGCCCCAGACATGATCCAGTGCATCATCAAGTGAAATGTTCGTACCACCGGATTTCAGGCCGACAAGCAGTTCCACCTCATGATGCACATCGGACGTATGCGGAGGATAAGGAAATTCGCCGGATGCATCTAGGTTATTGGGGTTTTTCTGGAAAAAGAAAGGTGGCTCGCGGTCGGGATCATGCCCCATTTCAACAGCGTGCGCCGCAAAATTACGTCCGATGCAGTAAACGCGCCGCACCGGGAATGTCCCACCGTTATGGGTGGGTATAACGTGCACCTGCGGTGCTGAAATTACATGATCGGACATAGTTCTTCTCCTAAGCGAAAGACTGTCAAAGGTCTGGTGTCGGTGCCATCTCACTGACAAACACACAGGCGGTTCCATTCGACGCGTAATAGGGACGGTTTAGTGAAGCGATCGTGTTACTTTGGCAAGTGCTCTCAACGGCGGTACTGTCAACCATTTTCATGATTGGTTGGGGTCGGGTGCAATGTTATTCGCTCTGGTTTGCGCCGTTTGGCAGGACACGAGAGTAGACGGATTGCAGGTGCCGCAACATCGCCTCGGCCGCAAGATCGGCATTTCCCGAAGAGATTGCAGTTACGATTTCATCATGCTGCTCAAAGCTGCAATAATCAGCAGATGGCCCGCGCGTTTGCCGTGGTTGACCCCACACAATAGAACGCCGCACCGAGTTCAGTGTTTCGAAAAAGTACAGGAAGAGTTGATTTCCTGTGGCGCGTGCAATCGCATGATGCAGGTTATTGTCCCACGCTTCATATGTACGCCAGTCTTCGGCATCGCGGCATCTTTTTGCACATAGTTTCATTTGCTCACAGTCGGATTTGCTGGCGTGGCTCGCGGCGAGCCTGCTTAATTCGGGTTCGACGTTTAGGCGCACGGCCACGACTTGTTCAGGTTTTATCTGATCGCGCAGATACGTCACATCCTGCAGATTGAGCACAGGCCGCGCACCGACAAAGGTACCGCGGCCAACATGGCGCCAGATGCGTCCTTGCGCCTCAAGCTCGGCCAGCGCATTACGGAGCTGGTTCCGCGTTGTCCCCAGCCGCTGACATAGTTCGCGTTCGGGGGGGATACGATCATTGTGACGGTATCCCGCGTCATCGATGAGGTCGCGCAGTTTGTGTGCTAGGGTGTCCATTTCGGTTATCTTTCCGGCCAATTTGCTGATTGGTTGGTTGATATTAGGCTAAACTGGTTCACATTACACGCTATAAGATGTGGCAGTGAGTCGCAGGTTTCTGGGCCTGGAAGCTACATGACACGACATAAAAAACGGGGGGAGAGCCGAATGAGACTGGCAACGGTTTTAGCGGACGGAAACGACGTCTGCGTTGTGATTTTGAGTGACGGCACAATGATCGATATCGCGAAGGCGGCGCGCGGTGCCACTTCGCTTCAAGATGCCTCCATGCAGAAAATTATAGAAGGCGGAGAACAAGCGCTCTCGGATCTCGGCGCGCTGGTTGCCGATGCCGAAGCTGGCAAGTGTGCCGACGCAATAGTCGCTTCAGACGCACCGTTGCAAGCACCCATCCCTGTCCCACGCAAGAACGTGTTTTGCGTTGGTCGCAACTACGCGGCGCATATTGCCGAAGGGGACCGTGCGCAAAAACAGGATGTTGGTGTGACCGAACACCCTGTTTTTTTCACCAAGCCACTGACATCCATCGTTCCACCCGAAGGTGACGTTTTAATCTTTCCGCAGGTTTCCGAGAGCATTGACTACGAAGTTGAATTGGCTGTTATTATTGGAACCGCTGGCCGTAACATCTCAAAGGCCGATGCGATGGATCACGTTTTTGGCTATACAATCTTGAACGATATTACCGCGCGCGATGTCCAGCGACGTCACGGCGGTCAATATTTCAAGGGAAAAGCATTGGATGGATCCTGTCCACTTGGTCCATGGATCGACACAGCAGATGCAATTACCGACCCGCATACGCTGTCGATTGGGCTAACCGTGAATGGTGAGCAACGTCAGGATGGTACGACAGCAGATATGATTTTCGACATACCGACGCTAATCGCCTCACTGTCGGAAGGGATGACGCTGGAACCTGGCGATATCATCGCGACGGGTACGCCATCCGGTGTCGGATATGCAATGGATCCACCGCAGTTCCTAAAGAACGGTGACACGGTGGTTTGCGAGATTTCAGGAATCGGCGCGCTGAAAAACACCGTACGCGCTGTATAAGGCCCAACCCCACGCAAAAAGCGGGGAATGGGCAAGACTTTCTAGGGAGGAAAGAAAACCATGATTAATAGAAGACAGTTTACCAATTCATTGCTTGCCGCCATTCCGGCCACAAGCATTTTGGGAACATCCGCGCTGGCGCAAAGCCTGCGGGACATTACATTCGTGCAGCCAAGCCCATCGGCGATTAACTCGTTTCCGGTCTTCGTTGCTATTGGCGAAGGATACTTCGAAGAAGAAGGCCTGAACGTCACCGTTGAAGCCATCAATGGCTCAGGTGCCGTGCTTCAGGCTCTGTCAGCAGGGCAAGCTTCCTTTGGTCGTCCGGGTCCAGGCCCAATGATCGCAGCAAAAACGCGCGGCGTCGATGCTGTGCACATCTATAACGTGGCTGCTCGCAGCAACTTCGGTATCGCGGTACAGCAAGACTCGCCGATCATGGATATCGAAGGATTGCGCGGCAAGGTGATTGGCACTGGTACAGCGGATGGCGCCGAGGTCGGTTTTGCCAAAAACGTAATGAGCAGCGCGGGCATGACCGAAGGCGTGGACTTCGAATTCCTTACTGTTGGTGACGGTGGCCCCGCAACAGCGGCGTTCCTCAACGGCGAGATTGAAGCCTACTCTGCGTCAACTGCAGACACCGCGATCCTGAACCAACGCGGTATGGCTGTGCGCGACATCACGCCTTCAGAGTTCGGACGTTTCTTCGGGAACGGGATTGCGACGATGGCAGATACAATCGCCAACGATCGCGGATTGGTAGAAGCCTGGAGCCGTGCATTCGCACGCGGTCATGCTTTTGCACTGGACGACGCCAACCGTGAAGCAGTTCTCAAGCATCTCGCAGACGGCAACCCGCAGGAAGGCGAAGACAAGGAATTCCAGTCGGCACTCTTCGATGCTGTTCGCTCCAAGACTGTTGCGGGCGGAGACTCGCCGCATCTGGGCTGGTACCCAGCTGAGGTTTGGCAGGAATGGGAAGATGCCCTTGTGGCAGGCGGCGAAATTCCAGGACCGCTCGAAGATCTGAGCGTCGTTTGGACCAATGAGTTCGCGGCTATCGGTGCAGAGGCAGCCGGCGGATGAACACCGCCGCTGTGCAAGATTACTCCGGCGCGTCTACAGGCGCGCCGGTCTACGAGTTGACCCATGTCAGCAAGACCTACGCACGCAACCAGGTCGTGGCTCTGCAAGATGTGAGCCTGACGCTGCGCAAGGGGAGCTTTACCTCGGTTATCGGGTCCAGTGGCTGTGGGAAATCCACCCTGCTCAAGATCATGGCTGGGCTTATCCCGCCGTCTAAAGGGCGGGTCATCCTTCAGGGCGAACCTGTTAAAGGGTCGCGTCGGGACATCGGTATGATGTTTCAACAGGCTACCCTCTTTCCATGGAAGACAGCGGTGGAAAACATCGTTCTTCCGATCGAGATTCGCGATGGTAAGCCGGCAGCCAAGAAGGCTTTGGAAAAAGCCTATGAGTTGTTGGACATCGTCGGTCTCAAGGGCTTTGAAAACGTCTATCCAAACGAGCTATCAGGCGGCATGGCGCAGCGCGCATCGATTTGCCGGATGCTGATTACAGAACCCGCCGTTTTGCTTCTGGACGAACCTTTCAGCGCACTCGACGAGCTTTCGCGTGATATGATGAACATGGAATTGCAGCGTATTTGCCGCGAGCAGGACGCGACGGCTTTCCTTGTCACCCACTCTATTCAGGAAGCGGTTATTCTGTCTGACGAAATCGTCGTCATGAAACCGCGCCCCGGCCGTATAGCCGAAGTTATCAAGGTCGATCTGCCGCGCCCACGGACGCTGGATATGATGACCACGCCGAAGTTTGGCGAGATTGTAGACCAAATCCGCGGCATGCTGGACAAGGGAGAAGACATGTGACCGATCTTCAGGCAAACAGTTCTTCGTCACTCGATACGGAACAAGATACCGTCTGGGAGCAGGAAATCGCCTTTATCGATTCCGTCCCGAGATGGATCGCGATGACCTTCGTGTTTTTGGTTTTCATCGGAACTTGGCAGCTCGTAACCAGCTTTGGTCTGGTATCGCCGATCATCCTGCCAACGCCGCTGGAAACGCTCAAAGACATGATTTTCGTTGGGCAAAATCTGGCAACTGGCGGCTACATGCTGGGTGCTCTCTGGATAACAATTCAGGAAGTCATTTACGGCTTCGCTCTGGCCATTGTGATCGGTTTCTCTTTGGGTGTTCTGGTTGGTGAAACGGCCTTCGGTGAGAAGGCCGTGATGCCTTACCTTGTGGCAATTGACACGATGCCCAAAGTAGCTTTTGCGCCGCTTTTTGTAGCCTGGCTTGGTTTTGGCATTGAATCCAAGGTCGCACTCGCCGCGTTTATCGCAACTTTCCCAATTGTTGTGGGCACCGCAGCCGGGCTTCACGCGGCTGATGAGAACGCGCGCATGCTGTTCAAGACCATGGGCGCAAGTCGCATGCAGACCTTGATCAAGATGAAACTGCCTATGGGTTTGCCTCAGATCTTTACGGGTCTCAAAATCGGCGCTGTTGGCGTAATGGCCGGTGCCATCACAGGAGAGTTCCTTGGCGGTGGTAAGGGATTTGGTGAGTTGATCCGCGTTGCGGCCTCACAGCTGAACACACCGCGTGTATTTTCGCTGATTTTGTATCTCAGCGTGGTGGGGCTTGCTCTCTATCTGATGGTGCAATGGACACAGCGCAAGGTCGTGTTCTGGCAAAAGGAAAGCGTTGGATCGTACGATGCCTGACGGCACCGCAATCGCACCTGAGGCTCTGAGGACCTTTGTAGCGGATGCGCTTCAGGCGCGCGGAGTACCCTTCGGCGACGCCCAGAATGTCGCCGCCCTGATGGTCGAGGCAGATATCTACGGCTACGGAACACATGGTGTGTTCCGTTTGCGCCAATACCTTGCACGCCTCGGCGGTGGCGGGTGTAACCCGACCCCCAATATCACCGTAGCACAAGAGACACCTGCGACAGCCGTCATTGACGGAGACGACGGTTTGGGACATCTGGCCATGTCTGCGGCCCGCGACCTCGCCATGGAAAAAGCGCGGGCTGTCGGTATTGGATGGGTCGGTGTGCGGCGCGGCAACCACGCTGGGCCACTCGCGCTCTATGTACGACCGCAGGCCGAGGCTGGGATGCTGGGTATGGCGGCTGCCGTGGGCAGCGCAAACCATGTCCCACCTTACGGCGGCACAGACCTGTTGATCGGAACTAACCCAATCGCCTTTTCGGCACCGGCCAAGGGGGCAGATCCTTTTGTGTTCGACATGGCGACGACTGTGGCTGCTATGGGCAAGATCAAGACTATGTTGCAGCAGGGTCAACCCATGCCCGAAGGCTGGATGGTGGGCCGCGACGGCAAACCCTTGACTGATCCTGCCCTGAAGTCCGAAGGATTTCTACTGCCTATTGGTGGCCCCAAAGGGTTCGGGTTGTCCGTTGCGATTGGCTTGCTGGCCGGTGTTCTAAACGGCGCGGCGTTCGGCTCTGACGTTGTCGATTTCACCAAGGATACGACATCTTCCACCAACACAGGTCAGTTTGTCGTAGCGCTTAATCCTGCAGCCTTTGGCATGGGGGACGACTTTGCGGATGTTGCGGCGCGGATCTTTGCAGAGATGCGCGCGTCCTCCCCATTGCCTGGCCATGACCCGGTTCGATTGCCGGGGGATGGCAAAACCGCTGCCGCCGAAACACGTCGGGAGAATGGGTTAAACCTTAATTTAGCCTTGCGTCGTGACTTGAACTTACTTGCGGCGGACTGCGGTTTGCCCCTCCCGTTTGCGGACACCGAAACGGGTTAATAAGGCAATACATTGAAGGGAAATTACTTGATAAGGTAGTTTCCGTCTTTGGATGAGTAGAGACAGTTGTTCGTTTGGCTTTGATCTGGAATTTTTCAGTCCGGATGTTCTGTTCCATGAAACACTGTTTGTGTGTCTTGCGTCCGGTTATTTTATGCTGGTTTTCACGGACTATCCTAAGATAACAAGATATCAACTTTTGACCAGATGGACTGTTTGCATGAAAACCATAATAATCCTTCTTGGTGTATGCCTGCTAGCGGCGTGTGCGCCTGTTACCGAAAACACACCTGGCGAAGTATTCGCTATGGGGGACGATGAGGTGATGATCGTCGGGCCAAAAAGGGACGGCAAAACCGCTTACCCAACAAAAAGGATGATTGAGCAGGCACAAGCCGTCTGCTCTACGGCTTATTTCGTCAATGCGCGCCCATCGATGAGCAAACCGAGCAGCTTTGACTATTTGTTCAGATGCTGACGTGGCACATCTGATGGGTGTGCCGCTGCCGTCTCGCGCGTAGCGGCCGCTGAAGAATTCAAGTGCTGCAGGGCAATGGTCTTCGAGATCAAGGTCACGCAACATAGTGCTTTTTCTCAATGCTACACTTTGCATGAATGTCCGGTCACATGACTTGGGTCAAAAATAGACCGACGCGTTTAATGTGATAAGCTCGCCCCATACCGTAGCGAAAAGGGGGGAATAGCATGCTCGATACCACAGTTTCCGATCAAACTCAGGCGTTCTTGGAGGCTTTCGGCGAGGCGTTGTTGAAAGGGGATGTCGCCGCGGCCAGTGACATGTTCGAAGACGATTGTTATTGGCGTGATCTTGTAAGTTTTACGTGGAACATCAAGACTGTAGAAGGCAAAGAGCAGGTTGCAGATATGCTGTCCCATCAGCTTGCAACTACAAAGCCCAGCGGATGGAAAATTGCTGAGGGCGAAGTTCCAACAGAAGACGGTGGTATAACGACAGCTTGGATTGAATTCGAAACAGAGGTCGCGCGGGGGTATGGTTTATTGCGTCTTAAGGGCGACAAGATCTGGACGCTGCTTACGACGATGACGGAACTGAAGGGGCACGAGGAACCATCCGGCGACAATCGGCCGATGGGCGCTGTGCACGGGGCGGGAAAGAACAGAGCGACTTGGGCCGAAGAACGCGCCCGCGAAGAGACCGAGCTTGGGTATGAAACGCAGCCCTACTGTGTCATCATCGGTGGCGGGCAGGGTGGTATCGCGATGGGCGCACGGTTGCGCCAGCTTGGCGTGCCAACGATTATAGTCGAACGTAACGAGCGGCCTGGCGACAGTTGGCGCAACCGTTACAAGTCGCTTTGTTTGCATGACCCGGTCTGGTACGACCATCTTCCCTATTTGAAGTTTCCCGAAAACTGGCCGGTTTTTTCGCCCAAGGACAAGCTTGGCGATTGGCTGGAGATGTACACCAATGTGATGGAGTTGAACTATTGGACACGCACCACCGCAAAGTCTGCCGAGTTTGACGAGACATCCGGCGAATGGCACATCGTGGTGGACCGAGCCGGCGAAGAAGTTGTGCTAAAGCCCGAGCAGCTTGTTATGGCAACCGGGATGTCGGGCAAAAAACGGATGCCGGACTTCCCCGGGATGCAGGCGTTCAAGGGCGTTCAACAGCATTCGTCTGAACATGACGGACCTGATGCCTGGTCCGGCAAAAAGGTTGTTGTGGTAGGATCAAACAACTCAGCCCATGATATTTGTGCAGCGCTTTGGGAGCACGACGCGGATGTCACAATGGTCCAAAGGTCTTCTACCCATATCGTGCGTTCAGAAACCTTAATGGAGGTGGGGCTTGGCGATCTCTACTCCGAACGCGCCGTGGCGGCGGGTATGACAACGGAAAAGGCGGACCTGATTTTTGCGTCGTTGCCCTACCGCATCTTACACGAGTTCCAGATCCCGGCTTACGCGGCCATGAAAGAGCAGGACAAAGAATTTTACGACGGGCTGGAAAAGGCTGGCTTCTGGCTGGATTGGGGGGATGACGAAAGTGGGCTGTTCATGAAATATCTGCGGCGCGGGTCGGGGTATTACATTGATGTCGGTGCTAGCCAGTTGATCATCGACGGTGAGATCAAGCTGAAGCGCGGCCAGGTCACGGCCTTGGACGAAACCGGGGTAATTCTGGATGACGGCACCCATCTGGATGCGGATCTGGTGGTTTACGCAACCGGCTACAATTCAATGAACGGTTGGGTCGCTGATCTGATGGGGCAGGAAATTGCTGACCAGCTTGGCAAGTGTTGGGGGCTTGGGTCTGACACAACCAAGGACCCCGGACCATGGGAAGGTGAGCAGCGGAACATGTGGAAACCGACCCAAATTCCAAACCTTTGGATGCATGGCGGCAACCTGCATCAGTCGCGGCACTACTCGCAGTTTTTATCGTTGCAGATCAAGGCGCGCATGGAGGGCATCCCAACTCCTGTCTATGGATTGCAAAAAGTGCATCACCTTTCCTAAGAACCATCGCTGAAATCAATAGCGGACCTTCCCATTTTATCACCGAAGGTCCGTTTCTCTCATCAGGGGTATGGTTCAAATCTATTTAATCTTTCTGTTTTCGCGTGTTGCGACGGATCTTTGTCTTTCACCCGGTTTGCGCTTTTTTCCGCAATTCATGGTCGCGCGGTGTGGGGCGATCATGCTGTTAATCCTGAAAGGCTGTGAGGCCTTA
>Ga0316197_10002501_pt1 | contig 13157 bp, 8 predicted proteins | sample OudBiesiAoxic_MG_FD_204939 | JGI IMG/M metagenome (GOLD analysis project Ga0316197, IMG submission 204939) | Coastal sediment microbial communities from Oude Bieten Haven, Netherlands - site A oxic | ecosystem: Environmental > Aquatic > Marine > Coastal > Sediment | place: Netherlands...
CGCCAGCCGACCATATCGTCGCGCTATGCCGTCGACGCTCCGAGATTTGCGCACGCCAAGCCCGCCAGCTGAGCGCGGCGCTGCCGCCGCGCAATTCGTGCGGCCGCCCGCCGCTGCCGTGCCACCGTACGGCTGCCCGAGAGGCCAAAGAGTTGGTTCGTGCGTCTCTGGCTTGGGACGCGATGGCCCGCGCGCTGCTCAGCAATCGTTGGACTGATTGACCAGGTCCTCGACCATTCGCTCGAGCACCGCGACGGCCTGCTGTTTTGCCTCAGACAAGTCCTGGCTCAGGCGCGCCGGCGCGGCGGCGTAGAAGTAGTACTTGAGCTTCGGCTCGGTTCCACTCGGTCGCATCATGGCTCGGTGGCCGCCTTGCAGCTCGAAAACCAACAGGTTGCTGGCGGCTCGCCCCAGGAGCGGACTCACAGCAAGCGGCGTCCATTGCAGCTGCCTCTCCAAATCGAGCATTCGAAGCACGGCTTGGCCGCCGATCGCCAGCGGCGGGCTTTCCCTGCAGCGATCGATGATGGCATCCATCTGTGCCTTGGCGTCCGCGCCTTCGAAGCGCACGGAGACCTGGCGGTCCGCGAAGAAACCATGCTTGCGCCAGAGCTGATCCCGCGCGTCGAGCAGCGTCGCGTCCTGCGCTTTGAAGCGCGAAGCGATGTCGGCCAGAAGCAGGGCAGAGCTGATGCCGTCTTTATCACGAACAACCGAAGACGGCGCATACCCAAGCGCCTCTTCGTACCCGAAAAGGTAGACGTAGCCTTCTTCTTCGAGCTCCAGCGCGCGGTTTTGGATCCACTTGTGCCCAGTGAGGGTCTGCTCCCATCGTGCGCCGTAGCTCGCCGCGACGGGGCCGAGCATCGGACTGCTCACCAAGGTGGAAATCACGACCGGCTGACCGGGGCCCAGATGCCGTTCCAACAAGTCGTTCGCCAGGAGCACACCGATGTCATTGCCTGACAACGACTCGAACCCTTGCGGGCCACGAACTGCAACTGCCACGCGATCGCCATCGGGGTCGTTCGCGATTGCGAGGTCGGCGTCGACCTCGGTTCCCAGAGCGAGAACTCGGTCCATCGCGCCGGGCTCTTCCGGATTGGGAAACGCAACCGTGGGAAAGCTGCCGTCCGGACGGGCCTGTTCGCTCACGCTGTGCACATCGTCGAAGCCTGCTCGAGCCAGCACTTTTCGAAACGTATTTTCAGCGACCCCGTGAAGTGCGGTATAGGCGATGCGAAGGTCAGCGCCGGGGAGGGTGTCGCGAACCTCTGCGGCAATACGCTCGACGTAGCGCTGGCGAACGTGGTCTGCGTCCCGAAGCAGCTCGCAAGCCCTCGCTTCCTCGACCGAAAGCCTGGGAATCTGCTCCAGGGGCGGGCAGCGCTCGATTTCGTCGGCGATGCCCTGGTCGTTCGGAGGAATGATCTGCGCACCGTTTTCCCAGTAGACCTTGTAGCCGTTGTAGCCAGGCGGGTTGTGGCTCGCGGTGATCATCACGCCGCCGGCCGCGTGAAGCTCCAGCACGGCAAACGCGAGCACCGGAGTGGGCGCCAGGTCGCGAAATCGCCAGACGCGAATGCCTGCGCCGGTGGCGATTTCGATGACGTCACGCTCGAAGAGATCGCTCTTGGGGCGGGCGTCTCGGCCCACACAAATGCCGCGAGAGGCCGCTTCTGGGAGCTCTCGCTTCAACCAGGTACAAAGACCCGCGGTCGCCCTCGCGACGGTCACTCGATTCATTCGAGACGGTCCGGCGCCCAACAATCCTCGAAGCCCCGCCGTGCCAAACTCCAACGGCCCAGCAAAGCGTTCTTCGAGGCCGGCGACATCCTCCTCATCGACGAGCGCCTGGAGCTCTCGCCGCGTTTCGGGGTCGGGGTCCATGGCGATCCAAGACCGCGCTTTCTCGATGGTGCTCACGATGCGGCCTCGTTTGCCGATTCGTCCTGGATGTAGGTTCGTTCCTTGTACCAGATCGCAACGGGTACGAAGAGTACCGCGGTAATCGCCATCGCCGCTGCAAAGAAGAGATAATACGACGGACCGTCGAGCTTACTGGTGCCATCGGCGTTCTGAATGAAGACGTTCACCGCTGCGGTGAAGAAATTGCCGATCGACACGCTCATCAAGAAGGCCCCCATGACGAGGGACTTCATTCGTTTCGGCGCCTGCGTGTACGAGAACTCCAGCGCCGTGATCGAGACGAGAATTTCCGCCGCGGTAATGATCACGTAGCCCCCAAGCTGCCAGACGATATTCACGGTCTCCCCCGCGTCTAGCCGCGCTTCGAGCCAGGCGGGAAGCAGGAAAGCCGGCACGGTCAAGAACAGACCTATCGAGATCTTACGGAGCGGAGTCAGTGGCCAAAATCGTTCGAAAAACGGATAAATGACCCGATTGAAAAGCGGGATGAAAAGGAGGACCAGTGCCGGATTGAGCCACTGCGCCTGTGACGGATCCCAATTCACCCCGAAGTTCCGATCCATGCGTTCGGCCTGCAACACCCAGGCGGAGCCTTGCTGATCGAACAGGGCCCAGAACATCGCGATGAAGCTGTAGATAATGAAGAGCTTCCCCAGCGCGGCGATCCCTTCGCGGCTGAACACCTCCCGGAGAAACGCGACACCGCCAGGTGGGATATGAACGAACTTCGCACGACCCATCCAAAACATGACCGTTGCAAGCGCCATCAACACACCGGGCACGCCGAACGCCGCCGACGATCCAAAGCGGTGAAGCAGAGGCTCCGCAAATAAGATCGAGGCAAGAGCGCCGACGTTGATCGCGAAGTAGAACCAGCCGAACACCTTGGGCAACAAGCGCGCATTGCTTCGACCGAACTGATCCCCGACATGTGCAGACACACAGGGTTTGATGCCGCCCGAGCCGATCGCGATGAGTCCAAGCCCGAGCGCCAATCCGGTCCGCGTGTCGTCGAGGGCCAAGGTCAGGTGACCCAGGCAATACACGATCGACAGCGCCAGGATCGTCCGATACTTTCCGAGAAACACATCGGAGACGAGTGCGCCGAAGATCGGAAAGAAGTAGACGGCAGTGACGAAGCCATGGAACCAGGTCTTGGCTTGCTCGTCCGTCATCAGGTCGAGGCCGCCGTCTGCGTTCATCAGGAACTTGGTCATGAAGATGACCAAGATCGCGCGCATGCCATAGTAGCTGTACCGCTCCGCCGCCTCGTTACCGACGATGTACGGGATCCCCGGCGGCATCCCGTCGATGGGGGCAGGAGCAGTTTGGTAACGGGCGTCCGACGACATGGATGTGATCCTAGCGGATTCTTTCTATATCAGCGGCCTTCGCGTCGTCCGTTCAGTCTCTTTTACGCCGCTTTTTTTTACCGAAGTGGTACTAGGGGCAAGACTTACGCGGAGATTTGGGGCGTTGGTCCCCGGCGGAGATGTGAATGGAGGACAGCGTGAATCAGAGCGATGACCTTAGGGGGTCCAACCGGGGTTGGGTCGGAACCACGCGGCTGGCGATGGTCGTGAGCTTGCTGGGAGTGATCATCGGCGGCTCGGCTCAAGCGCAGCAATCGCCAGATGGTCAGTTTACCTCGCAATTTGACCTGAACCAGTACCGACCAGCGGAGCTCGCGACCGATGGTTTTGCTTCGAGCACGGCGGACGGGCAGGGCCACAAGCGGTTCGGGATCATGATCGTCATGGACTACAACGACGATGCCTTGGTTTTCGAACAGTCCGGCGACGGCACGACGTCGTCGGTCGTTCACCGTCAGCTCACCGGTCACATCATGTGGAACTTGGGTTTGTGGGACCACCTCGTGATCTACATGGACATCCCTTACCATTTCATCATCGACGCGGGGACGAACGCTGCTGCTGGGCTTCCTGGCGGCGCGACCGGTCCCTTCGACTATCTGCTCCCGAACGGCGGCCACTTCGGTGATGTGTACTTTGGCGCACGCGGAAACATCCTCGGCACGCGGGACGACGTGTTCGAGCTTGCGCTGCAGGCAACGATGACGATCAACACCGGGTCCCTTTCCGACAATCAGCAGAAGTACGCCGGGCAACTCGACAAAAAGCCGTACCTCGGTGGCTGGTTCGAGCTTTTGATGACTTTCAATGCCGGCGACATCGTTCGCATTCCGATCCAGGTCGGCTACAAGCTCGGCAGCATGAATGGGCGGGAAGTGGCCCCGAATCTGTTTGTCGGCAACGAGTTCACCTTTGGCGGGGGTGTGCTGTTCATGCTCGCAGAGGATAAGTTCATGGTCTCCGCGGAAGCTTTTGGCCGCACCGCAGCGAATAGCGGAGCCGATTTCTGGACCCGTGAGGAGACACCCGTTGAGGTGCTCGGCGGCTTCAAATACCTCCATCCCAAGGGCTTCGTGGTGGGTGTGTCGGGTAGCGCGGGGGTGACCGCGGGCTACGGCGCGCCCGATTGGCGCGGCATTGGCATGATTGGCTACACGATGCCCGGAGTCGAGCCCATCCTGGACACCGATGGCGACACCATTTTGGATGATGTTGACCAGTGTCCGACCGAGCCTGAAGATTTCGATGGCTTTCAGGACGAGGACGGTTGTCCCGACCTCGACAACGATAGCGACGGTGTGCTCGACGTCAATGACGGCTGTCCGAATGACGCCGAAGACATCGATGGCTTTGAAGACGAGGACGGTTGCCCCGATCCGGACAACGATGGCGACGGCATTTTGGATGTCGACGATCAGTGTCCGAATGAGCCGGGAACCCTCGAGAACAACGGATGTCCGGACCCCGATCGCGATGGCGACGGCGTGCCTGACCGCGTGGACAACTGCCCGGACGAGCCCGGCACAGTCGAGAATCAGGGCTGTCAAAACGCCCAGCTGGTCATCATCGGCCTGGGACAGCTCGAAATCCTCGAGAAGGTTTACTTCAAGAGCGGCAGTCACAAGCTCCAGAAGCGCTCCTTCGCACTCCTGGACAACGTGGCCGAGGTCCTGAACGCGCATCCGGAGATCGAGCTCATCCGAATCGAGGGTCACACCGACTCGACCGGCAAGCTCAAGTACAACATGAGGCTCTCGAAGATGCGCGCGACGACGGTTGTTCGCTACCTGGTCGGCAGGGGCAAGGTCGCCAAGGAGCGACTGATCCCGGAGGGCTTCGGTCCTACCCGGCCGCTTGTCGCTGACGCCAAGACGAAGGAAGAGCTTGCGCAAAACCGACGCGTAGAGTTCCACCTCGTCGATACCGGCCTCGAGGACAGCGCTGAGGACGCCGCCGACGCGACGGAGTAGACACTAGCGCCCAGATTGGGCCCAACTGCTGCGCGGCGGGTTCCAGGCTTCGGTCCGGGGCCCGCTTCGCGTTTAACTGTTTAGCTCAGCTCGCGATTCTCACAGGCCATTCGACGTTCTCGGCGCCGAGGCTCAGTTCGGCGAGAAACTGCCGCGTCTGGCGAATCGTGATTCGGTCTTTCGGGTCGCGCCGGAGGCAGCGGGCGATCAGCGCGCCGAGTTCGCGGGTTTCCGCCTTGTCGAGCAGCGCGCGCACGGCTTTGGGTTCGCCGTCGTGGGCCATGTGCTGGCCAAGCAGTTCGGCCTCGCTGATCGCATCGAACAAGGGCCTGCCGGTGTACGCCTCGAAGATGAGGCATCCGAACGCGTATACGTCGGCCGGAATGGCTCTAGACCTATCACCCGAGCCCCAAATCTCGGGTGCCCCGTAGTTCGCAGTGCCGCAACCCGGCCGCAGGTGACGCCCGGCGAGCCCAAAGTCCACCAGGACCGGCTTGGGCGGTTGACCCACGCCCGTGTCGGCTTCTGCGTTGCACACGATGATGTTCGAAGGTTTGAGATCCAGGTGACCGACGCCGACTTGATGCATCGCATCGAGGCCGGCGCTCACTCCCAGGAGTAGCTCTCGGGCGCGGCCAACGGAGAGGTCTCCCATTTCGAGCATGCGTTCGAGGCTCGGACCCTCGACCAGCTCCATGACCAAGATCGGCTTTGGGCTCGCGCCGGCATCGAAGGTGACGAAACGTGCCAGGTTGGGATGCTCGGGAAGCGCAAGAAGCGCGCCGGCCTCGTCCCGGAACATCTTCAGGAACTCGTCCTCCGAGAGTGTGCGTGCAGCCGCCGCCGAATAGTCGGGAACCTTCAATGCAAAGATCGGTGCGGTTTCGTCCTGGCGCTCCTCGGCGCGGCGGGCGACGAAGACCGAGCCGACGGTGCCTGTCCCGACCGTTCGCACCAGGTAGAATCCGCCGACGACGCGACTTGGCGGCGCCCATGCGGGCAACGGGGCGTCCGCGTCCAGCTCGAGTGGGATCAGGCTCGGCGCGCGTCTCGGACCTTCGAGCGGCATCGAGCGAATGTGATTGAGAACCACCTCCGTGAGCTCCGCGAATGCGCCCGGCAAATCCCGATCAATCGCGTTGACCGCCACGGTGAATGCATGGTCCATCTCGGAAATCGACGTACGAATCGCGCGCTCGACTTCGAGCCCCATGGCCCAAATCGCCGCGGCTGCTGCCGGAGGCTCTTCGCCAACCGAAGAGCCCAGTCGTCGCCGGGAACCACTGACGAGCTGAGCGACTGCGGCAACCCCGCGTTCGAGAGTGGAAAGCGGTGTGCCCGACGAGCGCTCCGCGACTTCCGCAAGCGAGCTGGACGCTGCGACGGAGCGAAGCCCTCGTGCGAGCAGCGACAGAGCTTGGCGAAACGCTTCGATTCTCGCCGAGCGTGCGACCGGGAGCTCGATGCCGATCGCCTTCATCGCATCGGTCGCCGCGACCAGGCCATGGCCGTCCCTCTGCGCTAGGCGCGTTGCTTGCTGAAGCTTTGCATAGGCCCGGAGCGCGCTTTCGATCTCGGGGACCATCGATGCCTCGGCCATCGCCTTGAGGTCGTCGACGTGAGAAACGTGCTCCGCCGCCGCCATCAGTATTTCGGAAACGTCCGCACTGTCCTCTCGAACGAGCGCATCACAGGTACGAGCCGTTGCGGCGCAGAGCGTGCGCCGAAGAGACCCAGGTGCATCGCGCTGGATGCGATTGAGCAACACGCGTTGGGTCAAGAGCCGCCGTTGGCGCACGAGCTCTTTGCGCGGGTCCACGTCAGGTCCATCCGCATCGACGAGATGGAGCATCGTCCGGAGCTGACGCAAACGCGTCGTGAACTGCTTGACTTGGCTGGCCTCTTCGACCGGGTCGCCCTCTCGAATCACGAGCCAGTTGGTGACTTGCTGGAAGAGATCTCCAAGGCGCTCGTCATCGGTACCGCGCTGGTCGTCGTCCTCGCCGACAATCAAGAGGTCATTGAGGCTCGAGGTTTCGAAGAGCGCCGAGTTGAGCTCTCGAAGCGCGAGAAATGCCTGAACCTCGCTTGCGGGATCACCCAGCGTGGAACGTTGAAGCAGCTCGGCCTTGTGACCCGCCGCTTTGAGGATCGGCTGAGCTTCGCGTGCAGCTTCGTACGCCCCATGCGCCGCGAACGTCTCGAGTGCGTCCGACAGCCTGTCGCGAAGGGTAGGCTCCCGTTGGCTCGGTGCGCCGCTGAGTTCCTCCGCAAGAGCCTTCATGAGCGCCTCACGTCCCTGGTCCTCGCTACCGCCTTCGGCGAACGCTTTGCGGAGATGGGCCTCGGCCTTTCGCGCTGCCTTTTCGGCGAAGCCCGGCCGAATTCGTTCGGCCCGCAGCTCGACCAAAGCCTCCGCCGTTTCCAAGCCACCGACACGCATCAACTGGTCCAGCAAGGACTCGACGACCTCCGGATGGCTTTCCGCCGCGCGAGGAAGCCCGGCGATCATCGCGGCGGCGATGCCGTGATCCTGTTCGAATACCAAGGATTGCAGAAGCTCCCGGCAGGTCCGAAGACCCTCTTCGGGATCCACAGCGATGCTTGCAGCAAGTGAAGCCGCTGCGCGGCGCCATTCGGTGATCGTGAACTCCGGATTGAGGTGGCGCTCGATCTCCTGTTGAAAGGTCGGCATCGAGGCCGCGAGCAGACCGCGTGCGGATGCCACGTGTCGCCAAACCAGAGTCTCACGGTCCGCCAGCAGGCGGTCCCAGGCCTCGCGGACCTCCGGCGTGCAGAAGACACGCACGCCAGAGTCGTCCCCTTCGGTCGCGCGCCGTGCTGCTTCGCGGGCTGCGCGCTCGAGAAGCCGGGCCGCCAATCGGCGAGACGGCAGCGATCCCGTCGCAGGCGTGAGTAGCCAGTCGCGGCTCGTATCCTGCCTGGAGATGAGCGCGAGGGCGAGAGCGTCGACGTTGTGTACGGTGCCGATCGGCAAACTCAGTGCGAGGGCGACACGCGCGCGGATGGACTGGCCGCCGAGGGCACGTTGGGAGCCGAGCGCCAGCTGTGTCGCCACGGCTACGAAGGTCGCTGCGTCGCCGCTCCGCAGCCGCTTGAGTACCATCCGCCCCAGCTGGCGTTTGATCGAGCTCGGAGGAAGGGCCGCCGCGACTTCATAGAGCGCGGCTGCAGCCGCCGGACCCGACAGCCAGTCGAGCTTGTCAACGAGCCCTCCCGCGACCGCGACCCGCAGGCTTTCGAGCAAGACATCGGGATCGAGGCCCTCGAGCGGTAGGGGTCGGCGCTCGTCGATGACCGCGCGTGCCAGCGTCGCCATACCCTGACGCCATGCCGCTTCGCGCTGTTCAGCGCTGTTCAGTCGGTGCAAGGCCGTCAGGCCTTCGAGGCGCTCCCGGGTCGCAGCACGCATCCGTACTGATTCTAGCCTGCCGATCGCCTGTCGGAAAGCACGGTTGACAACGATACGGCAAACCTCTAGCCCGGAGATGGGTGCTCCAACTTTCCTTCGAGTTTGCCGGTGAGTCGCCGACGATCGCGGAGCGCGGCGTCAACGAGCGTCGCCAGGACGATCTGGAGCGGGCTTATGCCCGCGCCTCCGACTGGAGCCGGGCGCTCGCGACACGCCTGGGTCAACCGATTCGACTCATCGTCACCGACAATCGGAGCACGATGCTGGTTGCTCGACCCAAAGGCGGACGCCTCGAGCTGCGCCTGCACCACATGTTCCTGACGGCCAACGAGAATATCCTCGACGCGATAGGCGACTATCTGAGCGGCAACACCCCGCATGCGGCGGCCACCATCGACCAATTCGTCGAAGAGCATCGAAGCCGTTTCGTTGCCCCAGGCCCCACGCAGGCGGCCTTGCGTGCCGATGGCCGCTACCACGATCTTCGCGCGATCGCGGACGACCTCGCCAGCCGGCACTTTGGCGCAGACATCGATGTCCGGATCACCTGGGGCAGGCGCGTTCGGCCCAAACGCCGGCAGCGCTCGCTTCAGCTCGGAACGTACCTCCCCGAAGAACGGCTGATCCGAATTCATCCAGTGCTCGACCAGGCCTGGGTCCCGCAATTTTTCGTCGAAGCCGTGGTGTTTCACGAGATGCTGCACCACGACATGCCCGCGGTCTTGCAGAATGGACGCCGCCACTATCACACCCGCGCATTTCGAAAGCGGGAGCACAGCTTCGAATACCACTCTGCCGCGCAGAAGTGGGAAAAAGAAAACCTCTGGCGCCTTTTGCGAGGCAAGTAGCCTCCATCTGATCCATGGCACGTCGCCGAAAAATCCGCTCCTCGATCTCGATTCCCATCACCTTGGGCGCGATCACCGTTCTCCTGAGCCTGGCGCTGTTGGTGGGATGGTCGTTCCTCCTCGGCCAGAAGATCTCCCGGTCTGCGGAGATCGCGGGTGACGTCTGGCTCCTGGTGCTCGGCGCGCTCTCTTTCGTGCTCATCATCGTGGTGCTGGTGTTGTTCGTAATCTCCTTGGCTCGGGGGATCGTCGAAGTACGCAAGCAGGACATGTTCATCGACTCTGTCACCCACGAGCTCAAGAGCCCGCTCGCGTCGCTCCAGCTATGCCTCGAAACCCTCGGGCGCGAAGGGCTCGAAAACGACGCCAAGGAGAAGCTACGGCACATGATGCTCCAAGACGTCGACCGCCTGCGCGCGTTCATCGACGACGTACTCGAGGCGAACCGTCTGTCCTACGCGCGACCGGGCATGCTCAATCTCAGCGACGTACCTCTGTCAGAGCTCGCCGAAGAGTGCGCCGAAGCGGTTCGCAGCAGGCACGAGCTCGAGCCGGACGAGATTCGCGTTCACGTCGATCCAGAGCTCGTGGTCACCACCGATCGCGCGGCGCTCGAGATCGTCGTCAACAATCTCATCGACAACGCGGCGAAGTATTCCCAGCGACCAGCGCGGGTCGAGATCTCAGCCCGCAGGGAATTCGACAACAGAGTGCTGATCGAGGTGAGCGACACCGGGATCGGCATCGAGCGGAAGAATCTCAAGCGGGTTTTTCAAAGGTTTTACCGCGTAGAGGACCAAGAGGTGCGCCAACGCCGTGGCACCGGTCTCGGGCTCTTCGTAGTCTGGGCCCTGGTGAAGCAGCTCGGCGGTGATGTACAAGCATTTTCCAAGGGCCGAGGGCAGGGCACCACCATGCGTGTCGAGCTGCCCATGGCCCATGCGGTGAGTGCATGATGAACAGCAATGAAGCGCAGAAGCTACTCATCGTCGAGGACGAAGAGCACCTGGCCGCCGGTCTCAAGTTGAACCTCGAGCTCGAGGGCTATCGAGTCGAGGTCGCCGCCAACGCGAAGGAGGCGGGCCAGCGCCTGCTAGACCCGAACGGCTATGATGCGATCGTCTTGGATGTCATGTTGCCCGACGTCAACGGCTTCGAGCTCTGCAAGAGGTTTCGGGACGCAGGAAATTTCGTGCCCGTCATCATGCTGACGGCCCGCTCGTCCCCCGAAGATAGAGTCCTTGGTCTAGAGGCCGGGGCAGATGACTACATGGTCAAACCTTTCGAGCTTGGCGAGCTTCTTGCCAGGGTGCGCTCCGTGCTCCGGCGCCAACGCTGGGAGCAAGTCTCGGGCAGCAGCGCCAAAGCCAGCACCCTGTCGTTTGGCGGCGCCCAAATCAACTTCGACACACACGAAGTGCAAGTCGCTGGCGAACAAATCCAGCTGACCCAGTTGGAGCTCGACCTGCTTCGTTACTTTGCGGAAAACGCGGGCCGTGTGCTGAGTCGCACCGAGCTTCTCGAACGGGTTTGGAAGCTTCGAAACTACGGCAACACCCGTACCGTCGACAACTTCATCTCGCGCCTCCGCCGAAGGTTCGAAGAGGACCCTAGCTCCCCGAGCCACTTCCTCTCCATCCGAGGCGCCGGCTACAAATTCATCGTTTAGGAAGCGTGAGCAGTTCGCTTTGCCGACCGTCCACCCCCTTTAGAAGGAGGTTCTCTTAATTTACAGAACTATGACAAATTGAGGTTGAACGGTGACGGTGCCTTTCGAGGGTCTGGGATAGCCTCGAAAGCATGGAGATGAAATCTGCGGGGGCGAAGTTTCCCGAGCGATCGTTGAGCCGCTCCGAGCAGTGGCGACAGGCTACGCCATTCGTGCTTTCGCATCTTGCGGTGCTAGGCGCGTTCTGGTCGGGGGTGACTTGGCAGGCGGTGGCCCTTTGCTTCGTACTCCTGTTCGTTCGTCTCTGGGGCATCACCGCGGGCTATCACCGCTACTTCGCTCACCGGACCTACAAGACCGGTCGCGGGTTTCAGTTTTTCCTCGCGGTTCTCGCACAGAGCAGCTCTCAAAAAGGCGTGCTCTGGTGGGCGGCTCATCATCGGGTCCATCACAAGCTCTCCGACCAGGACGGCGACGTTCACTCACCGGTCCAGAACAGCTTTTTATACGCGCACGTCGGCTGGCTCTTCGACGACAATGAAGAGACCCGTTGGGACAAGATACGCGACTTTGCGAAGTACCCGGAGCTTCGCTGGCTCAATCGGTATTGGGCCGTCCCTCCCGCTCTTCTTGCTTTGGCCTGTTTCTCGATCGCCGGTTGGCCCGGCCTGTTCATCGGCTTCTTCTTGAGCACGGTGCTCCTGTGGCACAACACATTCCTCATCAACTCGGTCACACACGTCTGGGGTAAAAAGCGTTTCGACACGGGCGACGAGAGCCGCAACAACATGGTGACCGCCTTGCTCACCCTCGGAGAGGGTTGGCACAACAACCACCACCACTACCAGTCCTCCTGCCGCAACGGCTTCTACTGGTGGGAAATCGACGTGACCTATTGCGTGCTCAAGATGCTGAGCTGGATTGGCCTCGTTTGGGACATTCGCGAGGTCCCCCCGCGGGTCCTGGAAGAAGGACGACGCCGCGACGCAGGCGAGATCGACGAGGAGCCCCGGAGCGAGCCCGCGAAGGAATTCCCCTTGGCCGCCTAGGCCAAGGCGAGCTGGCAGAGCTTCACCGGTTTGGCTACAACCACCAACGTAGGATGTGCGCCCACCATGGGGCGGGTTTCTTGCGCGGTTCCCAAGTATGTTCGCTGGTGTGCATGTGCGTGTGCAGGTCTCCGTCGGGCTACCGAATACCGTTCAGTGATTATACAGATGTACGCTCCGTTGCGAAATTGTTTCGCAAAGTTCATAAACACTGAAGATCAAAAGAGATTTCTGCAAACCATCGCCCATAAGGAGCAACACCCATGCCTCAACTCCGCGTCGTTTCTCCATCCTCTGAGCAGCAAGATGACCCGGCATTCAACGTGGCCCACGCCCTGAGCGCCCATTTCAAAACGGGAGCGACCAAGTCGCTCTCTTGGCGTTTCTCCCAACTCGACGCGCTCGAGCATTTCTTGATGGAACGGGAGCAAGACATCCTCGACGCGCTGCATGCCGACCTCCGCAAGCCGGCGATGGAGGCGTTTTCCTCGGAAATCGGTTTTGCAATTTCGGAGCTTCATCTGGCACGCAAGAACCTCGCCCGATGGATGAAGCCCGAGCGGGTTCGGACCCCTTGGTTCGCCATGCCGGGCCGAAGCTACATTTACAGAGAGCCGCTCGGTGTATCGCTCATCATCGCGGCTTGGAACTATCCGTTCAATCTGATCGTCCTGCCACTCATCGGCGCCATTGCAGCGGGGAACTGTGCGGCGCTCAAGCCGTCGGAGCTTGCTCCTCACGTGTCGGCGCTGCTCGCCCAGTGGTTCCCCAAGTATTTCGATACCAAAGCGATTCGCGTCGTCGAAGGGGGGCCCACGGAAACGACAGCGTTGTTGCAGCAGAACTGGGACCACATTTTCTACACCGGCAACGGGAGGGTGGGTCG
>Ga0316197_10002502_pt1 | contig 13156 bp, 10 predicted proteins | sample OudBiesiAoxic_MG_FD_204939 | JGI IMG/M metagenome (GOLD analysis project Ga0316197, IMG submission 204939) | Coastal sediment microbial communities from Oude Bieten Haven, Netherlands - site A oxic | ecosystem: Environmental > Aquatic > Marine > Coastal > Sediment | place: Netherlands...
CTTGACGGGCATACGGGCTATGCCGCCATTCCCGGTGTGACAGCCCTGCGCGAGGCCGTGGCCGCGCGTGTGCAGGAACGCACCGGTGTGCCGACCCGTAAAGAAAACGTTATGATCACGCCCGGTGGGCAATCCGCGCTTTTCGCAGCACATGTCGCCGCCTGTGATCCGGGCGACCGGGCGCTTTATCTTGATCCTTTCTATGCGACCTACCCCGGCACCCTGCGTGGCGCCAGCGCGAAGCCAGTCTGTATCCAGACCCATGCCGAGGACGCTTTTCAGCCGCGTGCCGCGGAAATTGCGGCGCAGGCGAAAGGTGCGAAATCGCTGCTGATCAACACGCCGAACAACCCCACCGGCGTCGTCTATTCCCGCGCCACGTTGGAAGGCATCGCGAAAGTCTGCCACGACAACGATCTTTGGCTGATCTCGGACGAGGTATATGACACGCAGGTTTGGGAGGGCGGACACCTGTCGCCCCGCGCCTTGCCCGGCATGGCCGAGCGCACGCTGGTGGTGGGATCAATGTCCAAATCCCACGCCATGACAGGATCGCGCTGTGGGTGGCTGATCGGGCCAGAGGATGTGATCGGCCACGCAATCAATCTTGCCACGCACACCACTTACGGCGTGCCCGGCTTCATTCAGGACGCCGCTGTCTTTGCGCTGGATCAGGGCCCGGCGTTTGAAGAAGAGATCGCAGCACCCTTCCGTCGCCGCCGTGCCATTGCGCAGAATGTGCTGGCGGGACAGAACGCGGTGTCGCTGGTCCCTGCACAAGGTGCGATGTACCTGATGCTGGACGTGCGCAGCACAGGGATGCCCGGCGAAGACTTTGCCTATGCCCTGCTGGAAGAACACCACATCGCGGTGATGCCCGGCGAGAGTTTCGGCAAGGCGGCGGCAGGCCATTTGCGGGTCGCTATGACCATCGCGGATGATGAATTTGAAAAGGCGGTCAGAACGCTTTGCGCCTTTGCGGAAAGCAAAACCTGACGATAAAAAAGGGTTGGCGCACGAGGGGAGCGCCAACCCTTTCTTTTGCTTTCCGACTGACGCCGGGGCAGCAATTAGAAGCGCAGTGAACCGCGCAGCGTGATTGTTGTGGCGTCCAAATCATTCCCCGCGATACCACCGACATCATCGAAACGGTGCTCAAGCACCTCGGCGCCGATTGTATAGCGGTCCGTCACTTTGTAGCTGATGCCAAGGCCGGCAAAGGGTCCAGTCTCATCGCCCACGGATGTGTCCGCACGGGCGACACCTGCGGTCGCATAGATCAGTGTGTTACCCAGATCGTAACCGCCCTTCAGCTTGAGACGGGCAATGGAATCAATGCTGGCCGCACCGGCATTCAGGTCGATGTCCGCCTGATCGTAGTCCAGCTCGCCGCCCAGCACGAAATCGCCAAAGTCATAGTCGTATCCGGCGTGAAAACCGTAGGTGTTGTCATCACCCTCCAGACCGCCATCACCATCAATGTCGGCATAGCCAAGTTGAAGACCAGTATAGAACCCTGTCCACTCGCCTGAGACCGGTACTGGCGCAGGTGCTATCACAGGCGTTTCGATCACCGGATCTTGCAGGCTGCCAGCAAAGGCTGCGCCACCAAGAGCTGTGGTTGCCACCAGTGCCGCTGCGGTTGCTTTCATAAATCGTTTCATTTCTCTGCTCCTTCAGATTGTATTGAGCTTCTTATCGACTTGCCCCGCTTTTCGATGCGGGATCACCGGGGCAATGCCTCAATTAAGGATAGAGTTCCTCAATTACCCCTCACGAAGCTGCGATGGGCAGATTGTTGCAATTTCAGGACAACTGGGTCGGCCACTTTTGGCCCATCGGTGCGATTTTCCCGCAGCCCCCCTTGAAAGAAATGCTGCGGTTGCACGGGTCGCAAACGGGCTGGCATGGCGCAAACGGGATAGAAAACGCCGCTTTGACTGCTCAGGATTTGATAAAAAAGGAAAGCGCGATGAAGCCTGATATTTGCATCATCACAAGGGTGTGCCGCACGATCGGTGCTGATCGTGGTCGCGCGGCGCGTGGCGCGCCAAAGCGGGACTGACCCCGCCTCCCCTATTGCTTTTTCTTTTTCCGGACCAAGACCATGACAGATCAATCACCTATTCGCAGTGGCGGCCGTGCGGCAAGACGTGCTGCGCGCGCCAAGCCGCTTGCGGACCACCTTCGCCCTATTCGCCCCGGCATGGAGGGCGGACAGTACACACCATTGACGCAGGCAGGCATGGAAGCCATCCACCGCGCCGCACTGACCGCGCTGGAAGAGATCGGGCTGGCAGATGCGCCAGCGTCTGGCGTTGCCTATCTGACCAAGGCCGGGGCTATTCTGGGCGATGATGGCCGCTTGCGCTTTCCCCCTGCCCTTGTCGAAGACGCGCTGGCGCGGGCCAACCGGTCTGTCACCCTGTGCGCCCGCGACCCGGCGCATGATCTGGAGCTGTCGGGCACCCGTGTGCATTACGGCACCGCCGGGGCTGCCGTGCATCTGGTGGACGTCGAGGACAACAGCTATCGCGAATGTACGCTTCAGGACCTTCATGATGCGGCGCGGATCACGGACACGCTGGACAACATCCACTTCCTGCAACGCCCCATGGTCTGTCGGGACATCACCGACAACCGGGAGATGGATCTGAACACCGTCTACGGATGTTGTTCCGGCACGATGAAGCATGTCGGCACGTCTTTTACCGACCCGGCCTATATCAAGGATGCGCTGGAGATGTTGCACATCATCGCCGGCGGCGAGGACAAGTGGCGTGAGCGGCCATTCATGTCGAACTCGAATTGCTTTGTTGTGCCGCCGATGAAATTTGCCACTGAATCCTGTCTGGTGATGGAAGAGGCGATCAAGGGCGGCATGCCCGTGCTGCTGCTGTCGGCCGGGATGGCCGGGGCGACCGCGCCCTCGACAGTCGCGGGTGCTATTGTACAGGCGGTTGCGGAATGTCTGGCGGGGCTTGTCTATGTCGATGCTGTCCAGCCGGGGCACCCGGTGATCTTTGGCACATGGCCCTTTGGGCTGGACCTGCGTTCGGGTGCCATGACCGGCGGATCGGGCGAACAGGCGCTGCTGACGTCAGGCTGTGCGCAGATGCATCACTTCTACGGGCTTCCCGGTGGGGCGGCGGGTGGCATTGCCGATGCCAAGATGCCTGACATGCAGGCGGGATGGGAGCAGATGTGCTCGAACGTCATGGCAGGGCTGTCGGGCTGCAACATGATCTACGAGGCGGCAGGCATGCATGCGTCCCTGCTGGGATTTTGCCACGAGTCACTGATTTTGGGCGATGATCTGATTGGGCAGGCCCAGCGGTGTGTGCGCGGGATCGAGGTGAATGACGAAACCCTGGCGCTCGATCAGATACGCGAGGTCTGTCTGGGTGGACCCGGTCACTACCTGGGCACGGAACAAACGCTGAGCCGGATGGAAACGGATCATGTGTATCCCAGCCTTGCCAATCGGTCGTCGCCCAAGGAGTGGGATGAATTGGGCAAACCGGATCTGATCAGGAATGCAATTGCCCGCAAGGAAGAGATCCTGAGCCAGCGGTCCCGCGCCCGGTTCGATCCGATCATAGACAAGGAAATACGGGCGCGTTTCAACATTCACTTACCCGCGTAAACAATTGATTTCATGAAAAAGAGGCCCGGCGCTGGGGCAGCCGGGCCTCGATCATGCAGGGCGGCGCGGCCAAGCTGCCATGCCGCGCCCACCCTGCATATCCCCTTACCCTTCGGAGGGTGCCGGCATCATGCCGGCTTCTTGGGCTGCCTGTACTTCACCATCATCAAGCGCCCCGTCTGCATTCAGATCCATGGCCGAGAACTGTTCGGTCGTCACATCTGGATAGACCGCCTGCACCTCTGCCACACTCAGAATGCCATCGCCGTTGGCATCGACCTCGGCCGCGCCTGCGCCCATGGCATAGGCAGGCATGCAGAGTGTCGCGATGGCAACCATGGTCATTTTGAAAGTCTTGGTCATTTGGATACTCCCTTTCAGGGTTTGCTTTGCTTGAAGGCTTTGGCGCCTTCCCCCTGTCAGATGCATCTGAAGGCCTGTGCATCCCTGCCCCAGGCAGTGCACGCGAGGGGTTGCCGATGACAAACGCGGCGATGGGCAAGGGCTTGCCCAAAAAGGGGGTAAAGGCCGGATCGGCGGAATTTCCCTCAGAGATTGCAGGCGTCGTTTGCGCCATGTTGAGACAAAACAACATGAGGCAGCACACCATGACAAAGACAGATACCGATGCGATATCAGACATTCTGCCAAAGCTGTTGCGGCGCGCGCGCCGTCTGGCGCGCAACCGGGACGAGGCCGAAGACATGGCACAGGAGACAGCGCTGCGTCTGTGTCAGGCACTGGCGAGGCATGACAACATCGAGGCCCCCGAACGGTATGCGATGATCATGCTACACAACCTTGCGCGGCAGCGCTGGCGCAGCAGGCGGCCCACAGAAGAACTGACCGAGGATATGGCGCAGGCTGCCCCGCTGGCCCCCGCCCGCATCGCCTGCACAGAATTGCAGGCCGCGATAGAGCGATTGCCCGCAGATCAGGCAGCCCTCATGCGGCTGGTGATGCTGGGGGAAACCAGCCCGCAGGTGCTGGCGCAGCGTGTGGGCGTGCCGAAGGGGACCGTGATGTCCCGGCTGGGCCGTGCGCGGGCGCGGTTGCGGGAGGAGATCGGGCTGGAAGGGTCCGTGGTGGAGTTGCTTTAAAGGGACGTGGTGCGATGCGCATGCACGATAGGTAGTGAGCACAGGTCAGTCGCTGACCTTGGGCCTTCAATGGCGTTCTGCCTAAAAGAAAAAGGAGGGCCGAAGCCCTCCGTTTAGTTTCGCCGTTCAAGCTCAATTTGTTAACCGCTCGGTGTTTTTTTGCCTGCGGCCTGAACGTCGTCCAGAGCGAACGCATCCGCTCCGTGTGCCAAGCAAAACCTGTTGGTTTTGCTTGGAGGCGGTGGCAGCGTATCGCTTGCGATGCGCTAGAACCGCCCCCGTCTCAGGTGAAGCGCCATAGCGCTCCACCCAATCTCTTTTAGCTACACCCGGACGTTCCGCCGCAGGTGTTGCACTTCATGCAGGTGCCGTTGCGCACAAGTGTGAAGTTGCCGCATTCGCCGCAAGCTTCGCCCTCGTAGCCTTGCATCTTGGCCTTGGTGCGAGCGTCCAGAGTGATAGCCCCGGTTGCAACGGCGGTGGTTGCCGTCATCTCGGCGACGATGCCGCCCTGCGACAGTTCGGGGGCCAGACCGGAAGAGATATTCGCACCACCCTGCACCACCAGCAATTCCTGTGGCAGGCGGTTGCGCAGGTAGCCGGTCGAGCTGATCTGGCGCAGCACTTCGAGAGAGTTCGCCGCCGCCGCTTCGGAGAGTTCCGAGACGTTGCCGACGCTTTCCTCTTCCTCGCCGCGTCCCAGATCGTCGAAGGTGGCGCCTTCGGGCTTCACATGGGCAAGGTCTGTGCGGTCGAGGTAGCTGACCGCCAGTTCGCGGAAGATGTAGTCAAGGATCGAGGTTGCGTTCTTGATGCTGTCGTTGCCCTGCACCATGCCCGCTGGCTCAAACTTGGTGAAGGTGAAGGCATCGACGAATTCCTCAAGCGGCACGCCGTACTGGAGGCCGACGGAGACCGCGATGGCGAAATTGTTCATCATCGCCCGGAACCCTGCACCTTCCTTGTGCATGTCGATGAAGATCTCACCGAGCTTGCCGTCCTCGTACTCACCGGTGCGCAGATAGACCTTGTGCCCGCCGACCATCGCCTTCTGGGTATATCCCTTGCGGCGCTGGGGCATCTTTTCGCGGTGCGATTTGACGATTTCCTTGACGATCACCTTCTCGACGATCTTTTCGGCAAGCACGGTGGCTTTTTCCTGAATAGAGCCGGTTTCGAGGATTTCTGCGGCCTCGTCGTCGTCCTCGACCAAAGCAGCCGCGAGGGGCTGCGAAAGCTTGGAGCCGTCGCGGTAGAGCGCGTTGGCCTTGATGCCCAAGGACCAGCTGAGTTCATAGGCCTTCTGGCAGTCCTCGATTGTCGCATCGTTCGGCATGTTGATCGTCTTTGAGATCGCGCCAGAGATAAAGGACTGCGCCGCCGCCATCATGTAGATGTGGCTGTTGACGGACAGGTAACGCTTGCCCTTCTTGCCGCAGGGGTTGGCGCAGTCGAAGATGCTGTAGTGCTCTTCCTTCAGATGTGGCGCACCTTCGAGCGTCATCGTACCGCAAACGTGGTCGTTGGCCGCGTCGATGTCCGCGCGAGAGAACCCAAGCGACTTGAGCAGGTCGAACGTGGGATCGTTCAGCTTTTCCACCGGGATGCCAAGGACTTGCGTGCAGAACTCCTCGCCCAGGGTCCACTGGTTGAAGACAAAGCGGATGTCGAATGCCTGCGCCAGTGCGGCATCGACCTTGGCCAGCTCATTGGGGCCAAAACCGTGGCCCATCAGCGTGGTGTGGTTGATGCCCGGCGCGTTGCCGATGGTGCCGTGGCCCACGGCGTAGCCTACGATTTCCTCGATCTGGGCAGAACCGTAGCCCAGTTTCTCAAGTGCTGCTGGTACTGATTGGTTGATGATCTTGAAATAACCGCCGCCGGCGAGCTTCTTGAATTTTACCAGTGCGAAGTCTGGCTCGATCCCGGTGGTGTCGCAGTCCATGACCAGACCGATGGTGCCGGTGGGCGCGATAACGGAAACCTGCGCGTTGCGATAGCCGTTCTCTTCGCCCAGTGTCAGCGCCTCGTCCCAGCAGGACATCGCCACATCGACCAGACCCGGCTGTGGGCAGTTGCCGTGATCCAGCGGCACGGGCTTCACGCTCAGCTCTTCATAGCCGGTGTCGTTGCCGTAGGCCGCGTTGCGGTGGTTGCGGATAACGCGAAGCATGTGCTCGGCGTTCTTGGCGTAGCCGGGGAATGCGCCCAATTCGCCCGCCATCTCGGCGGAGGTGGCATAGGACACGCCAGTCAGGATCGCGGTCAACGCCCCACAAAGCGCGCGGCCCTCGTCGCTGTCATAGCTGTAGCCCATGTTCATCAAGAGGCCGCCGATATTGGCATAGCCCAGACCCAGCGTGCGGAAGTCGTAAGACCTCTGTGCGATTTCCTTGGAGGGGAACTGTGCCATCATCACGGAGATTTCCAGCGTCACGGTCCAGAGGCGCGAGGCGTGCATGTAGTCTTCGACGTTGAACACACCGTCCTCGAGGAATGTCAGCAGGTTCATGGACGCCAGGTTACAGGCGGTGTCATCGAGGAACATGTATTCCGAGCATGGGTTCGAGCCGCGGATCGCGCCGTCTTCGGGGCAAGTGTGCCAGTCGTTGACGGTGTCGTGGTACTGGATGCCGGGATCGGCGCAGGCCCATGCGGCGTGGCCCACCTGCTCCCACAGATCGCGGGCGCGTATTGTCTTGGAGGGCTTGCCGGTGACGCGGTCGATCAGCTCCCAATCGGCGTCTTTTTCGACAGCCGTCAGGAAGGCGTTGGTCACGCGGATCGAGTTGTTGGAGTTCTGGCCAGAGACGGAGTTATAGGCCTCGGAATCCCAGTCTGTGTCATAGGTGGGGAACTCGATGCTGGTGTGGCCCTGCTTGGCGTAATCCAGCACGCGCTTGACGTAAGTCTCGGGGATCGCGACCTTTTTGGCTGCGCGGATTGCCGCTTTCAGTTGCTCGTTCTTGGCAGGATCATAGGCGTCGGCCTCGGCGCCGTCCCATGCTTTGATTGCGGCGAACAACTCGTTCAACTGGCGCTCGTGCATCTTGGAGCCAGCGACGATGCTGGCCACTTTCTGCTCTTCAAGCACCTTCCAATTGATGAAGTCTTCGATATCGGGGTGATCGGCGTCCACGATCACCATCTTCGCCGCACGGCGCGTGGTGCCGCCGGACTTGATCGCGCCCGCAGCACGGTCACCGATCTTCAGAAAGCCCATCAGGCCGGAGGATTTGCCGCCACCCGACAGCTTTTCACCCTCGCCGCGCAACGAGGAAAAGTTTGTGCCGGTGCCGGAGCCGTATTTGAACAGGCGCGCTTCGCGCACCCAAAGGTCCATGATGCCGCCATCGCCAACCAGATCGTCCTTAACGGACTGAATAAAACAGGCATGCGGCTGGGGGTGTTCGTAGGAGGATTTGGAGCGGGTCAGCTTGCCGGTTTTGTAATCGACATAGTAGTGGCCCTGGGCCGGACCGTCGATGCCGTAGGCCCAGTGAAGGCCAGTGTTGAACCACTGGGGCGAATTCGGAGCAGAACGCTGCGAGGCAAGCATGTGGCGCATCTCATCGTAATAGGCTTGTGCGTCTTCTTCTGTGGAGAAGTAGCCGCCCTTCCAGCCCCAGTAGGCCCAGGCACCGGCAAGCCGGTCGAAGACCTGCTTGGAGGATGTCTCGCCACCCATCTCTGCGCCCTCGTCTGCAATGGAACGCCACAGGAATTCGGGAACGCCCTTTTCCTTCACCTTCTTCAGCTTGGACGGCACGCCAGCCTTGCGAAAATACTTCTGCGCGATCACGTCGCTGGCGACCTGGCTCCAGCTGGAGGGGACTTCGACGTCATCTAGCTTGAAGACAACAGAACCGTCCGGGTTGCGGATTTCGGATACGGTGCTGATGAAATCCAGATCCGCGTATGCGTCCTGACCTGCCTTGGTGAATTTGCGTTCGATTTTCATTGGTCGCTGCCTCTAAACTAACTGTCCTAATACCGAGCGCCGCACTTTTCACACGCGCGAACACCCACCCTTTCCCATGCTGTTTCAGACACGGGATTCCTGTTCGCCGCCCTCACAAAAGAGGGTTGCGTTCTCGCAGCTACTGACTGAACTATTGCCGTCTTGTCCTGCCCCATGCCCGGATGCGCCTTTTGAGCGTTAACCACTACATGTTGTGGCGTCATCCTCAGCCCGCACAACCTGACGTATCTTCCCCTATTGGGTCAACGGAATTTTTTCGAATTTTTGGAATTCTTACGGTTGACGCAGGAGCAGTTTTTTGGGCCAACCAGAGCTTTGTGATTCAAAGGGTTAATATCCCCAATTTCATCCGCAAGCGCCGCGCGCCTCTGGAATGAAATAAGTCATTTGCTTTGGCATATTTAGGCAACCGCGCTCACCTATTACCTGAGGTTATCCACAGGCCATTTCATGCAACCTACTATGATTTAAAGCCAGATTAACACATGAAAAAAACTCTGCCGGGGTCCGGGAATTTCGCATTTCTGCAACACCACACGGGTCATTAAACGGAGAATCAGCGCGGACCCGAACTTGTAAGAATACCAGTTGAAGTGGTTTGAGCTTTTGGTTTCACTATATGTAGCTCCCAGACCGCATCCCAAATGGCCATTCAATCGGGCATGCACCAGAAGTGCCAAAACCGTTCTACATATTTGAAAGTGGTCGGAGCGAGAGGATTCGAACCTCCGACCCCCTGTACCCAAAACAGGTGCGCTACCAGGCTGCGCCACGCTCCGACTGCCGCTTCTTTAGACAGACTTCACACGAAAGAAAAGCCCTGATTCATCCAAATTTCAGCATGGCCAGACCGGCGACCATTCTGCATGTGCCGGATGGCGCACAAAGCTGCCTTCGGTGATCCCCAAACGCGCAGCCAGACCGCCGTTGATCTCAAGAACTGTCAAAACACTCCGGCCTCCCGGAATGGGCGTCTCGTCCAAAGGAATCGCATTGTGGTGTATGCGTTGAACCACCCCACTTGCATCAATGAATAACATATCAAGCGGTATCAGCGTGTTACGCATCCAGAAACTGGTCCGGCGCGGGTGTTCGTTGACGAAATACATACCTGCTGAAAGCGGCAGGCTCTCGCGATGCATCAGACCGCGCGCCTGTTCTTCGGGATCATCTGCCAGTTCTACGTTGAACTGTGCCGTGCCCCAACTTCCTTTGAGATAGACGATGTTTTCCTCACAAACTGAATTCGCCAAAACCGAAACGGGCCCGAGACCCAGTCCCGCCACAATAAGCCCAATCAGCTGTCTTCTGAACGATCTGAATTCAGTACGTGTTCCCATGCCTGCACCTCAACGGCCATGTTGCCGCGTTTGCCTTCGATTACGCGCACTGCTAACGCTTCTCCGGGCTGTAGATCGGACAGGCCCGACTGATGCACAATCTCGATGTGCACAAACACATCTTCGGGTTTGCCAAAGACATTTGCAAACCCAAACCCTTTCGCCTTATCGAACCATTTGACGCGGGCAGGCTCCAACGGCACGGCGCGAATCTCTTCCGGGGCCAGCCCTGCGATATCAACCAAGGCTGTGCTGTGCCCAGTCTCTGGCCGATGGATCGAAGTGATCTCTATTGCCTGAACTCCGCGATTGGTGTTTTGCACCAGCAGATCAACGCGCGCGCCATCCGCGACAGAGTTTTGACCGAAGTTGCGCAAAACATTGACGTGCAACAGTATGTCGGGTCCTCCCCCGTCAGCAATGACGAACCCAAACCCTTTCGAGGGATCAAACCATTTAACCACACCGCTAACGGGGCTGCGGTCCAGATCAGCCATGATCCCGCCCGCGCTATTGCTCATGTCTTCTGCCATTTGCGTTCTTTGGACCGTCCAGTTCCCTACCTTCTTAGCGGGCTGATTTTAAAATGACCCGGTCCTCGTCCTTATAAAATATACTACTAAATTTAGGGGCTTAGCCTTGTGATGTCCCATTCGTCTTTGGCTGTAGCACGCGTCCAGCGAAAACGGTCGTGCAACCGGTGGTCCCCGTCAGCCCAGAATTCAATTTCAACCGGGGCAATCCGGTAGCCACCCCAGAACGGCGGTCGGGGCGGATTTGGGCCTTTGGTCGCTGTCACCTTGGCAACCTCCGCTATCAAGGCCGCGCGACTGCTGAGCGGTTGGGACTGGTGCGAGGCCCATGCCCCCAGACGGCTTTTGAGCGAGCGTGACTTGAAATATGCGTCCGCCTGCGGTCCGTTTTCCTTGGTGATCGTGCCCCGCACACGGATTTGCCGGCGCAGAGACTTCCAGTGCATCACGAAAGCGGCTTTGCCTGCCTGATCCAGTTCCTGGGCCTTCTTGCTTTCGTAGTTTGTATAGAACACGAAAGCGTCTGCCTCGATCTCCTTCAGCAGCACCATCCGGGCATTCGGCAAGCCGTCAGCGTCTACCGTGGAAAGGGCAATCGCATTTGGATCGTTGATCTCGGCCTCTTCGGCCTCTGCCAACCACGACTGCGCGATTTCAAAGGGATCACCCCCTGCAAACTTGCCTGATCGTCCCGACATAATACTCTCTAAAAAAATTGACCCCGCAACCGATGCGAGAGGCCGTTGCACCCAGCACATGAGCTACAGGAAATGACAGCCAGCAACAACTAAAAGCTGATCTACCAACGAGAATTTTCAATCATGCGGCCTTGCATGCCTGTTGATTGTGCAGCCGGAGGACCGACCAGTCTTGATGGCTTGCACGCAATGGCATAAACGAGTTTGACTTAACACAACTAGAATTGGGCATGGCATGGCAAACGATCTGATGCAGGGCAAAAGAGGTCTGATCATGGGCCTTGCCAATGACAAATCCATTGCTTGGGGCGTGGCAAAGGCGCTGGCGGATGCCGGAGCTGAGCTTGCGTTTTCCTATCAGGGCGACGCGTTGAAGAAACGTGTAGACCCGCTGGCGGGTCAGCTGGGCAGTGACATCGTCCTGCCCTGCGATGTGGGTGATGAGGCGTCCATAGACGGCCTGTTTTCAGAACTGAAGGAACGCTGGAACGGGCTGGATTTCATCGTCCACGCGATCGGCTTTTCTGACAAGAACGAACTGCGCGGCCGCTATGTCGACACAACGCGCGGAAACTTTGCCATGTCGATGGACATCTCTGTTTATTCCTTCACCGCCGTGATGCAACGCGCTGAAAAGATGATGAAGGACGGCGGCAGCGCCCTCACCCTGACCTACTACGGGGCAGAGAAAGTCATGCCGCATTACAATGTGATGGGCGTGGCCAAGGCCGCACTTGAGGCATCAGTGCAGTACCTTGCCGAGGATCTGGGCAAGGACGGTATCCGCGTCAACGCGATTTCCGCCGGACCGATCAAGACGCTGGCGGCGTCAGGCATTGGCGATTTCCGCTACATCATGAAATGGAACGAATACAACTCGCCCCTGCGCCGCAACGTGACAATCGAGGATGTGGGCAAGGCCGCGCTTTTCCTGCTGTCTGATCTGGGCAGCGGCACCACGGGCGAGAACCTGCACGTCGATGCTGGCTATCACGTGGTTGGGATGAAAGCGGTGGATGCGCCAGACATGGCCAAGGAATGAGCATCCGACCATGACATGGGAAAGCATGATCGCCTTTAACCTCGTGCTTCTGGCGGCGCTGGCCAGTCCGGGGGCGGCAATGCTGTACGTGATCAAAACGACCGTCGCATCCGGCCGCACGGTAGGCATCCTGACAGGCATGGGCCTTGGCACAGCCGCGGCGTGTTGGACGGCATCTGCGTTTCTCGGGCTCGAAGCGCTGTTTCAGCTGTTCCCCTGGACCTATGCGGCGCTCAAGATTGGCGGTGCGGTGTACCTGATTTGGATCGCTGTGCAGACATGGCGTCATGCCAGACAGCCACTCTTTGAGGTGGCGACGCCACACGGACGCAGCTTCCTTTCGGGTATGGTGGTGAACTTCGGTAATCCGAAATCAATGCTTTTCGCCGCCGCCGTGATTGTTGTCGTTTTTCCAAAAGGGTTGGCCGCCCTCCAGATCGGCCTCGTCGTGCTGAACCACCTCGCACTCGAACTGATCTTCTATGGCTGCTTTGCCATCTTGCTCAGCGCCCCCTCTGCCAGACGGGGGTATGTCGCGCTGAAACCCGTCTTCGACCGCATCGCCGCAACACTGCTGGGCGCACTTGGCCTGCGCCTGATCCTGGAGAAATAGACATGACAGACCGCCTCCCCCACGAAAAAGGTTTTCACATCTCGTGGGACCAGATCCACCGCGACAGCCGCGCGCTGGCCTGGCGGCTTGATGGCAAGGGGCCCGACGATGGCGCGTGGCGTGCCGTGGTCGCAATCACGCGCGGTGGCATGGCACCGGCAATGATCGTCGCGCGAGAGCTGGACATCCGCACGGTCGATAC
>Ga0316197_10002503_pt1 | contig 13154 bp, 10 predicted proteins | sample OudBiesiAoxic_MG_FD_204939 | JGI IMG/M metagenome (GOLD analysis project Ga0316197, IMG submission 204939) | Coastal sediment microbial communities from Oude Bieten Haven, Netherlands - site A oxic | ecosystem: Environmental > Aquatic > Marine > Coastal > Sediment | place: Netherlands...
CTGCGATCTGGAACAAGACCATGGAGCTGCATGCCCGGGCCTTTTACACGGCTGAAGTGCTGGGAGTGCTCGATACCATGCACCCCGTTCTTTTCCAGGCCATGAACGTTGATCGCAAGAAGCTGGGAACGGAAGGCGAGATACAGGATTTGTTTGTGGCCAATGGGGTCGAGTCCGAAGACTTCACCAAGGCCTTCAAGTCGTTTGGAGTGAACAGCCAGGTGAATCAGGCAGCCGCCCGCGCCCGGGCAGCCAAGATCACAGGCACCCCCGCGCTCATGGTCGATGGTAAATATCATGTGAGCACCCGCAAGGCAGGCAGTCAGGCTGATATGCTGAAAGTGTCAGATTTTCTTATCGAAAAAGAGCGGGCCGCCAAAGGAAGTTAGTTGGCTGAACCCACGCAGAATTAGATAACCAGCCACTCTGGCACCGGCAGGCCCTTGTTCTCGAGGAAAACGGGGTTGAATAACTTGCTCTGGTAGCGATTGCCGTAGTCACACAGGATGGTGACGATAGTGTGGCCTGGCCCCAGGTGCTCGGCCAGGCGCACAGCGCCGGCTATATTGACGGCAGCGGAGCCTCCCATACACAGACCCTCATTCCGCAATAGATCGAAGATATAAGGCAGCGCTTCCTCGTCGCTGATGGAGAAGGCGGCATCGACCTTGGCCTGTGCGACATTATCGGTCACGTGGTTGATACCAATACCCTCGATAATGGAGTTGCCCGGTGTGGCCTCCAGGGTACCGTTGCTGAAATAATCGTACAGTGAAGCCCCTGCCGGGTCGGCCAATCCAATGGTGATATCCGGATTGCGCGCCTTGAGCGCGGTGGATACACCGGCCAGGGTTCCGCCGGTGCCCACCGCGCAGATAAAGCCATCCAGTTTGCCGTCGGTCTGTTCCCAGATTTCCCTGCCTGTTGTGCGTTCGTGCATTTCCATATTGGCCAGGTTGTCGAACTGACGGGCCCAGACTGCGCCGTTTTCTTCGCGATCTGCCATTTTCTGGGCCAGTCGCTGGGCGGTGTGTATGTAGTGTTTTGGGTCGCTGTAAGAGGTTGCCCCAACCAGGTGGAGGTCGGCACCCAGCAGCTCGAGTGAATCGATTTTCTCCTTACTCTGGGTAATTGGCATCACCACGGTGCTGGTATAGCCCAGTGCATTGGCCAGCAGCGTAAGCCCGATCCCGGTATTGCCGGCGGTGCCTTCCACGATGCGTCCGCCGGGACGCAGGTCACCGGCTGCTTCAGCGGCGCGGATAATACCCAGTGCGGTGCGATCTTTTACCGAGCCCCCGGGATTCAGGAACTCGGCTTTGCCCAGTATGGTGCAACCGGTTCGCTCCGACACTTGCTTCAAGTGAAGCAGGGGCGTATTGCCGATCAGCTGGGTGACATCAGAGGCGGTGTGCACGTTGAATTCTCCGGAAAAAGACCGCAAGAGTATGCCACAGGCCCGGCAAAGGGTCAGGGTCTCGTTCGCGTATAGAGACGGTGCGCCCGCAGGCCTAGTACCAGGCTGGCCAGGGCGATGATCACCAGCATCCAGACCATGGGCTGTGGTGTGGTCGTCAGGAACTGACCGGTGAGAGCGCTGGTGGCTGCCGCCAGCGACATCTGTATGAAACCCAGCAGGGCTGACGCGGTGCCGGCAATGTGCGCAAAGGGTTTCAGGGCAATCGCCATGGCGTGGGGTAAGACCAACCCCATGGCCGTGGAGTAAATGACCATCGGCAGCATGATGGCGGCCACGCTGGCCGGCCACACGCGCGAGCTGACCAGCAGCAGGCCGGTGGCAGCAGTCGCCATGACTACCCCCCGGCCCAGGATATGCTCGGAGTCCTGTGACCTGGAGAGTCGGGCACTGAGCGCACTGCCACCCATGTAACCGGCTACCGAGCCCAGGAAAATGAACCCGAAGTAATGGGGGGGCACGCCCAGCATGTCGATAAAGATAAAACTGGAACTGGCCAGGTAGACCATCAGCCCTGCATAAATAAGGCCGCTGGTGACGGTAACGGACAGAAAAAACGGATCGATCAGCAGTTCGCCATAGTTTCGGGCGATGGCCCGGGGGTGCAGGCTCTGTATCCCGGGCAGTGACTCCGGCAGAAACACCTGTATCAATACCATCATGACTGCGCCATAGAGTCCCAGGAAAACAAATACGCTGGGCCAGGGCAGAACCAGCAGCAGGAAGCCCCCCAGCGTGGGTGCGACAGCGGGTGCCAGGGCCATCAGCATGGCGATCAATGACAGGGCGCGAGCGGCGCCGGTGGGCCCGAATACATCCCGTGCCACGGCCCGCGCCAGCGTGGGACCGACACAGGCGCCGATGCCTTGCAGGAACCGGAAGAACAGCATTTCGCCGACCGATTCAGATCGGCTGCACCCGATACAGGCGACGACAAAAAGTACGGTACCCGCGAGCAGAACCGGCTTGCGGCCATAGCGATCCGCCAGCGGTCCGCAGGCCAGGTGGAACAGGGCAAAACCCGTCAGGTAAATACTCAGGGTCAGGTGCATCTGGCTGATATCTGTGCCGAAGGCGCGCATCATGGCAGGCATGGCGGGCAGGTACATATCGACACTGAGAGGGCCCAGCGCTACCAGGGCCGCCAGTAGAGCGAGCAGCCGGGGCGAGTCAGGATGTAGGTATCGCTGGGCCATGGGGCGGCGATGCTAGCCCATGGTCGACCTCAATGCAAAGCGGCTGCGCTAGTCCTCGAAGTGCATAACTGTTTTCCACCACAGGCCGGGAAAGAGTGCGCGCCACAGGTAGAGCAACCGTGCTTCGCCGGGATAGATGATGTCCCGGTCCTTTGCCACGCCCTTTTCGATAGCGTTGACGATTTTCTCAGGATCCGCCAGGCGCCCGCTCTTGCGCGCCTCGACGATGCTGCCCGGGCTGTCCGTGGCGAGTGTCTGGTCGATCAGGGCGGTATTGACCGCCGGGGGGCAGACCAGGTGGGCGCGTACCCCGGAGCTGCGAATTTCGTGCTGCAACACCTCAATGTAAGCATTGACCGCTGCTTTGGTGGCGCAGTATGCACCCATTTTTGGAACCAGTGCGATGCCTGCGATCGAGCCAAAGGCAATAATACGGCCCGTCTTGCGCGCCATCATATCCGGCAGCACCGCCCTGACCATGTATGTTGTTCCGAAATAGTTGATTCGAAACAGCCTTTCCATGCTCTCGTGAGTGTGCTCGGCCAGCAGGTGGCTGGGCATCAGGGCGGCCGCGTTTACCAGCAGGTCGATAGGACCGAGGCTGGCGGCCACCTCAGCAACCCGGGCGTCTACGTCCTCGAGGCTGGAGATATCGCACTTCAATGGGGTGATGTTATCGGCCTCGGCGGCAGTCGCCTGCAAGCCTTCTTCGTTGACATCAAAAATCGCAACGAGGGCGCCCTGGGCCGCCAGTCGACGGGCGATGATTTGCCCCATCCCACTCGCGCCGCCAGTGACGATCGCAACCTTACCTGCCATGTCCTTCATACAGTTTCCCCAGTCCCAAGGCTATCTTCAGTCTGCGTCATAGTGCGTATCGGCCGTTCTGGCGGCAAGACCCGAACCGGCCAGCTTGAGTGACGGATTCCATCTATCGCATTTGCGAGGCACCCGAAAGCGTGGTCCACCCTCGGCTTGTTGCTGTTACACTGGTACGAAAGAGCATTGCCATGCTTGATTTTAGTCGATAGTAAGTAGTTACAAACTTGTCTGATCGTCAATGTGATCGAGGGGCAGCTCGGTGCGTTGAATTACCCGTCGCAGCTCGAAACTGGAGTGTACGCCGGTGACGCCCGGTATTCGGGTCAGCCTGCCCAGCAGGAATTTCTCGTAATATTCCATGTCCGGCACCACGGCCTTGAGCAGGTAGTCAGAGCTTTGCCCTGTCACCACCGAGCACTCCATGACTTCCGGGTAACTGGCCAGCTCTGCCTCGAATGTCTCGAATCGATCCGGTGTGTGGCGGTCCATACTGATGCCGATATAGGCAGTGAGCTTGAGACCCAGCATGGACTGGTTCAGGAGGGTGACGTGGCGGCGGATGATCCCCGATTCCTCCAGTCGCCTGACGCGGCGGGAGCAGGGCGTCGGGGACAGGCCGACCTGTTCGGCAAGCTCGAGATTGCTGATACGGCCGTTATCCTGCATGGCCATGAGTATCCGGCGGTCGATACGGTCCAGCTTCATATGAGTTGCTCTCCTGACACAGGCCAAGGCTCCTTGCGGCCGATAAAATAGCGTTTATCACCAATATTATAGTCATTACTAGGCATATACTGCGTATATAGTGCCGAATTATGCGCATTTTGCAATCTATCGCTAGTCTCAAACTACTATACTGAGCGCCAGGCTGACAGTTCACCTGGCTACTCGGGTGCGGGCGGAATTACCGTTGCGTCGCGCACCGTGCCTTGGCCTTATCCAGGCTTGTGCCCCGGGCAACCGGGCGGGTGAACAGCCTTCCTTTATTTTAGCGACGACAACGGATAGTTCGGCATGAGCAATTTTGACCACCACAAGTACCAGCCATTTCAGCCCATTCCCCTGCCAGCCAGGCGCTGGCCTGATCGGGTGATCGACAAGGCGCCGCACTGGTGCAGTGTGGATCTGCGAGACGGCAACCAGGCGCTGATCGAGCCCATGACTACACGTCAAAAATCCCGGCTTTGGGACCAGTTGGTCAAAATCGGCTTCAAGGAAATCGAGGTGGGTTTTCCGTCCGCCTCTGGCCATGACTATGAGTTTGTGCGCGACCTGATCGAGAACGATCGTATCCCGGGGGATGTCACCATACAGGTGCTTACCCAGGCCAGACCCGACCTGATCGAGAAAACCTTCAAGGCGCTGAAGGGTGCACGCCGCGCCATCGTGCACGTCTACAACTCAACCTCCACGGTGCAGCGGGAGCAAGTGTTCGACCTGGACCAGAAGGGCATTATTGAGATCGCGGTAAAGGGTGCTGAACTGGTGCGCGATTGTGCCGCAAAGCAGCCTGAGACCGAATGGGTGTTTGAATACTCACCAGAGAGTTTTACCGGCACAGAGCTGGATTTCGCGGTAGCGGTCTGCGATGCGGTCACAGCGGTTTGGCAACCAACCCCGCAACACCCGGTCATCATCAATCTGCCGGCGACGGTAGAAATGAGTACGCCCAACGTCTATGCCGACCAGATAGAGTGGTTTTGCGACCGGGTGGCCAGGCGCGACAGCCTGCTCATTTCCCTTCACACCCACAATGACAGGGGCTGTGCAGTTGCGGCGGCCGAACTGGGTGTGATGGCGGGCGCCGACCGGGTAGAGGGTACGCTGATGGGGAATGGGGAACGTACCGGCAATATGGACATTGTCACGATGGCGATGAACCTGTACAGCCAGGGCGTGGACCCACGGCTCAACCTGGGCCAAATGGATGAAATTATCCAGACTGTGAAAGAATGTACCAACCTGCCTGTGCACCCCCGCCATCCTTATGCGGGTGAGCTGGTGTTTACGGCATTTTCCGGGAGTCACCAGGATGCAATCAAAAAGTGCCTGGCAAGGCGGGAGCAGAGCAGACCCTGGGAGGTCGCCTACCTGCCTATAGACCCTGCGGATATCGGCAGGTCATACCAGGAAGTCATCCGCATCAACAGCCAGTCCGGAAAGGGTGGCATTGCCTACGTTCTGGAGCGGGATTTCGGACTGCAACTGCCACGTTGGCTGCAGATCGATTTCAGTCAGGCAGTCCAGGCTTATGCCGAGGAACAGGAAGCCGAAGTCGGCTCGCAGGAGTTATACCAGCTGTTCCAGCAAACCTATTCAGGTGAGGCCGGCCGCTGGAGGCTGGGCAAATACCAGGTGACCCGGGAAGCGGGGGCTGACCAGTTGCAGGCTGAACTGCTGCAGGGTACGGCATCTCACACCCTTGCCGGCGCCGGCAATGGGGTGGTTGCATCTTTTGTCGATGCAATGGAGCGTTTTACCGGCAAACAGATAGTGCTGGTGGAATACAGCGAACACGCCCTCAGCCACAGTGCAGATGCCGAGGCGGTCTGTTATATACAATTGAATATCAATGGCGATCGATACTGTGGTGTCGGGCGTAGCCACGACATTATCCAGGCATCGCTTGACGGCATACTCGGTGCCATCAACAAGCAGGCAGTAAATGACCAGGACGCAGCCGCCTGAAGACTGATCGCTGGCCACTGCGGGGGCGGGCCAGGGCGGCACAAAGTGTAATTTCTGCGGCTTCTGTGTTACAAAACGGTCTTGCAGTCACGGTGGCAATTACTGGCGGTCGTGGATATGAAGCGTTATGGGGCCCCAATAAAAATATCACCCTGGCAAAAGCTCAAGCATAACTTCAGGGAAGCCTTTTCGGAGCAGTTCGAGTACCAGCGCAATAGTGGTGACCTGACCCAGGACGGGCAGATTTCCAGAAAGCGGGGTCGGGACGCCTATCGATATATTCTGCTGCTGCTGGTGTGTGTGCTTGCCCCTATGGCTGTGCATGACCTTTATACCGGGCAGGTCGTGCTGTTTGTTGTCAGCCTCGTACTGTTGCTGATCCTGTTGGCGAATATCTGGTTACTGGGCGGCGATCGGCGCGCGTTTCTTTCCCCCACCCCCTTACTGTTACTCGGCATCGGGCTGATATTGCTGGCTGTGAGCCTGGGCCAGCGTTACAGCATCTACTGGCTGTATCCGTTATTGGCAGGGCTGCCGGTGTTGCTGCACCTGCGACGTTCCCTGGCCGTTGGCCTGGTGTCGGGTGCGTTGGCCCTGCCACTGGTGTTCTCGCAGTTTGATTCGGGTACAGCGGTCGTGATCAGTTTCAGCATGGCCACTACCTGGCTGGTGAGTGCCTGGCTGGTATTCGCCGTTAAAGAGCAGTCTCGCCGCCTGAAGGACATGGCCGTCACGGACCCCCTGACCGGCGCCTACAACCGGCGCTATCTAGAGGAGCAGGCTCGCCACGCAATGGACGCCTGGGAGCGCTATCAGCAACCGTGCACCCTGTTCCTGATCGATGTCGACCACTTCAAGCGTATCAATGACAGATACGGGCACAGTGTGGGCGACACGGCTATCAAGCGACTTGTAGATGTGATCTCCAGGCGTATGCGCGCCGTAGACATTCTGTGTCGGTTCGGAGGCGAGGAATTTGTCGTCTTGTTGCCCGGAACGGCGATTGAGGGGGGGATGAAGTTCGCGGAAGAGTTGCGTCAGGTGGTCGGGCACGCCAAAATCCTGCCAAAAGGGAGCATGACTATCAGCATAGGGGTGTGTGAGGTCGGCGCATCGGACGACCTCGACCAATGGTTCAGGCTCGCCGACACCGCTCTATATCTGGCCAAGCGCCATGGCCGGAACCGGGTAGAAATGGCGCGTGAGCTGATGCCGGAGCGCGAGCCGATTCCCAGGGCGGTACCGGAATGGCGTTAGCGCGCTTGTTAGTTGAGTGAAGGGATGCGAATGTATCTGGCCGGGGCACCAGTTGCGAAAGAGGAGGGTGGCCGAAGCTATGAACAAAGCAATTTCCAGGGTGGCCGTGCTGCTGTGCCTGTCCTGTCTTATCGCCTGCAGCGGTACCACCTTTGTTTACAATCGACTGGATACGATCCTGCCCTGGTATGTCGATGACTATGTGGACCTGAACGGTCGGCAGCAGGATCAGCTCGACGAGATACTGGAACCTTTTCTGCGCTGGCACAGGCAGCAGGAGCTGCCTCAGTACGTGGCGTTGTTGAACGAGGTCGATACGACACTGGACAGGCCTGTGACGCCCGAGCAGCTGGCTCAGATCTATAGCGGCATGGAAGTAGCATGGCTGCGCCTTGAGCGGGAATCGCTGGATGGCTTGCTGGAGCTGGGAGCCTCGCTAACTGATGAGCAGGTAGCTGAGTTTCTGGGTTATTTGTGGGAGCGGCAGGAGGAGTATGAAGAGGAGTACCTCACCCGCGACGAGCCAGAGTACCGGGAGGAGAGTTACGACAGCTTTGCCGACACCCTTAGAGACTACCTGGGTAGGCTGACCCCGCAGCAACGGGAGCGCTTGCGCCAGGCCAGTACCGCGCTGGAGCGTTCGGATGAGGTGTGGTTGCAAGAACGGGCCGCCAGCTTGCAGCGCCTGTCGGTGTTATTGGAACGCCAGCCCGGCTGGCAGGACAAGGTCCGTGAAGCGGTGGCCGGGCGCAGTGAGACCACCTCTGAGGAATACCTGCAGGTCTACGAGCACAACCTGGATGTGATCTTTGCGGCGGTAGCGGATGTTCTTAACAGTCGCAGTGAATCCCAGGATCGCCATCTTCGCGCGGAGCTGGCTGACCTGCGGGATGATCTGCAGACGCTGATCGCCCAGGGGCCTCCCCCGCCCAAGGATTCCGCCTGACCAAAGCAGATAGCTGCAGACCCGCAACCCGCCGCGTCAGTCCAGCAGGGACAAATCCCTGACCGCGCCCTTATCGGCGCTGGTAACCATTTTGGCGTAGACCTTTAAAGCGGGCGTTACCTTGCGCGGGCGGGCAGCTTCGGGCCGCCACGCTTTATCTCCCCGTGCTTCCATCTGTGCGCGCCTGGCGGCAAGCTCCGTATCATCCAGCGCGACGTTGATGCTGCGCCGGGGAATATCAATCTCGATAGTATCGCCTTGTTGGATCAGCGCTATAGCGCCGCCGGCGGCCGCTTCCGGTGATGCATGCCCTATGGACAGTCCCGAGGTGCCACCCGAGAACCTGCCGTCGGTGAGCAGGGCACAGGCCTTACCCAGGCCCTTGGATTTCAGGTAACTGGTGGGGTAGAGCATTTCCTGCATGCCCGGTCCACCGCGCGGTCCCTCGTAACGGATAATCACCACGTCGCCCGGCTTTACACGGTCATTCAGAATGTCGTCTACGGCACCTTCCTGGCTTTCACAGATATGGGCCGGGCCCGAAAATACATGAATGCTCTCATCGACACCCGAGGTCTTGACCACGCAGCCGTCCTCGGCGATGTTGCCAAATAGCACGGCCAGGCCACCTTCTTCGGAGTAAGCACTTGCTAACTCGCGAATACAGCCATTCTGGCGATCGCTGTCCAGGCTGGGCCACCGCGTCTGCTGGCTGAAAGCGGTCTGGGTGGGAATGCCGGCGGGACCGGCGCTGAAAAGCTTGTGCACCTCCGGGTCGTCCGACTGCACGATATCCCACTTTTCCAGGGCCTCTTTCATACTCCTGCTGTGAACGGTGGGGCACCCCGTATGTAGCAGGCCCGCGCGATCCAGCTCGCCCAGGATACCCATGATGCCACCTGCCCGGTGCACGTCCTCCATGTGGTAGAGCGGTGTGTTTGGGGCCACTTTGCACAGTTGAGGCACCTTGCGCGACAGCCGGTCGATGTCCGTCAGGGTAAAGTCCAGCTCCGCTTCCCGTGCCGCCGCCAGCAGGTGCAAAATGGTATTGGTTGAGCCACCCATTGCGATATCCAGGCACATGGCATTTTCGAATGCCTCGAAAGAGCCGATGTTGCGCGGCAGCACCGACTCGTCGTCCTGGCGGTAATAGCGGTCACACAGCTCGACCACCAGGCGGCCAGCTCGCAGGAACAACTGCTCCCGGTCGGCGTGGGTCGCCAGGGTAGAGCCATTGCCCGGCAGGCTCAGGCCCAGGGCCTCTGTCAGGCAATTCATGGAGTTGGCGGTAAACATACCCGAACAGGAACCGCAGGTGGGGCAGGCAGACCGCTCGTATTCTGCTACCTCCTCATCCGTGGCGGAGTCATCCACGGCGATAACCATGGCGTCCACCAGGTCCAGCTTATGTTCAGATAGCTTGGTTTTGCCGGCCTCCATCGGACCGCCCGATACAAACACAACGGGAATGTTCAGGCGCATGGCGGCGTTGAGCATGCCGGGAGTGATCTTGTCGCAGTTGGAGATGCAGACCATGGCGTCAGCGCAGTGCGCATTGACCATGTATTCGACGGAGTCGGAAATGATGTCACGTGAGGGCAGGCTGTACAGCATGCCGTCGTGGCCCATTGCGATACCGTCATCGACGGCGATGGTGTTGAATTCTTTCGCGACCCCACCAGCCGCCTCGATCTCGCGGGCGACCAGTTGACCCAGGTCTTTCAGGTGGACATGACCGGGTACGAACTGGGTAAAGGAGTTCACCACCGCGATGATCGGTTTACCGAAATCACCGTCCTTCATGCCTGTGGCACGCCACAGGGCGCGGGCGCCCGCCATGTTGCGACCGTGGGTGGAAGTTTTGGAGCGATAGTCAGGCATAGTTTATTACCGTCTGGGGGGCCGCTGTCAGCCGGTCAGCCCCGATCCGAAAAGGGAAGGCAGGATAGCAAAAATGTATCGCCTTTTAACCCGCAAAATAAGCCTGTGGTTGCCGGATAGCGAATTATCAGCCCGGTCATCCACAATTACTGTATCAGTACGGCAGCGACTCGCTGCACTGGCTAGCTAAAGCGCCTTGAAGAACACCTTGGAATTACGCTGCAGGTTGTACAGGGACTGTTTGCTGTCGGGTAGTGCATCCCGGGAGCTTTCCACGAAACCCTGCTCGATGAACCAGTGCGCTGTCTGGGTAGTGAGCACGAATACCCGGTCCAGCCCCTGGCGTCGGGCCTCCTGCTCGAGATCGGCCAGTAGCTGCTGGCCGCGGCGCCCGCCGCGATAGTCCGGATGCGAGACAATACAGGCGATTTCCCCGCAGCCCTCCTCGGGAAAGGGGTAAAGTGCTGCGCAGGCGATAATGCGGTGATCTCGCTCTACCAGGCGGAATCGGCTGATCTCGGTCTCCAGCAGCTCACGGGAGCGTTTCAGCAGTACACCCTCCAGCTCAAGCGGCTCGATCAGCTCGATGATGCCGCCTACATCGTCAACGGTGGCTTCCCGGGCCTGTTCGTAATTGTCATTGGCCACCAGGGTGCCGCTGCCATCGTGGGTAAACAGTTCTTCCAGCAGGGCGCAATCATCGTTATAGCTGATGACGTGACAACGTGGTACGCCGGCCAGGCAGGCGCTACGGGCAGCCCGTAGCATCGCCGCCTCGTCCGGGTCCGGTATCGCCAGGGCCCCGATATCGCCCACCCTGCACTGCCGCACCAGCTCGCCCGTCGCGTCGGTGATTCCCTCGCCCTGGCTGAACATGATCAGTTTGTCGGCGCCGATAGCCGATGCACAATGCACCGCGATATCTTCCAGGGTGAGGCTGAAAATCTCCCCGGTGGGGGAATACCCCAGCGGGGATATCAGGACGATGGACCCCTCTTCAAGCTGGCGCCTTATGCCGGTCACATCAACCCGGCGAACCTTGCCTGTGTGCTGGTAGTCGACACCTTCCACCACACCCAATGGTTTGGCAGTGACGAAATTGCCCGAACAGACCCGTATGCGTGAGCCCTGCATGGGCGAGTTTGGCAGCCCCATCGATAGCAATGCTTCGATCTGTGCCCGTAGAGAGCCCGCAGCATCCTTGACGTGCTCCAGTGCGGCCATATCGGTGATGCGTACGCCGTCGTGAAATGCGGTTTCCTGCCCGGCCTGTTCGAGACGCTGGGCAATTTGCGGCCGCGAGCCGTGAATCAATACCAGGCGCACACCCAGGCTGTTGAGCAGCGCGATGTCGTGAAAAATAGTCGCGAAGTTGTCATGCAGCGCGACCTCGCCCCCCAGCATCAACACAAAGGTCTTGCCCCGGTGCGCATTGATATAGGGTGCGGTATTCCTCAACCAGCGTATATTGGCCCTGCCCGGCGTTGTCACGATACCATCCAAGCTATTGATAAATAGAAAGTTATTAAGAGTACCGAAAGCCGACCGGATTACCTAATGGCAATAATGCACAGCCTGTTCGCGGCCTGCTAGAGACAGTAGTGACGGATGCACTGTTGCAGCAGTGCGATACAGGGCTGGATCTGGTCCAGCTCCAGGTACTCGTCCGGCTGGTGGGCCCGGTCGATTGAGCCGGGACCCATGACGATGGTTTCCATGCCCAGTGCCTGCAGAAACGGCGCCTCCGTGGCAAAGGCAACCGCTTCAGCGCTGTGCCCGGTGAGTCGCTCGGCCAGGCGCACCAATTCGCTGTCTGCCGCCTGCTCGAACGGGGAAATATCCTTGACCAGTGAGCGCATGGTGATGTCCAGGGCATGTTGTTGAGCAATCGCGGCCATGCGCTGGGCAATTTCCTCGCGCACGGCGCTGTTGTCGCCGCCCGGTATCATCCTTAGATCGAAGTGCAGTTCCGCCTGGCCACAGATGCGGTTAGGGCTGTCGCCGCCGTGAACGCAGCCCAGGTTCAGCGTGGGCCAGGCCACAGTGAAAAAGTCATTTTTATAGCGTTCCTGCAGGCCGGCCCGGTAGGTCATCAGGTCACCCATTACGGTGTGCATACCCTCCAGGGCGCTGTTTCCCAGCTCCGGGTTGGATGAATGCCCGGCCCGGCCCGTGACCTGCACCGCCTCCATCATGATGCCTTTGTGCATGCGCACCGGTACCAGCGAGGTGGGTTCCCCGATGATGGCGGCCCTGGCTCTGGGCCGGCCCGCCGCCGCCAGAGCCCGGGCCCCGTTCATGGAGCTTTCCTCATCGGCGGTTGCGAGCAGGATCAGCGGCTGCTGTAGAGGCGTGTCCAGGAAAGCGCCGGCGGCGGCGATGGCCAGGGGAAAAAACCCCTTCATATCAGTGCTGCCCAGGCCGTACAGCCGCTGGTCGCGCTCGTTCAGTCCCAGGGGGTCGCTCTTCCAGCGACCCTCGTCGAACGGTACGGTATCGGTATGACCGGCCAGTACCAGACCGCCAGGGCCACTTCCCAACGTTGCGATCAGGTTTGCCTTGCTGCCATCGGGCGTGACCGGCAGGATTTCGGTGCGAAAGCCAAGATCGTCCAGCCAGCCGGCCAGCAGATCTATGACGGCGCGATTACCCTGGTCCCAGTTGGGGTCTGTCGAACTGACCGAGGGAGTGGCTACCAGTTGACGGAGTTGATCGATAATCAGCTTGTCGGAAATGGGCATGTACTTCCCCGTAGCCGTATAAGTGTCCGTTAGTGTACCCCGCCAGCGTCACGGTTACATGCGGCGATCTGCAGGCAGGGGTATCACAAGTTCTGCATGATAGTGACAGGTGCCTGGCGGCTGCCCGGCACCTTTGTGGTCAGAAA
>Ga0316197_10002504_pt1 | contig 13136 bp, 11 predicted proteins | sample OudBiesiAoxic_MG_FD_204939 | JGI IMG/M metagenome (GOLD analysis project Ga0316197, IMG submission 204939) | Coastal sediment microbial communities from Oude Bieten Haven, Netherlands - site A oxic | ecosystem: Environmental > Aquatic > Marine > Coastal > Sediment | place: Netherlands...
GAGAGAGTAGAGAGTGTATGAACGGAACCGATTTTTTATCGTAGTTATCAACCGCGGTTTTACTCCCGTCATCACATGCAAGTACCTTAATTGATAGCGGTTGGCTTTTACCTGCTACTACTTTTTGTATATCTGCATCAAAACTGAAAGGGACAAACTGATAAAGCCCACTTTCTGGATCAACATCAGAATGATTAACCAGATTTGCAGTTACCTCTACTGCACCAGAATTAACCTTTGTTAGGTATAGAATCAACACACCACTATCTATCTGGAAACGACCAGAACTAGACCCAGGAGTAACATTATCAGTGGAGAGTAGCCCACCATTGGTCGCTGTCGCGTAAAGCTCACCAGAAAAACTATTGGCTAAACCGTCTTGATCTCGAACTTCAAATCGCAATACTTGGGTATCACAGACGAGTGTGTAGTCAATAGTTGGTTCGAGCACGAGTTGGTATTCGGTCGGTAACGAGCCATCAAAACAGCTGCTATTGCCTATTATTTTTGCGCCTGCTTGCCTTAAAGACAGTTGTTTCGCCGTCGCCGCACCTTCTAAAACTGAGTTCTCTAATAACAGTGTTCGAGCAAGAATTTTGGCTTTTAATTGACTGCCATTACTCACCTTAATGTTCATCGATGCATTAGGGCCAAGTATTGCTACATCATCAGGAAGCCCAGTTTGAATAACATCAATAGGGTTATTAAAGGACATATCCGTGCGTATATATATCTTTGTGTCCGTGCTTGTTTTTATTGTGTTTCCGGCGGTATTGATTTGAAAATGGTCAAACGTGTAGTTCCCACCACTAGAAAATACGGTCGTAACAGGCGAGTCGTTTACCTCATATTTTCGAATTCTAAGATCATCTTGAGCAGGCAAGATGATCGTGAATGTCTCTTTCTTCAAATTGGTAATACTTAAATTGTCCATTCCTCTCAAGATTTGAATGGTTATATTTTGACCACTTTTGTCATAACTACAATATTGGCTACCTGCTCCGCAAACTCTTTTATAACTATTACTATTATTACCCCTATGCCCCTCAATGGTCAGATTGCCACTTGGAAAGGTATTACTGACTTCAAGGTCAACTTCAACTTTATCCACACTATCAAGTCCGTTGACACAATAACCCGCATCACAGCTATAACTCGTTGAGTATGATAAATCAGACACTTCATCAAACGCCGTATTTACATAGTATTTATTGTCATTCGAATTTTGGTACACGTAGGTCGCAGGCCAACCGCTAATGTGATAATCATCGTTCTTAGGGTTAGTCATCATCAGACGGTCGTCGGTATTAGGGGCTGTTCCTTTTGCATACCAAGATTGAGCTGGTGCGGGGAAATATTGGCAAATACCGATTTCAGGCATCTCTTGATAAAAAGCAAAATAACCTACTTGTTCAGAAACATGAGCTCGAGCTCGCGAGTTATTCGTATCCTCGTCTATTGCAAAGCTCACCTGATTACCATTGATATCACAGCGACGAAGCCACCCGCCATCACTGCCCGTTCTCGTCTGTTTGTTTGCCACTATTCCCGTCAAGGAACGTACCGATGTCGTTGTATAATCAATACAACTATCTGCGATTGGTGCCGTTGAATTACTTCTAAGCGTATCTAAGGTAGAGCTCGCGTTATTAAAAGCGACGGAATATGAGTCGATGGTTCCCTGAAATTCTTCGCTGGCGAGAAAGGCGATTTTTTCTGAGTTGTAAGTATAATTCGAAACGGACGAACGCGATAATTCTAGGCCTAAATTCACACTCGTTCGACCTATATTTTCGATGGCCGTGGTTATCCACTTATCGTCATTATTTCTGCTTTGAACCTGACCTAAAACTACCGGTGTCGACGAAAAACCTGAAAAGCTTGGAATTTGAGAGAAGGGAACGTTCGTTGTATTGACTGAAGAACTTGTACTTACGCTGCTGATATCCGCATAATCTGCGTAGACTTTATTCCCATCGAAATAAGCGACACCTGGTTCGATAGCGAGAAAACTGACCAAGGTCATTGCAGTAGAACTGGAGCCATTGATTGATGGTGGGACCTCTTGAATGATACTTGCCCCAGCTTTAGTCACCGAGGTAACCGATAATGTAGCGGGTGCATCCGAGTCCGCCATATTTGGGTCAACCGTTGGCATAACAAACACAAGCGGAACAATATCGAATGTCTTGTCAAAGCTAATATTACAGCTCCCACCATTACAACTTGCTACGCCAAATTCAAATACCGCATCATCGCTATATTGACGGCCAAAACTCGGCAATGAGTTTTCACAGGTTAAATTAGTCTCATCATAAATTTGTCCGATGACATTGATATTACCATTGTGAACTTCTTTTATACTGCTATCTAACGGCCCCCCCCATGTATTGCTAGCCGTTGATTTTCGGTAATAATAGAATTTAGAAGTAGAGGCCTCATATGAAATAGCGGCATTGTATATCTTCCCATTCGTATCCTGATTTCTGTATAAATCAACATCATACATCTGTGCTGGCAAGTCATCTTCATTGGTGCTTAACACCCAAAAATCTTCGTGCTGTCCTGGCTGTTCTACCTCTACACCTTGAACGTTATTCTGACCCGAGATATCAAAGTATATCGTAAAGTCAGACTGACCTTTTACTGAACAGCTTTCTCTATTCGGCGGGATGCTACCTCCCGCCCAGCTAAGAAACGAAGCAAAAACAAGAACAACCGATAACCAAAATCTCATGTTCATTCATCCACCGCCCTAAGCCAAACTTCTTGCTCACGCTGTACTTGAAAAATAGAGCCAGAACTGCAAATAGCCACGGTCGTTACGCGGAAATACTTAAGATCATCGGGCAGGGATGATTCTGGTGCCGTACAGGTTACCTGTGGTGTGGAACAAGGCAGTCCTTCTGCTAAGTCATCCCTTGCACTCGTGTTACCACTAATGGAACTACAGTTGGTTACAAGCTCTGAAAGGCTGCCATCACCCCCAATTGGGTAGAGCCGTGTAAGCGCCCATTCACTAGCCGAATTTGCTAAAAACCAAGCTTGGGTACCCAGGTTTTCTCTTGTTAACGTATCCTGATTCGACCATTTTATGCGCATTAAATTAGAGGCGAGCAAGCTCATCACGACGACAATAAACACCGCCATAATGATCATATTCCCATGCTGCCTTTTCGGCTTAGCACCGAACCTCTGTTTAAGGAACATTTAACACCTGTACATCATGTTTATAAGAACTCTCTTCACCATTGTTATCAAATAATAGATCCATGTGTACTAAGCCACCCCTCTGAAGGGTCGGCTCTGTGTAATGAAACTGGCTATCTGAAAAACGCAGCCCATCACCCACCGTATTTTTACTACCTGAACCCACGCTTTTTGTAATAACTCCAGTGCTAGCAATACAATAGGACACCTGATTAGAATAGGTATAGTAACGATTGGCGATTGAGTGGCTATCGAAATTGTCATTTACCTGATACGCATAGACCCCTGCGCTTAGGACGACCTCAATACAGCTTGTAACATTGGTATCACGACACCCAACTAAAGAGAGTGAACGACTATTATCATTAAGGTCATCGGGTTGACTCGGGTTAATCGTAAGTCGATCCCCACTCGCTCCGCTTATGCGTTTCCCTTGATTATCAACAACGAACTGAAGCGTTCGATCGGCCTCATTTCGTGAATAAAAACCCGCATTGTTGATAGGATAAAAGGTTAAACACTTATCGCCCTGTGAGTCGTTCACGACATTAAAGCTATTGGGTACAGCATGACGAATTTCTCTCGTCATTTTTTCTATTACAAATCGAGCCTGATTTTGAATTCTCTGCCTATCAATGCTATCTGCATAGCCTCTGGACCCCATTTCTATTACTGAACCGGCACCAATAAAGATGATGCCCATAATAATGATAGTCATCACCATTTCAATAAGAGTAAAACCGTTAACTCTCATTAATAGTTCCCTCTATGAGCGACAAAATCGTACGAACCATAACTGCCCGCCACAATCTCTACTCTCACTTTCTTAAACTGGCTAGAGCTACCAACACTCACCTTATCAACGGTCACATTAGCGGCGAAATTTGGGTACTCAGCACTAATAGAATTACCTAAAACATCGCTTAAGCTGCCGACTTCACTCTCTGTACAATTGGCTTTACTGGCCTCATTGGTGTACCAACATCCAATATAATCGTCTACATCGTTAAAATTTTCTGGCTTACGAACCGTGCCAGAGGCATCGAATTCAGTCGTACCCGCATCTGGACCTAAAGTCGTCGAACAAAGAACAAGTGCTCCGTTCGAATCATTTTCACCGCAACGAATCAAACCACCGTCAGGGTCACTATTATGATCATACCCTCGGGCCAAAATTTCTGTTGTTAAGCTGTTGGCCAACGCAGAGGCACGGACTTCGTAATGTGAGCGAGCAGAGTCTTGTATCTGTGGGAATAGAAATGAAGTCATCGTCACCATCGCAATACCGATAATAACGATAGCGACAATGCTCTCTATCAACGTAAATCCAGCCCGTTTTCTAGATAAACGATTAACAGCCATAAACATACCCTACGCTACTAATACAAACACCAACCGCTTCCGTAGGGCTTTTTATATTAATTCTTACATTACTTGGTGTCGGTTCGCCTAACAGGTCAAAGTCTACCGTCATAGTCGGATCAAAGGTTACCTCTTCAGGTAATACTAGATTATTGCTGCGGGTATCATCTGTCGAACTGCAACTGGCTAAGGAACCTAAACAATCACTTGTGATGGATAAACGATATTCTGATGAAAGGGAGTCGGAAGCATCAATATTGGATTGCATACGACCAAGCTGGATCTGGCGTATGATCGATATGGCTTGTTCTTGAGCGGCGTAAGGAGAAAAACTGGAGACGCCTATATAGCGGCTAGCCGCATAGACGGAAAGTATGCTAAGAAGGAGAATAACAACGACTAATTCGACAAGGGTAAAGCCGTTTAATAATTGTAATTTCGACTTCATAGGCTTCCGCTTATTTATTAAGGTATTCTATTGATTATTATCAATAGAATACAACCAATAAAGTAGAGGAGCATATTTCTCTCCTCTACTTAATAAGACACCTTATGTACAATCTTTTACGGTAATAGTTGGGTTTTGAGAATCTGAACCGCCGACTGTCAGAGTGTACTTAACATAACAATTATTTAGGGTACCTGTAGTCGGCACTGTAAAATCGGCTAGTGTATAATACGAGGTATCAAGCGCCACACCACCATCAATTTTAGTACTCACAACTTCTTGCCATTGAGTGTCGTCCTCTAGCCCTGTAACAAGTAATTCAATACCAGTAGAGCCTGCAATAGGATAGCCCCAAGCAACAAAGACCGTTGTTCCATCGACATCACGCTCAGTCGATGTTGCAACAGTTTCATACCCATCGATAGCTGCTTTAGCAAACATTATCCCTGAAGCACCTTGCATTGCTCCTCTTAGACCTTCTAAAGAGGCCTGACGAGCATCAACCTGCAAGTTCAAAAACCTAGGTGCGGCTGTAACAGCCAGAATACCCAGAATAACAATGACCACAACCAATTCGATTAGGGTAAAACCACCTTGTCTCTTCATAACTCACTCTCTTTAAATGAAATGTACAAGCTCAGAACAACTGAACACTTGAATTTACTAATGAATGTCTACATTGCTGTCACTATAGGTAATAGCCAAGCAACAATACTTATCAATTGCGACATTTAAAGTAAACATCGCCATGTTAACGGTTAGTTGGTTAGGTTCACCAATACACGACCTGTCGTTATGTCGTACTCAAAATTATGATTAGTCGAGCCTTCCAACTGTGTATAAGTGCAGGTGCCACTGTTAGTTGCCGCAGCAGAATACCTTGCATCCGCATCCGAGGTATCATTTTCAACCACGGTTGGTGGGTTTTGAAGCAGGTTTTCCATCAACTCTAAACAAATCGCGTTTGTTGCACCCGTAGCACCCGAGTTCGCCGTACTTGAGACAGCAAGTGGATAACCGTCGCGAAAACCACTGTTATTGGATGAGTCGGTAAGAATAAAGTCGACGCCGTCGTAATCGACAACATTAACGCTATTAACCTGCGGCCTAGATTCTGCTTCCCATTGGGCTCGAGCAGAAAGCACCGCCGTTGCAAATCCGCCTGCAACCCCTTCAATACTTGCTTTTTTTGCTTCGTCAGTGATGTCCAAAAACTTTGGCAATGCCGCTACGGCTAATAATCCGACCACAACAATGACAATGACCAATTCAACTAAAGAAAAACCAGTCTGTTTTTTCATACTGTCTTCTACCTTTTTTTCTGGAGCGCATTCTATCTGCATGATTTATGTACTTGGTTAATTTTGCGTCAACTAATTCATTTAATTGATGTATCAATATTAATAGATAATTTTTTATCTATAATTTTCAATATTATAACATTGTGTTCTGTATAACTATAACTACAAATATAGTCATTTTTAATATTATTACTTTTTATGCTGTCTAGAGGATGCCCAAACACCTCTTTACCTTCATTTAACAACAAAAGCCAATAGCCACAATCAATGACGCCTTCTTTTATCGGTAAGGGCCAACCTTCTGAATTAAATTGAATTTCTTTTTTATCCACTATCATCGTTTCTGGCCGTTTTTGAATCAACCAGTTCTCTTTGTAGAAATTCGCTTTATTAAGCATTCTTTTTGCAGCGACCGCATAGGCGGTTTCCATGGTTGTAACCTGTAGTTTATTTCCTATAGATAGAACGGATAGCGTCAATATGGATATCAATAATAACCATACTGCAAATCGAGGTGACACCGACGGAATCACAATGGCTATCCTTTTCCCTGTATCGCATCCAACATCCCCCACATTGGTAGGAATATCCCCAACGCTAAGATCAATACAATACCAGCTACAAACACTAACAATATAGGTTCAATTCTCGCAGTTAATGTTTTGAGATCATAATCAACTTCTCGATCATAAAAATCGGCCACTTCTAATAATAGCTCATCAATACGTCCTGTCTCTTCACCTACGGAAATCATTTGAATAACTAATGGGGTAAAAATACCACTTTTGATGGCGGTATTTGAGACAGTTCCCCCTGCTTCTATCGAACTTTTCATTGCCAATAGCCGTAATTCAAGAAATCGGTTTCCCATCGCTTCTGCTGATAGCGCAATGGATTGGTTCAGTGGTACGCCTGATTTCAACATGAGAGCAAATGTTCGTGAAAATCTCGCCATTTGAGCTCGAGTGACAATGCTACCTACTATGGGCATTTTTAATCTAAAACCATCCCACTTCTCTCTGCCGCTAGGGCTTGATGTCCATGTTTTAAATGCAAATAAGGCGCCAAATATACCAGCAATAATTGCTCCCCAATATGAGACGACAAAATTGGACGTGCCAATTAATATTCGTGTCGGTAGTGGTAGGTCGACACCAAATCGACTAAACATACTCGCAAACTGAGGGATAACGAAGTAGTTCAAGATACCGAGCGCAAGCGTAACAAAGACGATGACGAAAGTAGGATATCGCATTGCACTTTTTATTCGCTTTCTCGTCTCCAATTCTTGTTCATAGTAATTACTTAGCTGAAGTAATACCTCATCCAACCGCCCTGTATTTTCGCCCACGCTAATCATAGAAACAAACAGAGAGCTAAATACGTTGCTATGCATTCCCATTGACGCCGAGAGATTTCGCCCGTTAGTCAGTTCGGATACTACGTCTTCTAATGCTTTTTTAAGCTGTTTATTGTCTGTATTAGAGGCCAATCCATTGATAGATCGTAGCAGTGGAACGCCAGCTTTCGTCAGGCTATACATTTGACGACAAAATATAACCAGCACTTCTAACGGAATCGATGGCGTGAACAGTTTAGCAAGATCAAAATTGGCGATTCCGCCACCAGACGAACCACCAAGAGTAATAGAGGTAGGAATAACACCTCGATTCATCAAGGCGTCGGCAGCCAGCTCTTCAGTGGGGGCTTCTACATCCCCTACTACTTGCTTGCCATCTGTACTTCGTCCCTGATATCGAAAATTTGGCATGGGTTATTTCTGACTCCGCATATTAGGGTCTATTGACCTTTCGTGATTATAAATAGATAGGTTCTTTATTGCCGGAAGCGTCACCTTCACCAAGACCTAATACTTCATCCACACTCACCACACCTTGTAGAGCCAACTCCATTGCAGAAGCAAGCAAAGGCTTATACCCGGGCGCTTTTCTTGCTTTTTTTGCAAATCCAACGGTGTCATCCGCACGGAGGGCATCCATCATATCTTCTCCAAACTCTAACAGCTCAAATACACCAATACGTCCTTTGTAGCCGGTCAAATTACAGTTTTGACATCCACGTCCTTTAGAGAAGGAAGCGTGTGACTGGTTAGGAAAACGGCTCTCAATCCAGATTTTTTGTGCGGTATCTAGCTCTGCCTTCGTACTACAATCGGGGCAGATCTTTCTAATTAATCGTTGAGCGAGCACCGCTCTTACGGAACTTGCGACAAGATAACCAGGCGCGCCCATATCTATCATCCTAAGAGCACTATCCACAGCATCATTCGTATGCAAAGTACTCAAAACTAGGTGACCGGTTAATGCAGCACGTAACCCGATTTCAACCGTCTCTTGATCTCGCATCTCACCCACAAGAATAATATCTGGGTCTTGGCGTAAAAACGTCCGAAGAACGGTTGAAAAATCTAGATTAATTTTAGGATTAACTTGAACCTGATTCACCCTTGGCAATCGATATTCAACGGGGTCTTCAGCCGTGATTATCTTTTTAGACGCGTCATTTAATTCTGACAGTGCACCATATAGTGTCGTTGTTTTCCCAGACCCTGTTGGGCCAGTGACCAATATCATGCCGTGTGGACGCTTGAGCTGATGCCTAAACCTTTCGAGAAGGTCTTTTGGTAATCCTGATTCTTCTAGCTTCCTAACCCCTGTTGTTTGATCCAAAAGACGCATGACAACCGACTCACCATGTTGAACGGGCATAGTAGACATACGTATATCAATAGAATGGCCTTTAGAGCGAATATTAAATCGACCATCTTGAGGCAGCCTTTTCTCCGATATATCTAAATTTGCCATCAGTTTTAATCGAAGAACCAAGGCTGAAGCGATATTAACTTCATTCAATAACGTTTCATGCAAGATACCGTCGATTCGCTGCCTCAAACGCAACACATTCGAATCCGGTTCGATATGAATATCAGAGGCTCCTACTTGTACCGCATCTTCAAACAGCGAGTTGATCAGCTTAACAACCGTTACCTCATCACTATCAGCACCTTCGGTCAGACCAAAATCAAACGAATCCGTCGTTTGATGCTCTGCCTGTAGCTGCTCAGCAAATGAGGCTATCTCTTTGGTTCGGCGATAATAGCGATCAAAGCCATCAACAAGTTGATGTTCCAATGAAATAACAAACTCTAACGTATACTGAGAAAGCCTTGTTAAAAGTGACTCTTGCGCAGGCAAATCAGCCGGGTCACTCATTGCAACTCGCAATGTATCTCCATTTTTTCCAATAACGAGAGCACGAAGTCGACGAGCATGTACCTCTGGTAATAATTGAACCGCATCTATATCGATATCAGCACGACTGAGATCGATAACGGGTAACAACAATTGTTGAGAAAGAAATTCCAGCATCTGTGTTTCGGTTAAGAAACCTAGCTGAATAAGTGTATCGCCAAGTTTCCTGCCCGTCTTCTTTTGAGCAAGTAGAGCCTGTTCTACCGCCTGCTCTGTGACAATGCTCTCTTCTACCAACAGGTCACCGAGTCTTTTTCTGAGTTTAATTTGCACCAGACGCGTCCTCTAAACTATTGAGAATATTGAGGCGATCTCGTATAAATGACTGAGTCTGTTTTGAGACACCCACTCTTTCCGTTGCTTCTAGATACGACTCTTTCGCCTCTGGGTACATCATTTTCCTTTCTTGCTGAATGGCTAACCCTAACCACCACCGCGCATTATCTGGTTCTTTTTCTACTAACATTTGATAGGTTTCAAATGCGACAGCTGAATTTTTAATTTGCTGAGCAAGCGCTGCACGCATTGCAAGATAATCGGTATCCACATTCTGCGGTAAATAGATTAATGGACTCAGCGCAGCTTCAGGTTGGTTTTCCTTTACTAAGATCTTAGATAGAGCAATACGAAGTATCTGGCTGTCTTCATTTAGTCTAATTCCATGTTGTAATAACTCAGCCGACTTGCGTAGATTTTTCTTGCCATAATAGAGCGCTGCTAGTCGCTTACGTGTCTCTTCATCCGATGACTGATACCTCAATGCGGTTTCGAATTCGGTGATAGCGCCATCTAAATTATTACTATCAAGCTCTTTTTTTCCTCTTTCAATCGCATAATTAGCCAACTGCAGTGGGGTCAGTTCTACTTGTTCAACCGCCATGGTACCTGCGCCCATAGAGCTCTCTTTTTCAACGGGTGCCACGGATTGCTTAACCGAGGTATCTTTTTGCTTTACTGGCGTCGATACCTGCGCGATTAAGACTGGTGGGGCGACATAGGTGGCTTCTGTCGCTGTTGACTCGACATAGACACTGATGTTTGCATTCTCAATGACCTTTGATGTTGGCGAAGAGTTCACCGAGGTCACTATCGTTGGCTGGATTAATTGAGCATCTTGTGTCGGTATAGATAATGGTTCTGCTATTGGTGTGCTAATTGTTGTCATCTGTTGCGAAACGGCCCAACCACCAATACATAGGCTTAAAGTAAACCCACCGACCGCCCAAGCCAAATTACTCGCACCTTTCACTGCCGTAATTTCTGCTCTCACTAGCTTTGATACTTTGTCGACATCTTTATTCTCGATGTCGGCTAGGGCGTTATTAATCACACTCATGTCTGTCTCCAACCCCATAATATCGGCGTTTTGTATTTTGGTTTGAGCGCATCATAGGTATCTTGAATTGCGTCGTATATAAATTGGTTTTTTATTGTTTTTTCTTGATTTCCAAACGCTAAAATTAAACTTTTATGGCAAATCTGATTGATCAGTCTAGGTATACCTTTGCTTGCTTTCCATATCGCTTTTTTCTGATTTAAAGAGAAGAGTAATTTGTCTCCACCACTCATCTCTATACGATACTGTATGTAAGCACATGCCTCAGAAATTGTCAGTGGACGTAACTTGGCACTAAAAGTAATTCGTTGTCTGAACTGCCGCATATGATTCGCTTCCAAACGCTCATCCAATTCTGGCTGACCAAACAAAACGATCTGTAAGAGCTTTTTGTCTTCTGTTTCTAAGTTACCAAACAAACGCAGCGTCTCTAAAGCTTCATCACTCAATGCCTGAGCTTCATCGATCAAAGTGATCACCTGCTTTCCATGTAAAGAGAGTTCCAACAACTTGTCTTGAATCGCATCAACCATCTGACCCGGTTCGACATGCCTAATACCTAACTCTTTCGCAATCGCAGAGCGTAGACCATCTCCTGAAAGTACTGGGTTGGGTAGGTAAACCAGCCCGACATTATTCGGAAGCTGGTTTATTAACATACGGCAAACCATGGTTTTTCCAGTCCCTACCTCGCCTGTAACCTTTATCACACCTTCACCCATTTTCACCGCAGATATAACCGTCTGGAGTGCTTCATAGTGCGGCGCTAGCCCTTGAAATAGCTCGGTCATTGGAGTCAATCCAAATGGCGTTTTTTCAAAGCTAAAAAAGGTTTGGTACATGATTACTCCGAGTCGGGAAACCACTCCTGCAAAAGATCACGAGAACGTTCTACTTCCTGCTGCCATGTATGTACACCAACAACCGTTGGTTTCAGTAAAATAACTAGCTCTGTTTTTTCGGTATATTCAGATGTATTTCTAAACAAGTGACCTAACCCAGGAATATCACCTAACAACGGCACTTTTGATACCCTGTCGAAGGTATTCGATTTCATCAAACCACCTATCACGACAACATCACCATCGCGCGCTCTGATGATTGAATCGGACTCCCGAATCGATGAGCGCGCCATCGGGGCATCGTTAAGAAATTCATAGGTTTTCTCTTCTACATCAATGACGGCAGGATGAACATGCAACATAACGTTTCCTTTACCGTCTATCTGAGGTGTCACATCTAGAGATATCCCTGAGAAAAATGGCGTTAACTCATATTCCGTTGTTGGGGTACTTGTATCTCCAACTTCGATATAATCTATTGTAACCCCAGTAACAAAGTACTCATCAACTCCAACTTTGATTACGGCCTTCTGGTTGTTAGCTGCTGTTACGCGCGGGCTCGAAAGCACGTTAAGATCGCCCTGCGTTGACATGAAACTCAACACCGCTTCAAAATTGCCATCGGAGATGGTGACATTGGTTTGGCCACCTAGAAGTTCGCCTATCGTATCTTGTCCCGGTAATATTGTGGAAACAGCCGTTCTGGCAATATCAACTGAACCGCTGCCTATAGACGCACCAATATTTGACCAGTTGATACCTTGTTGGTAACCATCGCTGAGTGTCACTTCTAATATCTTGGCTTCTAAAATGACTTGTCGTTGCAATCTCTCGTGAGAAATACTCAAAAACTGCTTAATATCCCGAATTTCACTAGGTTGCGCTCTAACCGTTAAGACGCCAGCTTGCGGATTTACGGTCACGCTTCTTCCGTCTTCAGAACCAATTAGGCTCTCTACTGTGCTTTGAAGCTGAGACCAAAAATCACTTTCACTTGTGGTTTCAATAGTTGTTCCGCCGGTATTACTGCTTGAACTAGAATTGGAATTCGATGAGCTGTTCGAATTTGACGAGTTCGAATTAGAATCACTATCGCTATTATCGTCATCATCTTCTGTAGAGACGGTACTGGTTGTAATACTGGTTAGTGAGCGACCATTCCTTTTTAGTTGCAGATAATCAACAGGTAAGGTTTCTGTACGCATCCCGGCAGGGTAAACCTGTATGATTTTCCCTGTTTTAATGATGTCATAACCGTACATATCTCTTGCAACATTGAGTACCTCATCCAAGGTTACATCTGATAAATTAACCGTCATTCGACCAGAAACATTAGGATGAATCACCGCGCTATATTCCGTACCA
>Ga0316197_10002505_pt1 | contig 13127 bp, 8 predicted proteins | sample OudBiesiAoxic_MG_FD_204939 | JGI IMG/M metagenome (GOLD analysis project Ga0316197, IMG submission 204939) | Coastal sediment microbial communities from Oude Bieten Haven, Netherlands - site A oxic | ecosystem: Environmental > Aquatic > Marine > Coastal > Sediment | place: Netherlands...
GTGCGGACCGCGGACCGACGACGACCCTTGCCCGGCCTTCGCGGATTCGACGCCACTCCCGCCAACGGTCTCCCTCGGAAAGGGCGGAATGGAGGACTGCGGTCTGTGACCCGAATCGACGCTCGACCGCACCCGAGGCGGCGGGTGTGAGTCCAATCTCCGGCACCAGCACGAGACCACTCCGGCCGCTCGTCAATACCTCTTCGAGGCACCGAAGGTAGACCTCGGTCTTGCCCGATCCGGTGATGCCTTCGAGGAGAAAGGGCGCGTACTTTTTTTCAGCGAGGGCCCCCCCAACCGCGTCGACAACCTCCTTTTGCTCATCGGTCAGGACATGCCGGTCGCCGGCCGGTTTGAGGGTCCATCGTTGGCGGCGCGGAGCCTGTTGCTTGAAGCGCAGCAGCAAACCCGCGGCGTCCATCGCGCGCAGGGTTGACGGCGAGCACTCAACCTCGGCACAGACCTCGGCGACGAGCGCAGGGCGGCCCTGTTCGGCCAGCCAATTCAGGACCTCGCGGCGTCGTGGAGCACGTTTGCATTGCTCGAGGAGCGTCTCGATCGGGACCTCGGGCAGCTGTACGGCAGCCACTTCGGCTTCGGGAGATCGATCCCTGCGGCTGGTGCTGAGAGTGGCGAGACCTGACTCGACCAGCGCATCAAGAGGCCCTCGCCCGGTCGTACCGGCCCGCGCGAGCAGGGTCGGAACGCGGAGTTTGGTGGCAGCCTGGAGTTCCGAAAGGACCGTACCCCGCTTGCCTGGCAGGGATGCGGAATCGGTAGCGGCACCAATCGGGGTCAGCCGGACGACCTCGCCGTCCGCCCGCAGCAAACCGGCTGGGAGGATTGTGGCGAGGGTATCGCCGAGCGGGCACCGATAGTAAGAGGCTACGAAGTCAGCAAGATAGAACAGGTGGGGCGGCAGCAGTGGCTCCGGATCGACGACCTCGATCAACGATCGAATCGTCTTGGGTTCGAGGTCAGTGCTTGCCTCGACCTCCACCACGACGCCGGTGACAGTTTTCTTTCGCAACGGCACCCGCACCCTGACCCCGGGGACGGTGAAACCTTCGAGTTCGACGGGCACCGAATAGGTCAGCGCGTGAGGAGCGCTCTTTGGGATAGCGACTCTGGCGTACATGCGGACATGTTACCGCGGCAGTCTGCAACCACGGATTGGCAGTCGATGAAGGATGCAAGATACAAGATGCAAGATACAAGAGGGACGCCCACGCACACCGTGGTTTGATCTTGAATCCGGGTGGGTGTTGAGGTTTAGTGCATCCTGCATCCTGCATCCTGCATCCTGTGTCCGGGTGGGCGGGGGTGGTAGGGTTGGTCCGATGGCTATGAAGAGGGTCCACGGCGACATCGAAGGCGAACGGCTGAATGCACAGCAGCAGGTCATCGAGCTTGTCCGAAAGATCCCTCACGGCCGAGTCATGACTTACGGCCAGATCTCCGAAGTCATGGCCGGTCGGTTGTCGCCGCGCGCGGTTGGCTGGATGATTCACCGCTGTCCGGATGGCACACCGTGGCAGCGTGTGGTCAATGCCTCCGGTGGTTGCTCCACCGACCGGTTGCCCGATTTTCCAAAGGGTCTCCAGCGAAAAATGCTCGAGGAGGAGGGGGTGGAGTTCCGTGCCAACGGCACCCTCGATCTCGAAATCTACCGCTGGTGGCCGGAGCGGACGTCATTTGGTTAGCCGCCAGTGAGCGATCGGACATCCGCCGCAGGTTATCCAGCCCCCGCCCACGTCGGAAATACCGCCGTGTCGATGCCGAGAACCGCGGTCCCGAGGAAGTAGAACACCAGAGAGATGACCAGTACGCCGATCAGATTGATGGCGAGACCCACCCTGGCCATCTCGGCAATTTTGATGCGTCCGCTGCCGAAGATGATGGCGTTCGGAGGAGTGGCCACCGGCATCATAAAAGCGCACGAAGCCGAAAGTGTTGCCGGGATCATCAGTAGCAACGGGTTGACCTTCATGGCGACCGCAACCGAGGCGAGGATCGGTAAGATCATCTCGGTGGTTGCGGTATTGGAGGTCAGCTCGGTGAGGAAGGTGAGCCCGCCGCAAACCAGCGTGATCATGGCATAGATTGGCACTCCTTCGAGGCCCGCGAACCGCGTTCCAATCAGCTCTGAAAGACCGGTGACCCGGAAGCCTTGCGCGAGGGCAAAACCGCCTCCGAATAGAAGTACGATGTGCCACGGGATCTTGGTGAACACGTCGACCCCCATCACTGTGCGGCTGTCGGCGTCCCGGCTGCGCGTTGGGATGAAAAACAGGATCATCGCCATACCGATGGCGACGGTGGCGTCGTCGATCAGGTCGGCGTGGGGCAGCAGTCGCGACCACCCCGGTATGGTCAGTAAGCCAAGCACCAGGTCCTTTCGAAAGACCCAACCCAAGGCCGTAGCCGCAAACACCGCGAGCACCGCGCGCTCTTCGAACGACATGCTGCCAAGCGCCGCGTACTCGCGTTTCACGACGTCGTGGTCAGCCTCGAAGGACTCCCCAAAGCGGAAGAACATCCGCGTCAGAAGCAGCCACACAATGGTCAGCAGAACCAAGGTGATGGGGAGAGCCATCACCAACCATTGACCGAAGGCGATGGGTTCTGCGGATGGGAAGCTGATCTCGAAAATTCTCGCAAACGACAGATTCGGCGGCGTACCGACCAGCGTCGCAATGCCGCCCAGTGAGCAGGCGTAGGCGATTCCGAGCATCAGCGCGACGGTGAAGGAATGGCACTCGCTGCGCCCGAACTTTTCCTCCAACTGCAGGATGATTGCCATGGCGATGGGCACCATCATGATGGCTGTGGCAGTGTTGGAGATCCACATTGAGAGGAACGCAGCCGCGACCATGAAACCGAGAATGATGCGCGAGGGCCCACCCCCGATCCGCTGGATGATCCACAGCGCGATTCGCTTGTGCAGCCGCCACTTCTCCATCGTCACGGCAATCATGAAACCACCGATGAAGAGGAAGATCGTGCTGTTGACGTAAATCGGCGCACACTCCCGAGTCTTCATGATGCCCAGCAGGGGATACAGCACCAATGGCAGCAGCGCGGTCGCCGACAAAGGGATGGCATCGGTGATCCACCAGGTCGCCATCAGCACCGCCACGGCCGCCATTCTGGTGACCTCGGGGCTGGAAGATTCGAGATCCAGGAATAGGGTCGCGCAGAACAGGGTGGGACCCAGCAGCAGGCCGATTCTTTGACTCGTCGATCTGGCGTCGGAGGAGGCTTCGGTAGGCACGGCGCTAGCTTAGTACAGCCCTCGAGGGGCTGCGAACATTCCGCCAATTTGTGGTGGAGCGGTCTCGGCCGCTCGGCGTGGATAGTGGCTTCAACGCCGGGAGGGGATAAACCCCTCCCCTACAATTCCTAACCAAAATTTATGGAAAACCCTGGATGTGTCGAGCCACAAAAACAAATGGTGGTTCATGTTGCCGCCGGCCAAGCGTCCGTAGGGGAGGGGTTTATCCCCTCCCGTGCTCAATTCCCTTGTAGAGCTTCATTGGCCGTAATCGCTCGATGAGCCCGAGATCGTGACACAGCTTCCAAAAAAGCTCGATTGCTTCCAGCTCCCTCGTGCCGATGTCGTAGCGCAGGATCTCTCCCAGATACTCCGCCGCGAGCTCTTCGGGCCATCCCGACGCGCCGGCGTGGGCGGCGGCGATTTCGGCCGCACGACCCCGGTTGATTTCACGGCGCCGGATGAGAATATCGGGTAGGTTGCCAAGCTCGTGATCGGCGCGGGCCATCCAGCAGGCGAAGACGAACGGCAGGCCGGTCATTCGCCGCCAGGCCCCGCCGAGATCGATCTGATGGGAATAGAGAGCCGGGTCCGGTTGATTTCGAACTACCTTGTCACCGATCAGCAGCACAGTCGCAGGAGGGGATTGAGAACCGTTGAAATCAGTCGATCCGAGAGTTTTGATCTCCGGTGCTCGTCCGTAGACTTCGTCAAAGACCACAGCCAACAGGGCCACCGATGTGTGACTGTCGCCGTCGGTGTGGACGACCACGACCTCGTCCATCGGCACCCGGCTGAAGACCCTGACGGTGAGGGTTGGTCCGTCGGAACCGATGGCGCCGGCGGCAACGATCGAAAGATCCCTGGGCGAAAGCTGAAAGTCGATCACCGGGCACAGCGCGACCGAGGCTCGATCCTCGATCAGTGTTTCCAAAAGCCGGCTCGGGACGTCAGTGACCAACTGGACCCCGGGCTCTTCTTCGAGCCCCTCGGTGAGAGGCCTCGCGTTAAGAAAACTGACCGCGGCAACCGCAAACTCTGACGGCAACTCTGTTCCTTCAGCTCAGCAGGGGATCGTGGGGCATCGTCCCGCGACGGCTCCGGAGGTAGGCAAATGGGGTGGCGAAGAGGAAGTTCGAGACTCGCGAGGTGTAAACGTCGGCCGACCCCTCGATCTGGCGGGCGAGGTGGCTCTTGTCGTTGCCGGCGCGCAGCAACGCGCCCCAGCTCGGGTTTTCGAGCTCGGCGGCCTCGCGCGCCAGCGGCGTGATGCGCTCGTCGAGATCCAGGGTCTCGGATCGCAGACGGCCGATCTCCGCCTCGAGCTCGTTGACTGACGCTTCCGGTTGCTGACCGTAGCCCCGGTTGAGCCTCTGCAATGCCAGTCGGACGCGGCTGTGGGCGGTCTCGAGCTCGATCTTCTCCGCCATCATCGCGACGAGTTGCTTTTCAGCGTCCCGAAACCCTTCGACCGCGGCCAGCTCTTCTTCGAGCTCGCGCAGAATCAGGGCGGTGCGCCAGCGGTGGCTCGATTTGGACATCTTGACGTCGGCGAAGATGTGGTCGCCGACGTACAGAATGGCGGCCCCGGAAAGCCCCAGGTACTCCTCCACCTTCGTCGCATCGCCGCCGAGGTAGGCGCCGGGTCCCGGGATCGGGCCTGCGACCGGCTGCAGCAGTCCCTTCTCTTCATCGGCGATCGAAAAGATTGGCAGTGTGTAGCTGAAAAACCCCGGTTTGCGGGCGCCGACAATGACCAGCTCGAAAAGGTCGCGCCAGGTGCGGTCAGGCGGCAGGTAGCGATCGTAGGCATAGGCCATGATCGTCTGGACATACTTCCATTCCGAATTCGAGATCAGCATCAGACGCTTACCGGCCTGGAGCTGATCCAGTAGCGCCTGCGGTGCCTGCGGGTCGAGGACGATATAGGGCTCCGGATTGGCCATGATGTCGGCCTTGAGCGAACCTTCGATGTGGGTCTCGTCAAGCCGTTCGATGACCTTCCGAAAAAGATCCTGGTAGCCGTGGACCTCGGTGAGGACATGTTGGTCGTAGAGGTCGACCAACTGCGAGTAGAAGCAGCTCGCGGAGAGCGAAAAAAGTGTGTTGAGAAAGACAAAACGAGGCTCCGAAAGATCGACCGGCGTGTGGCGGTAGACGTCTCGCTGATCTTCGAAACTCATTGGGCGGGTGCCGTGAGCGGCGCGCATGACGTAGCCGAAGCGATTGGCCTTGACGATGTTGCCGAGATCTGTGTCGATCACCAGCCCACGAATCACCAGGCTCGCGTCGAACTCGAGTTCTTCGATTGGCCAACCGTCGGCGACGAACATTTTCTTGAGGCGATCGTAGACCCGCTGCTCCCAGACATCGGCGCGGTAGTGGACCAGGGTGTAGTCCATGTCATAGCCGATCGCCCGAATCGTCCGCAGGTTGAGAGTGCGGTTCGAGTAGATCTGCCGCCCGGGGGGCACCTGTTCGAGACCCAGTGTCGATTCCATCATCGGGCAGAGTGTAGCAGTCATTTTTTCGGCCCGCCGGCTCGAGCCCGCGGGCCGAAAAAAAAAAGCAAGCCCGCGAACGGGCTTGTGAAGGAGGAGATTGTCCGGTGCGTCCAACACCAATTTAGGTCCGGAGCCGTTTGCTGACCGTGAGCACGGTCACAAAAGCCTACTCTGTGTCTGAATCTCACAGCCGCGCCATGGGAGGCGTTTCGCTGCATCGACGACACCGGTACCACCCTTCGCATTGTTTCAATTCGTGGTCTCCAAGTTGAAAAGCGGTCGGTGCGGACAATGCGAAGAGCGGCACGATGCCCGCCGAGGCGGAGGGCGCAAAGGGGCTTCGATTCAATCCTCCGGCTTCACCACCCCGATATACGGTAGCGTCCGATACTTCTCGGCCCAGTCGAGACCGCAGCCGACGACCCATTCATCGGGGATCTCGAAACCGAGGTAGTCGATCTGGGCATACACCTCTCGTCGATCCGGCTTGTGGACCAGGACACAGGTTTTGAGCGATGCCGGCTGCCGGGCAGCCAGGGTGCGGACCAGGTAGGCGAGGGTATAGCCGGTGTCGACGATGTCCTCCACGATGAGCACATGTTGGCCTGCGATATTGCGGCGAAGATCCATGATCATCCGCACCGCGCCATCGGTGTCGGTGGCGTTGCCGTAGGTCGAGAGGGCCATGAAGTCGACGCTGCGAGGGATGGTCAGGTGGCGGGCCAGGTCTGCCAGGAAAATGAACGAGCCCTTGAGGACCCCGATCAGAATCAGGTCCTCGGCGTCACGGTAGTCGGCGGATATCCTGCGCGCGAGTTCTTCCACCTTGTCGTGGATCTCCTCTTCGCTGATTAGGACCTCGGGCATGTTGTCGGACATCGTTCCCCCTTGAACAGACAGTCGAAGCCTATCGTGGGTGGGGGTTTTGGTCTACCTACGAATTCGATACTCGATTCTCGATACTGGATACTCGATCCGTCCATCCACCCAAGCAGGGCTTGAGGCTTGAGACCTGAGGCTTGGAGTCCCTGGTCGGGGGTCGGTCACGCGAAGCCAAGCCTCGAGCCCCAGGCCCCAAGCCTTCGCATCTCGCATCGAGCACCCTTCACCCTTTATTCTTAACCCTTCACCCTCGCCCGGACACGGGCGAGGGAAACATGAGAGGATATTCGACGGTTAAGAGAGTGTGGGTTTGAACGAGACAAATGACAATCAACGGGGCCCGACTGGACGGCCGGTCCTTCGTCTGCTGCGTGACTACGCCTGGCGATACCGGCGGAGCTATCTCACAGGTGCGGTCTTCCTGTGGATCACCAATTACCTGGCGGTAAGCATCCCGGGCCAGATCGGCCACGCCATCGACGCTCTCCGCGCAGAGCAGCCGATGGGCCACTTCGTCGCCGCCATCGCCGCAATGGGGGTGGCGGTGATCGTGGTCCGGAGTTTGTCGAGAGTTCTGATCTTCAACCCCGGTCGCCATCTCGAGTACAACCTTCGGCGGGATCTCTTTGCCCACCTCCTGCGACTCCAGCCGTCCTTCTATGCGACTCGAAAACGGGGTGACATCGTCAGTCGTGCCTCGAATGACATCACCTGGGTCCGCACCCTGGTCGGCTTTGGTGGACTACAGATCGTCAACGTGACTCTTGCAGTCGCCCTCACCGGCTGGAAAATGGTCTCTCTTTCACCGCGTCTGACCCTGATGGTCCTGCTGCCGATCGTGCTTGGCTCCGGGCTCGTGCAGTGGGGGATCCGTCGCCTCTTCTTCCTCGCGCGGCGCAGCCAGGAACAGCTCGGCGAAATCTCCGAGCACGTTCTCGGCAGCCTGCAGGGGATGGCTGCGATCCAGGGATTTGTCGCCGAGGAGGCGTTCGTCGAAAGATTCGAGGCCCGCAATCTCGACTGGTTCCGCACCGGCATGCGGTTGGCGCTGATTCGCTCGATCGCGTTACCGCTGTTGGTGCTTTCGGGTGGCATCGCAATGTTCGCCCTGATCGCAGTTGGAGGCCCGATGGTTCTGGGAGGCGCCTTGACCGTCGGCGAGCTGGCGGCGTTCACTGCCCTCCTGACGGTCTTCCTGCCGCCACTGCGCTCGATGGGATGGATGATGTCTGTAATCCAGCGCGGGCGTGCGGCCCTCGAGCGAATTTTCGAGCTCATAGATGCACCGATCGAGCGGCCGGAGGGGACAGCCGGAGTCGTTCTCGAGAGTGGACATGGCCCGGGAATCGAACTGCGCGACCTCCACTTCGCTTATCCGGACGAAGCGGATCGTGAGGTGCTCACCGGGCTCACCGCGAAGATTCCAGCCGGTGACGTGGTGGGTCTGTTCGGGCGAACCGGAAGCGGAAAGAGCACGCTGTTGCGCCTGTTGGCTCGCCTCTACAACCCTCCGCCGGAGACGATCCTGGTCGATGGCGTCGACCTGGTGACATTGGACCTCGAGAGCTGGCGGCGACGGATAGCGGTGGTGCCCCAGCGACCCTTCCTTTTTTCCGACGCCATCGCCTCCAACGTGGCCCTCAAGGCCGCGCCCGATGAGGCGCACATTCAGAGCGCGGTCGAGATGGCGGCGCTGGGGCCCGATCTCGAATCCCTCCCGGACGGCCTCGAAACGGTGGTCGGGGAACGCGGCATCATGCTCTCGGGTGGACAACGGCAGCGGGTGGCGCTGGCACGTGGGCTTTACCGGGGTGGCGATCTCCTGATCCTCGACGACGTTCTTTCCGCGGTCGATCACCACACCGAGGCGCAGCTTGTCGAAACGGTAGCCGATCTGGCGCGGCGACCGGAGGCGCCGACGGTCCTGATCTCGAGCCATCGCCTGTCGGCCCTGCGTCACTGCGACACCGTTCTGGTACTCGAGGGTGGTCGATTGGTCGACAGCGGTCTCCACACAGAGCTGATTCAGCGGCCGGGCATCTACCGTGATACCTGGTTGGTGCAGAGCCAACGCACGGCGACTGAGAATGAGGTCGCGTCATGAGGGAGACCTCGATGCTGCGCCGACTATGGCCGTACCTCAGGCCGGACTCCTGGGCATTTGGCCTTGCCCTTGTTTTGACCCCGGCCACCGCCGGTCTCAGCCTCGTCCAGCCCTGGATCCTGAAGAAGGTCATTGACGATCACATCGTCCCCGGCGTGGCCGATGGCCTGATGGCGCTCGCGTTCCTGTATCTCGGTGCCGTGGTGGCCGGCTATCTGCTCGAGGGCGGCTACGTGATGTCGCTGGCGTGGGGCGGCCAGCGCAGCATCGTCCGGCTGCGTTCCGGCATCTACCGCAAGTTGATTGGTCTTCGCCAGAGCTACCTCGACCGCCAGCCGGCCGGTCGCCTGATGACCCGCGCCACCTCCGATGTCGATGCGCTGGGTGAGGCATTTTCCTCCGGCCTCATCAACATCATCCTCGACCTTTTGATGATCGCCGGCACCCTGGGTGCAATGTTCCTGCTCGACGCGAGCCTGACGGTGGTGCTCTTGCTGCTGGCGCCACCGATTCTGGCGGTGCTCGAAATCATCAGGCGGCGGTTGCGGGTGCTCTTCCTCGAAGTGCGTGAAGCGCTGGCGTCGGTCAATGCCTTTCTCGCCGAGAGGATCGACGGCGTCGAAGTCGTCCAGCTGTTTGGCAACGAAAAGCACTCCGAAGATCTCTTCGATGCCCGCAACAACCGCTTCCGCCGTGCCACCACCCGCTCCAATGTCTACGACTCGTTCATGTATGCGCTGGTCGACGGCACCGCCTCGATCTGCGTCGCCGTCATGTTGTGGTACGGCTCGGGACTCGCGTCGCGTATGGGCCTGCCGGTGCCGCTGTCGGAACCTTTGAGTGCCGGCCTTCTGGTCGCCTTCATCGAGTACCTCGACCGCCTCTTCCGTCCCCTGCGGGAGCTCTCTTCCAGGGTCGCCGTGCTGCAGCGGGGTGCGGCGGCGCTCGAGAAAATCCTCGCGCTCCTCGATGTTGACCAGACGATCTCCAACGAGGGCGAAGCCAAACCAGAGGTGGCAGGCGAGATTGTGATGCGCGGCGTCTGTTTCCGCTACCGGCCTGACGCCGAGGACGTTCTTTGCGGCATCGATCTCGAGGTGAAGCCGGGTGAGGTGGTAGCAGTAGTGGGCGCGACCGGCTCCGGCAAGACAACCCTTACCAGGCTTCTCGACGCCTCCTATATGGGATACCGCGGTAGCATCACGCTTGACGGCACCGAGCTCTCGGCCCTGCGATCGGAGGATGTGCGCCGCAATATCGCCGGAGTGCGTCAAGACCCGCAGCTTTTTTCGGAAGCGGTCCGTTTCAATATCGACCTCGGCAATCCGGGAATCAGCAAAGCGGAATGCGTAGCGGCGGCGGTGTTGGTTCATGCCGACAAGGTGGTTGAAAGGGTGGGTTGGGACCACGTCCTGAGAGAAAGGGGCGCCGACCTTTCGGTTGGGGAGGGTCAACTTCTCACCTTTGCGCGAGCGATGGCACACGACCTGTCAGTGGTTGTCCTCGATGAGGCCACCGCCTCGATCGACTCGATCACCGAGCAGCTGATTCAGGATGCACTGGCCAGGATTTTCGAACGCAAGACGGTGATCGTGATCGCTCACCGGCTGTCGACTGTGGAGCGGGCCGACCGCATTGTCGTCATGGACGGCGGGCGGATCATCGAGCAGGGAGCTCATAACGAACTCCTCGCAGCTGATGGAGCCTATGCCCGTTTGGTCCGAGCAGGTGAGGAGCTGTTGGTCGCATAACGGGCAGTTAAGGGAAGGAGTCAAGGGTTAAGACCTTCTCAGAGTCGCAGGTCTATCTTTACTCTTAACCCTTAACCCTTTACTCCTCCACCTGCTCCGGTTCGTTGAGAAAAACGAGAACCGGCTCGCCGATGACGCCGCCTTTCGCCATCGCTTCGCGGGTGGTTTCAGAGTCAGTGAATGCTCGGGCGTTTTCTGCAGTGTCCCAGCTCAGTCGGATGACCACGTCGTTTGGATCGTCGGAGCATTGGAACAGCTCTCCGCCAATGCATCCGGCGGCTGACCTCTCGTCCGCATGTTCGTCAAACACCTTCTTCCAGGTCTCAAAATCCTCGACCCTGTGATGGACCATGAGGTGCGCCATGTCTTTCTCCTGTCGTTTGTTGTCGCGGCCAGATTAGCACACGAGTCGCCATCTCATCATTAGGTCAGAACTCGAAGGGTAAGATTCCTAATTCCTAATTTCGAATTGGGCCGGCGGGTGTACCATTGGTTCCCACTTCAGACGAGGTGATAAAAGGTGCACTCTCAAAAGAGTCGAGATTCTTCGCGGGTCCCAGAATCGGGATCGGTGCGTCCAATATGGAAGGAGGACGGGATGCGTGGTTTTCTTCGTACGGCGGGTTTGATCGTCCTGGTGTGTGCGGTGGCCGGTGCGGCGGTTGCCAACGACTACTTCCCCCAATCGGTGGCCTCGGGTGATCCGACCTCGGACAGCGTTGTGCTTTGGACACGGGCTGTAATGGCTGATGGCGGAATTCCAACAAGCGTGGATCTTTCGGTTGCGACTGACGAGGCAATGACCGACGTCGTGGTCTCGCGCACTCTCGATATCGACGCGGAGTACGACGGTGTGGTCAAGGTCAAAGTAGATGGCCTCATGGCATACCAAACCTATTACTACCAGTTCAGCTTTGGCGGCAATAGCTCACCGATCGGTCGCACTCGAACCGCACCCAGTGCGGGGTCCGACCAGCCGGTGCGATTTGCCGTGGTTTATTGCCAGGACTATATCGGCCGCTACTACAACGCCTACCTCAAGATGCTGCTCGACCACGACGAAGACATCGACTTCATCGTCCACCTCGGCGACTACATCTACGAGACGACCGGCGATCCCCAGTTCCAGGACCCGGACAGCGAACGCAAGATCGAATTCGAGGATGAGGAGGGCGCCATCAATCTCGGCACCGTGGAGAACCCCAACTTTGCGGCGGCGAGCCTCTCGAACTACCGTGACATCTACCGAACCTACAAGACCGATCCGGTCCTGCAGGAGGTTCACGAGCGCTGGCCGATGCTGGTCATCTGGGACGACCACGAGTATTCCAACGATGCCTGGGGAGCCACCGCCACCTACAGCAACGGCAAGCAGGATGAGTACGACGTCGAGCGCAAGCAGAACTCGGAGCGGGCGTTCTTCGAGTGGGTGCCGATCGATGCCGCCCTCAATCAGGATGGCGAGCTCGAAATCGGCGCAGATGACCTCTATCCCAACAGCATGATCTACCGCGATCTGATCTACGGGTCGAATCTGCACCTGGTGCTGACCGATCTCCGCACCTTCCGGCCCGACCACCTGATCCCGGAGGACGCATTCCCTGGCGTGGTTGCGGTCGACGAACCGACCCTCGCGGCGATGATCGGGGAGGCGTGGCTGTCAGTGAGAGAAAGCTTCGATCCATACGTGGACATGGGTCTCCTCGGCAAGAGCCTGCCGATCTTCCAGCAGACCGCGAGCCTCATCGCTGCCAACCTCTACATGATGGAAAACCCGGACCTCGACTTCTTCACCGCGGTCCGGCTGGGCGAGGAGGCGATGTCCGGTAGTGTCAGCGCCACCTTCGTCAACCTCCTGTACGCCGGAGGGGGTCTGGCGCCACCGTTTTCGCCCGAAATGCTTGCGGTCCTTCCGCGGGGCATTTCCTACCTGATCATGGGCAAGTCTGCAGTCTACTCGTCCGGAGGCTCGCGGACCCAGGTCATCAAAGACACTTTCGATCTCTACGCGGCTGCCGGTTACCTCGCATCCGGTGGTGTGACTCAGGAGGTTTACGGCTCCCAGCAGAACGCGTGGCTCCAGGGCACCCTGCTTTCGAGCCCGGCGACCTGGAAGGTGCTCGGCCACTCTTTCATGATGACTCCAATGGTGATCGACTTCACCAACCCGTTGATCGCCGCCATGCTGCCGCCAGAGTTCCCGGACTTCCTGCGCACCAAACTGATCATCAACGCCGAGGACTTCAACGGGCTGCCGCAGAAAACGATGGAAGTGTTGGGTCTCCTCGGCCTCGTCAACAACGCAGTCGTAATCTCGGGTGACATCCACTCGACCTTCGTCACCGACCACCAGAATGGTATCTACGAGCTCACCCCGCCGGCGATCTCTTCCGCGACCAACGGCGAGATCGTTATCCGCGTTGTTGGATCGGACCCGATCCTCGGTCAGATTCCTGGCATCGAGGAGATCCTCCAGAATTACGCTCTCCTGCTTCAGGTATCGTCTCTCAGCCCCACGGTTTCACAGTCCGATATTCTCTACGCCAACACCTTCTCCCACGGCTACGGCATCGTCGACGTCACGGCCGATGCCTTCACGATCCTGATCCAGG
>Ga0316197_10002506_pt1 | contig 13127 bp, 11 predicted proteins | sample OudBiesiAoxic_MG_FD_204939 | JGI IMG/M metagenome (GOLD analysis project Ga0316197, IMG submission 204939) | Coastal sediment microbial communities from Oude Bieten Haven, Netherlands - site A oxic | ecosystem: Environmental > Aquatic > Marine > Coastal > Sediment | place: Netherlands...
ACATGACCGGCGAAGTGCTGTCGGTATCGAGCCAACGCGCTTGAGTGCTCACCCCTTGCCTTGGTGCGCTTGCCAGGCGTCGGAATAGCGCAGCATGAAGCGGCGGATCAACGGCGACAACAGCCGCGTGGGCCCCCGAGTGAAACGCGATGCGTGGCGCATTGCGAGGATGAACTCATCGAACCTCGTGCGCTGGTAGTGGAGCAGCGCCTGACTCTCGGTCGTGTCCAGCCAGTCGCAGTAGTACGCGCCCGACCCGTATGCTTCGGGAGGAAATCGCCCTACCCCCGTGGCGTCGAACATTGCGCCATAGAGATCGCCAAAGGTGATCTGGCACCCGTCGCCACCGCCGATCATCAGGATCTTTCCGACCGTGGCTGGAGTCTGAATCGCACGGACCTGCGCCAGGGCCACGTCCTCCGGATGGACCCACTCGAGGCGAACCTCCGGGTTGATGCCGAACAAGACGCGAAAGACGTCGGGCGACAGATCGCCCGACGCCGCCTTGACGCCTACCGAGACGCCGATTCGAAAGATGACGTACGGCAGCCCGGACTCCCGGAGCAGTTGCTCGCACTCCGCCTTGTTCGACGTGTAGTGGTCGGTCCCGATGGCGGGGTCTTGGGCGGTCAACGGAGGACCACCGGGCTCGCGCGGTCCGCACACGGAAAGCGACGACGCGAACACGATGACGGGCGGCTCCTCCCGCCGCCGCATCGCCCCGAGGATGTTCCTCGTGCCGTCCACGTTGACGGCGTGCGCCAGGTCTGGATGCTTCTCCGACAACGGCGCGAGGATGCCCGCGTTGTGGATGATCGCGTCGCAGTTCTCGACGCAGGGGCCGATCTCCTCCGATTGGCGGATATCGCCCCAGACCGTGTGGATCCGCCCTGCGAATCGTCGAGCTTGCTTCCGATTGCGGTGATTCGGCACGTCGAACCCGATCACCGAATGCCCTTCCGTGAGGAGCCGCTCGATGCCTTCCTGCCCGAGACGGCCAAACGCGCCAGTCACCAACACCCGCATGCTCGCAGGCTGACCTGCAGCGGCACCCGCTTCAAATTGAAACGCGTTCGCTCACCTGATAGAGCGTTTCGCTCACGCGAAGGAGTTGTTGATGAAGCTCGGTTTGTCGATTGGGTACGCCGGTCCGCAGTTGAATACGACGGTGCAGGGCCTGGTGAACATGGAGAAGATCGGGGAAGTCGAGCGGCTCGGCTACGACTCGATCTGGACCGCAGAATCCTGGGGCAACGACGCGGTCACGCCGCTCGCGTGGGTGGGGAGCCAGACTTCGACGATCAAGCTCGGCACCGGAATCATGCAGCTCCCGGGCCGCTCGCCCGCGAACGCCGCGATGACGGCGATGACGATGGACCTGCTGTCGAACGGACGCTTCATCATGGGCCTCGGCACCTCCGGGCCCCAAGTCGTCGAAGGATGGCACGGCCTCCCCTTCAACAAGACGCTCACATGGCTGCGCGAGTACGTCACGATCGTGAAGCAAATCTTCGCGCGAGAGGCGCCGCTCGAGTTCGACGGCGTGCGCTATCAGATCCCCTACCGCGGCGAGGGATCGACCGGCCAGGGCAAGCCTCTTCGGAGCATGATTCGCAGCCGCCCGGACATTCCCGTCTACACGGGCTCGATGGCGCCCAAGTCGCAGGCCATGTCGGCGGAAATCGCGGACGGCTGTCTGCTTACCTGCATGCACCCCGAGCGCCCCGACGTGCTGATGAAGAATTTCGACGAAGGCTTCGAAAAGGCCGGCAACGGCAAGGGGATCGACAGTTTCGACATCGCGCCCACGGTCGTGGTGATCATCGGCGATCCCGAGCACACCATGGTGCCTTGCAAGATGCAACTCGCGCTCTACATCGGTGGCATGGGCTCGAAGAAGAAGAACTTCTACAAGGACTACCTGAGCCTCGTCGGCTTCGAGGAAGCCTGTGAGAAGATCCAGGATCTCTTCCTCGACGGCAAGCGCAACGAGGCGATTGCCGCCGTTCCGGACGAGATGGTCGACGCCCTCTACTTGGTCGGCCACAAGGACCGGATTCGCGATCGTTTTCAGCGCTGGAAAGATTCGCCGGTCGGGACCATGATGGTCGGCTCTCAGGACATGGACACGCTGAGGTTCATGGCCGAGCTCAACTCGTGAGGCGAACATGAAGATTGGAATCGTAGGTGGCACGGGTCGCGAAGGTCGCGGCCTCGGCGTTCGTTGGGCCAAAGCCGGGCACGAGGTGTTCATTGGCTCGCGCCAGTCCGACAAAGGCATCGCAAAGGCCGCGGAGTTCGCGAAGGAGTTCGGCGTCACCCTGGAGGGCGGAGACAACTTGGCCGCGTGCACCGACGCGGAGCTGATCATCGTCACCGTTCCCTACGGCGCGCACCGGGCGACCTTCGAATCGATCAAGGACGCGGTCGGTGACAAGGTCATCGTGGACATCACGGTTCCGCTCCAACCCCCCAAGGTGCGGTCGGTCAATCTTCCCGAGGGACAAGCCGCGGCGCTCGAGGCGCGTGGCTACTTGGCGGACGGCGCTCGGCTGGTCGCGGCGCTTCACCACATCAGCTCGGAGCACCTGAGCGACCCGGAGCACGCGTTCGATTGCGACGTGTTGGTGTGCGGGGACGACAAAGACGCGCGCGCCACGGTGATTTCGGCGGTCTCGGATCTCGGCCTTCGCGGCGTCGACGCGGGCGTGCTGAAGAACGCCGTCGCGCTCGAGTCGCTCACTCCGGTGCTGCTGCATATCAATCGCCGATACAAGAGCGTCGGCTCGGGCATTCGCATCACGGGCATTCCGGAGTCGGAGTGACCGAGCGCGAGCCGGCTACGGCCGACTTCCAAGTCGGCTCGGAGCTCGTGGTTCGCGCCATCGCCGGGGTGCCAACGGTGGAGCCCGGTGACGACCTGTACGACATCGTCGTCGCGGCCCTCAGCCGGGCGGAGATCGATCTGCGCGACGGTGACGTCATCGTGCTCGCGAGCAAAGTCGTGTCCCGCGCCGAAGATTGCTTCGTCGACCTCGGCACCATCGAACCCGGTGACACCGCTCTCACGCTCGGCCAAGAGCTCGACAAGGACCCGCGACTCGTGGAGCTCATCCTTCGAGAGAGCGTCGGCATCTCACGCAAGACCAGCGGCGCGTTGATCGTTCGCCACCGTCTCGGCTTCGTCTCGGCCAACGCCGGCATCGACGCTAGCAACGCAGCCCCCGGGGAAGCGCCGGCGGGCTCGGGGCCGTGGGTGCTCACGCTGCCGCGAGATCCGGATGCGAGCGCGGCAGGCGTTCGCGCGAATCTCGGCAAGCACTACTCCGCCAACATCGCCGTCGTGATCACGGATTCGTGGGGCCGGCCATTTCGCCGCGGAACCGTCGGATTCGCGCTCGGTGTTGCAGGGCTGCCAGCCGTTTGGGACAGACGTGGTGCCTCGGACCGGCATGGCCGCACCCTGGAAGCCACCGAGTCCGCGGTAGCTGATTCGATCGCCGCTGCCGCGGATCTCGTCGCGGGACAGGCCGACGAGGGGCGACCGCTGACCTTGGTGCGGGGCCTTGCATTCCCGCCATCGGAAGAGACGTCGAAGGCGCTCCTTCGGGATCCCGAAAACGACCTCTACGCATGAGCGCAACCTCACATCGTTCCGTCGTCGCGCTCGCAGGAGGTGTCGGAGGCGCGCGCTTGGTCGACGGACTCGATCGCGCCCTGCCCGAAGGCGCACTTCAGGTCGTCGTCAATACGGGCGATGACTTCGAGCACTGGGGGCTCCACATCAGCCCAGATCTCGACACGATCATGTACACGCTAGCGGGTCTCGCTCCGGAGGATCGCGGATGGGGCATCGAGGGCGACACGTTTCACGCCCTCGGAGAAGCACGACGCCGAGGCGTCGACGATTGGTTTCAACTGGGCGACCGAGACCTCGTCACGCATCTGATGCGCACGCACGAGCTCGCTCGAGGCGATTCGCTAACAGAGGTGACGGCATCCGCATGTCGCAGATTGAAAGTCCCCCGGGCGATCTTGCCCATGGCCGACGCGCCTCGGCCCACGACTGTCGTCGCGAAGGACGGTGAGGAGCTCGCCTTTCAAGAGTGGCTCGTTCGCGCACGCGCCGCCCCCGAGGTGAGGGCTTTGCGCTACGGAGGTGACGGGATAGCCACACCGCAGGTCCTCGCCGCGCTGGCTGCTGCCGACCTGGTGGTCGTCTGCCCATCCAATCCGTTCGTCTCCATCGACCCGATCCTCACGCTCCGCGGCGTCCGCGAGGCGCTCGAGCAAACCCAAGTCGTCGCGGTCAGCCCAATCGTCGGTGGTCACGCCGTAAAGGGCCCCCTCGCCTCGATGATCCCGCAGCTTTGCGGCCAAGCCGCTTCGGCCAAGGCGGTCGCCGATCACTATACTGGCTTGTTGGACGGATACGCGGTGCATCCCGGCGACGGCTTCGAGGCACCCTTCCCCATCCTCGAGACGAACATCCTGATTCAGACGCGCCAAGATCGGGTAGTCTTCGCCCGGAAGCTGCTCGAGTTCGCAGGGAGCCTCGGATGAGCCGTTGGGCGTTGATACCGGTGAAGAGTTTCGATCGAGGCAAGTCCCGGCTCGCGGAGGTCCTTCCACCGAACGAGCGCGCCGCTTTCTCCCGCAAGCTCTTCGAGCACGTCGTGCGAGTGCTGCAGAAGTCGGCGAGCATCGATGGCGTCGCAATCGTGAGCGACTCGACTGAGGCCCGCGAGCAAGCCGAGCACCTGGGCGCAGTCGCGCTCGAAGACGTGGAGGGAAGCCAAGGCCTTGCCGAGGTCGTCGACGCCGCACTGAACGACCTCGAAGCGCGAGGTGCGACGAGTGTCCTCGTTTGTATGAGCGACCTCCCAGAACTCAGCACCGACGACATCGAAAGCGTGGGCCGACTGCTCGATGAGGTCGATGTCGTGCTCGTTCCTGATCTGCTGCAGGAGGGCACGAATGTGGTCGCGTTGAAACCCCCGTCAGTGCTACCAAGCTGCCTCGGCCACGAGGACAGCCTCCAGCGGCATCGGGACCTGGCGCGCGACCTCGGGCTCACCGTCAGCGTGCAGCTCCGAAACGGGATCAGCTTCGACGTCGATCGCCCCGGCGACCTCGCCCGGCTTCGGCGGAGCTAGCGGCCAGCTGAGAAACGCGCCATGAAGGCCCCGAAGGCCCAGGTCGAAATCCGTCGGGGCATGAGCTTCATCGAAAACACCAGCAATCGGTTGAGCCAGCCGTCGACGACCGTCACGCGCCCGCCCAGCGTTCTCAAGCTCGTCGCCACGACCGCGGTGGGCGTTCTAAACATCAACCGTTCGAGCGGGCCGAAGTTCTTAGGCTCGAGTCCGGCCACCCGCTGGAACTCCGAGTACGTGCCGCCCGGGCACATCGCCTGCACGTCTACCCCATGGGTTCGGAGCTCAGACGCCAGCCCCTCGGCGAAAAGCAAGTCGTACGCCTTGGTGGCGTTGTAGTTTGCCATTCCACGCGCGGCGCAAAAGCCGCTCACCGAGGAAACCACGATGACGCCGCCCCGCCCGCGCGCCCTCATGCCCTGCGCGAGCTCGTGAGTCAGGAGGACTGGCGCACGGCAGTTGAGATTCAACATGGCCTCCTGCATGCCGGGGTCCTGATCAAGGAACGGTCCCGTCGTCCCAAGCCCGGCACAGTTCACCAAGAGCCCGATCTCGATGTCGGCAATGGCCGGCTGCAATACCTCCACGATGTCGCGATTGGTGAGGTCGGCGGGTGCAACGCGCGCCTCCACGCGATACATGTCTTCGATCGTCGATGCGAGCTCTTCCAATCGATGGCGCCGTCTCGCGACCAATACGACGTTGATGCCCTGCTCCGCGATGCGCCGCGCGTACTCCGTACCGATCCCCGACGAAGCGCCCGTTACGACGGCCCAGGGGCCGTACCTCTTCGCGAACTTGCTCATCGTGCGTCGAGCCTACCACGCGCAAGCCGGGACGACAGCGACTAGCCGACGACGCGCAGACCGCGCGGCTCGTAGTGGAACCGTGGATCCGCCGTGAGCGCATCGTAGGAACCAAACACGGCGTCCGCATCGACGACACCGTCGAGCGGCTCGCGCGGATCGCCCTCGGCCGTTTCGCCAAACTCGCGAACGACCCGGTAGGCGGTATCGCGCTGAACGGGTGATCTCCCTGCGTCTCGGATCACGCGCCGCAAGGTAGCCGGCGTCATGAGCTGGCCGTGGCGTGCGCCGGCCGCAGTGGAGATGCTTTCGTTCATCAAGGTGCCGCCGAGGTCATTGACCCCGCAGCTCAGCAGCAGCTGCGAAGTGCGGAGGCCTTCCTTGACCCACGACGCCTGCAGGTTGGGAATGTCGTGCCCCAGCATCAGACGCGCGATCGCGTAGAGGCGAAGGACTTCGTCGCCGGTGGGCCCGGGGCGTACCCCCGACACCTCACTCTTCGCGAACAGCGGTGCCTCCTCGTGCACGAAGGACAGCGGGACGAACTCGGTGATACCCCCGGTTTCGCGCTGCACACGGCGAAGGAGGTCCATGTGGCGCATCCGGTCCTCGATCGACTCGACGTGCCCGAACATCATCGTGGAGGTGGTGGGAATCCCGAGACGGTGGGCCGCGGTGACCACGTCGAGCCACTCTCGCGTCGTGATTCTGGTCGGAGAGATCGTCTTGCGCAGCGTGTCGTCGAGGATCTCGGCGGAGGTGCCGGGAAGCGACCCGAGGCCCGCGTCCTTCAGCTCGACCAAGTAGTCCGAATAGGAGACTCGCTTGAGCGCGGCGCCAAACTTCACCTCTTCCGGGGAAAAAGCATGGATGTGGATCTCGGGTGCGGCCTCTTTCACGACGCGGCAGAGCTCGATATAGCTTTCGCCCTCGAGGTTCGGAGAGAGGCCCGCCTGGAGACAAACCTCCGTTGCGCCCATCTCCCAGGCCTGCCAAACGCGGCGCGCGACCTCGTCGTGAGGCAGGAAGTACCCTTGCTCCGAGCGCACCGTGCGGGCGAACGCGCAGAACTTGCAGTTCTTGATGCAGACGTTGGTGAAGTTGATGTTGCGATTGACCACGTAGGTCACACGGTCGCCGACTTGACGCCGGCGAAGCTCGTCGGCCACGAGACACAGCGCGTGAAGGTCAGTGCCGTGGGCCCCGCTGAGAACGACGCCGTCGGCCATGCTCACCTCGTTCCCTTCGAGGCTCCGTTCGAGAATCGCGCGCACATCATGCGAGACCTCTTGCAAACAGGTTTCGAGGGTGTGGCTCATGGCGTGGCAAGCTCCGCGTGAAGTTGGTCGACGCGAGGCCGAAGCGAGGCATCGATGAACCCGGGCGCGTCGAGGTGCGAAGGATATACCGGCAGCCGCGGCGCGAGCGCAAAGCCCTCCGCGTCACAGGCCTCACGCAAGCGATCGAGATACGGCCAAGGGTGTTGCGGATTGATGTAGTCGGGGCTCACTGGAGAGATACCCCCGAAATCGTTGATGCCCGCCCGGATGAGCGTCGAAATCGACGCGGGGTTGAGGTTCGGCGGCGCCTGGACGCTCACGTCGTCGTCCAAGAGGAGACGCGCGAGCGCAACCGTGGCGGCCAAGCCGTCAGGCGCGGGCTCCGCGGCGAGCCCCATGGGGGTATCCGGATGGGCGCGGAAGTTCTGGACGATCACTTCGCCGATGTGACCGTGGTCGCGGTGCAGCGCCCGAATCGCCAGGATCGTGTCGACCCGCTCTTCGACCGTTTCTCCAATGCCGATCAGCAAACCGGAGGTGAACGGAATCTGAAGCTCTCCAGCCTCCCGAGTCATTTGAATCCGCTTGGCGGGGCGCTTGTCGGGCGCACGATGGTGCGGCATCCCCTTCTCGCACAGCCGCTCGCTCACGTTCTCGAGCATGAGGCCGAGGCTGACGTTGACCGGGCGAAGCGCGATCATGTCCTCGCGGCTCAGGATGCCGGCGTTCGTGTGGGGTAGGAGCCCCGCTCCGAGCGCCTCTTCGGCGGCCCATCGCAGGTAGTCCACCGTTCGCTCATGTCCCCACGAACGGAGGAGCGCGCGGTATTCCTGAAAGCCGGTCTCGGGCGTGTCACCCAGACAGAAGAGGGCTTCGACGCAACCTTGATCGCGGGCGCGGTGGAGCCACGACCGGATCTCGTCGGGACTCATCGTCCATTCGCCGGGATCGCCCGGCGACCGTCGGAACGAACAGTAGTCGCATCGATTGCGGCAGAGGTTCGTCACCGGAAGGAACACCTTCGGCGAATAGGTCAGGGTCATGCCCCATACGCGATCGCGGCGCGCCCGGGCGGCCTCGCAGAGCGCGGCTGTGTCGAGCTCCGCGAGCCGGTAGGCGGCTTCCTCGCCCACGGGCCCGAGGCTCGCGCGCTCCAGGATCGGCTGCGTGGGGCTCATTGCATCTTGGCGATAACGGTGTCCGCGAACCGGTTCAAGCCGTCGATTCGTCCCTGTAAGGAGCCTCCCACCATGGGGGTCCCATACATGAGCCATGGAACGGTGATGATGTCGGTGACGCCGGCGTCTTCGAGTCGCTTGAACCCGTCAGCATCCCAAACGTCGGTGACGACGGCCTGGTACTCCATTGGCAGGTGGTCGCGACCATATTCCTTTCGGAAGGCTTCAATCTGGCCAATGAGCTCGAGGAGCTTCTTCGAAGGGAGCATCGCCGACGACCAGCCGTCTCCGTACTTCGCCGCGCGCCGAAGACCTGGCTTGCTGTGGCCGCCTATGTAGATGGGGATTGGCTTGCTCGGCGCGGGGCTCATCTGGATCTTGCCGAAGTCATAGTGCTCGCCGTGATACTCGACCATCCCGCCGCCCCAAATCAAGCGCAAGATCTCCAAACACTCGTCCATGCGCTTGCCGCGGGTTTCAAATTCAGTTCCGCACCATTTGAACTCCTCGGGAAGCCACCCAAGACCGGCGCCGAAACCAAATCGATTGTTCGAGAGCGCTGCGAGCGACCCAACCTGTCGCGCCATCAGCACGGGATGCCGGACCGGAAGCTTCACGACGCTCGTGTAGAGGAACAGCGTCTTCGTGGCGGCGGCCATCGCAGCTGCGCCGACGATGGGCTCGATCCATGGAGTCTCGCCGTCCCACATGCGGCTTCCATCCTGCGTGTACGGGTACGGCTTGCTCACCTCCTCGGAGTAGAAGATCGAATCCGGAAGGACGATGGCGTGGTAGCCGAGCTTCTCGGCTTCCTGAGCGACCGGGATGTAATGCTCGGGCGGCGCCATGGCGATGGAAGCGCTGAATTTCATCGCGCGGAGCCTAGCATAGGAGTGGGTGCAGCAAAGCCGCTGTCCGCCGCGCAAACGCCGGTGGGCGACGCTCGGCGCTTGCAGATGCTAGGCCCGATCGCGCGGAATCCTGGTGCCGATGACACGCGTGACGTTGAGCCACGCCACCATTCGCGCCGACAGCAGCGGCTTTCCGGTGTTCATGAACGCGACGCTGATGTCGCGGTCCGGGTCAGCCCAGCCGAGCACGTTGGTGAACCCGAGATGGCCATACGCTTGGGCAGTTCGAGGTCCGTAGAAGCCAAATGATCGTAGCCCCAACATGAACCCCATCGAGAGGGGGATCGGCATCATCAAGACGCGATCGACCTGGCCGGTCACCTGCGGCTCGGTCGCGCGGGACACGGTGCGCTGGTCGAAGATGCGGGTGTCCTCGTAGGCTCCGCCGCACAGAAGCATCTCGAAGAACCTCGAGATTTCCTCGGGCGTCGCGATGATGTTCCCCGCCGGAACGACCGCCGTCCTGAACCTCGGATCGTTGCTCATCTCGACGAGCTCGCGCATCGAGGCTCCAAACGCGATCTGCACCAAGTTCTTGTACGGCCACGTCGGAATGGGTCCCGTGAATGCATCGACCGCGACGCGTTCGAGATCGTCGGGAGAAACGCCGTACTTGAAGTGCCGCATCTTCATCGGCTCTCGAATCCGCGCCGTCAAGAACCGCTGGATGTCCTGCCCCGTCACGCGGCGGATGACTTCCCCGAGAATGAATCCGCTTGTGATCGCCTGATACGCTTGGACACTTCCGGGGCGGTGCGTAGGCTCGAGCTCGCAGAACGCGCGAACGATTTCCTCTGGCTTCGACAGCAAGTCCAGGTCGATGACCTCTTGGGGCGTCATGGGAATGCCGGCCCGATGCGTCAGCACGTCGCGGATCGTGATGCTGTGTTTGCGGCGCTTGGCGAACTCCGGAATGAACGTTGCGACGGGCTCGTCGACGTGGAGCTGCTCCTCTTGTTGGAGAAGGTGAATCAGCATCGCGGTGACGGCCTTCGACCCGGAGAAGAAGTTGTAGAGGGTGTCGGGTGTCGCCTTTACGAGCGGCGTGCCCTCGAGGTCTTGCGGGCTGTTCCCACGGGCGTGGCCGATCGCGCGGTCGACAATGATCTCGCCCCGGCGCCGAATGCAAAGCGCGATCGCCGGATGAAGCCCGGCCTTGTAGAACCGCACCACGGAATCCCAGATCGCTTCGACATCTTCGGTCCGGAGTCCAACGCCGCGTGGATCGACCTCGCGGTGGCTCTTGGTGGTCACCTCATCCGGATCGAAGGTCTGCACCGTGACCGGCAGCAGATCCCTGAGGCGGGGTCGCGGCATCAGCTTCCTCGCTCGTATCCGAGGTTGGGCTGCAACCACCGCTCCGCTTCAGCGACGCTGACACCCTTGCGGGCAGCGTAGTCTTCCACCTGCTCACGATCGATCGGACCAACCGCGAAATAGCGCGACTTCGGATGCCCGAGGTAAATGCCGCTCACGCTTGCGGCCGGGTTCATCGCGAAACTCTCGGTCAGGCAAATGCCGACCTCGTCCGCGCCGAGAAGCTTCCACAGCGTCTCCTTCTCGGTGTGGTCGGGGCACGCGGGATAGCCAAACGCGGGTCGAATCCCGCTGTACTGCTCCGCGATGAGCTCCTCGCTCGAGAAGCCCCCGTCGGGTTCGTAGCCCCATTCGCGCCGCGCGCGCTCGTGGAGGAGCTCTGCGAACGCCTCCGCAAGACGATCGGCAAGGGCCTTGACCATGATCGCGTTGTAGTCGTCGTGGTCTCGCTCGAACTTCTGCGCGAGCTCGTCGGCGCCGATACCCGTGGTCACCGCGAACGCACCGATGTGATCGGCCACGCCAGAATCCACTGGCGCGACGAAGTCCGAGAGACAGAAGTACGGCTGCTCGTTTGGCTTGACCCCCTGTTGGCGGAGCATGTGAAACCGCAGGTACTCGCTGCTGCGACCCTCATCGTCCCATACGACGATGTCATCGCCGTCGCGGTTCGCCGGCCAGAATCCGTATACCCCCCGCGGCGTCAGCAGCCGGTCGGAAAGAATCCGACCGAGAAGGTCTTGCCCGTGTTTGTAGAGCTCGCGGGCAGCCTCTCCATACCGCTCGTGTTCGAGGATCTTAGGAAACTTCCCTTTGAGCTCCCAGGCCGAAAAGAAAAAGGTCCAATCGATGTACGGCGAGATCTCCTCGAGGCTGACGTCCTCGATGACCCGACGGCCCTGGAATGCGGGCTCCGGAGAGTCCTCTTGGCGCCACTCGATCCGCGCCGGATTCTCACGCGCGATTTCGAGGGAGATCAGCTCACGATTCTGTCTGTGCTCAAACAGCTTCCGTGACTTTTCCTGCTCACTACGGTTCTTCGCATCGAACGCAGGGCGGCGCTCGTCACTCAAGAGATCGGACACCACGTTGACGACGCGTGAAGCGTCGATGACGTGGGCGGTGCTGCCATCGTAGGATGGCGCGATCTTCACCGCCGTATGAGCGCGACTCGTGGTCGCGCCGCCTATCAGCAGCGGTTTGTCGAAACCGCGGCGCTGCATCTCCGAGGCGACGTTGACCATCTCATCGAGTGACGGGGTGATGAGACCGCTGAGCCCCACGATGTCACACTCTTCCGTCACGGCGGTATCCAGAATCTTCTCCGCGGGAACCATGACCCCGAGGTCGATCACCTCGTAGTTGTTGCAGCCGAGCACGACGCCAACGATGTTCTTGCCGATGTCGTGTACATCGCCCTTGACCGTCGCGAGCAGCACCCTGCCCTGAGCGGCCCTGTCTTCGGCCTTCTCGTCTTCCATGAACGGCTCGAGATGCGCGACGGCCTTCTTCATGACCCTCGCACTCTTGACGACCTGGGGCAGAAACATCTTCCCCGAGCCGAAAAGGTCGCCCACGACGGCCATGCCGTTCATCAGCGGCCCTTCGATGACGTCGAGCGGCCGAGGGAGCTTCAAACGCGCCTCCTCAGTGTCTTCGACGACGAATTCCACGACCCCGTTCACGAGCGCGTACTCGAGACGCTTCTCGACAGGCGCCTCGCGCCAAGACAAATCGAACTTCTGCCTCTTGCCCTTGCCCTTCACCGTCTCGGCCAAAGTCACGAGCCGCTCGGTGGCGTCGTCGCGGCGGTTGAAGAGAACGTCCTCGACATGCGTGAGGAGCTCTTCGGGGATCTGTTCGTAGACCTCCAGCTGCCCCGCATTCACGATGCCCATGTCCATGCCCGCGGCGATCGCGTGATAGAGAAACGCGGAGTGCATCGCTTCGCGGACTCGGTCGTTGCCACGGAAGGAGAAGCTCAGATTGCTAACGCCTCCGCTGATGAGCGCCCCCGGACACCTCTCTTTGATCTGTTTCGTCGCCTCGATGAAGTCGTTCGCGTACTCGTTGTGCTCTTCCATGCCGGTGGCAATCGCGAAGATGTTCGGATCGAAAACGATGTCGGTGGGGTCGAAGCCGGCCTCATCGATCAGGAGCTGGTAGGCGCGCGCGCAGATTTCCACCTTTCTTTCGATGGTGTCGGCTTGTCCTTGCTCGTCGAACGCCATGACCACCGCGCCCGCACCGTACAAGCGAACCTGGCGCGCTCGTTCGAGAAACTCCGCCTCGCCTTCCTTCAAGCTGATGGAGTTGACGAGCGCCTTGCCTTGCACGCACTTCAACCCAGCTTCGATCACGCTCCACTTGGAGCTGTCGATCATGAAGGGCACGCGCGAGATCTCCGGCTCCGAACCAATGAGGTTCAGGAACTTGGTCATCGCGTGCTCGGAGTCGAGCATGCCTTCATCCATGTTGA
>Ga0316197_10002507_pt1 | contig 13123 bp, 9 predicted proteins | sample OudBiesiAoxic_MG_FD_204939 | JGI IMG/M metagenome (GOLD analysis project Ga0316197, IMG submission 204939) | Coastal sediment microbial communities from Oude Bieten Haven, Netherlands - site A oxic | ecosystem: Environmental > Aquatic > Marine > Coastal > Sediment | place: Netherlands...
GAAGATTGTTTTGGATGGGGGGCGGGGAGTCAACCCTAGGCTTTCCCTAAAGGCATTGGGGTTACGCCTTGAAACGGTCGAGTTGTTTTTGGAATTGTTCACGTGCCTGGGGGCTCGATGCGAACTCGACGACCTCCTGGCTTCCGGTCTTGCGTGTCGTGGCGATCCAGCGCGAGAGGGCGATTTCGAGGATCAGGAGGGCGAAGACAGCGAGCGCGAGCGGCCGCCAGAGTTCCTGGCCGTAGTTGCGACCTGCGAGGATGGTGTGGATGTCCTCGGTCGAGCTTGGCTGGAGGACATCGATGAAGCGCGAGATGAACTCGAGCTCACCCCCTCCGATGGTATCGAGCCGACTCTCATCCGGGAGCCGCCCGACGGTGAACGGGATGGTGTCGGCCGGGGTGAGGAGAGTGTCGAAGAGTTCGTGGTCGGAATCAGGGATCTCGATCTCGTAGAGCCCGGCCATGGTGCTCCCGGCGATGCGAGCGATGGTGCCCATGGGGGTGCTAACAATTTCTGCCTCGCGGAGTTGCCCGCGCGGATCGGTTGCGATGTAGGTGTCGATCGCCTCGTCCTCCGGGCTGGTGAGATGGGGGGCCAGCAGTAGGGTGAGGTCGGAATCTGGCTCGAGGTTGAGTTGCAGTCTGGTCGGGTTGGCGATGTGATAGATAATCTCGTGGAGGAAGGGGAGGAAGCTCTCGCGGGTGGAGATATTGCCGCTGCGGGAGTCGAGGGAGCAGTTGGTCATGAGGGATGTCCCCGAGCCGAGTTTGCGAACGGCGACGAAGGGGGAGCCCTGGTCGAGCGTGGCGACGACCGAGTTTCCAGGGCCGACGACTTCCATGTTCCAGAATTGGGTGAGGCTGGTGGAGCCGAAGTCTCCCGTCCCGGGTTCGGCGACTTTGCGGATCGCAGGGTGAGAGAAGCTCTGCAGTGCCGGTGCTGGGGCGGGCTGGGCCGGGGGCGCGGTGGTGAACTCGCGCAGCTGCGCGGGGCTGGCTTCCCAGGTGTTGTAGAATTCTGGCAGCGCGCGCTGCCCGGGTGCGATGAGCAACCCGCCACCGTCGCGGACATAATCGCTGAGCGCCTTCGCTGTCCTGGCCGGCAGCCTGGCGACGTCTGCGAGGACTACTGCCTGGTAGGAAGCGAACGACTGCACGTTGAGGATCTGTGGTGCAGGAATGACGGTGGGCTCGATCAAGTAGGCCTGTTGGCCGAGCATCCCTGGGGCGAGCGCGAGCTCGATGAAGGCGGATGCCCGGTCGAAGAGTTGCGGTGCCGGGTTGCCGTCGACGATCAGGACGTCCAGCCGCTCGATGATGTTGACGGCCGAGCTGACACGATTGTCCTCGCCGAGGTCGTCGTCGACATCGACCAGCGCGGTCAGCGCCTGGGGGCCGGGCTCGTGAAACTGGTGGGAGAACCTCACCGTGGCTGCCGTGCCGGGCGGCAGCTGGCCCAGTGAGTCGTCGTTGAGGGTTCCGCTGCCAGTGTCGAGCTGGACTGACTTCGGTGTGACTGCCTCGGTCCCGGTGTTCTGCAGGCTTACCTCGATTGCGACCTCGCGGTCGACGCCGATGACGTCGCGGGCGAAGCGGATCCCTGTGACTGCGATGTTGCGGAACGAGGTGGGGTGGGGGAGCTCGCGGAGGATCAGTGCCGGCCGGTGGGGGAGATTCTCCAACGCGGCGGCGACGAGCTCCCAGCTCGCGCTGTTCCTGGTCTGCCAGCCGATGTTCTGTCCGTCTGTCAGGACTAGGATCTGTTGCACGTCATGCCCGCCGGCTGCCAGCGCCTCCGCGGCGGCTGCGACGGCCTCGCGGCCGCGCATATGCCCGTCGGACGGCTCCAGCGTATCGAGGATCTCGTTCAGCTCCGAGCGGTCGGACAAGGGGCTTGGGTTCTTGACCTCAGCGGACGGCCCTGCGGCGATGATCGTGAACGCGGAGCGATTGTCCGAGCTGGCGATGATGTCGCGAGCTTCGTCGATAGCCCGCTTGAAGCTGCTATCGGTGGAGCCCTTCGACCGGACGTTCATCGAGGTCGACGAGTCGATGATGAGGGCGATGTCCTGTTCGCCGGCCCCGCTGAGGCGCCGGAGGTTGAGGAGGTTCTCGTAGAGGATCGCGGCACCGGTGACGGCGAACAGCGAGATCGAAGCGAGCAGCAGCCAGCCGCGCAGGCGAGGGTTCTCCCAGAGCGCGAAGGCGACGCCGAACAGACCGATCGCGACGAGGATTGCAGGTAGGATGATCGCGTAGGGGATAGCGGATCCCGGCGGGGCGAACGGGCGTGCGAGCGCGAGGGCGATGATCCCAAAAATGAGGCAGCGTGTCGCCATCAGAAGTGCATCTTCCAGCTGGATGCGCCGCGTGCGTGACGCCATCGATTGGGTGAGGAACTGCATCGCTCCCCAGTCCACAGTGTGTACCGACTTGCGGTTGAAGAGGTGGACGATCACCGGGATCGCCACGCCGGCCAGGCCAAGGAGCAGGAGTGGATTGAGGAAGAGCACTGGGAGTTCGAAGTCTGTGGCGGCGTGAGTGGTTGGGCGGAGGTAAGCCTCACCCCCTCCTCGCGAGGTAGTCGCTGAGGACCTGTTCGAACGGGAGTTTCGTGTTGAGGGGGATGTAGTCGGCGTGGAGTTTGCCGCAGGCGCTCTCGATCTGATCGACGAATGCCCTCACCTTTTCCAGATACGTCGCGCGGATCGTGTCGGGGTCGACGCGGAGGCGGTGCGCCGGGTTCTCGAGATCCCGGAAGTGTGAGAATTTTTTAAATGGGAAGCTGAGTTCCTCCTCCGCCATCGTGTGGAAGATGACGAGCTCGTGGTCGCGGTAGTGGAAGTGGTGCAGCGCTTCGAGGATCTCATCCGGCTCGTCGAAGAGGTCGCTGATCAAGATCACCAGCCCGCGCCGCGGGATCCGCTCGGCGATCTCATGCAGGATCGGTGCGAGTGCGGTCTCACCTCCGGGGGCGGTCGAGTGTAGTTCTGCTAGGATTTGGTGGGTCTGCGACTGTTTGGCGACAGCACGGTGGTAGGCGCGGATCTCCGTGTCGAAGGTGACGAGGCCGGCGGCATCCTGCTGGCGGATCAGCAGGTGGCTGAGAGCCGCGGCGAGGTAGCGTGCCTGGTCGAACTTCGAAACGGGCTCGCCGTGGACCGGAGACGCGAGGCTACCCCGGTAGGCCATCGAGGCCGAGGCGTCGACGACGATGGTCGCACGGAGATTGGTCTCCTCGACATACTGCTTCACGTAGTAGCGGTCGGCCTTCCCATAGACACGCCAGTCCAGATTGCGCAGGTCATCCCCCGGCGAGTATTGCCGGTGCTCGGCGAACTCGACGGAGAAGCCTTTCTTCGGGCTGCTGTGGCGACCGCTGATCGTGCCCAACTTCTTGCCGCGGGCGAGGAATTCCATCCGCGCCAGGCTGGCGGTAGACTCCTCGGGCAGGAGATCCATGTAGCTGTTCAGCGGGCTCACTTCTTCGGTGGTGGAGCCCTAGATATCGAGTTCGGCCTCGGGTTTGTAATACTTGATGAGCATCTTGATGATATCGTCGGTGGTCACCCCGGCGGCCTCGGCGCTGAAGGTGGTCAGGATGCGGTGGCGGAGGACCGGGTAGGCGACCTTCTGCACATCGTCGGTCGTCGCATGGTGGCGCCCATGTAGGATGGCGCGGGCTTTGGCTGCGGTGATGAGACTGATGCCGGCCCTCGGGCCTGCCCCCCAGGCGACCAGCTCCCTGACAAAGTCCGGTGCCTCTTTCTGTTTCGGCCGGCTGGCGCGGGCGAGTGTGGCGGCGAACTCGACGACGTGATCGGCGACGGGGACGCGGCGGACGACCTGTTGGAGTTTCAGGACATCGTCGGCGTTCAGGGCGGTTTCGATCCTCACCTTGTGGTTGCCGGTGACCTGTTTGATGATCTGCAGTTCCTCTTCGGCGCTCGGGTAATCGACGACGATGTTGAACATGAAGCGGTCGAGCTGCGCCTCGGGCAGCGGGTAGGTGCCCTCCTGCTCGATCGGGTTCTGGGTGGCGAGGACGAAGAATGGTTCTGGGAGGTGGTAGGTCCGGTCGCCGACGGTGACGTGGTGTTCTTGCATCGCTTCGAGCAGGGCCGCCTGCGTCTTCGGTGGGGTGCGGTTGATCTCGTCCGCGAGCACCAGATTGGCGAAGATCGGACCATGGACGAATCGGAACGCCCGCTTCCCGGTGCCGTCGTCATCGAGGATTTCGGTCCCGGTGATGTCTGCTGGCATGAGGTCAGGGGTGAACTGCACGCGCTTGAAGCCGAGGTCGAGGACGTGGCTGAGCGTGCTGACCAGGAGTGTCTTCGCAAGTCCGGGCACGCCCATCAGGAGGGCGTGGCCACGACAGAAGATGGCGATGAGCATCTGCTCGATGACCTCATGCTGACCGACGATCACCTGGGAGAGCTGCTCGCGCATCCGCTCGTAGGACGCGCTCAGTTCCGCCACGAGTTCGGCGTCGTTCGAGGGCTCGGCTGCCGACCTCTTCCCGAGCGTCTCCCTCGCGCTCGGTTCGCTGATCGCCTGAGCATTGCCCTCCAAGTGAAAGGTGATGGTGGAGGCGCCGATGGTAATCGTGTCGCCGCCCTCGAGCGTGCCGGCCTCCGTCTCGGAACCATTGAGGAGGGTGCCGTTGGAACTCTGCAGATCGTAGACCCACCAGTTCCCCTTCTCGAAAAGAATCATGGCGTGGGCGCTGGAGACCCGCGTGTCCAAGATCTGGACGTTGGCGGTGTAGTCGCGGCCGAGCGTGATTCCGGCTTCGGGGACCTCGTGCGACTGGCCAGCGTTGGGCCCCTCGTTAAATTGGATGAATGGCATGGGTATCGGGTCAGACGAAAATTGGTTTCGCCCCATGACGGAATCAACTAGCTTCTTGGGACTGATGGCAATGAAAATCCCTAGGAGCTTGCAGCGTGGCCGGGTGCCGGTGGCAGGCCTTCTCTGCCTCGCGTCCTGCCTCGCGACGCGTGTGTGTGCCTTGGCGCAGGGGGATCGGGAGCCTGAGAGCGGCTTGGAATTCGACTCGGTGAGGTTTTTTGAACATGGGGATCCGGCTCCCGCAGAAGATGGGGCGATTGAGGGGGGAGGTGGCGGAGCGGCGGGACCGGGACGGGAGTCGAAGAAGCGCTTCGCCATCAGCCGCTCGCGGTTCATCGAGGCGCAGGTGGTCTTCGAGAACCAGCGACACGCAGAGAAGGATGCCGAGTACGAGCTGACCCTTGGGCTCTACACCTTCGACAACCAGCTCGTCAGTGCGGAGCGGAAACAGATCCGTGTCGCGGCAGATTGGAAATTCGCCTGGGTCTCACAGAGCTATGGCTGGCCGGAGGCCGGGCGCTGGTCGGTCGGAACCTACCGATTCAAGGTATGGTTGGGCGAGGAGAAGCTGGGCGAATCCGCGATCTACCTCGAGGACGATTCGGTGTCGCTGCCCGCGGGCGTGGCTGGTATCACGGTGAAGGAGATAGAATTCTATGAGGGTGGTGGATTCTTCCGTCCCGGGCCGGCCGAGCAGGCGGCGGTCAGTTTCCCCCGCAGTAAGGTACGACGGATCTACTGGGTGTTGAAGGGAGTCAATCGGCTCCATCGCGTGCGTGCGCAGCGGCCGAATGTGGTGGGATACTACTACCGGCCAGATGGGACATTGTTGGGGGAGACGCGTAACCGCTACCTGATCGCGCCCGAGATCGAGGACCTCGTGCTGGTCGAGGGGCTTGGCTGGCCGGTGGCTGGAGAGTGGGAACCCGGGCAGTACCGGTTCGAGCTCGAGCAGGATCACCGCGTGGTCGAAGAGAGGTATTTCGAGATTACGGATCCGATCCAGAAGCCGCGACTGCGCCCGAGGGTCGTCCATTTCGGCATTCTCGATGCTGGCGTGTTTGCCGCCGGTGAAAGCCCCCCGGCGGACGCGGCCGGCCGGAGCTATTCCACCCGTTTTGACGGCGCGGGGACGGATCGGATCTGGGCTGAGCTGGTCGTCTTGAATAGCCCGAACCACCGCGATCCTCACCGCCACGAGATCGGCTGGCAGCTATTTCAGCCGGACGGATCGCTGCTGGGGCAGACGGTGAGCGAATTTGCGATCCAGCCAGAATGGAAGACCGCCCGGCAAAAGGCATCGTTCGCTTGGCCCGAGGCTGGTGGGTGGAAGCCTGGTGCCTACAAGCTGCGGATCGTGATCGATGGCGAGCTTGCTAGGATCCTGCGCTTCGAGATCGTCCCCTGATTGGTGCCCACGGAGCCCGCTCGATGCTTGACGCTCGGGAACACACTCAGCAGGCTGGCCGTGTGAAGTTCTCAAAACTCATTCTTTACCTATTTGTTGTTGGGGTCGGTCTGTTCCTCGTTGTGGAAGTGCTGGTGCGGTTGCTTTTCCCCCAGCCGCTGGATCCTGGTCGAACGTTTGTTGTCGAGAACGAGATCCCAGGACTCAAGCCGAAGGTTCGCTACAAGATCGACGTCAACCAGATCCGGGGCTTCGAGTCGACCAAGGCGAAACCGGATGGAGCGTTGCGCATCCTGTGCGTCGGTGGGGACTCGACCTCAACGATGTTGCAGGCGGTAGGGGACACTTGGTGGGGGCAGCTCGGAGCCAAGCTCGAGGCGTCCCTGGGTAAGAAGGTGCAGATCGGCTGCATCACGGCGCTGCGCAGCTCAGAGATTATCGGAGGGGCACAGTGGATCGATCACGTGTTGGGCGAGGTAGATGGGGTCGATCTCGTTATTGCAATGTATGGACACCGCGCGGTGCTCTCCCCAGGGGTTAACTTTCGCTTCGACCCACGATCGATCGAGCCCATCATTTTCGAGAGCAAGCAGGGGCTAATGTTCAATCTGGCGAGTGCTTCTCACGTGGTGCGGCTAGCCCGCAATGCCCACATCAAGTCGAAACGGGACGCCCAGCAGCGCCAGCTGGGCAAGCCCAACCATCTGAGGGACCGATTTACGGCAGCTGGCCAGGCCTTCCGTAGTATCACGAAGACGACCTCTGCCCCCCCGCGGGCGACGGATCCGCGTTTGAAGTACCTCCACGGGATCGGGGTATTCACGGAGATCGCCAAGCGCCACGGGGTGAAGCTGCTGATCCTCGGTGAGCCGACGGTATTCTCTGAAAGCCCCAGCCCAGATGCGGCTGAGACTCTGCATACGCCGGTGCAGATTGGTCCGGAAAACAGTGATTTCGCGCGGCCGGCGTCAATTTGGGTCGACTCTGAGTTAGGGAGATACTACGCGGCAGCGGGCAAACTTTGCGAGGCGGCAGCGATCCCATTCGTCAATCTGCATGGTGCCATCCAGCCCTCGCGGGACAACTTCTACACCGAGGCGACACTCACCGATGCCGGGGCGCTTAAGCTGGCGGAGGAGTTGTTGCCGAGCGTGGAGACATTGCTCAAATGACCCGTCACCGGCAACCCTCCTGCTCCCAAAAGCCTTTGATTTTCATGGAAGGAAATGCTAGACAGTTGCGCGGGGAGCGGATCTAGTACCCCGATCTCGTACCCCGTGGGCATTCATTGCCCATCATGGAAGAGGTTCTTCTCCTCAAAAATCGCTATCTCAAAACCAATACACCCACTCGTTATGACGCAAAATTCCCCATTGAATGCGGTCCAGTCTCGCCGCCAATTCGCGCCACTTTTCATTTTTCTAACGATCCTCATGGTAGGTTTTGTCGTGGTGCCAGATCTTTTTGCACAGGATGGGGGCGAGGTGCTTGATGTGGAGCAGAAGCGCACCGCGCTCGACTATATCAAGGACGCGGGGATCTGGATGCTGCCGCTCGGAATCTGCTCGATGGCGACGATCGCCCTCGTCGTCTACAACTTCATGCAGCTCACGGCTGCCAAGTTCGCTCCGGTCGAACTGAAGATGGCACTGCTCGACCACATGCAGAACTGCCGCGTGCGCTCCGCGATCGAGGTATCTTCCACCAGCCCGACCTACCTCGGCCGTATGAGTGCGACCGCCCTTCCGCACGTCGATGCCACCGAGCCCGAGACCCTCGGGCGCGAGGCCGTCGAGGACTCGATGGCAGAATTCACGATTCGCGAGAATGCCGGTCATATGAATTGGATCGGCTACCTCGGACTGCTCGGCCAGATCGCACCGATGCTGGGGCTGCTCGGCACCGTCGTCGGTATGTTGGGGGCTTTCTCCACGCTGTCGATGTCCGGTGGCGCTGACCCTTCCGAGCTTGCAGGCGACATCGGCCTCGCGATGGTCACGACCGCCTCTGGTCTCATCATCGCGATCCCGGCGGTCTTCTTCTACTTCTTTTTCAAGAACCGACTCAACCGCTTGGTCGCCGATTGCCACCTCGCTGCCTCCGACATGATGGACGCCAGCATCGCGGCGGTGAATGCCGATCAGCAGATGGCCAAGGTGCCGGAGGGGCTCCAGCCGGGTTAGATTCTTTCTGACGCGTGCTTGCCAAAGACGCAGATCGAAGCTAGTCTCTGATTGAGCTGGCTGGGCTTCGGATCGAAAAGAACCAAATACCCCACGAACCAAATGGCCTCCAACAAGCTCACCCGCGTCCAGACCGCTCCGTCGGACGCGATGAAGATGGACATGTCGCCGATGATCGACATGGTCTTCCTGCTGCTGATCTTCTTCATGATCGCTTCGCAGATGATCACGGTGAAGATGGATCCGGAGGTGCTTCCGCCAGTCGCAGACGAATCCGTGCCAGGAAAGATATTCAAAGGGCGTTTCGTGGTCAATGTCTACCAGGACGGAACCTTCAAGGACGTCGATTGGAACACCATCACCGAGGATCAGATTACCGAGCGGATCCGGATTTTGGCCGACAAGCAGAAAGGCACTGCGAATCCCGCCAAGTTGCACATTCGCTCCGACCGTCTCGCCCCGGTCCTCTCGATTAAGAAAGTTACCAAGGCAGCAGGCGCTGGTGGCGTGAACACGGTCATCTTCAGCTCCTACGTGACGAAGAAGGGCGACCCCAAGCGACCATCGGAGAAATAGCGACTGGCACCGGATCTCAAGCTACCCAAGAAACCCCAGACCAGGGCACCGAACATGGCTAGAAAACCCCATCCCCGCCGCGCTTCAGACAACGGTCCAGATCTAGACATCTCATCGCTCATCGATGTCAGCTTCCTCCTGCTGATCTTCTTCCTCGTCTCCTCGAGCCTGATGAAGCGCGAGACCGAGCTCCCGATGGGAATCGGCGGCGAGGGAGAGCGGTCGATCGATCCGCTGGTCGCCCTCGACGTGTCGATCGCAATGGACGGTCGGATCACCGTCGGTGGGCAGGAGCTGGCTGGTGCGTCAGAGCCCGGGATCCCTGGTGAGATGGCGGAGGTCCGCGAGCAGTTCCTCGAGCATCGCAGGCGTGCCGAACTGCTCGACGAGCAGCCGCTGGTCAGCCTCCAAGCCGCGGGCGAGGCGGACACCCAGCGCTTTATCGATGTCATCAATGCCCTGAGCTACGCGGGAATCCAGAACATCGCCCTCGTTGCGAACTAGTAATTTCATCCCCAATACTAACAGAATACCACCATGGCTAGGAGAGCACGCATCACCCTCGAGAACGATGAAGACCCAGAACTCGACATCTCCTCGTTGATCGACGTCAGCTTCCTACTTCTGATCTACTTCATCGTCACATCGACCTTGCAGAAGCGTGAGACCGATCTCGGGATCACCCTGCCGAGCACCGTCCCGACCGAGAGCACGGATCCGGTCGACCCTCTGGCGATCAAGATATCGGTCGACGGGGCTATCACCGTCGATGAGATCGAGCTCGAGGGACCATCGCCCGGTGGTGAGCCCAGCACGGTGCCTGCCCTCCGGACTCGCCTGGAGGAATACAAGACACAGACCGAGCTCGTGAACGAGAAACCGATGGTGGTGCTCGCAGCCGCAGATGAGGGCAAGACCCAGCGATTTATCGATGTGGTGAACGCCCTGGCCTCGGTAAAGATCCAGAGTATTACAATGACGGGATTCCGCGAGGAACAGTAGGTGACCGTTCCCGATTCTGCCTGTGGGAACATGGACAGGCTGGGGTTTCGCCGACCCCAACCGAGTCTGTCCCAGCCAAGCCCGCACCTGTCACGATCCGCCGCATTCGGACCAGCGAGCCGCAGTTTTGGTCCTGATTTGGATCATCCTGCGATTCCCCACCCAGAGGGGGGCGCGGTGTGAATCGCGATCCCATCCCGCCGCCTAGCTCCCGGTAATTAGTTGAAGAAACCCCGCAAACTGTTTTAGGTTAACCCAAATGAACACGCTGTCCCCCGATCCCCTGTATCATCGAACGAAGCACCAGCCCCAGCGCTGGCTGAGGTGGGTGATGATCGTCGCCGTGCTTGTCAGCACTGCCCTCGTCATCCCGGCTTCCTACGGACAGTCCGAGATCAGCGAAGGCTACAACAAGGGGACCGGCCTCATGAACGAGGGCAAATGGAAAGAGGGGCTCGCGGTCTTTGACCAGCTCGTCAAGGACTGGGGATCCGACGCCGCCAGCACCATCGGTCCAGCCTTCGGTCAGATCTTCTACCACCAGGGATACTGCATGTTCATGGTGAAAGATTACAAGGGGGCGGCGAAGGCATTCCAGACCTGCTACGAAAAGTTCCCAGACTCCAAGCGCAAGGAGGGGCAGCAGGGCAACAACGTCTACCACCTCAAATCGCTCTATTTCTGGGGGCTCTCGGAACAGCGCGACAAACAGTACGCTGGCGCACTGAAGATCTACGACAAATTCCTCCAGCTCAACCCCAAGCGCGGGGACGACTACCAGCCGGCGGTACTTCTCATCGACACCGCCTTCTGTAATATCGAGCTCGCCGGGGAGACCGAGGATGCCAGCAGGAAGAAAGCCTACCTGCGCAAGGGGACCGAGCTTCTCCAGCAGGCCTTCGACAACTTCGAGGATCTCCGGCTCAACGAGGCCGGCCAGGCCTACATGACATTCCTAGCGCTAGCAGAAAAATGGGTGGCCGGATCGATGGTGCGGGACGCGATGAGCTTCATGGACAAGAACGACGGCCAGCTGCGCTGGGAGCCGTATGAGATGGTGAAGTACAAGTTCAACCTCCGGCTCCTCAAGCTCGGCCAGGACGCATCGGGCGGCGGTGAAGGTGAGGGGAAGGACAAACACCTCGAGTCTCTATCATTGCGCTTCTTCTCATTCATCCCTCGTCTCGAGGACGCCATCGCCGACCTCCAGGGGCGCCTCGACGCCGGATTCCGCACGGATGCTGCCAAGGCGAAGATGCAGAGCGAGATCGACCGGCTCAAGGGGGAGATCCTCGGGGGCAACAACTCGGATGTCAGAGCGATGCTGCTCAGCGCCCAGATCCACGAGAACAAGGGCAACATGCGCGCAGCCTACGCGATCTACGAATACCTCGCCGAGCACTACAAGCAGGCGAAGATCCAAATCGACAAGAAGATCCTGCCATATCATGCCGACTCCCTCTACCACGCGACGCGCTCATCGTTCGGCATGGGGGATCTGATCACCGCCCAGTACCACGGCCTGGACTTCCTCAAGCTCTACCCGGGTCACAAGTATGAGCCATCGGTCCAGAGCATGCTCCTCGAATACCTGTTCCGCGCCAGCGAGTTCGAGCGCTGCATCGAGATTGCTGAGAACATCGAGCCGAAGCTTGCCAAGGGGACCCCGCAGCACGACCTGTGCCTGTTCGTCCGCGGTGGATCGTATTTCTTCGTCGCCCGCTTCAAGGATGCTGTCGAGCCTCTCGGCCAGCACGTCGAGGCGTACCCGAAGAGCCCGTTCCGCGCCGAGGTGACCTATTACAATGCCTCGAACCAGGTGAAGATGCTCGAGTGGGCCAATGCTGCCAAGCTGCTCGATGCCTGGCTTGCTGAATACAAGGAGAACCCGCTGCGCCCGCTGGCCTTGCTAGACCGTGCGATCTGTCACTACGCGATCAACGAGCTCCCCGAGACCCTTGCCAAGATCGATCTTCTCGAGGCGAAACACAAAGACCATATGGTCTACCCACGCGCGCTCAACCTGCGCGGGGATGTGCAGACGGCCGGCGGGAAGATCGAGGAGGCGGAGGTCGCCTACCTCACGGCCAAGAAACTTGCCGAGGAGCAGGGGGACTACGCCACGGCTGCCGAGAGTATCGCCCAACTGATCGCCACCGAGGTGAGCTTGGAGAAGTATGATGAGTCGGCGAAATTCTACGACGAGTTCATCAACAACCACGCTGGCCACTACCTCGAGCCGCAGGCGGTCGCGAATGCGCTGCCGGCGCTCATCACGGTGAAGCGCGGCGACGAGGGGCTCGAGAAAATGGAGCAGATGATCATCCGCCTCGGTTCGCAGAAGGACGCTGACCTCGAGAAGGCGGTCAATACTTACGCCACCAATTTCATCGAGAACTACAAAGATTCTGGCGGGGCTGAGAAGCTGATCGAGCGGCTCAAGCAGTGGCCGCAGACCACGGCTCTCCCAGCGCCAGTCCGTGCCTGGCTGCTCATCACTGGCATCGATATCCTCGAGGACAAGAAGCACTACGCGCAGGAGCCGACCTCGCTGATCAACGTCACCTTCCAGGAGTTGATGGAGATGGATCGCTCGGAGCTGGCCCCTTACCCGCTGCAGCGCATCATCGTCTATCTCAACAGCCGCAAGAAGGGACCCGAGGCGATCCCATTCTGTGATGAGATCCTGTCCCGCGAGGGCTTCGACGGCAAAGATGTGGCGCTCTACTATAAGTCGGTGAGTCTCGCGGAGTCGTCCGACCGCGCCAAGCAGGACGAGGCGATCAAGGGTTTCAACGAGATCATCGACAAACTGCAGTCAGATTCGTTCACGGATGACGCGATGTGGTCGCTCGGCCTGCTCCACGTGCAGCGCAAGGAATGGGTCGCGGCCGAAAAGGCGCTGTTCCGCTACGTTAGCAACAAGCGGCTCAACAAGCACAACCCGGAGGTCTGGTACAACCTCGGGCTTGCCCGCGACGCGCAGAAGAAGTTCATTGGCGATGGTAGCGCGGCCACCGCCTACTCGCGCTGCTGGAGCAAGTACGCTGGCCATTTCAAATTTTCTTGCCCGGCGATGCTCCGCTCGATCGAGATCG
>Ga0316197_10002510_pt1 | contig 13120 bp, 10 predicted proteins | sample OudBiesiAoxic_MG_FD_204939 | JGI IMG/M metagenome (GOLD analysis project Ga0316197, IMG submission 204939) | Coastal sediment microbial communities from Oude Bieten Haven, Netherlands - site A oxic | ecosystem: Environmental > Aquatic > Marine > Coastal > Sediment | place: Netherlands...
CCTAATGCTAATGAACCAACATCACCCATAAATACTTGCGCTGGGTAGGTATTGAACCAAAGAAAACCTAAACCAGCACCAACCATCGCTGTGCATACTATGACTAACTCACTGGCCAATGGAATATGAGGTATATGTAAGTATTGAGAAAAATTAACATTACCTGTTGCCCAAGCGATGGCGGCAAATCCACCAGACACCAACACCGTAGGCATAATTGCCAAACCATCTAGACCATCAGTAAGGTTCACCGCATTACTGGTGCCAACGATCACAAAATAGGTCAAAACAATATAAAGCAACCCTAATTGAGGCATAACATCTTTAAAAAATGGAACAACAAGCTGGGTAGCAGATGTATCTTTGCCGTGCGCATAAAGTGCAAAAGCAACAACCAAAGCAATGGCAGATTGCCAAAAATACTTCCATCTTGCGATTAAACCTGCAGGGTCTTTCCTTACTACCTTTCTGTAGTCGTCGACAAACCCTACTGCGCCATAACCTAAAAGTACTGATATCACAGCCCAAACATAGATATTGGAAAGATCGGCCCATAAAAGAACAGTGATGATAATGGAGGCCAAAATCATTATACCGCCCATTGTTGGTGTACCACGTTTGCTGAAATGAGATTCAGGTCCATCATTTCTAACTATTTGACCTATCTGTAACAGTTGTAACCGCGCTATCAACCTAGGTCCCATCCACAAAGAGAGACTAAGGGCGGTGATTACACTTAAGATTGATCTAAACGATAGATATTCAAATAGTCGAAAGAACGAGAAATATGGCTGTAGTAATTCCGCAAGCCAGATGATCATTTATGCTTCTCCTTTAAAGCTTCGGCCACAATACTCATATGTGCACCGTTTGCTCCTTTTATCAACACAGTATGAACGTGCTTCGGTGTTTTTTGCAACTTCTGCCACATATAATCAATCAACTCACTGTGTGTAGAAAAATGTAGGCCTTGGCAAATATCACTAATCACTTTTGCTTCATCACCAAAGGTCAGCACATTCTCAAAATTAAATTGAGCTGCATATTCTCCGAGTTGACGATGAAATTCAAGACTTTCTTGACCTAATTCAGCCATATAACCGAGAACAAGCCAACGAGTGCCCATATATGAAGAAAGCAGCTTAACGGCGGCTCTCATCGCAGGAACACTCGCGTTATAGCTATCATCTATTAACCTAATTGCATCACTTAGTTGGATGATTTCTACACGGCCTTTCACATTCACTACCGTAGCCAAACCCTTAGCCACATCTGTAAGTGAAGAGCCCAACCCCATCGCTAACGCTGTTGCTGCTAAAGCATTGGGTACATTATGTTCACCAACAACCGAGAGCTGAACGTCAATCTCCCCTGCAGGAGTATGCATTGTAAAACTCGCATACCCTTGGTTGTTTAATTGACAATTTTTCGCATAGTAATTTGCCGAGATATTCGACATAGAAAAAGAGATAATGCGCTTATTTGAGAGCACCTGTTCCCATCGCTCCTCTCCCTGGCTATCTAAATTAACGATGGCAATATCACCAGCAGAAAGACCGTGATATATCTCGCCTTTCGCCTCCTTAACACCATCTATAGAACCAAAGCCTTCTAAATGCGCTGCAGCTACATTATTTACTAGTGCAACACTTGGCCTGACCAGATCGGTGGTATAGGCAATTTCACCAAGATGATTAGCGCCTAATTCAATAACTGCATAGTCAAAATCTGGCTGAGAACGTAATAATGTTAATGGGACACCAATGTCGTTATTAAAGTTTCCAGCGGTAGCTAGGACCTTACCTTTTAAACTTAAGATGGAAGAAACCATTTCCTTAACGGTCGTTTTTCCACAGCTTCCTGTAATAGCAACGGTTTCTATATCGCACTGTTTATGAACCCAAGATGCCAATCTACCTAACGCCAACCGGGTATCTTGAACCACTATTTGAGGTAGTTCTACAGGTAGTTTCCTTTCCACTAAAAGCGCGCTGGCTCCGCTTTCCTTCGCTTTCTGACAAAAATTATGTGCATCAAAGTTTTCACCCACTAATGCAATAAATAACGATCCTGGATGAATCGTTCTCGTATCCGTAGATACCGAATTTATGAGCGTATCTCTCCCTATTATTTCTGTATTCAAGGCGTCAGCAATGGCACTTAATGAGGTGGCAATCATTGATTTATTCCTAATATCTTCAAAGCAGATTCGCGATCAGAATAGTGTATGGTTTCATTCTCGAGCACTTGGTAATCTTCATGCCCTTTACCTGCTAGAAGAATAATGTCGTTACTATTGGCGTTGTCGCTTGCCAATAGTAACGCCTGATATCGGTCATGTTCTGTCTGAACAAGATGAGGAGTATTTAGCCCAGCAAGCATGTCTTTAAAGATGATTTTAGGGTCTTCATTACGTGGATTATCGTCAGTTAAAATTACATGGTCTGCCAAACGTTCCGCTATCTCAGCCATCATAGGTCGCTTGCCAATATCTCTATCTCCACCACAACCGAAAATAACCCATAGTTGGCCTACACAGTGCACTCGAAGTGCCATCAATGCTTTTTCTAAGGCATCTGGTGTATGTGCATAATCAACCACTATTTTGGCTCTATTTTTACCTTGAAAAAGCTCCATTCTTCCGATGACGGGTTGCAGATCTTTAGCGCAAGCTAATAACGTTTGCTTGTCAAAACCTAACGACAGCAATGTCGCTAAACTGAGTAATACATTAGAGGCGTTGAATTCACCAATCAATGGTACGGTAAACTCACCGCCACCCCAGCTGCCGTCAATAGATAATCGAATCCCAGAGTCAGAATACTCAACACTTCTCGCCCATAAAGAAAGTGTATGATGTGGCTGATTTTCAATAGAAACGGCAACGGCTTGCGGAAGTTGAGTTAACCAATCAGCGCCAACTTCGTCGTCAACATTGATGATTGCTTTGTTACAATGGTGCTGTGTGAAAAGCGCTAATTTAGCCTCTGCGTACGCTTCCATCGTCCCATGGTAATCAAGATGGTCCCGACTTAAATTGGTAAAGACGCCAGCTGAAAAAGGCAAGGCCTTTACTCGTCCTTGAACCAATCCATGGGAGGAGACTTCAAGTGCTACATAATCGGCACCTACTTCGGAAAGTTGCGCTAATGTTCTATGGATATCAATCGCACTGCCTGTCGTATTGGCCGATACTTGCAGGTTTTCTAGAAAACCATTCCCCGTCGTACCCATCACCGCCGCACGTTTTTCTACTAATTCAATCCACTGGGCGATAAGCTGAGTAATGGTTGTTTTTCCATTCGTCCCAGTCACAGCAATCAGTTTTGAATTACACAAATAAATCCGACTAGACAAATCAGATAAATGAAGATTAAGTTGTTCAATGTAGATAACTGGGCAACCGTTATGATACTCCACCGTACCATGAACATGCTCTTGACAAGCCTGAGCGATCACAGCATTAGCACCTTTTTCGACCGCTTTATCAATAAACGTTCTACCGTCGATTGCATGCCCTAAAATCGCAACAAAGGTATCACCTTTGCGAACTTTGCGACTATCTAATTCCAAGTTAACGACTTCTATTTCTTGCAAAAAGTCACTCTTATCATCAAACACTTTACTCGCTGACTCTTTATTCTCTTTCTCATGACTCTTTAACCAAGGAGATAAAAGCGACAGTAAACTTTGCTTGTTAAGCATAAAGTTTGTCCTTCAATATTTAGTCTAAATTTTACAACGAAACCCTAGCGCTTATTTGGCATCCGGAGCCACGTTTAGAATTTGCAGCGTTGACCTCATTACATCCGAGAACACTGGTCCTGCAACAGTACCGCCATAGTATTGGTCACCCTGAGGTTCATTAACGACAACAACCATGGCAACTCTCGGGTTACTGACAGGTGCGACACCCGCAACGATTGCCACATACTCATCACTGTAACCACCGGCGATTGCTTTTCTAGAGGTACCTGTTTTTGCCGCAATTCGGTAACCTGACACGGCCGCTCGAGTGGCGGTACCACCTTGTTGTGTCACGCCTTCGAGCATTTCTAATACCCTCATCGAATGCTCTTCACTCATCACACGTTGAGAGTGTTCAAATTTATTGTCGTTGACAATATGAAGCGCTCGGTACAGGCCATGGCTACCAAGCGTGGCATAGGCATGAGCTAGTTGAATGGGAGTAACGGCAATACCGTAGCCGAATGCTAATGTGGCGATCTCAAATTTCGACCAACGGCGGCGATCAGGAAAAAGCCCCTCGGTTTCACCGATAAGATCAACACCACTCACCGATCCAAAACCGACAGAGCTGTACATTCCTAATAAGGCATCCAATGGCATATCTAACGCCAGTTTTGCGACACCTATATTACTTGATTTTTTCAGTATAGTAGCAAGGTTCGCTTTACCAACTTTAGAGCTATCCCTAACGCGACTGCCGCCAATCTGCATAAGACCGTTACCGGTATCAACAACCGTTTCATAGTCTGCGGTACCGTTTTCTAGCGCAGCCAATACGACAAATGGCTTCATGGTGGAACCCGGTTCCATAGAATCCGTAATGGTTCGATTTCGCATCTTAAAGCTTTGCAACTGACCTTTATTGTTGGGATTATAGGATGGTGCATTCACCATCGCCAAGACCCCACCAGTATCAACGTCTAAAATAATAATTGAACCTGATGTTGCACGATAATCTGCAACCGCTTGTTTGATCGCTTGATAGGATATAGCCTGAAGACGTTGGTCTATGGTTAGCTGTATTGGTTTACCTTGTTTTCGCTCATTGAGAGCAATATTTTCAACCACCCTACCGTGTCTGTCTTTCCGTATCGTTTTCTTACCCGCCTCACCCGTCAAGTATGAGTCGTAACTACGTTCAACACCCTCTAAGCCATGGTCGTCAATACCAGTAACACCAATAACGTGAGCACTCACTTCACCCGTGGGATAATAACGACGAGATTCTTTGTTTAAGCCAACTCCCGTCAACTTAAGTTCACTTATATAATTTGCCATCGCTGAGCTTACTTGCCGCTGCAAATAGATAAAGCGCCTTTTCTTGTTGCCCTCTATTTTTTTCAGTAACACGTCGCGTTTTATCCCAAGTACATCAGCTAAGGCATACCATCGGTTTAGTTCTTCAAAACCACCCGCCTTAAAAATGGCGACAGGATCGGCCCAAACAGCTTGTACGGGCACGCTTACCGCTAGCTGTTCACCATTTTTATCGGATATGATGCCTCGGGCTGAGGGAATGGATTTAACACGGACTGAACGTAAGTCACCTTGTCTAATCAGATCATCTGGCTTAATGACCTGAATATAAGCCACTCGCGCTACAAGAGCAGAAAACACGATAAACACAAAAGCGATAACGATATAAAAACGCCAAGGTATCAGAAGTACCTCTTCTTTTTTTTCTATGCGTTTATTTATTGGCTTTTTATTCGCAGAACTTTTCGCTCGCTTTACCACTTTTTTTGTATTCATTTGGAAGAAATCACCACTTCTTTATCCGCATCAGGACGCTTCATTTCTAAATCTTCAACCGCCATTTTTTGAACCCGGCTATGTTCCGCAAGTGCATTTTCTTCCAATATCAAATTTCGCCATTCATTATCGAGGCGTTCCCGCTCTTCGTAGGCCTGATCTTTCTCTGTTATAGAGCGTCGAGTTTCATGGGTATTGAATACTACCCCCATGGCGGTGATAAATATCGCCACCAGCAAAATAAAGGGGACGACTCCAATCCTGAATATATCGAATACAATAAGCTTGGCAAGATTAGGCTTGTTCTCCATTATAATTTCTCTGCAATCCTTAGCATTGAACTACGAGAACGGTTATTTATTTCTACTTCTTGACTCGATGGTTTAATCGCCTTGCTGACCGTTTTAAGTGCGGCACTGCCCAATTTTTTTATTTGGTCTTCAGTCAGTGGTATCCCGTGAGGAACTTCAGGTCCTCGACTCTCTTTTCTCATAAAGCGTTTAACCATTCGATCTTCTAGAGAATGAAAACTGATAACAGAAAGTCTTCCCTCTGGAGCCAAAACGCTCAGTGCACCTTTAAGTGCGGTATCAATTTCTTCAAGCTCACTATTGATATAGATTCTAATTGCTTGAAAGCTTCGTGTGGCAGGATGTTTCTTTTTCTCTCTTGACGGAGAGGCATCTGAAATAAGTTTAGCCAAATGGCTAGTACGACTTAGCGGCTCTTTTTCATCATCTTCACGATGCGCAATAATGGCGCGGGCAATGCGCTTTGCAAATCTCTCTTCACCAAATTCTTTTAATACCCAGGATATATCATCGACATCGGCTTGCATTAACCACTGAGACGCAGAAATACCTGTCGTCGGATCCATTCTCATATCTAACGGACCATCTTTCATAAAGCTGAAGCCACGTTCAGCGTCATCTAACTGTGGTGAAGAGACACCAAGATCAAGCAAAACACCATCGACTTTACCGGTAAGGCCGAAATCTTCAGCATAATCGGCCATTTTAGAAAAAGGCCCATGAATGATGGTAAAGCGCGGGTCATCTATTTTATTCGCTTCCGCTATAGCCGTTGGATCTCGGTCAATACTAAAAAGACGGCCGTTTTCACCTAGTTTCGACAAAATAGTGCGGCTATGCCCTCCACGACCAAATGTACCATCGATATATACGCCGTCTGGTTTAATCGCTAAACCATCGATAGATTCATTAAGTAATACAGAAATATGTTGGAATGGTTCGGTCATGACAGGTGCTCGTTTCCTTGGGGCTTCAGATTGAAGTGTTAACGTTATAGTGTACCGAATTGCTCTGTTCTAGCCAGTAACAATACGTTTATTAAAGTAAATTCTCTGCAATAAATCACTATATATGGGTAACTCACTATTGAGTTGTGAGTCTGACGGCTCAAAACAGACTTTTCAGAACGGTTTTTCACCTTTATTTCTAATGCCTGCTAATAGTATAGCTAACAACAGCAAAGGCCAGAGTATAACAACGATCTCCTTTGTCCCGCAAACAGATACGGTCACGAGCCTCATTCCAATGATACATATTAATACCCAAATAATAGAGGTTATGAGGAGCGATGTAAGTTTGTTTATATTGAGCTCAGAGGTTAGAATTAGAGCTCTGCCGAGGAGATATTTTTTGAGTTCAAAATACACGTTTTATGCATGGGACAAATCCCTAGAATCTGCCGATGAAAAATTGGTGTTATTGAAATTGGCAGATATGGCCAATAATGAGGGCATGGTCTCGTTTGAACTAAAGGACATTGCCCAAGAATGTCTTTCCAACGAATTTAAGTTAGCCAACACTCTTACTTCAATCGCCAATCAAGGTTTCCTAGAAAAAACCCAAGTAGAGAGAAGAATGGGCCGTGAGGTTCATTGGTTTAAATTGCTTCTTTCGGATAATTCAACGACCGTTCAATTGCCCGTTTATACTCCGACGGATATGGTTCAAAACGCCCCCGCAACAATTAAACCGATGGAGCAATCTAACGCACCTAGTTGGACTGGTCGATTTTTTGGCCTTTACAATATTCCAATGGCAAGTCGTGATCCTATTTGGCAGAAATTTGCTCGAGAAAACAACACTCAAACCACAAACTTAATTAGACTGGAACGTGACTTTGAAGGCTGGCTTGATCAGGCTAAGCAAGCGGGCGATTTAAAAACGTTTGTTGGCGACGTTAAACCTATTCAAAAACGAAGCAAGGTAGCGAAACAGAAACATAGCGGTAGTAATTACCTATCTACACATGATCTAGATGAATATGATATTCCGGAATGGGCACAACAAACGCTGATGCATGCAGGTCTTCAGATTGATCCTAAGCTTTTTTGGGAAAAATTTGTGGTTTACTACAAGTCTAGAGCCAATGAATATATCTCCATTACCCAATTATTAAATAAGCTGCGATACTGGATAGTGAACGAAAAGCAGTCGGTTGAAAATCGCAAGCAATCAGAAGAACGCCGCCAGCTTACCTATCAAAATAATAATCAGCGGAAAAACTTAAGTCCCTCAGAAGAGTTTAGAGAGTACCTAAGAGCACAAGGCAAAAAACCAAATTTTTAGCCATCAATTATTGGTGCCACGACACCAAGTTAGCTGCTAAGGCTAGTTAACCCAAGCCAGTTTACGGACGAGAATATGAACAAATCAAAAAAACCTGAAAATATGGATTTTTCCTCGATGGAAAAAAAGCTGCGTGAACTCGGTATTGATAATGGCATTAGTCATCTTAGCAAAGCTAAAAATACCGCCATTTCGTCTGATTCAGGCAAGCAACATCAGGTCACTCCATCTAAAAAAGCACCGGGTAAAGCTCGTCAAGTACCAAGTCAACTCACGATTCAAGACGAAAGCGATAGAGTACCCAGCGATTGGTGCAACTACATATTTGGTACACTTCTAAGTATTTATGAATCGACATGGATAAAATCTTATGGTGGACGTCCCACTGGCCGCTTTCTTGATTTCGCTGATAGTCTTAGTGAAGAAGAGTTAATGCGCATTATTCAGCACTGTCGCGAACGCCTTCAAGGAGGTGAAACTTGGCCACCTATTATGGGTGAATTAACCATATTAAAAGGCCAATTAACCGTTTCAGAACTTATGGATGCTCAGATGAGAGTCATCAATAAAGAACCTCAAAGTCAGATAGAAAAATGGATAATTCAGAACAAAGGCTTCGAACTACGCCGACTCTCACAAACCCAACTAGCGAAACGATTTAAAGAATTCTACCTAGAGGCAATGAAGCTTCAGGAGAAAGGTAAACTTAGAACAGAGATGCCTAAAGCTCTTGCCGCTAATTCGGTTAGAAACCTTAACGATGAGAAACAAGAAGAATATCGACAAGAGCACGGCAACCAAATCAATCCTCGAATCCAGGCAATATTGGATAGTAAAAAGTCACAAGAACAGTAATGTAATTCGTAAAGGTAAGACCTCGCAAAATACCGCGAGGTAATGACTATTCGTCTATTTCCGAGCTCTCCCAGGAGCTCAACCATCCTACCCGCTTCTATCACAACCTCTTTGCGCTATTTTCTAGATGAACCTAACCTGAATAAGCTGTTCAACAATCGTTAACCAATAGGAGTGTACCTTTGTTCCCATAGTCATTAACAATATCTATGGAGTTAACAATGAGCTCAATCAGCATCGTCGTCATTACACTTAATGAAGAAAAACGAATTGGTCATTTATTAGAAGACCTTGGCAAGCAATGTCATCAGGATTTCGAAGTCATTCTGGTCGACTCAAACAGTGATGATACAACCAGAGAAATCGCAAGTTCATACGAAGAAACCCTACCCGACCTTACCATCCACAAGATGGAAACCAGAGGCGTGAGCCTCGGTAGGAATACTGGTGCATCAATAGCGAAGCACAATCGGTTGCTTTTTTTGGACGCAGATGTAAGGCTACCACCCGATTTTTTAAGTCGCACACTGTATCAGCTAGAGACAAAAAAACTGGAGGTAGCAGGATTCTATATGGGAGCCAAGGACCTACCGATGATATATAAACTAGGCTACTACAGCTTTAATTTTGGTTTATTCATCACACAGTTTTTTTTCCCGACAGCCGTAGGAGCATGCCTTTTCGCGACAAAACGCGTACATCAAGAGATCGGAGGGTTTGATGAGCAAATTACACTCTGTGAAGATTGTGAGTACGTAAAAAAAGCTAGCAAAACATGGCGTTACCGCCTTCTCCCTTTAACATTTCATTTTGACCCCCGTCGACTAGATCAAGATGGTGCTTTCAAAACGGGCTTAACCTATTTGAAAGCCAACCTACGTCGTTTTTTCTTTGGCGAAATGCGTAATAATGAAATGGAATACAAATTCGGCCATTACAAAGAAAGTGTATAACGTCAGGACAGCACAATGTTTGAAGGAACAACCCTGTTTATTGGCGCATTACTAGATGCGGTAATCGGCCCCAATCTACTTGTGCCCGGAGAGCCTTTCATGTTGGCGGCGGGCTATCAACTTCATCAAGGAGTTTGGTCAGGCGTGATCGCTGTTTTACTCGGAGGCTTTATTGGCGACCAGATTAGTTTTTTTATTGGTCATCAAGTAGGTGCGCCCGTTCAAAAAAAACTAATACGATGCGTTCCTAAGACTCGTCGTGCTTTTGCCCGTTGTCGACGCTTGATGTATAAAAAAGGGAACGTCATATTGGCATTTGCTCGCTTGCTTGGACCTATCGCTTGGGTCGTACCATTTATGGCTGGGAGCAACAGAATAACTTGGCCACGTTTTACATTATTTTCAATGATTGGTTTATTGTTGGGTGTTGGACAATTTGTCCTTTGGGGCTACCTTGCAGCGTATGGGTTAGAGAAGTTATCTATACTACAAGACATACAAATATTTATTGCTGAACATAAATACAGCATACTCGCATTAATGTTGTTCATTGGTACTTTATACTTCGGTTATAAAAGAAAATGGCGATATTTGGCTATCAAGTCATTTTCCATTTTTTCCGCAGCATTACTGTTTACAAATTACAGTCACTTTTTTTGGTTCTCAGATGATTTAGATCAATCGAAAAAAATCAGTGAGCCACCAGAAAAAATTGAATTGATCAAATTTGACTACAAAGCTTATCCAGGGAAATCGTCGTACTTCAATGCCCAAGCCATCAATATTGTCTACATAGGGTCCTCTCCAAAACCAATGATGTTGTCGTTGGGTTGGATAGAAAACAAAACTTTCTCACGTAATGAAATCGAATGGACGGATTACCTCAATCTGCTTAAAGCCCAAACGCCACCTGTATCAGACCTATTTTGGCAAGGTTCACCACAACTCATGGCTTTTCAGTTACCCGGCGATTTAATGAAGCGCAACCATATTCGATGGTGGCTCGCTGGCATCGATAGTAAAACGAATCAAACCATATGGGTTGGAGCGGCTAGCTATGACAACGGATTAAAAATCACGCCTTACTCTGGAATCATCACTGTGTTACACAAAATAGAACCGAATGTTGATCAGGAACGTGACGCCATTGCAATGCGAATACGTCAGGTCTCGGAGCGATGGGGGGCGAATTATATCAAGCCAATAGCAGCAACGGTTCTTGACGAGCAACATGATTACTATTCAGATGGTCGAATCGTCATTATTACAGACAAGTCTTCAAATACTAATTCATGATTTTTTGAATAGTTAAATTAGATAAAATGCGAAGGTAGGTATCAATTGGGATTGTTTCACAAAGACCTCGCATTAACTGCGAGGCCTCGTGAATACAAATGGTTGGAGTCGACCTGTAAGCCGGGTTCTGTATCCGCTTGCGCGGTGATAGCCATTCGTCTAGGCCAGCAATCACTCACTGGCTCAAGCAACCTACCCGCTCCCTAACACGAGCCGCGCTATGTGGAAGCCTATTTGGTCTTGCTCCGGGTGGAGTTTACCTTGCTACGAACTGTTGCCAGACGCACGGTGCGCTCTTACCGCACCCTTTCACCCTTACCTGTGCTCGTCTCTTCTTTCGAAAAGAAAAGCCATCGGCGGTTTTCTCTCTGCTGCACTTGTCGTGGGCTTGCGCCCCCCAGGCGTTACCTGGCACCCTGCTCTATGGAGCCCGGACTTTCCTCCCCTTCGTCAGTCTCCACAGGATAAACCGTAGGACATCAACGAAGCGGCGACTACCCAGTCAACTCCGGCGCGGATTGTAGCGGAAGCCACTAGAGATGTCGAGCTTATAGCACAGCAAATTCTTAATCGAGTGAATTTTAGAATCCAAATTATGAACTGAAATTATCCAAACCCCATTTGTACAGTATATTTTTCTTCAATCCATGGGTCTCAGCCACGATAGCTGCGGCCTTCTTCAAAGGCAGTTCAGCCACGAGTAATGTCAACAATCGCAATGCTTCTGCAGGAATTTCATCTTTAACATCTTCTCGATAACCATGGATAAGCAGAACCATCTCACCTCGCTTACGATTATCATCTTCTTCGATCCACGGTATAAGATCCCCTAAAGGCATTCCTTGAATTGTTTCAAAGGTTTTCGTCAGTTCACGGGCCAATACCACTATGCGCTCTGGTCCTAATACCGTAAGCATATCTTGGAGGGAATCCATTATACGGTGAGGTGATTCATAAAAAATGCAGGTTCGCTCAGCCCGTTCTATTTCTCTGAACTTGTCTTGACGACCTTTACTTTTTGCGGGAAGAAACCCCTCAAAACTGAACCTATCAGAAGGCAAACCCGATGCGCTTAACGCCGTCACAAAAGCACATGCCCCTGGTAGAGGAACAACTTTTACACCAGCTTGACGACATTTATTGACTAAATGATACCCTGGGTCACTTATTAGTGGTGTACCAGCGTCAGAAACAAGCGCAATTGACTGTCCTTGCAATAATCTATCAACTAATACTTGCGCTTTTTGTTGTTCGTTATGATCATGTAGGGCATAGGTCTTCGTTGGGATGTTAAAATGGGAAAGTAACCTGCCTGTATGTCGAGTATCTTCCGCGGCAATGACATCCACACGGGACAAGACCTCAATGGCACGCTGAGTTATATCTCCCAAATTTCCAATTGGGGTGGGTACAATGTAGAGAGTTGGGATCTCTGACGGGAAAGTTTTGTTATCTGTCATTTGTTTACCATCACTTCAGCGATTAATATAGAGATAATTTTACACATAGTTGAATAATAACTTATGGCTAGAAAGAACCAGCAACGAATCAGTGTACCACGCCTTGTAACTCCAATTGCACTAGCAATTGTCCTTGCAGCGTGTTCTTCTCAACCAAACGCACCGGAAAAGATTGATATTACCTTAGATCCTACGCTGTCGGCTCAAGCTTATATCGTCAAGGCGGACTCTATCCAAGGCAGCATTCAAAACGACTGGCTAATTATGGCATTGAAAGCAGCGTTAGCAGAAGGGAACACAGAACAAGCCGGCTTCTTAATAACTAGACTTGAAAAACAACAGTTATCCGAAGTACAACAGGCTGAGTGGCAACTTGCTAGAGCCAACCACCTTATATTAATCAAGCAACCAGACGAAGCGTTACAGCAACTTAACTTCACTCAATGGTGGACACTCC
>Ga0316197_10002512_pt1 | contig 13118 bp, 9 predicted proteins | sample OudBiesiAoxic_MG_FD_204939 | JGI IMG/M metagenome (GOLD analysis project Ga0316197, IMG submission 204939) | Coastal sediment microbial communities from Oude Bieten Haven, Netherlands - site A oxic | ecosystem: Environmental > Aquatic > Marine > Coastal > Sediment | place: Netherlands...
TCGCCGCCGCATCTGCGTTCGAACTTGCCGTCTGCAGATTGCTCAACGCCTTGCGATAGAGCTCGACCAGTCCGCTGCGGACCTCGTCGGGGATTTTGGCGGCCGCCTCTACCTCGGCGATCTTGGATTCAAGGATCTCCGCCGTAACCAGGGTGGGGGGAGCGTAATTCTGCGCACCATCTGTCTCTGCGACGGCCGGTGACAGGAACGCAGCGAGACCAAGCACGCAGAAAAGCACAAAGCAGAATGGGGACAATCTCAAGATTGCTCGCACGGAAACAGGACCTTCGCCATGGCATCTGGCCATCTCGCATCATATAGAAATCGACGCCCTTCGACTGCCAGGATGCCTTCATATGGCGAAAAATGGCAAGCCGCATCGCGTTAGGGGCATTAGTCTGGTGTCTGAGTCTGAATAGTTTTCGGGGGCAACTGCACTAATCCTCCTGCCTGCCAACGTCGGGTCGGGGCTGGTCACAGCCAGCGGACAGGTAACAGCACCGAGCAAGCCGATGACTGCCTTCTATCCGCCCGAAGCCATCCGTTCGAGATTGATTGTCGCGTTGCTGCTTGCGCAGCCGTTGCGGACAATCCCCTGTTAGCGGTCGATATCTCAAGCCCGCGGGTAACCATGCAAAGTTTTCTGACCCTTACCGAAGCGGGTGCGTGAATGGGCCTCGGAGCAGACCCTGCCGTTTCCAGACTTTGTCGAAGACCACTGTCGTTCAATCACCGACACCCTGGACTACCCGCCCTAAGGGTCGCCTGGTGCGGACAGAGGGTAACTGTTAGTCCCCATTGGCGGTCGAAGTGATCATCCGGGCGTACGGCCTCCGGCACGGGATCGGCAACCTCCGTGGTACGGTTACCGAGGGGACTCCTGTATGTTGGCTCTATGTTGAGCACGTGCTAAAAATCTTGTCGTGCGTTGGTCCGCAATGCGCATGAAGCAGACATTTCGTCTGTGAGAAGTGAAAACGATCTCACTATCGCAACATTGAGCCACCGTCCCAGAAAAAGATTCAGCCAGAACTGTTGCCCGAAGTGGTTTTTCCAGGTGTTTTTGCTGAGTTAGAACCGTGTCAGCATCTACTGTCGACAGGTTTTGACGGCATTACCGTAAGGCAAACCAGTGCGCCCACGCGGCTGATCTGAGATCAACCTTCTTCGATCGTCCCAAGCCTGTTTATACATCACAAACTGTATGGTGGCGGGGCCCAGGGCTATGTTGACCAACCGACCTTGGCAGGAGCTGACTGAGCAGATCGCACAGCCTGTTTCACCTATGCGCGATCTGCCTCACGACATTCCTGACCGGCTTGTTTGTAGCGAAGAGACCGCCACCCCCACCCTGAACTCAACCCGGGTCGGTCTGCGAGGCCCTGATGGCGGCCTCGGCTTCAAGCTTCAGCGCCTGGTCACCGCTCTGTTCCGCGAGGTGTCTGGCATGTTTGAGCCAGTCGATTGCCTGCGGCTCTGCCCGCTGCAGCGCGCTGCGCCCGGCACGCAGAAAATAGCCGCCTGCGAGCTGCGGCCGGCCCGCGCGCTCGGCTATTCCCCCCGCTTCAGCCAGTGCGCGCACCATGCCGCGATAATCACGTTCCCTGCGACGAGATTCCGCTACCTGATCCAGTTGCAACAAGGCCACGTCGATATCGCCCTGCAGGCCCGCCAGGCGTCCCTGGAGTTCCAGCCGATCCGTGCGCGCGCCACTGCCTGGATCGGTGGACAGGGCTGCAAGCTGTTGTCTCAGTGCGGCAACGGAAGACCGGTCCGCGGCAATCAGACCGACCACGAAGTGGGCCTTGGCACGTGTCGAGCTGTCTGCTGCCGGACCCTTGATGACCTGGTTCAGCAGTACCAATGCTTCGTCCGACTGTCCGGCCCGATAACGGATGGTGCCGGCAAGGAGTCGCAGATCCGGGTCTGCACCCAGACCACGCCGCTGCCGTTCGGCATCCGCCTGTGCGACCTGCTGCAGGGCAGCCTCGTGCTCTCCCAGGTACGTTTGGCAGAGTGCCAGATTGAATCGGGCATCGATGATTGCGACCGGCGCATCCTCGTTCAGCGCAGATTGCAGGGCCGCTTCGTACAGAGTGGCAGCCTGGGCGTAGTTCCGCTGCACGAACGCCAGTCGGGCAGAACGGTCCAGGGACTGCCGTTCAGTCGGGGCCTCGGATTCGCGTTCAGGCTTGCCGGCACAGCCCACCATGAGTACCCCCATAGCGGCAACTAGGCAGAGCAGGATCATCCGCTCGATCATGGGTGGACCTCACTCAGTGGAAGCCGTCCACCACCGGGCGCCACCGAACCTCCGCCACCGAGCAGCCAACTGTTGCGCAGCTGCCGCAACAAGGCTTCGAGTTCGGCAAGCGTCTGCTGGGTCATACCCAACAACACCGGGATATTCGCCGTTGACGCACCGATATCGCGGGTAATCGCAGGCAGTTGCGGAGTGGTCGCGCGCAAGTCTCCCATCACGTCGTCCAGGGACGCCAGCACCGACTTCACGCTGGCGCTGATCTCCGGCAGATCCTTGCTCTGCGCATTGACCGACTTCGACAGCAGTGTCACTTGCGCAGCCGTCGCCTGCAACTCTTCAAGAATCGGTTCCAGGCGCGTCACTGCGGCGTTGGCTGTGCCCAATAATTGCTCAAACTCCTGTGCCATACTGTCGTTGCTAAGTAGCCTTCCAAGCGTGCCTTCTCCGCGCTCGATACGCGTCGTCAAAGCACTGAGGTCACCCAGCATGACCTGTAGATCGCCAGCGGGATCCGCCAGGCGCTCGGTGAAATCCGCTAATGCTGTCATTGTCCGTTCTGTCTGGGTCAGGATCGGGATTACCCGGCTGCGCACATCCTCGAGAATCTCACCCATGCTCTCGGTCGGCGCCCGGTCCGATCGCGCCGTCAGCACCGCGTATTCCCAATCCAGCTCTTCACCGGACCCGCGCGTAATCTCTATAAAGCTCTCACCGGCAACACCGAAGGTCTTGCGTATGATGGCCTGCGAATCGCGTCGCACAAACGGCAGCATGGAGCCACTCAGTCGTGCCTCGGCGTGTATCTTCTGATCAGGATCGATCACGATACGTAGGACCTTGCCGGCCGGGGTGCCAAGCACCTCAACCTTTGCACCCTCGGCAAGTCCGAACAGACCCTCGTCCGGCAGCACCAGCTTCAAGGTCTTTCCAGGATCGAGCCATTCGCGCAGCACCTCGGCCTGCATCAGGCTGAACAAGAACAACACCAACGCCACCAGGACGCCCGCACCCAGCAGGACACGTTCACGGCGGTAGCCTGTTGCGGTGGTCATGCCGCCACCGCAATGTCGATCAGGCGACGGCCCGCGATCTGCAGGCGTCTGCTGGCAGGGATACTCTGATCTCGAAACAGTTCGCTGCTGCGCGTGAACCAGATCACCGCTCCGTGACGACGTCGCATCTGCTGTATGGCCTCCATCAGGGGCTGAAAAAGCCCGAAATCGGCGAACTCCATCGGATGCTCGAGAATGACCAGCTGCGGACGTCCGAGGAAAGCCTTAATGCAGGCAGCCCGCTCCAGGTCTGACTCCGGACACTGATGCGGCAGCAGGGTTGGGAGCCCCGGCAATCCGAAGTGCCGGGCGAGATCACAGGCCGTCTCTCGCAGGACCTCGTCCGGCATGGTCGTATGATGCCTGAGCGGCAGCAGCAGGTTCTCCATGACTGAGCGGGCACCCAGCCAGTTGCCGCCGTGCAGCACCCGCCCGATGCTGCCCCGTAGCCGATGGGCAGCCGCCGGTGTCAGATCTGTCCACACCTGACCGAGGAACTGCACCTCCTGCTGCGCAATTTCATTCAACCCCAGCAGTGCATCCACTATGGCCGTGCTTTGCGCCATATCCTGCGAAAACACCAGCTGCAGTTCACCTGGAAACACATCCATGCCGAACTCGACTGACGGCAAGGTATCCGACCCTGCCAGCTGCAGCGAACGCGTCCACAGCAATGGGCTTGTTTCTGATGGTTCCGCTGACATCTACAGGACTGCCGATACCGCAACCCCGATGGCAAAGACCGCCAGGATCGAGTAGACAAAGGCCCGTGGAAACATCTGCCGCACAGCCAACACGCTGGGCTCCACCCTCAGGCCCAGCCAGATCGCGATGTAGGCAACGACAAAACCGGTGACCAGTGGCTTGATCAGTAACAGTAGATTATCCCCCAGTGTCATGTTGCTCAAAACTCCATCCACGAATTCCGACAGAGAGATCACGGTCAGGCCGGCTAGCGAAGCCGCGATGAATCCGGACCACAAAGCCACATACAGGAAGATCATGGTCAACATGAACGTGGCCAGCGCCATCGCAAAACACCTTGGAACGGCGATTAAATCGCTTGGATCGATGCCAAGCGATTCGAGCATCCGGATCTGCCCGTCCACCTTGAATTGGCCGACTTCGTCGAGCAGTACCGACCCGCTGCGACCAAGCACGATCAGTACCGTCACGACAGGCGCGATCTGACGCACCAGCATCATCACCAGAAAGCCGCCGATACTGCCTTCCTGGCCGACCAGGCTCAACCAGTAGAGAACCTGCACGACCAGTCCCATGCCGACCAGCAGTGCGACCACGATGACCGCCGGTATGGCGCGAATCCCGGCCTGGAAGAAAAAACGGTTGAATTCTTCACACATCGTCCGGCGCCAGTTGCCGGGATTAATTCCTCGTACGAAGATCGCAGACGCGTCACCGATGAATTGCAGCGTGGACAGGACCCGACGCAGGAGGCGATCACCCAGGCGCGCGAACCGGGCGACGGCGCGGCCGCGCAGAACGGGCGATGCCGAGGTTGAAGGGCGGTTCACAATCGCCCGCTCATCAGATACGTGGAGAATTCACCAACCCCTTCGATGTAGTGGTGCCCGCGCAGTTGAAAAAGGTACTGGCCGTTCAAGGCCTGGTACACCGTCTCTGTCACCTGGATCACACCAGGCAGACCGGTTCGGGCCATGCTGCCTGCCATCTGCACCGCCTCACCCCAGAGGTTGAATACACGCCGCTCACGACCGACGACGCTACCAATCACCGGCCCCATATCGATGCCGATCCGAAATGCCAGAGGGGCATGTTGCTCGACAAACTGGCTCTCGCAGATACCCTGCGCTGCGAACGCAAAGTCGGCCAGTTTCTGCAGACTGTTGTCGGCATCCTCGCGCGGATCAACGGCCACCACGACCTGATCGCTAAGAAACTTCAGGTATCCCAGACCATGCGCGGCGGCTGCCTTCTCCAGTTCCCGAATCAGGTACTCGATCACGGTCTCTTCGGCCGCTCCGGAAACAGATTCTGCCAGGATGCGCGCTTCGGTGAAGCACAGGGACATGACTGCCAGCCGGTCGATAACCACAGCGCCCGCCACCCCCGGGTGATCCGCCTGTTTCGCGAGCCTGGCGGCAAAGGCAGCGGCACGGCGCCGGCCAAGGCCAGGATCGATGTCGCCCGGGGCGTCGCTCCCCACCGGGGGGACAACGGATTCATTCGCCGGTAGTGCGCCGCCCGCCGACACACGCGATACCGATGGCGGTGCCGCGATGCCACCACCCGCCGCCTCGCGGATCGCCAGCAGGTTGGCAATCGCAACGACAAAACGCTCGACCTGTTTCGGCCATTCGGTACGCCTACCTCCATCCTCCAGCCACAGTACTCCGGTGACCCCCCCCTGCACCACGATCGGCGCGGACAGCAGGGCATCGCATCCTACCGCCCCCAGATAGCGCTGGTGTATAGAAGCAAGGCGCACATCGTGCGCAGCAGCCACACCGCTGAGGGTCTCCGCGCCGTCGAGCGTGTCGAACAGTCCCGGGTGCTCGCCCCGTTCAAGGATGTTGCCCTTGGTATGGCCCTCGGTCTCCTGGTCGAAGCAGTCCACGCAGGTCAGCCTGTCTCCGCCGTGATCGAGTCGCCAGAGACTGGCGCGTCTTGCCCTCGATGAGCGCGCCACGGCCTCTGTCACAGGTGCCAGCGCTTCTTCTTGTACCCCAGGCGACAGCGCCGACTGCAGGGCCAGGCTGCCGAAGGCCTCACTCTGTGCATCCAGCTGTGCCTCGCGCTCGAGAACCCGCGTTGCCTCACGATCGGCTTTGAGCCCCTGGCGAATCAGCACACCGGCGAGAACAGCTGCGAGGGCGATCACCCCCATTCCCATGACCAGGGTTTCACTGACGTTCTCACGCACGAAGCCCACGAAGTCGTCTTCCGGCACCACCACCAGGACAGACCAGTCGTGCTGTACCAGCTGTTTCAAGGAGGACGCGGAACTGATGTAGCGACGGCCGTTCAACGTAAAATCGCGCTGGCCATGCCCCTCTACGCGAAAGCGGTCGAACGCGCGACCCACCACAGGATCACCAAGATCCTCCACCCGGGTGAGGCGCAACTCGCCGTCGGCTTGTTCCTTCAACAGCTCGGCCGCGGGATGCGCGATGACGCGCCCTCCCTTGTCGACGATGAACGCCATCCCCGTCTCGCCGATCACCAGACCGGCAAGGAACCGGCTCAGGCTTTCGAGTTTGACGTCCGCGCCGACCACCGCTCGCAGATCACCGGCCTCGTCCAGGAACGGCAGAGCCCCAGTAATACCGGCCGCCTGATCGGTGAAGAATGGATACACATCCGTCCAGTAAAGCGCCTTCACCGCTTGCGCGCCCTTGAACCAGGGCCGCGCCCGCGGGTCGTACCCATCCCAGGCCACGTTGTCGTCGGAAGACAGGATCACGCGATCAGGTCCCCGACGCGTAATACTGACCTGTGGCTCGCCGCCTCCCTCAGCCGGTTTTCGAATTATCTTAGTCTCTAGACCGGCCTGGTCACCGTCCTGAAAGCGTCGCACCATGAAGAACTCGCCGGCGGTGTTGCCGATGATCAGGCTGGCCAGCTGCGGCGCATTTTCGAGAATGCCGAGCGCCAGCGGTTCGGCGAGCTCCCGGCGCACATCCGACAGCGTGTGATCGGTAAGCAGATCGCGAGACATCCGTATGATGCGTGGAATCGGCAGCAGGTAGCCGGAGACCTCGGTCTCGATACGGCTCTGAAGATTGCTGATGACACCCTTCGACAACGCCAGGGCATCGGCGCGCATGGCCTTGTAGTCATGAATGGCGATTCCAACCAACGCCATCAGCATGATCAGAACGACCGTGATTGGCAGTAGCACCCGTGCGCGTCGCCGTCGCGCCAACGCGCGGGCCTCCTCGAACGCGATCAACCGGTGTGCTGCCGTGGCCATCTCTACTGCCGGTCCTCCAGAACAGGGTTTCTCTCTGTCGTCAGGCCAGAGTAAAGCATCCAGCCGCTCCCTTTACGCATGACCAACGCCGCCTGATGTCATTGCCGTCGATTGTAGTCGAGCGCAAGTGTCTCCGCATTTTGGCACGCACACCACCAGCAGGTTCTCCTGCGAGCACAACACACCCCAGATTGCGCAATGGCATGCGGCTTAAAAAGAATATTGAGCGACCTTGGGTCGCTGATAGCTTGGAGGCAGTCGACAGATAGCGCGCTCACTTGAGACAAACACCAGTGGGCCGGTACGACCTTTCTTCAGGTCATGCCAAATCGTGGACTTGACCCGCGCGCCAACGCCCTTTAGATCGATCGCCGCCTTGCACTGGGGCTGATGTCAGGCACAACGCCAGCTACTGTTTAGGCGACGGGTTTGGGTTCTGAAAATTCGTACCGCCACGAGAATCGGAGAGAGTTCGAATCACACACCACGAGAGCCAGGCCCCTCGATTCCCGTGGGCATTCCTCACCAGTAACGCCATAATTGTTTAAATTACCTGGGAAACACCAGGACAACCCTTTGAGCCACCGTCCGAGGAAAACGTTCGGCTAGAGCTTTCTACACGGAATTGTATGACTTTCTGTCTGCTTCTGGATCGCGACCGGACCGAATCATGACTCGGTCTGAATGACGGCTTGTGGCCGGGGGCTGCCTTTGGGGATAGGTCCCGCATAGCTGACCTTCGCCGCAGCTCCAACTATCCACTGGTGGCTTTCGGAAAAAGCTGGGAACTGCCGGAGTCGGCCCAGTGTGTGTGAAAATTCACAATCGGGCCGCTGAAATCGTTTCTCAGCTGGAGGATATTTCGATCAAGGCAAGCGGACACCTCAGCGTTCGCTAGGGCTTTCAGCAGCTGCATATAGCCTGCCGAGGCACGGATTCGAATAGGTCCCAGCACACATGCCGCTGCGACGTTTTCACACACCCTCGGCCAATACCTGCCCTTCACGGGCCAAGATCAACCGGCAGGTTCGTGTTGCAAAGAGGGCGTCATGGTAACAGGGGTGTTCGTCTGAGTTCGATCTACCCCAGCCATTGAAAGCGAAGTGGTTTTGGAAGCATTCTTGTTTAGAATGCGCGGACTTATTTTACAAGGGAAAGGATCATGGCCGATACAAAAGAAGTTGAAGAAGCAATCAATGTAACCGAGGTTGTGACTGAAGTTATTCCTACCAGCGTCGAAGAAGCCAGCCAGCTTTGGATGCAGGTTCAGGATGTAGTGGCTGCCTGGGGGCTTAAGGTGATTGCTGCTGTTGCAATCTTTGTCGTCGGTCGCTGGATTGCGAAGCTGATACGCAGAATAGTGCGGCGCGTCATGGAGAAGGCCGAGGTCGAGCCGATTATTATCGGCTTTGTCAGCAGCATGGCCTACATTGCCCTGCTTGCCTTTGTTGTCATAGCCGCACTCGGCCAGCTTGGCATTCAGACGACATCCTTCATTGCCATTTTAGGTGCCGCAGGTTTGGCGATTGGTCTGGCTTTACAGGGCTCGCTTGCCAATTTTGCAGCCGGTTTCCTGATGATAATCTTTCGGCCGTTCAAGGTGGGTGATTTCATCGAGGGTGCTGGCGTGGCGGGTGTCGTACAGAACATCCAGATATTTACCACCACACTCAATACACCGGACAACAAGACTATCATCATCCCCAATGCCAAGCTGTCCGGGGATAACATCATCAATTATTCGGCCCAGGAAACCCGGCGGGTAGATATGACGGTCGGGGTCGCCTACGATGCGGACCTTGCACATGTCAAAAATGTCCTCAATGACATTATCGGCAAGGACGAACGCATTCTTGCCGACCCAGAGCCGCAGGTGGCTGTGGCGGAACTGGCGGACAACAGCGTCAATTTCGTCGTGCGCGTGTGGACTAACACGGCAGACTACTGGGGTGTCATGTTCGATACCACCGAGACCATCAAGAACCGCTTCGACAAAGAAGGCATCGGTATACCGTTCCCGCAGCGGGATATTCACATCGTCAGTGGTGGCGCGGTAGCCTGAGCCGACGGCTCGGAGTTTTTCAACAGAATAAGCCAGGAGCAGACGTTCTGCTGGATAGAAACCCCGGCGCGGCGCTGGGGTTATAAATATGGCAGCGGAATTACCGGTCGCGCACGCCAAAAAGTATGCGGGCACAGTCGCGCTGGTTGGTTGTCTTGTCTACTATTCCGGTCAGTCAACCAGGATAAGCCTGAAAGCTGAAAGGCCAGAAAAGATGCGCAGTTTTGAGGAAACCTGAAATGAGAATACTGAAAATTGGACTACGTCTTCTTCTGGCCGCGTCCCTGGCCACCGCATTGCCCGGATTGACAATAGCGGAAGATGCCAAGCAGACCTTCAGCCAGTCGGAACTGGACCAGATGGCCGCGCCAATTGCACTCTATCCCGACTCGCTGCTGTCGCAGATCCTGATGGCCTCGACCTACCCGGTGGATGTCGCCGAGGCCAGCAAATGGTCGAAGGCCAACCCGGGGCAGGAAGGTGACGCCGCGGTGACCGCCGTGCAGGAAAAATCCTGGGATCCCAGCGTCATGTCACTGGTTGCTTTCCCCCAGGTGCTGGACATGATGGGTGACAAACCCGACTGGGTTCAGAACCTCGGTGATGCATTCCTCGCCGACCCGGACAGCGTCATGGATACCATTCAGGGACTGCGTGAAAAGGCCAAGGAAGAAGGCAACCTGGAGACTACCAAGGAGCAGAAGGTGATTGTCGAGGAGGCCTCCAGCGAAACGATCATCGTCATTCAGCCCACCGACCCAAAGGTGGTGTACGTCCCGGTTTACAACCCCACCGTGGTTTACGGCACTTGGTGGTGGCCCGCCTATCGGCCCTACTACTATTATCCCCCAGGCTACAGCCTTGCCGCTGGCGTAATCGGCTTTGGCATTGCCGTCGGCGTCACCAATGCACTCTGGGGTGGCTGCAACTGGCGCAGGGGTGACGTTGATATCGATGTCAGCAGGTACAACAACATCAATGTAAATCGGAACCGGCTCGACGTCAGCGGCCGCAACACGAACTGGAAGCACAATGCGAACAATCGCAAGGGCGTTCCCTACCGCGATCAGGGCAGCCGCAACAAGTTTGCCAAGAACGTCGGCGGCGCAGACAGGCGCCAGGACTTTCGCGGCCGTGATGCCGAGCGCGCCAGGGCCCAGTCCACGCTGAAGCAGCGCGCCGTGGACCCCGCGCAGGGACGCAAGCAGCTGTCCGGCGCCGGAGGCGAGCGCGCCAGGGAATCGATGAACAGGGCCAACCGTGAAAATGCCACAGGCAAGCTCGCCAGCCGTGGCGATCAGGCCAGGACCGGCAATAAGGCCGCAAGCCGAGACCGTGCGAGCGCAACGCTTGCCAATCGTAGCAGTGCCGGCGCGAACACCAAGCGCCGTGGTGACGGCCAGGGTGGCAAGACCGCCAACCGTGGCAGGACCAGCAACCATGCCCTCAGGGACGTCGGCAACGCCGGAAAATCCACCCGCAACTTGAATCGTGGCTCATCCAGTCGGGGAACAATGCGCGGGGGTGGTGGTATGCGGTCCGGTGGCGGCAGGGGTCGATAGGGGAAAGCAATGAGAGCACATTCACAGGCAATTATGGCCCCAGTGGCCCAGCAGGTTCATGGCATGGTCAAACAGCTTATCCAGCCCCTCCTTGTTCTAGCCCTGCTGTTCGTCGCAGCGGGTAGCGTGCATGCAAAGCCCGGGTCGTCACTGAACATGGACCCAGTGATCGGACAGGCGATTTTTGCATCGCCCGAATTTGCGGCACAGGCCCTCACCGACGCCCTCGATGCCGAAGACCGGGAAACACTGAAGAAAATTTTCGGAGCGGCATCGGCCGGGCTGGTGCCGACAGATTCAATCGATCGCGAGGATATCGACAAGTACGTCGCGCTCTATGCACAACGCCATACTCTGATGCCCGAGGGCGAACAGCATTTCACCTTGGCCATAGGCGAGGACAACTGGACCTTTCCTGTGCCCATCATTAAAGGCGACAATGGCTGGTATTTTGACACCGAGACGGGTATCGAGCAGGTCCATATCCGCCAGATAGGCAGAAACGAACTGGCGACCATGCAGGCCGCGCTTGCTTACTACGATGCTCAGATCGAATATGCAGCACAGGACCGCAATGGCGACGGCATCCTCGAGTACGCGCAAAAATTCATCAGCATGGTCGGGCAACAGGACGGACTTTACTGGGAAACCAAACCTGGCGAACCTCAGAGCCCGCTCGGGCCACTGTTCGCCAATGAGGTTCCCGAAGATGACTATCACGGCTATAAGTTTCGCATCCTGACATCTCAGGGCCCGAATGCCCAAGGCGGTGCCTACGATTATCTTATTGGCGGGCGCTTGATCGGAGGCTTTGCGCTCGTTGCCTGGCCAGTGGAGTATGGTGAGACCGGGGTCATGAGTTTTATGATCAATCATGACGGCACTGTCTATGAGAGCGACCTCGGACCGGACGGCGCTTCGACAGCCACCGCGATGCAACGCTTCGATCCCGGTCCGGACTGGGTGCTGTCGCAGGATGCGCAGGCCAGCGCCAATTCGGACTGAAGCTCCGATCCGCGACACGATTCGTAGCCACGTGTGCTCTTGACCGTAGTCGACTGGCTGATAGTCGCATCGCTTATCGCGGCTCTTGGTCGAACATAGGGGCCCGGAGTGCCAGTTCGCGCGCACCGATGTTTCGCGGCATCCTGATAGCCAAACGGCTTGATAAGGGTGCGGCACTACAGACCTGCCGCTCACCTGACCCGCCGCACCATCGTCTCCGGTCGCTCGGAAAATAAAAAAGCTGCCATTAAGTGAGATTTCCTGGCCTATGTCTGGTGACCACCCCATTGCAGTCGCGGCCGAGTCGAATCTCCAGCGACCGCTCTGGCCGAGTTGCCGAAGTAGGTTATCCGGCAAGTATCAGAGTGGAGCAGACCCTTGGGTGTCCGGTCCATAGAAAAGGTGGCCGCCCGCTCTTGGCCGGTTGCACGCATCCAAAATCGCGCCACATAGCCGACATTCGCGACTCCCTAACACAATCAGACTCCCATCAACCACGAAGGAGTCTGACATGGAAACCAACCAAACACGGGAATCCTGGAACAAAGGCAAGCTGGTCGGCCAAAAGCCACCCTTGAAGCCAAAGGACATCTGGGCAATTCGAATCCACCTCCATAATGAACATCAGGTCCGCGACCTGGCCATGTTCAACCTGGCGATCGACAGCAAACTGCGCGGCTGCGATTTGGTGAACCTGCGGGTTCGTGACGTGACGCACGCCGATCAAATCCTGCCCCGCGCGATGGTCGTGCAGCGAAAGACGCAACGGCCGGTGCAATTTGAGTTGACCGAGCCGATCAGGTCCGCGGTTTCTGCATGGATCGAAAAGGCGAATTTGAAGGCAGAGCACTATCTGTTCCCCAGTCGCCTGGCGAAATCGCCGCATGTCTCCACGCGCCAGTATGCCCGAATTGTGCATCAGTGGGTCGCCGCCATTGGACTCGATTCGACGGTCTATGGCACGCACAGCATGCGACGGACCAAGGCGACGTTGATCTACAAGCGAACCAAGAACCTGAGGGCCGTCCAACTCTTGCTTGGCCACACTAAGCTTGAAAGTACCGTGAGATACCTTGGGATCGAGGTCGATGACGCACTGGAGATTTCGGAGCACACCGAGATCTAGCAGGCTGGCCGCGGCCGCAGGCAGGCGCCATGATGGGCTTCGTGCGGCCGCTTTCCGGCACGATTCCGGATGCGTGCAACCAGCCGTTAGCCA
>Ga0316197_10002515_pt1 | contig 13106 bp, 11 predicted proteins | sample OudBiesiAoxic_MG_FD_204939 | JGI IMG/M metagenome (GOLD analysis project Ga0316197, IMG submission 204939) | Coastal sediment microbial communities from Oude Bieten Haven, Netherlands - site A oxic | ecosystem: Environmental > Aquatic > Marine > Coastal > Sediment | place: Netherlands...
GGTGCGCCCGACGGACACGCCCGACCGGAAGGCGGCAAGTTCATCAGACCCAACGGCGTAGATGCTCAGACCCAGTTTCGTGCGGCGCAGTGGTGCCCAGATCAGCAGGGCGACAATGGTGATGATAATCAACGCTTTAGGTAGCCACGAAAACAGGAAAACCCCACGGATCGCCGCTTCAAGCCAGTCCGACGTGGCCCCGCCGGGGGAGGACAGGATCAACAGGGCCACGCCTTCCCAGACAAACAGCATGGCGAGTGTCACCACGATGTCGGGCACTTTGGTCAGCACGATCAGCGCGCCGTTGATGGCCCCCATGGCGGCGCCGGCAAGAAGGACTATGAGCACTGCCGGAACGCCCGCCATTCGCTCCATGAGTACGGCGGCGGTCACGGCGCAGACGGCCATCATGGAGGCAACCGACAGGTCGATCCCGCCGACGATCACCACAACGGCCATCCCGGCTGTGGCAAAGGCGAACGGCAATGCTGCACGGGCCAGAGATTCCAACCCCTGAGCGCCGAAGTTAGGTTGGATCACCTTTGTCAGCGCGAGAAGGGCGACCAGAAGAATCGAAAGTCCGATCACCCAGGCGTTTTTGCGGATCAGGGTCATACGGCGGTTTCCGTCAGGCCGTAAGCGGCGCGCATCAGGGTCGCCTCATCCGCGTCAGCGGCGTCGATCATGTCGACCACGCGGCCATTGAAGATGACGATGCAGCGGTCACAGGCCAGCGGGATTTCCTCAAGCTCGGAAGTATACATCAAAATCGCCGCGCCCTGGTCGGCCAGTTCGCGGACAAGCGGGTAGATCTGGCGTTTCGTGCGCACGTCAATGCCGCGGGTGGGATCGAACAGCAGGAGGGTCTCCACGCCTTTGGCGATCCAGCGCCCGATCGTGACCTTTTGCTGATTTCCGCCAGACAGACGCTGCACTTCTCCCTGCGCGCGGGTGTCGATCTGGAGCTTGTCGATGGCGTAATCCACGCGCTCTTTTTCATGGCGGCGCTTGAGAGGGCCCCAATTGGCGAAGGATGCGGAGAAAGGCAGCGCGATATTCTCGCGGACGGAGCGCTGCGTCAGAAGCGCGTCAGCGCGGTTGCCCGGCACATATGTGATCGCGTGTGCAATGGCGTCGGCGGGATCGGTAAAACGCGCAGCACTGCCATTTACGGTCAGACTGCCCCCGGTGGGTGCAGAGAATCCAGACAGAACGTTGAAAAGTTCGTCTTGCCCCTGACCTTCAAGCGCCACCACGCCGAGGACTTCGCCCGCATAAAGATCAAAGGAAACGTCGGTGAGCTTGGGGGCTGCCGCCAACGCCTTGACGGTCAGGCGCGGCGTGCCGGTATTGGCCCGCGCAATGCCGGGTTCGCGTTTTCCAAGGTCGATCCTGGCCCCCAGCATCATCTCGACCGCGCGGTCTTCGATCCCGGGTTCAATTGGCAGCTCTCCCACTGTGCGCCCGTCGCGCAGGATCGTGGCGCTGTCACACAAAGCGGCGATTTCGGTAAAGCGATGGGACACGTAGATAACCCCCATGCCTGCATCGGCGCGGGACCGCACGGTCTTCAGAACGTTTTCGACAAGATTGGTGGGCAGAGCGGCCGTCATTTCGTCAAGCAGCAGCACATCCGGCTCTGCCGCGAGCGCACGGGCGAGATCGAGGATGCGCAAGGTGGCAAGCGGCAGGTCTGCGATCATGTCGCCGAGCCTCAGTTTGTCGATGCCCAGCTCATCAACCCACGCACGAAAGGCGTCTGCTGGCGTACCAACAAGCTTCAGGTTATCGGCCACGTCGAGATCAGGGATAAGGGACGGTTCCTGATAAACCGGAACAAGCCCCGACCGCCGTGCCTCTGCGGGCGAGCCGACACGCGCTTCTTGTCCACGGATCAGCACTTTGCCAGCGGTTGGTTTCAGCGCACCGGTCAGGATTTTCACAAACGTGGACTTGCCCGCGCCGTTGGCCCCCATCAGGGCCACGACCTCTCCCTCGCGAAGCGTCAGCTTTGCATCGGTCAGGGCCTTCACCGCGCCAAAGCTCTTGGCGACCCCTGTCGCATCAAGAAGAGGAGTGTTGGGCATGATATCCATGATGTTGGAAGGGGTGACCCCGACGCATGCCGGGGTCACTGTGTTGGATAAGCTTAAGAGCCGGAAGGGCCTTCGCAGGCGATGATCTGTTCCATGGAGTAATCGGTGAAACCGGGAATGCTTACGGAAACCGGCCATTCAGGATCGAGATCGGGGTTCTGCGCATTGGCAATCGTCTCTTGGCCTTCGGCTGTGCTGTTCTCCCAAAGCACAGGATCGACCAGCACCGTGGTGCTGTCCGGCGCATTGCCTTCAAGGATATCGACCGCCAGCGCGATGCCAGCGCCACCGACGGAACCGGGGTTTGTGACCGCAGCGCCTTCAAGCCCATCGACCGTTGACAGGTATTGCACAAAGCCCGCGTTGTCCGCGCCCACGATGGGCACAAGCGGTGCGCCGCTTTCGGTAAAGGCATCCACGATCACGTTGTCGATGCCAGACGTCCAAACGCCGTCGAACGGGATGCCCGTCGCGAGGAAGTCAAATATCTGCTGCTTGCCCTGATCCTGCTGCCAACCGGTAAAGACCTCATGGATAACATTGATGTCCGGATGCTCTGCCAGCGCGCGCTTGAAACCATTGTCGCGGTCGGTATCGGCGGACACACCCGCGATGCCGCGCATGTAGACAACGTCGCCATCACCGCCGAGTTTCTCAAAGAGCCACTTGGCCCCGAGATATGCGTATTCTTCCTGATTGTTCGACAGGATGTACGCGCCCTCGGCCGTCACACCCGCATCAACGGCGACGACCACAATGCCCTGCGCCATGGCTGCATCGAGCGCGGAATTCAGCGCATCCGGGTTCGACGGGTTGAGCACAATGGCATCAACGCCCGCCTCGATGAGGTTGTTGATATCCTCGAGCTGGCCCGCGCTGTCGGTGTTGCGGTGCGCGACGATCAGGTTGGTGACCGATGGCTCCACCAGGGCTTGCGCGCGCATGGCGCAGATCATCTGTTCGCGCCAGCCGTTGCCTTGCACAGTGTTGGACACACCAATCGTGTAGGGGCCTTCGGCGAACGCGCTCGACGCCGAGAGCGCCAGTGCGGTTGTTGCGATGAGTAGCTTTTTCATGTCGTTGTCTCCCAGTTGAGGTTTGGCGGGTTCTGCCGCTCTTATTTGATGAAGGGTGAAAGGACGTCCCGGGCGAGGGCGAAGCCGCGCTTCACCTTCTCGTCGGTGCCTTCGAAAAGGCGGTCCTCGTGTTCGATGATGATCGCGCCGTCATAGCCGACGCGGTAGAGGGCCGAGAAAAATGACGACCAGTCCACATCGCCAAGCCCGCACAAACGCGGGATCTGCCAGCCCATGCCCACGGACATGACGCCGTTTTCGTAAAGCGCGTCGCCATCCACCATGACGTCCTTGGCGTGGACATGGGCCATTTGAGGGCCGAATTCCATGATGAAGCGGGTCTGGTCGATGAACTGCCAGATCAGATGGGAGGGATCAAAATTCATGCCCACTTTGTCCCCCCATTCTTCAAAGATGCGCCGCCAGATCTTGGGGCTGTACGCAATGTTATGGCCGCCGGGCCATTCATCATAGCTGAAGATCATCGGGCAGTTTTCAAAGCAAAGCGTGACGCCACTGTCTGCGGCATGCGCGACGATGGGGGCAAAAATGTCCTGCGCGCGGGCCCAGTTGTCGTCAACAGTCAGCGTGCGGTCGCCGCCGATGAACGTGTTGACCACCGGAATGCCCATAGTGCCTGCAGCAGTGATGACCTTTTTCAGATGGCCGATCACTTCGTCCCGGTGTGCGGCATCGGCATGCAGCGGGTTGGGATAGTAGCCAAGGCCACTGATCTCGATACCGCGTTTGGCAAGACCGCCCTTGATGTCGTCACCTTGCGTCTTGGTCAGGCCATCCACATTGATATGGGACGTGCCCGCATAGCGCCGCTTTTCGCCACCTGCGGCGGGCCAGCATGCGACCTCGAAAGCGGAAAAGCCGTTGGTCCCGGCCCAGTCGGCCACCTCCGTCAGGGGCGTGTCCTCGAACGGCGCGGTAAGAAGGCCGAGTTTCATGGCAGGTCTCCTTCGATTTCGGTCAATTCCACCCAGCGGTTTTCGGCGGCAGAGCGCAGCACAGCCTCGCAGAACAGCATCTCGTCATGGCCATCCGCAAAGGTCGCCCATGTCGCGCTGTCGCTGCGGGCCCCGGCGGCAATGTCGGCATAGACCGCGTTGAAGAAGGCGAAAAAGCTGTCGCCGAAGCCTTCGACATGACCCGGGGGCAGGGTGGCAGCGCGGGTGCCGGTGGCGTTCATCAAGGTGAAATCGCGCATAAGCGTTTCATTCGCGCGGCCCCGGTGGCCGATGAACAGATGGTCCGGTGTCTCGCTGTCCCACGCGATCGAGGCGTTTGCTCCGGCGACGTCCCAGGTGAGAGAGTTCTTGCGGCCCCGGTTGATCTGGCTCGTGCTCATGACCCCGCGCGCGCCGTTCTCGTAGCGTATGAGGATCATTGAGGCGTCGTCGGTATCAACCTCGACCGTTTCCGTGCTGCCCGATGCAGACGAGAAGGTCTCCACCGATCCGGTGGGTTTTTGTCGTTCCGGAAGAAAGGTAATCAGTTCCGCCATGACCGCCTCGGGTTTGAGACCCGTCACAAAACTTGTCAGATCCACCCAATGTGTGCCGATATCGCCAACGCTGCGCAGCGCACCGCCTTTGTCGGCCTCCAGCCGCCAGTTCCAGTCTGTGACTTCGGCCAGCCAATCCTGATGGTAATGTCCGGTGACAAAGTGTGGTGTTCCGATTTCACCCGCTTGCACCATGCCGTGGGCCTGTTGGTTGAGCGGGTAAAAGCGGATGTTGTAGCACACTGCGCAGACCTTGCCTGAGGCCGCTGCCAGCTTCACCATTTCCGTGCTTTGAGCAGCGGTCATGGCCAATGGCTTTTCGCAGATCACGTGTTTGCCAGCGGCGAGGATCGCCTTTACCTGATCGTAATGTGCGTGATTGGGCGTGGTGACGTGGACTACATCAACGGATGCGTCTGCAAGCACCTCTTCAAGGTTTGAATAAGCGTGTGGGACGCCATGTGCCGTCGCACCCGTCTTGCCGCGTTCGGGCGAAGACCCGAGCATCCCGGCAACCCGGACGCCCGCGCGCCGCAACATCTGGGCATGCACGCCGCCGATAAAGCCTGTGCCAAGGATTGCGGCGGTGATGTTTGTGAGATCAGACAACGCTGTAGCCTCCGTCCACGGGAAGGGTTGTGCCGGTCATAAAGGCGCTGGCGTCGGACGCGAGAAACAGAACCGTTCCTGCGATATCGCCGGGCCGGCCCCAGCGCTTCAGCGGTGTACGTGCCTCGACTGCGGCGGTGAAGGTGGCATCCTGTCGAGCGCGGGCGCTTTGTTCGGTGACGATGAAACCGGGGGCCACGGCGTTCACCCTGATCCCGTCCTCTGCCCAGGCGATAGCGAGCGATTTGGTCAGTTGTTCGACCCCTGCCTTGGACGCGCCGTAGGCGGGGTTTCGGGGAGAGCCGAAGCGGGCGTACATCGATGCGACGTTGATCACGCGTCCGCCGCCGGACAGCGCGGGATGCAGGGCTTCGGCGCACCGGAAAGAGCCGGTAAGATTGACGTCGAGCACGTGGGAAAAGAAGTCTGGCTCCATCTCTTCGCCGCGACGGGTGATGGCAGCACAATTCACAAGGACATCGCAGGCGCGCCCCTTGGCAAACGCGCGAACGGCTTTGGTGTCGGTCACATCAAGCTGGGTATAGGGCAGGGTGGTTCCCATAGCCTCGGGTTCGATGCCGGTGATCTGCACATCTGCTCCGGCATTGTTGAACGCCTCGGCAATCGCGGTGCCAATGCCACCCCTGCTGGCACCGATGACAATCACGGCGGTGTCCGTGAAGTCATAAGCCGCAGACGCAACTTTATCATGAGGTGACGTGGCCACCAGTCCTCCCATATCCGCCCCCTTTGCGAGGGTCTGCAATCGTTTACATTTTGTTGCAGGAACGCTGCTGAACGATGTAAACGATTGCATACTCGACAACGAAAGCGAGTCGAGTCAAGCCACCATTTGATCCGGTGAGGGGGAAAACCGATACAGAAAGCAGCCACCATCCAGGACGTCGCCCGCGTGGCAAGTGTGTCGACCGCAACGGTGAGCCGGGCGCTTTCCCGTCCGGAGCGGGTGTCGGAAACCACGCGCGAGGTCGTCGCAAGCGCCATTCGCGCGACCGGATACCGGGTCAATCAGGCGGCGCGCAATTTGCGGATGCAAAGGGCAAACGCAGTGCTTGTGATGGTGCCCAATCTGGGCAAGCCGTTTTATTCGGAAATCCTCGCCGGGTTAAGCGAAGGCTTCGCGGATTCGGGCTATTCGCTTTTGATCACGGACACGGAATCCAGCCCGCTTGGAGAAGGAACGCTGGCGGGATACTTTGCGGACGGGCGCATTGACGGGGCGATCTCGCTTGATGGGTCTTTGCCACGTACCGCTTTGGAGGAATGCAAAACGCAGCGTGTGGATGGTCGGATCGTGTTCCTGTGCGAATGGATAGATGGCAGCGCGTTCCCCGCCATTGTTGTGGACAATGCCGAAGGTGCGCGGCTTGCGGTACGCCATCTTTATGGGCTTGGCCACAGGCGTATGGCCCATGTCGAAGGGCCGGCGGGCAACGTGCTGACGCTGTCCCGTCGCGCGGGGATGGAAGAGGAATGTGCCGCGCTTGGGTTGCCTGCGCCGATTGTCTTTCCTGGTGATTTCTCGCTTGAATCCGGCCATGCGGCGGCGCGGTCCATTCTCGCCATGCAGGACCGACCCTCAGCCGTTTTCTGCTCTGCTGACACAGCGGCATTTGGGGTGATTGCGGGGTTGCGCGAAGGCGGGCTGGGCGTGCCCAGGGACATTTCGGTGGTCGGGTTCGACGATATTGAAATGGCAGCTTTTTACGACCCGGCGCTGACAACCATCCGGCAGGACCGGCGCAAACTTGGCCGCCGCGCTGCAGAGGTTCTGGTTGCGCGCCTCAATGGTCGGGATGCGCCGGGCGAGGTGTTGGCGGTCACGCTTGTGGACCGCGGCACAACGGCAGAAGTGCGAAGCTGACGTTTCGCAACTCGGTCACGGCGCGCCGACAACCGTTTGTTCAAGGTCCAGAGCGGTGCCTGTCATAGGGTCGGATGCGTCAGACAGCAGATAGGCGGCAAGCCGCGCCGCGTCGTCTGCGCTGACAAAGCGACCGAGGGGCAGATTGGCCCCTTGCGCTGCCAGCCAACCATCGCCTTTGCCAAGCGAAACTTCATGTAGATGACGCTCGGTTTCGGTATCGACCCAGCCCAGATTGATGCCGTTGACGCGGATGCGGTCGGCCATATGGGCATTGGCGGCGTTCTTGGTCAGTGTCTGTAGCGCGGCTTTGGTCGCGGAATAGACGGCGAGGTCTGGCGCGCCACAATGCGCGTTCATGGACTGGATGTTGACGATGCTGCCCGCCGCCTTGCGCGCGCGCATGTCCGCGATGGCCCCGGCCATAAGCTGGTAGGGTGCGCGGCTGTTGATGGCAAACAACCGGTCGAAAAGCATTGGATCAGGGTCAAGGAAACTGCCCCGCGTCGTCAGGCCCGCCGCATTCACCAGCCCGTCGATCCGGCCAAAACGGGCGAGCGTGTCCGTGATGATCCTTGGCGGAACTGCGGGATCGGATAGGTCTGCCCGGATGGTTTTCGTCGGGCAGGGCAGGTCGGGTGTAAAGTCATCCAGATCCGTCAGGGCGAGCCCTTCGGCGCTCTCTGACAATCGCGACGCGATGGCCGCTCCGATACCGCGCGCGGCCCCTGTGACAAGGATGATCTTTCCCTGCAGTGTGATCATGGCGGCCCTTCCTGCGGCAAGGTCTCGCGCGGAATGGTGCGCGGGACGTGCGGGTATGAAACCATATTGGTTCTTCGATGGATAGTGCGGGGGAACCTCTGCCTTGACACCGAACAGGTTGGCCCGCTGTCCATCCAAGCTGCGACCCCGTCTTGAATGCAGGGATGCGATCTGATGGCCTGGCGGCTTGTTCTTGTGCCAAGCTGGGGTATCTTGGGCCAGAACGGCGAGAGACGGAGGAGCCATGACGACCACCGCACCCGATTTCGATTTTGCGCCGCGTCCGCCGCGGGACTACTCCCTCACCGGGCCGGAAGCGGATCGCGCCGTGGCCGTCGGCCTTGCCGCAATCAAGTGGTATCACAGCGACCTCTCGCGCGACCGTTTCAAGGCGCTTATCCAGAAGAAAGACAGCCCGGCGATCCGTGACACGGTTCTGTGGGCCGCGCTGCATATCGTCTTTGCTGCAGGTGGTATCTATTTCTGGGGCACATGGGTCGCCGTTCCGTTCTGGCTGGCTTACGGAGTTTTATACGGGTCGGCCAGCGATGCGCGTTGGCATGAATGTGGTCACGGCACCGCCTTCAAGACGCGCTGGATGAACAAGGTGGTCTATCACATCGCGTCCTTTCAGATCATGCGGAACCCGGTTTCGTGGAAATGGAGCCATGTGCGTCACCATACCGACACCCTTGTCGTCGGCCGCGATCCGGAAATTGCATGGATGCAGCCTGTCGGCCTTGTGCTTAAGGTGCTGGCATTCACCGGGACTGTGGACACCTGGGACAGTCTGAAGGTCCTTGCCCGCAACGCACGAGGGCGGTTCACGGACGACGAACGGGCGTACCTTCCCGAAAGCCAGGTCGAGGACGCCGTGTTCTGGGCGCGGGTCCATATGGCAATTTACGGGGCCGTCGCGGCAACGGTGTTGGTCATGCTCGCCACCGGCTTTGGCTGGGCCGCGCTGATCCCGGTTCTTCTGATTGGCGGTCCGCGCGTCTACGGCGCCTGGCACTTTGTCATGACCGGGCTTTTGCAGCATGGGGGGCTATCCGAGGATGTGGTGGATCACCGGCTCAATTCCCGCACGGTTCATATGAACCCGGTGAGCCGCTTTATCTATTGGAACATGAACTATCACGTCGAGCATCATATGTTCCCGATGGTGCCCTACCATGCGCTTCCAAGGTTGCACGCCGCGATCAAGGACGACCTGCCCGCGCCAAACACGTCCATTTTTGACGGCTACAAAGAGCTGTTCCGCGCTGTGATGCGCCAGCGCCGGGAACCTGGCTATTATCTGCGCAAGAAGCTGCCCCCCACGGCGCGACCGTACAAGGAATGGCTCCACAAGGACGTTCCAAGTTATCAGGATGCGTCATGAGAGCTTGCTTGGCAGCGAGGTTGCGCAAGCGATGAGGATCGCGGCGGACGGCATTTCGCTCAGCTTTGACGCTTCCCTCGGCATCATTGAGAGCTTTGAGGTTGATGGGATCGCGCCGCTTCACACCGCGCCGTGGGTTGGGCGTGAGGAGATGCCCGCAGATGCCGACCCCCACCTTGCGCGTCTTGGCGGGGATTTCTTTTGCGCACCGTTTGCGGGGCGGGAAGGTCCTTCCCCCAGCCACGGCTGGCCGCCCAATTCCGAGTGGGACGCGAAAGCTGGCACGTCAGAACTGACCGCGACATTGGAGAAGACCGTCTTCGGGGCCACGCTGACCAAGACCCTGACCCTGAGGGACCGGCATCCGTTCGTCTATCAGCGGCATGTCTTCGACGGAGGCGCGGGAGAGTTTGCCGTGGCCAACCACGCCTGTGTATCCCTGCCGAACGGTGGGATCATTCGCACCTCGCCAAAGCGTTGGTGGGAAACCCCAAACACAGCGTTGGAACCCGATCCGGCACGGGGGCGGTCGGCGCTCAGCTATCCCGCGCGGGGAGAGGCGCATGCATTTCCGGCTGCATCGGGTACCTGCGATCTGACACGGTTTCCATGGGCCCCAGCCCACGAAGATTTTGTGGCGGGTGTCGAGGCGTCTGGTCACACTTTGGGATGGACCGCAGTCACGCGATTGGGGCAGGGCGATGTCTTTCTGTCCCTGCGCAATGCAACGCGCCTGCCGATGACAATGCTGTGGCATTCGCACGGCGGCCGCGATTACGCCCCTTGGTCGGGACGGCATCGCCACTGCCTTGGCGTTGAGGAAGGTGCGGCCCGGCATATGCTTGGTTTGTCGGGTGACGCGGACCTTACTGCACCGGGCGCGATACCGTTGGGGGGGCAGGTCGTCATTTGCCATGCCATTGGCGCGGTGCCGTGGCCAACCGAGACCGCCGTCGAACATGTCACCGTTGCGGACGGGGCTCTGACGATCAGCGGCGCTGATGGCACCAGCGCGACGGTCCCTTTCGACACAGGCTTTCTAACCCTCTGATATGCCGACCCAAGCCTCCACATCGTGTGATGTGTCCGCCGCACCATTGATCAATTGAGTTGCTTGCACTGGGCTTTGCTGAAAGGACCGCGTTGAAACAGAGAAATAACGTGCCTGTCATCGAGCGTTGCTTTGAAAAACTGAATGCGCATTGTATACCGTATTAGGTTACATGAAGGGTGATGGGAAACTTGGCCCCTGAGGTCTTCGAAGTTCGAGAGGAGTGATCGTGATCCAGATCACCGAAACACTAGGCGATTCTGCCTTCAAACGTCTCAAGGCAATGATTTTGGACGGGTCGTTAGAGCCCGGAATGCGTTTGAACGAAACGAAACTCGCAGATCTTCTTGGTGTGTCCAGAACACCGGTACGCGAAGCAATCAGCCAACTGATCAGCGAGGGTCTCGCGGTTCGCTCTGCGGGCGGAACACCTGTCGTCAACAGGATTTCCCTGAATGATCTCATGGAAATTCTGCACGTGCGCAGCCTTTTGGAGTGTGAAGCCGCGCGCAAGGCGGCTCTTTCCGGGGTGCCAAATGCAGAATTAATGACTTATCGTCAAAGGGTTGAGGGGTTTTTGATTGGCCCGCGACCGTCACCTGCCGAACATTCGGAGTTGGACATTGATCTTCATAACCTGATTGCGCGCATGGCCGGGTCCAAGCTTTTGGCCGAGTTGATCGAAGGGTTGAAGGTCAAGACCTGCATGTATGATCAGGGGTCTATCCCTGATCGCTTTGTGCCGGGGTGCCATGAACACATTGCGATCATTGATGCTATTCTGGGTCAGAACGCGGACGACGCGTCGGTAGCGATGAAGTTGCATCTCAAAAACGTTCGGGAATCGATCATTTCGCACATTTATCACCCATTTTGAGAGCGCGCCGCTGATCGGTAAAGAAATTGGTGGTGTGGACGTTGACTCGGTATTTTTTCTGTATACCGTCAGAACACATACAGACAGCCGAGGGCGCAGTATGACCTCTTTCCCTGCGGAGCGACCGACGGACGGGTTCGTTCTTGCAATCACATTTCAGTACTACCGCGACCTGCCCGCAGCGATGCGCTTTTACGAAGACATTCTGGGGCTTGAGCTTGCCATCGATCAAGGCTGGTCAAAAATCTACAACATCGATGGTCAGGCGCATGTCGGTCTCGTGGACGAGGCGCGCGGTATGCAGAACTGGGCCGAGGCCAAGACCAGCCAGCTGTGCCTGCGCGTTCCAGACGTGGATGCCTGGTACGCGTGGGCGTCATCCAATGATGTCGACGGGCTGTCCAAGATGTTCGACAGCGCGGAACTGGGTATCCGTGCATTCGTCATGAACGATCCCGAAGGCTACCAGATCGAGGTGCAAACCGCGAAACCCGGCCACTGACCTACGGCAAGCCGACACCATAAACCGGAGGGCCGGAAAACCGGCCCCCAAGTCAAAATCAACTTGGAGAAACCGCAATGAAATACCTTCCCAAAGCCGCGTTACGCGCCGGTGCGCTAAGCGCAACGGTGCTGGCACTGACGACCAGTCTGGCGTTCGCTCAGGAAAAGTCAGTGACCATCGGTCTGACGGCTGACCCCAGCCACCTGTATCCGCTGGCGGGCGAAGAGCTGTCGTCAAACATCATGTATTATCACCTCTATGACCCGCTGGTGAAACGCAGTGCGGATCTGACATTTGGTCCGGGGCTTGCCGAAAGCTGGGAAAATGTCGACGAAACGACATGGCGCTTCACGCTGCGCGAAGGTGTGACCTTCCACAACGGCAATGCTTTTACGGCGGATGATGTTGTCTTCACCGTCGAAAAGGCCCGCGAGTCGATCCGCCCCGATCTTGTCGCCAATGTCGCGTCGATTACCGCTGTCGATGACCTCACGGTCGAGATCAAGACACCTGCACCTTACGCTGTCCTGCCCAACGATCTGGCGGAACTGCTGATCCTTGACGAAGAGTACACAACGGAAACCGGCGACGAGCAGATGGACCTGAAGCCGATGGGCACAGGGCCGTACATGTTGGGCGAATGGATCAAGGAAGAGCGTCTGGTCCTGAACGCGTTCAATGACTACTGGGGCGGTGAGCCGACGATCAAGTCGGTTACATTCCGCCCGATCACAAACCCCGCCACCCGCACTGCGGCGCTGTTGACCGGTGAAGTGGATGTGATCCAGGATCTGTCTGTGCGCGATGTGGATCGTGTGAAGTCTGAAGACGGGTTTTCCGTGCTCACACGGCCAAGCCTTCTGAACGTTGTTCTTGCGATGGACATGCGGGCCGAGTCGCCCACCATCGAAGGCCAGAACCCGATGACCGACCAGCGCGTGCGTGAAGCTATTGCGCGTTCGATCGACGTGGATGCGATCAATCAGATTGTGATGAACGGGCTGGCCACGCCAAGTGATCAATACGTTCCGTCCTCCCATATCGGGTATGTCGACGGGATGAACTTCCGCGAGATGTATCCGATGGACATCGACAAGGCGAACGCGCTGATGGCCGAGGCCGGCCACGCCGATGGTTTCACCATGACCCTCGACGCCACCAATGACCGCTATGTCAACGATGCGCAGATTGCGCAGGCGCTCGCGTCGATGCTGGCCAAGATCAATATTGATCTGCAGCTCAACATCATGCCCAAGTCGAACTTCTGGGGCTACATCCGCGTGCCGACAGAACAATCCAGCTTTATCATGAGCGGATGGGACGTGCCTGCAGGCGATGCCGGGTC
>Ga0316197_10002516_pt1 | contig 13103 bp, 9 predicted proteins | sample OudBiesiAoxic_MG_FD_204939 | JGI IMG/M metagenome (GOLD analysis project Ga0316197, IMG submission 204939) | Coastal sediment microbial communities from Oude Bieten Haven, Netherlands - site A oxic | ecosystem: Environmental > Aquatic > Marine > Coastal > Sediment | place: Netherlands...
GGAATTAGCCCTTTTTGCAGAGCATACAGGTAAGCAATGGATTTCAGGGAAAAACAAATTAAGACGAATATACAACTGACTACTCACTCTACTTACTTCATATCATTTAATTAGTGCCTCACTAAATGTTTTCACGCTTTAAAATCAATAAACTCCCCTTTATTTAAAGCGAGACTTCATTTCCGTCTCTGTTTGTGAGATTAAACTGGGAGTTTAATTGCGAATGTCTATGTACATATATTTTTTCTATGTAAATTACAGTTATAAAATTTGGATGTCCTGATCTTTTAGAAGATAAGCGCGGGGCTGTCTCTGAAAAGGTACCTGCCTTACTCACAACACTAGGTCTAGATACTGAAACATGGTTTACCCTAGCTAACGACTTTGGCAAAGATTACCACGGAGCCATTGGCTCATTAGAGGAATTAGCCCTTTTTTTGCAGAGCATACAGGTAAGCAATGGATTTCAGGGAAAAACAAATTAAGGCGAATATACAACTGACTACTCACTCTACTTACTTCATATCATTTAATTAGTGCCTCACTAAATTTTTTCACGCTTTAAAATCAATAAACTCCCCTTTATTTAAAGCGAGACTTCATTTCTGTCTCTGTTTGTGAGATTAAACTGGGAGTTTAATTGCGAATGTCTATGTGTATATATTTTTTCTATGTAAATTACAGTTATAAAGTTTGGATGTCCTGATCTTTGTGCCCTGATCTTTATCTTTATCTTTGGATGTCCTGATCTTTCCAGTGCCTCACTAAATTTTTTCACGCTTTAAAATCAATAAACTCCCCTTTATTTAAAGCGAGACTTCATTTCTGTCTCTGTTTGTGAGATTAAACTGGGAGTTTAATTGCGAATGTCTATGTGCATATATTTTTTCTATGTAAATTACAGTTATAAAGTTTGGATGTCCTGATCTTTCCTGATCAACGTCTTTACAACTCAATTTAATCAGTCATTTATTGAAAATTCAATAATCTATTTGAATCTCAAGTAAATATAAAATACTGTGTTTTTATAATTAAAATTCGGGCTGAGAATGAGAAATTCTACAGCCTCGTTAGTTGTCTATTTAAACTTTACCGAATAGGATTCAGATGTCTGAGAAAAACGATAACATAAACGATTTCCTAGATTATTATTTCAAGTTTGAACAGGCTCCAGAATATGCTGTCATGATCAAAGGCGCATGGGGATCTGGTAAGTCATGGTTTGTACAAAAAGCACTTGAACGTCTAAAACAAAACTCAGGTAAATTTTTATATGTAAGTCTTTACGGAATGGTATGCTTTGAGGATATTGAAAATTCATTCTTCGAACAGATGCACCCTGTACTTTCTTCAAAGGGTATGAAACTGACGTCAAAAATTGCTAAAGGTCTATTAAAAGCAACTATTAAATTAGATTTAGATGGTGATGGGAAGAATGAAACAACTGCAAAAATACCTACCGAAGAGTTAAAATTACCAGACTACTTGAAAAATACAGATAGCTTTGTACTTGTCTTTGATGATTTAGAGCGATGTTCAATGAAAATTGGTGATGTATTAGGTTATATAAATCAATTTGTTGAGCACCAAGGCTATAAAGTACTTATCGTTGCAAATGAAGATGAAATACTCGATAAATCTGATGACAATAAATGTTACTCAAGGGCAAAAGAAAAACTAATTGGCAAAACCTTTGAGCTGGTTCCAAATACCAATTTAGCACTTGAATCTTTCATAGACACTTCATCAAATCAATTGAAAGTATTCTATCGAGAAAATTTAACCAAAATAATTGCAGTTTATACAAGTTCGCAATGCAAAAATCTACGACATTTAAAACAAGCGTTATGGGATTTTGAACGCTTTTACAATGCGTTACCAAGTTCCTGTCTTGATAAAGTTGAGTTAAAAACTGAGCTTCTCAATTTATTCTTATGCTTCGCATTCGAAACAAGGAGTGCAAACTATTCAATCCAAACTATATCTCGAGTAAAAGACAGCATATACGATGGCATACTCGATAAAGACAAAGATAAACCCAAGTCGCTATATTCAGTTTTATCTTCAAAATATCCGATGCTCAATTTTAGTGATTCTTTAGTAGAAGAGTCAGTGTGGGTTGATTTTTTCGATAAGGGCATAATTGATGAACAGAAGATAAAAGAATCAATAGAACGTAATAAGTACTATCAAGATACTAACACTGAAAACTGGGTGAAGTTATGGCATTACCATGACCTTTCTGATTTGGAATTTGATTCACTTTTTGCAGCTGTTGATCAGGAAGTAACTGAATATAAATATACGCAACATCAAGTTGTTAAGCACTTGGCTGGCTTGTTCATTCGACTTTCTGATATATCTCTAATATCTATCAGTAAACCTAATGTTTTAGGCATTTTTAAAACATATGTGGATTATCTTTTTGAAAATAATCACCTCCCATCTGAATTAAATGATCATAAGTTTGAATTTGACACTGATAGCTGGGGCGGTTTGGGCTTTGCAGGAAGAGATATTAAGGAATACGAACAATTTGAAGAGTACCTAAATGAAAAAATAGAGCTATATAAAGTTCAGTGCATGCCAAATATTGCTGGAGAGCTACTTGAATTAATGCAGAGTGATGTAGATTTATTTACACTTAAATTGATCCTTTGTAATAGGGAAGAAAATTTATATTACAAGACTCCAATTTTGAATGACATTGATCCAAATACATTTGTCGAAACACTACTTTCTCTTCCTGGAGATAAATTTAGACGAGTTGGCTATATATTCAAAGAGCGCTATTCGGTTAAACAATTTAATAAAAATCTATTAATTGAATTAGAGTGGCTAAAAAAAATTGAATCATTATTGGAACAGCAACAAATAGAGTCAAAAGGTAAATTGAGTGGTTATAGAATAAGTCTTTTAATCAATGGTTACATAAAAACCTCTATCGAAGCTTTGGAAACCGACAACTAATCGGGTAGCCGGAGGTATCTAACCTCCAGCCCCCACACCACCCTGTATGCGGCTCCGCACAGGGCGGTTCATCTTATGATGAATAGTGAATATTAATCCACAAGTCCTTTAATGATATCAGACCTTGTCTAGCTAAAAACTCATTACTGATCGCTACATTGAGCCCTTTGGTTTTCGAACTACGACAAGGTCCTTTACTGGTGATCCCACAAAAAGAGCTGGACAGCCATAAACTTTGACGTGCGATAAGTGACATTTTCAGTTCTATCTTTTAATGATGTCGTTTTACATGCAAAGCGGTCGTTGTTATGGCTCAGTCTCGCCAATCCCCTAATCAGTCGTTCGGAAAGGATTATCAGGGTGCTGTAGCCTCTTTAGAGGAGTTAGCTTGGTTCGCTGAACATACCGCTAAATGTGGGGTAGCCAGTAAAAACCAATTACGACGACCAATTCATTATTTTATTACTATCATAATTTCTAAATTTTCAACATATCCTCATTAGCACTCGCTAATATTAAGCATGTATAACACTCAGCCTAGCGCATCAAATATGAAAATATTAAGGTTTTAAAACAATGTAAATATCATTAATCAATCGCTTTATTGTCATGTACTCGTTATTGATTAAGGGTATTTTTTCTGTAAAATTTTTTGCCTGACCGGTCTGTTGTGTGCAGTTTGTTTATTAATTATCTCTTAATTTGTAAGTTATCTAAAGACAGTAAAGGTTACTAAAATAAATTAATAATTTATAGAGTCAGTTTAAGTAACATAGAGCGTGTAAAAATTATAATAATTCAGGTAAAGCTTACACATAAAGCTATTTTACCAATGCAGTAACACAACAAAAATATTGATTTTTAATAATAAAGTTACTGTTTTAAGTTGTTGATAATTAATGTTTATTTTATTTTTTTGAAGCGTAAGTATTCATGCTGGCACAGTGATTGCTCATACCCCTGTAGCTAAGATAATAAATTAGCTAGCTTTTTAACTAACAAGAGGTTTCATTATGAGCAAAGTAATTACTGGATTATTCGAAAATTCATCAAAAGCAAGTGCTGCAATTCATAGATTAGAAGCAATTGGTGTTAAACAAAATGACATAAGCGTAATAGCTAATGACTCATATTCTAAAGACGATTTTGCTGTAGATGAGGGTACAAAAGCTGCTGAAGGTGGCATGGTAGGTGCTGCATCTACAGGCATATTAGCAGCAGTTATCACAGGATTTACAGCTGTTGGTACAGTTGCAACAGGCGGTGCAGGTCTACTCGTTGCAGGCCCATTAGTTGCAGCATTTGCAGCGGGTGGCGTTGGCGCAGCAGTAGGCGGTAGTTTAGGTGCTGTTATCGGTGCATTTATTCCTGAGCACGAAGTTAAGTTTTACGAAAATGCTATCGAGAAAGGTTCTATACTTATCGGTGTGCAATACAACAGCGATAACAAAGATAAAATTAAAGATATCCTAGAAGGTATTAATGCTGAAAAAGTAGCTACAGCATAAAAATAGCTATGTAGTGGTACCATTGAATGTCAAATGACGTTGTGTAATACGTAATAAAGATTGAATAACTATTATAGAAACGTTGATTGACATTTAACTGAAGGGGCAAGAATGCTATTGCCCCTTCACAAACCAAATTTACTAAAAAGAAACCATTCATTTACATACAATTACAATACTTTATGCCTGTTTTTTGTAAAAGAGTATTTCTAAAAAACATCGTAAATAAGATACTAATTTTTAAACGATATTCAGCTAATACGTATTCATTAATGCGTAAAAGGGATGCTTAATGTCAACATCTCTGACTGCCAATCTTTTATTAACTTCTTTACTATTCTTCTTTAGGTTGTTTTTCTTGTTAATGTAACTTTTATTTATTTTAAATATAAAAGAGTAAAATGATGACAAATAAAATGATACTCAATAAAAAAAACATCACACACCAACGTGATACTTATCATATCGATAAGATTAAAAAACGTATTGATAAGCATAATATTGAACAAGGCAATAGTGAAAGAGGCAAAGAACGAAAAATAGAAGCTGAACACTATAAAGAAGTCATTGTAAAACGTATTGACGGTACCTTCAGGCACGCTGACGATATATTACAACTTGCAATACATGAGGGTAAAAGCCAAATAGAGAGGCCTATTTTAGGTTTACTATTATCCTCGGTTGCTGCGGGCATGATCATCGGATTTACAGTATTAGCTGTCGCGGTGATAACAAGTATTGTGGGTAGTACGGAAGGTATTAATCGTGTATTTATGGCGTTAGTTTATCCTCTTGGCTTTGTTTTATGCATATTAAGCCGAACGCAGCTTTTCACTGAACACACCGCTACAGCTGTTTATCCTTTACTCGATGGAACCACTGATATTGCAGGTGCATTAAAACTTTGGATCATTGTTATTCTAGGTAATCTGACCGGTGGTTTTACCATTTCAGTCTTATTGAATGCTGCCGAACCTGTTATTCATGCTAAAGAGGGATATTTATTAGTTGCTGAGCATGTTTTACAGTATGACTCAACTAGTTTACTCATTAGTGCTGTATTAGCAGGGTGGTTAATGGCTATTGGTGCTTGGACAATTCTTTCTACACACTCAACTTCCAGTCAAATTCTTTGTATTTATATTGCTACATTTCTTATCGGTATTGGTGGTCTTCATCATTCTATTGCTGGATCTGTAGAATTATTTATTGGTTATCTAATGTCTCCTGAGATTACATTAATGACGATTACACCGGTTATCTTATTAGCTTTATTAGGTAATGCGATTGGCGGAAGCATTTTTGTGGCCTTATTGAATTATGGGCATATTAGAGGTCTTAATAAGTGAGAAAACGACTGCAAATAATGGTTATATCCATTCTGCATTTAAAGCATATTATCAATATAGAGTAAATCATTGGTTATTTTACAATGTTATATATTAACAAAAAGTAGATGAAAAAGTAGCGGGCACCCATAAACTTTGACGACTCGTTATTGATTAGTAATATTTTTTGTAAAAATTTATGGCTGTGCAGTTTGTTCTGTAAAACCACTAATGTAAAAGTATTAAGGGAGTTAATAAAACAGAGATTTTTTTAAAAGCTATTAATACTTCGTCACTAATCTATGAATATCTATGAAGTATAATTGGCCAGTATATTAAGGAGTTGAGGTATATCGACAGGTTTTGTTAAATGGAAATCAAATCCTGCTTGTTTAGAGCTTTCTTTCGCTTCTTTGTGCCCAAACCCAGTTAAAGCAATACTTAACATTGGCTTCGATTCATTAAATTTTATAGTCTCAAGTAAATCATATCCCGTCATATCTGGTAATCCAATATCTAAAATTAATATATCTGGATTGGCGGTGTTGATATCCGTTAAAGCTGCGAGGCCAGTATGATTGGTGTGCACTTTATAACCCTTCATACCTAAAATAAGTGACAGACCGTAAGCAGCATCCTCGTTGTCATCAACAATTAAAATGGAGTGTGCTGCTGAAGTAGATGTTTGCTCAATAATTTCAATTGGTTGTTCTGTTATCTCATTTGCCACCACGATAGGCAGTCTCAAAGTAAAAGTTGTACCCTGATCGTGGCCATCACTTTGAATGGTAATTGAACCGTCATGCAAAGTAATAAATTGTTTTACTAAAGATAAACCGATCCCCATTCCTGAGTTAGCAATGGAATGACTTTGTTTTAATTGTTGAAAAGGTTCAAATATTTTATCTTTAAATTGCATATCAATTCCCACACCAGAGTCTGTAACGGTGACCTCTAAGTTGTTAGATATTTTCTTTAATTCGATAGAAATTGAACCCCTTTTTGGTGTGAACTTATTGGCATTGTTAATGATATTACCAATGGCTTGTTGTAATCGGGTTTTATCAACTGAAGTAATGATGTCAGTATCAGGTAAAAGGAGTGAAACATGTTGTTGTTTTTGTTCAAACTGCAACATAAAGCTTTGATAGATATCTTGTACTAAGTAATTAAAGTTAATTGTTTCTTTTTTTAAGGTGATTTCCCCACGAGAAATGCGTGTTAAATCTAATAGGTCGTCAAGCAACAATGAGACGATACCTACATTGTTTTGAATCATACTCACTGCGCGGTCTAACTGACTTTTATCTCGTTCAATTATTTGAATGCCGCTCGCTATCGCAGCAAGTGGGTTACGAATTTCATGTCCTAAAGTTGCTAAAAATTCGTTTTGTTTTTCATTCGCATCCTGTAACTCTCGCACAGCCGCTTTTAAGGAACCTTCAAGCTCCATCTTTTTTGTAATGTCTATTACCATGCCAATCATTTTGAATGGTTTGTCATGTTGTAACAGTACTTGTCCGGTAGCTTCTAACCAGGTAATTGCATTTGTTTTTTTATTGATGACTCGATAAGTAGATTTAAAATGTCCATCACCAGCAGGATCTGCAGCTAATGCTATTGATTTACTTACATGTTGAAGATCATCTGGATGCAATCCACGATTAAAATCTTCTATTGTTAATACTTGAGCGTCGATGCCCCAAATATCAATGATCAATTGATCCCATGATAATTCGCCTGTCTGTAACATAAACTCAAATGAACCCATTTGATTAGAGTTTTTAGCAATTCTAAGTCGTTTTTCGCTTTCCTTTAACTCGGCTTCCATGGAGGTTCTATGCAATGCAATAGACAGAATATTTGCAGCAGACATTAAAAAATTTGCATCATCTTCAGTGAACTCATATTTTTTAGTGGTGTGAACTGCTAAAACACCCCAGGGGTTCTCACCTTTATTAATAACGCAACTCATCCCGCTGATAACATGATGGTCAATGAGTATCGAGGTACCTACAAAACGTTGTTCTGATGTTAAATCTTCAATGATAACCGGGGTGTTACAATGCAATGTAAACCCCGCTTGTGAAGTAATATCTGCTGATATTTTTGCCTTACCAACTAAGTGTTTATGCCAACCTGTGCCTGCTTTTAATAGTAGCGATTTATCGCTTGGAATGTATTCCAGTACTTTACCTAAATCCGCATTCAATGTAGCTGAAACATCTTTCACAAGAGACTGCATAAAATTATTCATATCGTTAGTACTTAACGCCTCTACTCCTAATCTTGCAATCACGGCGTGTTGTTGTCCACTTGCTTCTAGACGTTTAACAGCATTTTTTAAATGTGTAATATCATAAAAAGTCAGTACAACACCGTCTTCAACATTTTTCTCTGAACGATAAGGTAAGATCTTCTGTAAAAACCAACGGCCATTGACCTCTATCTCTTTTTCTCTTGGTTGAAGGCTTTTAAGTACCAACTTTGCTTCGTCCATTGTTGCTAAATCAATAAAAGAGCATGGGTTTTTATCTAATGGAATCGCTAGATTATACGATTTTATATTTAATAGTCGTTCAGCGGCTGGTGTGAACAGTTTTATTTTAAGTTCGTCAGATATGAATACGGAAGCTAAATCAGTACTGGCTAAAAAGTTTTTTATATCACGTCGTGTCGATGATAAAGCATCGTTTTTTTTACGTAATACTTCATTGATTGACAATGATTCTTCGTACTTGGTTTGAAGGGCATCAAGACGCTCTGCTAATGTTTCTTTAGTATCTGTTAGTTCTTTTTGCAAAGCATCAATCATGGTCTTCGTTCCTTAAACTCATACAATATTGGTCAATAAGATTTAATTATTCAACAGTCATCATCGATGAAATCAGGTTCATAAAACGAATTGTGAAGTTTAAAAATACATATATTTTGTATATTTCAATAATATTTAATTTATACATAATTTAAGTGTTAATAACTAGCAGTTAATGCTGTTTTATTTCACGTATTGATAGGCCAATTAATCATTTTGGTTTTTATAATCTAAATTCGTTTTTTTATCCCTTATTTAGGTTCATGCTCGTTGTTTTTATCAGCACAATAAAAAAGTGATCTAACAGATAAAAATAAGATCAATAATTAAGACTAAAAGCTGAATATATTGTTTTGTAAAGGATGTAAATACTACAGGGTGGATTAACTTATTTACGCAGTCATAAAATGAATTTTTGTTTTTAAGATGAAGAAATGGTATAAAAATTAAATATCAATAGCTTAGAGACTTTCTATGTTGGCATCTTATCTGCTTAATATATCTAATTAGCTTTACGAAAGCTGCTCAACAATTTTCAAAACATTTCAATGAATTGCCAATTATATGGAGTATTTATGGCCGAACATGAGATACCAACACTCTCTTTAGAAGATGAATTAACATTATCTTCTACATTATCAAAACAAACTCTCATGATAGTAGACGATTACCCAAATAATTTATTTGGAATGAAGGCGCTGTTCAGCAATGATTACAATGTTGCTATTAAAGACAACGGTGAAGATGCTATCGAGTACATCAATACTAACGTGGTTGATCTTATTTTACTCGATGTCGATATGCCGGTGATGAATGGTTATGAAGTTTGTAATATTTTAAAAACAAATACGGCGACTAGACATATTCCCATTATTTTTGTTACCAGTGCAGAAAGCGTGGCAGAAGAACAAAAAGGGCTATTGCTTGGGGCTGTCGATTATGTGATTAAGCCTGTGAACTTAAACCTATTACGCGCAAGAGTTTCTAATCATATGCAAGTGGTATCTGACCGAAAAGAATTAGAAGCATTATCCAGTCTTGATGGTTTAACTGGCATAGCAAATCGAAGACAGTTGGATATTATGTTAAAGCAAAATTATGCTTCAATGATCAGATCTAACGAAAATTTATCTATAATTATGCTTGATATTGATGATTTCAAATCTTACAACGACACTTACGGACATACAAAAGGCGATCATTGTTTAAAGAGTGTGGCTCAAACTATTTTCCAAGCCCGCCGCAGAGATGCTGATACGATAGGTCGTTATGGAGGAGAAGAGTTTGCCATTATTTTACCTAACACCGAAGTTGAAGGTGCGCTATTAATTGCCAATGACGTATTGGATCGCATTCGAGATTTAAAGCTAAAACACAGCGGTAATTCAATGCATAAGATAGTGACAGTTAGTATGGGGCTGGTTACTTTTACTTCACAGCAAGATAATCCTCAACACGTAGCATTAGAAGATTTAGTGAATTATGCAGATGCTCAATTATATCAAGCGAAGAAAAAGGGAAAAAACTGTGTCAGTTACATTACGGTTTGATATTTTCTCACATAAAAAACGATAGGCTAAACTATGAAAACATCTGAATTGCCTGAGTATAATAAATATATCCACAATATTAGAAATTCATTAAACAGTATTTCCTTACATGCTGAACTAGGTAAGATGCTGATTGAAAATGGAACTGATAAAGAGCAAATGTTGCACGCGCTAACTGTTATTTTACAAGAATGTAAAAACAGTGAAATAGCATTGAAAAAAATAGGTAAAAATAATACTGAAGAAGAATGATTTTCAGCTTCTTAGCTTATCGAGCAGGTAATTAGACGTAGGAAGTTGGAATTAGAAAGTTAAGGGCTGGTAATTAGATGTACGTAAATAATAATGTGCATCACGGGTAGAAAGGTTCTGCTTACCTACCCGGATGGGGTTAATTGATTTTAGTCTGTTAATGCAAGTCAGTTCATTCATTGTTCAGGTGTGTATTTATCTAATTAGAAAAAATGAACACACTGTATTTAGGTATTTTGACAGTGCCATTATTTACCCTAACTTGCTCAGTCACTATGCCATCAGACCACGCAAATAAACATGTTGCCTCTTCGTTTAGTTCACTTAATGCATATTCATCTATTTCAACATCAGATAGATTGAGGTAAACATTAATTTTTTCATCAGCAAATCCATTTGAACGGCTGAATCCAATAATCTTATGCTCGTCATCACGGTGTATAATTTGTGTTTGGTCACCGGTTAAACCTGCCGAGTTACCCTGATTATTTTTACGTAATGCAATTAATTGTTGGAAGGCTGCATAATATTCATTAAATTGATCTTTTTTGTGCCAATTAAGTGCTTCATTATCATCAAACCAACCGCTTTCTTTCATCTCCTGACCTTGAAATAGCATCGGGACACCCGCCGTCGAAAAGACTAACGTTGCTGCAAGAATTCCTTTTTGGCGTGCAAAAAAATCATCGTCAACGTTACCGGGTGCAACTTCTTCTACTATTCTAGCCTGTCCGTTAGCAACTTCATCATGTGATTCTGTATATATAACACGTGAATAAATGTTACCGCTGTAACTATGCAGCAGGGCGCCTACTACTTTATCAAGGTCTATGTCTTCAGCGGTCGGGTGAGTTAACGCTGCTCGTATTGGGTGTACAAATTCTGCATCCCACTGTGATGTAAAACCACAACCACCTTGTTCTACTGCATCAGTGATGAAATCATGCTTGTGTAAATCTTCCGCTATACAGATTTTATTAGGAAAATTATGTTTGATGGTTGAATTGATATCCTGGATAAGCTCGTAGGCTTCTGGAATATCATCTTGTCCGTCATCTGCCCCAGAAATACAGCGCATAAAGGGCAACATATCTAATCTCAACCCATCGGCTTTAAACTCTCTTAACCACATCAATGCATTGTCCTTGATGTAGTCGCGTACTTCGATGCGACCGTAATCAGGTCGGGTCTCGCCCCAAGGTGTTGAACTTCTTTGGTCATTGTAAAAGTAAATGCCCCCTTTATCGTTTTCACTCCAACCATCGAATTGCCATATATCCAAATCACTCGGTCCAAAATGGTTATAAACAACATCTAAAATGACACCAATACCTCGCTCATGTGCTGCATCTATAAATTGTTTTAAACCATCGGGACCACCGTAGGCTTCTTCAACAGCAAATGGGGATGCTGGATTATATCCCCAACTAATATCGCCAGCGAATTCATTGACTGGCATTATTTCTAATACATTGACACCTAATTCAACTAAATCATCCAGTCTTTCGATTGCAGAATTAAAAGTACCACGTTCATCTGATATTTGATTAAAGGTGCCAATATGCATTTCGTAAATGATTCTTTGATGAACAGGAGGTAACTCAAAGTCGCTTATTTTCCAATTAAAATCATCATCATATATGATTGAATTACCCACACTGTTAGTCATTTTTCTAGCGCGAGGATCATTTTTTTTGTTCTTTTTATTATCTGCAGATTCAATACAAAATTTATACTCATCTTGATTAGAAGCCGTTGAAATATCGACCCACCAAATCCCGTTATCTGCTTGATGCATTGCATTTCGGTCTTCGTCCCAATCATTAAAGTCACCAACTAAAGAAACTGACTTAGCATGGGGAGCCCACACTGAAAATTGGTAACCGTTGTCTATTTTATTAACACCTAAACTACCTTGATATGCTGACATAGTTTTATGCTCCAATAATGTACTTGATAAGATGGAAAGGATTGTGTGATCTATTTTTATTGTTTATATAATTTGTTTAAAACTATCATTAATATGCATGATGAATAACATCATGGAGCGAATAACTAATGGGCTCTTAATGCTTCAATTAATTCTTCTTTATTCATGTTAGAACGGCCATTAATGGTTAATGTTTGTGCTCGTTTATACAATTCAGCTTTAGTCCAGTTTTCATATGACTGCGCTTTCCCGCCTTTTTTAGCTGGGTGCATCTCTGGATTTGCTTGCGCATTAGCGATGCGGGCCGATTTTTCTTTACTGTTTCCTTGGTTAATCAAGGCTTCGTAAACGCGGTCATTTTTAATTTGTTTACCATGTTGATGAGACATCATTTTCCCCTTTGGTCGAGACAGAACGACCGAGTTAACGGTCGTTTATTATTCATTTACCGTACTTTTATTGATATACCTGCATGTTTGATTTATCGTTTCCAGAAACGTAATGATCGAAGTGTTTTAATAAATGAATCAGCTGCTTTATCATCTAAGTTAATCATCCCATTATCTTCTACATTATCTAACCCCACGGTTTTAAGTAAAGATTGTGCTTGCGGAGTATAACCAATGAATTTTTTGTGGGCGTAAGCATCACTGATAAAATCTTTAGCTTCGGGCACTTTGGCAAAATAGTCAGCTCCATCATTACTCACTAGCACTAATACTGCATCGTATAATACAGATGGACCACCAG
>Ga0316197_10002517_pt1 | contig 13101 bp, 11 predicted proteins | sample OudBiesiAoxic_MG_FD_204939 | JGI IMG/M metagenome (GOLD analysis project Ga0316197, IMG submission 204939) | Coastal sediment microbial communities from Oude Bieten Haven, Netherlands - site A oxic | ecosystem: Environmental > Aquatic > Marine > Coastal > Sediment | place: Netherlands...
TATTTAAATAAAGACAGGATTAAAATTTTGTTTATCCTAGACATAGCAAAATATCCAACCAACAATTAATCATATTAAAGATAAGGATAAAGTTCACCATGTCTAATGCTTCCGATCTAAGAGTCGGTTTAACCGCTGCTTTTGCTTGTTCCTATTTAGCCGATAAAGAAGAACAACTCATTATGCTAGTTGATCCTGAAGTACATGCAAAACAACATTATCCTGCATTAATGTCGATAGGCTTTAGGCGTAGTGGTGATCAAGTATATCGACCACATTGCCCGGAGTGTAATGGTTGCGAATCATTACGTGTGAATAGTCAAAATTTCAAATTGTCCAAAAGCCAAAAACGCTTAGTAAACAAAAACAAACATTTCACAACGTCCATAAGCACAGCCCCTAAAGCATCCTACTACCCTCTATACGAACGTTACATTAATCAGGTTCACAAAGAAGGTGTCATGTATCCTGCTAGCTCAGAACAATTTGAATCTTTTTTAGCATGTAGTTGGGGAGAAATGCTGTTTGTTGAAGTCTATGATGCAAAACAGTTAATATCAGTCAGTGTTACAGACCAATTATATACAGGCTCAGCAACCGATTGGAGTGCTTTTTATTGCTTTTATGATCCAGACTATCGTGAACATTCATTAGGAAAATATGCTGTTTTACAACAGCTAGATTTAGCAAAACAAAAAAATATAACGTTTCTTTATTTAGGCTATTACATTCACAACTGCCAAAAAATGAATTACAAAAATCAATTTAATCCACATCAGCGCTTTATAAACCAACAATGGAAGTCCTTTGATTAGAGTTTCATTCACTATTTAGTTTGATTAATGAGCAACAATCCTTTACCACTCCCAATTATTCTGGCATTATGCGCCGATTGAAAGTAGCACAACTTACCTATACGAAGGATCCATCGCCAATGGCAAAAGAAGACAGTATTGAAATGCAAGGCACTATCTTAGATACTCTGCCTAATACAATGTTCCGTGTGGAATTAGAAAACGGTCACGTTGTTACTGCACATATCTCAGGAAAAATGCGTAAAAACTACATCCGTATTCTAACTGGCGATAAAGTGACAGTTCAATTGACCCCTTACGATCTATCAAAAGGTCGTATTGTTTTCCGTGCTCGTTAATTAGCCGGAAACAAACTCAGGCTTTAAGTAGTCATAAAAAAACCAGCTTCATCGCTGGTTTTTTTATGGCTAAAATTTGTAGTCACAATTAAAATTCGTCATGAGCAAAGAAAAATTAGCAAATAAATGATTAGTTACTCATTTCCACTTCTTTCTCTGTCTTTTTATCATAGATAAACTCAACACCATCTGCGGTTTCGTTTAAACGCACTGAGACACTACCACCCTCTTGTAATCCACCAAATAAGATTTCATTCGCAAGCGGTTTTTTAAGCTTCTCTTGAATTAAACGTCCCATGGGTCTCGCCCCCATTGCTTTATCATAACCATGCTCAGCTAACCAATGACGGGCTTTGCTATCAACTTCTAGTGACACTTGTTTTTTATCTAGCTGCACTTGTAACTGCACAATGAATTTATCTACAACTTGGCTAATTACTTTTAAGTCTAAGTGATTAAACCAAATAATATTATCAAGACGATTTCTAAATTCAGGAGAGAATATTTTGTTAATCTCATCCATCGCTTTAGCGCCCTCTTTTTGCTCTTTAAAGCCAATGCTTTGTTTTACTGTTTCTTGTACCCCAGCATTGGTTGTCATGACTAATATAACGTTTCTAAAATCAACTTTGCGCCCGTTACTATCAGTTAATGTCGCATGATCCATTACCTGTAACAGAATGTTATAAACGTCAGTGTGTGCTTTTTCTATTTCATCTAACAGCACCACAGAATAGGGATGTTTAACTACCGCATCAGTTAATAACCCTGCTTGTTCATACCCTACATAACCAGGAGGAGCACCAATCAATCTTGATACCGTATGTTTCTCCATGTATTCGGACATATCAAAACGTAACAACTCTACGCCTAATGCTTTAGCTAACTGCTGCGTGACTTCTGTTTTACCCACCCCCGTTGGGCCAGCAAACAAAAAAGATCCCACAGGTTTTAATTCATCAGATAAACCAGAACGATTTAAATGAATAGCATCAGTTAATGCATCAATAGCAGTATCTTGGCCAAAAACCGTCATTTTCAAACGACCGTGTAATTTTTCCAGTGCATCTTTGTCTGAGCTAGACACGGATTTTTCTGGGATACGTGCGATTTTAGCAATAATGGTTTCAATTTCAGCCACACCAATGGTTTTTTTGCGTTTGCTGACAGGCAATAAACGCATTTGCGAACCGGCTTCATCTATCACATCAATGGCTTTATCGGGCAACTGGCGATCATTGATATATTTAGCGCTCAACTCAGCGGCAGCCATCAATGCTTTGTTAGTATAACGAATATTATGATGTTCTTCGTAACGTGAACGCAAACCGAGTAGAATTTGGCTAGTTTCTTTAACCGAAGGTTCAAGTACATCTATTTTTTGGAAACGTCTCGCCAAGGCATGTTCTTTTTCAAAAACCTGGCCATACTCTTTATAAGTTGTGGAACCAATACAACGAAGTTTGCCACCCGTTAATAAAGGTTTTAATAGGTTAGCAGCATCTAGTTGCCCACCCGTTGCCGCCCCTGCACCAATAATAGTATGGATCTCATCAATAAATAAAATCGCATTTTTTTGATCTTGTAATTTTTTTAATACTGTTTTGAAACGTTGTTCAAACTCACCTCGGTATTTTGTACCTGCTAATAATGCCCCCATATCTAAAGAGTAAATAATATGATCATCAATTACTTCCGGTACATCATTATGTACAATACGGTACGCAAGCCCTTCTGCAATGGCGGTTTTACCAACACCGGACTCACCAACTAATAACGGGTTATTTTTACGGCGGCGACACAATATTTGCACGCAACGCTCTAATTCTTTTTCGCGACCAATTAAGGGATCGATAATACCAGCAACCACTTGCTCATTAAGATTAATGGTAAAGGGCATTTCATCGTTTTCTTCCACTTTAGATTCAATCTGCTCAGGTTCATGAAAGATCACCGTATCAGGGTGTTTTTCAACGCCATGGGAAAGGTAATTAACCACATCTAAGCGTGACACATTAGACTTTTTAAGAAAGTAAGCCGCTTGTGATTCTTGCTCACTAAAAATAGCCACTAGCACGTTAGCAGCACTCACTTCTGTTTTTCCCGATGATTGCACATGGAAAATAGCACGTTGCAGTACACGCTCAAAAGCGATCGTAGGTTGTATTTCTAGCTTTTGGTTTTTAACCTCAGGCAAACTGGGGTTAGTATCTAAAAATTCCGTTAATTCAATATGCAGAGAAACAATATCAACAGAACAAGCTAGCAAAATTTTCTTTATTTCTTCATTTTCTAATAAAGCTAATAATAGATGCTCTAATGTCATAAATTCATGGTATTTTTCATACGCAATACGGAAAGCTAAATCGAGGCTATGTTCTAAAGGTTTATCTAGCATGGAGACTCCTTAGGAGAGTGGGAATAAAAAACGGCTTAGTTAACTCTCTTTTTCCATCGTACATTTCAATGGATGTTCATTTTCTTTTGCATAATTGTTAACTTGCATTACTTTTGTTTCTGCAATTTCAGCACTGAATGTACCGCAAACACCGACACCTTTGTAGTGTACATTTAACATTACTTCCGTAGCTGCTTCATGGTCTAATCGGAAGAAGCGTTGCAACACATCAATTACAAAATCCATTGGTGAATAATCATCATTATGTAATAACACACTATACAGTGGCGGCGGCACTAGTTTTGTTTCTTGGGATTCGATTGTTGCCGACTCACTTCCCGTTTGTGGAGAATTTTGATCACTCATGTTTTAGTCTAGTCTTCATTATTAAAGTTATTGAAATAGTTAATATTATTAAAGCGATTTACGTTACCAGCATCTCATTTTTTATATTCTACTGAGTATAAACCTATTTATAAAAGCTATTGATTCAAGGATCAACGCAGCTATTAAAAGCTAGAGTAAAGCTTAAGCAGATAATGTGCAATCGTGTAAAGGCAAAAAGCGATAGCGATGTGAAGTAGTCATAACAACGTTTGCTAATTTGTTCGTTTAACGAACAAATTAAATTATTCGCTTAATTTTGCTTTTAAACGTTGCTGCACTAACTCTACCAACAAATCAGGCTGAAACTTAGAAAGAAACTCATTACAGCCTACCTTTTTTACCATGGCTTTATTAAAGTCACCACTTAAGGAAGTGTTAAGCACCACAAATAAGTCCGACATACGCGGATCATTGCGAATCTCTGAAGTTAATTTATAACCATCCATTGCAGGCATTTCAGCATCGGTGATCAGCATTAATATTTCATCTTCAATCTTTTTACCTTGGTCAGCCCACCCTTTTAAAATATTCAATGCTTCTAGACCGTTTTTAGCAGGAATAATTTCAACTCCTAACTGCTCTAAGGTACTAGCAACTTGATTTCTAGCGGTCGGAGAGTCATCTGCATGTAAAATTTTACGACCAACAAATTCAGGTATAATACTTTCATCTAATACACCATCAGAAATATCCACTTTATAAATGAGTATTTCAGCCAATACCTTTTCTACATCGATAATTTCAACTAGTTCTTCATTATCATTTCTTTTAAGCTTTGTTATCGCAGTTAAATAATGTCCTCTACCTACCGTAGTAGGCGGTTCCATAATCTCCCCCCAAGTCATATTGACAATATGATCGACAGGCCCAACCAAAAAGCCCTGAACACTTCGGTTATATTCGGTGATAATTAAATTTGATTGCTCATCGGGCACCAAGGGTTGCAGACCGATGGCCGCTTTTAAATTGATAACGGGAATGGATTCGCCACGAATAGTAGCAACACCATCGATATGTGGATGAGAGTTGGGTAATTTATTAAGGTAAGGTAATTTCACCACTTCTTTTACTTTAAATACGTTTAAAGCAAACAGTTGACGACCTAAGAGATGAAATAATAATAATTCTAACCGATTTTCACCAACCAAATTCGTACGCTGATCAACTGTATCCATTAAGTTTGCCATACACATTCCTTTAAAAAAATTCAGAGTCGCTAAGTCTAGTTCGTTTTATAGAAAAGATACTACGGATTAACGAAAAATGAGCGAAGTTTTAGAAACATAAACGAATTAATTGAATTTAAACCAAATTATGAACCATTAAAAAGCTGAGATATAAATATAATCAATAGCTTATTCGAACTCTGCAGTGTCTATTACACCTTCGTCAGAGCCTGTTACAAGCGCGCTTAATAGGAAAGATAAACGCTGTATTTTTTGATTGGATAATTGTCGATAATCAAAATAAGGACAAACAATAACCGCATGTTCAAAATTAATCGCAAACTCTTCATTCAACCATGATAAGTCGACAGTCAATAAACCATCATTTATTAATTTTTTAGCATAAGTTCGCCCACAGATAATATGGAATGTCTTGTTATGGGAATTGTTATGGGTTTTATTAACAGTATTGGTATGGGTTTTCGTATCGGTACTGTTGCCACTCTTATGATGAAAATCTGAAAACGCAGATTGTGACGAAATCGAAGTAAACGCTAGATGAGGAGGACTAAATATTAATGCTGTACCGCTGTGAGCTTGTAATAAAAATTGATCTCGATATTGTTGCCACGTTAGTGCCATTGTCGAAAAATTAAAATGTGTAGTATCTAGCGCATACAAAAGCTTAGCATAAACATTAAATACTTTACGCCACCCATTACCACACGCCCTTCCAATTAAGTCTATTTGCTCAACTTGCAAAGGCTGAATACAGCTCAAAGACTGATACTCAGGCATCTTCGGTTGATTAGCAATATACACAGCAAAGGTAAATTGAGCGTCACCTAAAGCCACGACTTTAGTATCTCTTTTACTGGGTATTCCTTTATTGGTTATTACTGTATCAGTCATTATTTTATCGATCTTCGCTTTATCATTGATTGCTTTGCTGGACATTTATTATTACTTATTAACAGAGGCTTTTCTCAAGTAATGTACCACTTGGTTAGAACTACCGCGCCATGCTAATGATGGGTCAGCAAGATCTTTTACAAACTTACCATCAATCAACACATCCACCAGCTCAATAATCTGTTTTTGTTTATTATTCAGTTCCGACAATACATACCCCGTCCACATCCAAATGTCTTTACCTTCACATTCACGTTTAACACGCTGAATAAGCTTTAGAACTTGCTCAACATTTTCTGGATGCAAAGGGTCTCCACCGGATAACGTTAACCCTTGTTTTTTTATACGTTGATCATTGAGATCCTGGATAATTTGATCGGCAACTTGATCAGTAAACAACTCGCCCGCATCAGGAGACCAAGTCGATTGGTTGTAACAACCTTTACAGTTATGAATACAACCGGACACAAAAAGTGTACAGCGGGTACCTTCCCCGTTTAACACATCAATTGGGTAATATTTTGAATAGTTCATAAGTAGTTCTTATTTGCTTAGTGTTAGCTGTTTAATGTTAGTTGCTTAATATTAAGTTCGTCAGTGCCCACCAAAGCATTCAATGGAATCTTATCTTTGGAGCCCGCTTTATCAGTGTGTTCATTTTCTTTAGTAGAACACAGAAAATCGGTCCTAATAATTTATCAGCACAGACGAATAAGCTAAAAGTACAACCACGACAGCGAACAATAACCACAAACTATAGATGCTTGACGCGTCGCTTAACTTCCTCTTGTTTACCTTCATTAAATGGCCGTGCATCTGGGCTGCCTAAATAGCCGCAAACTCGGCGTGTAACTGCCACCTTATCTGGATCTGAGTTACCACAACTTGGGCAAACAAACCCCTTACTTGTACAATCAAACTCGCCAGTAAAGCTACATTCATAACATTCATCGATTGGTGTATTGGTGCCGTAATAGGGAACACGTGTATAGCTATAATCCCATACATCCTCCAAAGCTTTCAGGTTGTGTTGCATATTCGGGTATTCGCCGTAGCAAATAAAACCTCCACTAGCGATCGGTGGATATGCCATTTCAAAGTCTAATTTATCGTAAGGATTGACTGCTTTTTCGACATCTAAATGGAAGGAGTTTGTGTAATAGCCTTTATCGGTCACCCCTTCTAATACACCAAAGCGTTTAGCATCTAGACGACAGAAACGATCACATAAATTTTCAGAGGGTGTGGAGTACAAACTAAATGCATAACCTGATTGCTCACTCCACTCTTGTGTTGCTTGCTTTAAACGCGTGATGATTTGTAATGCTTTTTGCTGCTTAGTGGCGCAATCAAAGATATGTTTTTCATTACCGTATAAGGCATTTACCGTTTCATGTAAGCCAATGTAACCTAATGAAATTGACGCTCGGCCATGTTTAAAAATATCAGCAATACAATCGTCAGCTTTCAAACGCACACCACAAGCCCCTTCCATGTATAGAATAGGTGCCACACTGGCTTTAACTTCACTTAACCTTTCAATACGCGTATCTAATGCTTTTTTAGCTAATAGTAATCGTGTATTTAATAATTCATCAAAGCGTTCGATATTACCATCTGCTTCTAATGCAATACGCGGTAAGTTGAGACTCACCACACCCAGATTATTTCGGCCATCATGAATTAACTCCCCCTTATCTAAGCCACTTTTTTGGTAATAAACATCGAGGAAACTACGACACCCCATTGGTGTTTTGAAGGATCCAGTGACCTCTACTACCTTATCGTAATTTAAAATATCAGGGTACATACGCTTTGATGCACACTCGAGTGCAAGTTGCTTAATATCATAATTTTGATCGTCAACTTTATGATTTAAGCCATCTTTGATAGCAAAAACTAATTTAGGGAAAATAGCTGTTTTACGATTTTTACCTAAGCCAGCGATACGATTTTTAAGAATTGACTGTTGTATCAAACGCGACTGCCAATCACTTCCTAAGCCAAAACCAAAGGTAACAAAGGGGGTTTGTCCATTAGCTGTGTGTAACGTATTCACTTCATATTCTAGCGATTGAAAAGCGTTATAACACTCTATTTCTGTTTGCTGCGTTGCATAGGTATGCGCATCTTCAATATGCCATTGTTGTGCGGTTTTTAAATGCTTATCAAAGCTTTTGGTTACATAGGGAGCGAGTATCGTATCGATACCATTAATGGTGGTTCCACCGTAAATGTGGCTTGCGACCTGTGCAATAATTTGTGCTGTTACTGCGGTTGCGGTTGAAATTGACTTAGGCTGTTCAATTTCTGCATTACCCATTTTAAAACCATCGGTAAACATGCCTTTAATATCAATCAACATGCAATTAAACATCGGGAAAAAAGGGGCATAATCTAAATCATGGTAATGAATTTCACCCGCTTCGTGTGCTCGCACGACATCACGCGGCAAAATATGCGACTTGGCATAATGCTTAGCGACGATACCAGCTAATAAATCGCGTTGCGTAGGAATGACTTTGCCATCTTTATTGGCATTTTCATTTAATAATGATGCATTACTTTGTTCAATTAATCCGTCTATTTCACTGTTTAAATGACTTTTCCGTTCTCGTGCAATATCTCTATCGTGACGATACTCAATATATATACGCGCCAGTTCAATATGATTACTTTTCATCAAACACGCTTCAACCGCATCTTGAATGTAATGAATATCTACTTGCTCTTGTCCTACCAAGCTTGTTTCAACTTCAGCAGCAATCGCAAAAGCATCGACACCTTTACAACGAGCAGCTCCAGAGGCTTTCAATACGGCTTCAGCAATGCGTAAAGCATTAAAAGGGACTTGACTACCATCTCGTTTGATCACAACAGGTTTCATTTACAGCTCCAATAATTAATTCACAAGACACAATATATAGTGCCCGTGAACTATACCTAGCACAATATGTAGCATATTGATGTAAATCAACTTTGAAAACACCATGTTCAATTTGTGCTTTAAATATTCAACTGAATGAAATAAATAACTCCGACAATATTTATTAAAAGTGCTCGGTTTATGATCAAAGTTAACAACCAAAAATAAGTAAAAAAGTTAAGTCGTACATTAATTATCATTAATTAATACTTATCAACGTGATACCTTTCCCCCAAATTACCCCCCATTGAAATCTCAATTAATCGGGTGCTTTAATTGGTTGACACAGCAAATAACAGGAACACTAAAATTGATAATACTTTTACGCTGAACTTATCAACTTTTATTGTTATAATGCGCCTCATTTTCAACGCATCAAATCACCTACGAAAGTAGTGGAATTATTATTTATGAGCGATTATTTTTTACTCTTTTTTGGCACAGTGTTAGTTAATAACTTTGTGTTAGTAAAATTCTTAGGCTTATGCCCTTTCATGGGCGTTTCAAATAAAATTGAAACGGCTGTTGGTATGTCATTAGCAACCACTTTTGTATTGACCTTAACGGCTGCGCTTTCTTATATTGTAAACAATTATTTATTAGAGCCTTTAGGATTACACTACTTACAAACCTTAAGCTTCATTTTAGTGATTGCAGTGGTGGTGCAATTTACTGAAATGGTGATGCATAAAACCAGCCCAACTTTGTACCGTTTGCTGGGTATATTTTTACCGTTAATCACCACGAACTGTGCCATTCTTGGTTTAGCATTATTAAACTTAACTGAGCAACACAACTTCGCACAATCAGTTATTTACGGGTTAGGTGCCGGTGCAGGTTTCTCATTGGTATTAGTTTTATTCTCTTCAATACGTGAACGCTTAAGCGCGGCTGATGTACCATTACCCTTTAAAGGCGCATCGATTGCGATGATTACGGCCGGCTTAATGTCGTTAGCATTTATGGGCTTTACTGGGTTAATTAAATGATCATAAGTATTATTGTTGCGATTTTAACGCTAGGTATTTTAGGACTTATTTTTGGCTCTTTATTGGGTTACTCGTCTATTCGATTTAAAGTTAAAGAAGACCCCATTGTTGAAGAACTTGATGCGATGTTACCTCAAACACAATGTGGTCAATGCGGTTACCCAGGTTGTAAACCCTATGCAAAAGCTATTGCAGAAGGTGACGACATTAATAAATGCCCACCTGGCGGTGAAGCAGTCATGCTACAGTTAGCTGAGCGTATGGGGATTGAGCCTAAAAAATTAGAAGGTGAAGAAAAGCCAAAGTCGGTTGCCTTTATCCGTGAAGACGAATGTATTGGCTGCACCAAATGCATTCAAGCATGTCCCGTTGATGCTATTTTAGGCGCAACAAGACAAATGCATACTGTGATCACCGATGAATGTACCGGCTGTGAATTATGTGTCGCACCTTGTCCAACCGATTGCATCGACATGCTACCTATCAAAATTACTACCCAAAATTGGCAGTGGAACTTACAAACAATTCCAACTAAAACAATTCCAACTGAAAGCAATGACGAGCCGTAACATGACCCAGCCTAATTATTTATTAAGTGACAAAAAATTAGAACAAATTGCTGCCGGTAAAATGTGGGATTTTCACGGTGGTGTACACCCTGCTCAAAACAAACAACAGAGCAATCAAAGTGCCATTACCGATGCAGGCATTCCCGACGAATTAATTATTGCCGTTGAACAAAAAGGTCATATCCCCGAATTATTAGTGAACGTTGGCGATCACGTATTAAAAGGCCAACCTTTAACCAAAGTTTATGGTGCATTAGTAGTTCAGCATGCCAGTAGCTCAGGCACAATAAGAGCGATTGAACCAAGAACTGATTGCCACCCATCAGGTTTACCCGTGTTATCTATTGTAATTGCCACTGATGGCTTAGACAGAATTTATCCATATCAAGGCTTTGAAGATTATCGTAATGAAAACCCCGCAACCTTAGTTGAAGCAGTTCAACAAGCAGGCATTATAGGATTAGGTGGCGCAGGCTTTGCCACGCATTTAAAGTTAGCGCATAGTGAAAATCGCTTATTAATCATTAATGCTATTGAGTGTGAACCTTACATCACTTCTGATGATCGCTTGATTCAAGAGCATGCCGATGAGATTATCGAAGGCATTCAAATAATGCAGTATATGCTACAACCTAAGCTGACTATTTTTGCGGTTGAAGATAACAAGCCAGAAGCCATTGAAGCTTTTACTAAATCATTACTAGCATTACCTGACAGCATCAGCGAAAAGATATTACTCAGAGTGATCCCGACGCGCTACCCTTCTGGTAGTGCGAAACAATTAATTGAAGTATTAACCGGTGAGCAAACACCAGCTTACAAACACTCTTCGGAACTTGGTATCGTAATGCTCAATGTCGGTACTATATTTGCGGTAAAAGAAGCCATCATCAATGGTAAACCACTGGTATCGAGAATAGTCACGGTCACCGGAGACGCTTTTGTTAAAAAAGGTAATGCACGGGTACGTATCGGAACACCGATCCAGCATCTCCTAGATACTTATTGGTTAAATGAATTAGACCATCAGAAGCTTATTATCGGCGGTCCTATGATGGGCTTTACGGTGAGCGATCCTGAAATGCCCGTGAGTAAAATTTGTAACTGCATATTGGCACCAACGATTAAAGAACTACCAGAACCAAAAGAGGAAATGAGCTGTATTCGCTGTAGCGAGTGCGCAGAGGCTTGCCCCGTTGAGCTATTACCACAACAACTACTATGGTACTCACAAAGTGAAGACCATAAAAAATTAGAAGAATACGACCTATCAGCTTGTATTGAATGTGGTGCCTGCGCTTATGTTTGTCCAAGCCATATACCATTAGTAGAATATTATCGCGTCTCTAAAGCACAGATTAAAACCGAAAAAGTTGAAGCAGAGAAAGCAGCAATTGCACGCCAACGCCATGAAGACAGAGAATTACGTTTAGAAAATGAGAAAAAACAGCGACAACTTAAACATAAACAAGCCGCTGAAAAACGTAAACAACAAATGAAAGACAACAATAACGGCGAAGACCTTGTTGCCGCTGCATTAGCTCGAGCAAAAGCAAAAAAGCAAGCCAATGCTAATTTAGACGTCAGCAAAGAGGCTGATACCGCCAATGTAGAAAAACCAAGTTCTCAAAATAGCCAAGTCGCCGCAGCAATTGCCCGTGCAAAAGCAAAAAAACAAGCGGCTGCAAATGCGGAGTCAGAGACAGTGACTGAATCAACCGAAAAACAGGCTGATCCTAAAAAAGCAGCTGTCGCAGCGGCCATCGCCCGTGCAAAGACAAAAAAACAAGCGGCTGTAAATGTGGTGTCAGAGACAGTGACTGAATCAACCGAAAAACAGGCTGATCCTAAAAAAGCAGCTGTCGCAGCTGCTATCGCCCGTGCAAAAGAGAAAAAACAAGCGGCTGCAAATGCGGAGTCAGAGACAGTGACTGAATCAACCGAAAAACAGGCTGATCCTAAAAAAGCAGCTGTCGCGGCTGCTATCGCCCGTGCAAAAGCAAAAAAATTAGCTGCCGAAAATGCTGACTCAGAGAGCGCTACTGAACCAACAACTCAACAAGCAGATCCTAAAAAAGCAGCCGTTGCAGCCGCTATTGCCCGTGCAAAAGCGAAAAAATTAGCTGCTGCAAATACAGACTCAAAGACAGCTACTGAATCAGCGACTGAACCAACAATTCAACAAGCAGATCCTAAAAAAGCCGCCGTTGCAGCCGCAATCAAACGCGCCAAGGAAAAGAAATTAGCAAAAGAGGCTGAGACGGCTCAAACAAACAATCCATCAGAGCCTGATAATACAGAAGTGATTAAACAACGCGCTATACGTAAAGAGCAAGCACGTTCACATAAAAAACAATTGGCAGAAACGCAAAAAGCGGCAGAAGAAACACCAAAAATTAACGATCAAAAAACACACTCAGAAACGAACAACGAAGACGATACTCAACAGACTCAAGTAATACCATCCAATGAGCCTGTCAGTGATAATAATCAAGATGATAGAAAAGCCAAAATAGCGGCTGTCATTGCCAAAGCAAAAGCCAAAAAACTGGCACAGAAGGATCAATAACCCATGGCACTTTTTAGTTCGACCTCGCCACA